>WNFT01000720.1_pt1 | contig 27825 bp, 24 predicted proteins | sample 5400191 | NCBI WGS metagenome assembly WNFT01 (sample SAMN13153359, study PRJNA577476) | soil metagenome | isolation source: 80 cm saprolite under Madrone tree | place: USA:California | collected 2016-06-14 | reverse complement strand
CGGGCATATTAATTACCTGGGCCGCTACGGCGAAGGTGTAGTTGTAATTCACGATCTTGACGGAAACGGTACCCTGCGCCACCCCGAAGTCGCTGCTATAGCAAACCAGCACATTCGAAGGCTGAAGATTGTTGACCAACGTCGTTGTCCCAGCGGTTGGCGTGCCGTAAAGGACCATATTTTTAACCGGGTCAACAGTGGCCGAAGCAATGTCGCAGAAACCAGTCGCTGGTTTTGCGAGAGTAGCGGCGTAGCGCGCGCCGCGCCGGGTGGACTCAACCAGTGCATTATGGGTAAAAAACAAATGCCCGCCGGAAATGATGGCCATAATTATCATGAGAAAAAACGACGCGGTTATTGCAAACTCCACCATTGCCGTGCCGCATTCCGATCGATTTTTTGTGCGCCTGTTCATTCGTCTATTCCCGCAGAGACCGCGACTAGGGAATGTAGCGCATCTCGGTGCCCGGTTTCAGAGCAAAGTAAAAGGTTGAACTTGCTTTTCCTGTCATCGTGGCTAAATTCCAGACGCCTGCTGAATAGGTGTAGCTTTGGATCTCCACCCTAAATAACTTGACTGTGCCGGCTGGAATCACTGGGGAACAGGGCACTGAGAAGTTGTCGCAGATATTAACGTTTGCCGTTGTCAATCCGACGACGACCGGTGTCTGATTCGCGCAATCTAGCTTAAAGCCGCAAACTACCAGATTCCGTGCCTCAGTCTTGGCGGTCGCGATTTCGGTTGCAGTCCCATTGACAACATTTCTTGACGTAGAGAGATAACGCGCGCCGACATTTGTTGCCTTTGCTAATGTCGTATAGGTGTAAAATAGGCGACCCAGCTCGGCTGTTCCTACAAACAGAATCAGCAGGATCGGAAACACTATAGCGAGTTCAATCGTGGAAGAACCATCTTCGCGCTTGAATATCCGACCCAGCATATCTTTCAGGTTTGCCAGCATATTTCTTGCGTTCATCTCCATCTCACCTGTAAAGCACCGCAGTCGTCAGGGGTGAGCCGCAGGTCACAACTCCAGTGGCGTTACCGCTCGCTCTACCGACATACTCAACTGGAATCGATCCACAGCCCGGCGTATTTGAGCAGTTACCTTGGGAAATCGGAGATTTAGTTTTTAGAAAGAACACGCCCCAGTCGACGATATTGGTGGCGTAAGCGGGGTAAGGGCCCGGTGCAATGATCGGCACAACCAGCATGCGCCGGTCATCCTTGCCGGGGCCGTTTGGACTTGGCGTTGTCACCTGGCCCGTCGTCCGGTTCTCATAATCAGTGGCAGAAATATTTTCCATCACGTTGCTATCCGGGGGAAACGGGCCAGGTTGAAGCGAGTTTCCATATCCATTTGCATAAACGTTAAACCGGGTATTCGTTCCCTCACCACAGTTCTTGGGTCCGTTATTCGGATTCGAGCTCGGCGTCATATGGATTTGGTCACCGAGGTTCTTGCAGAAATTAGGAAGGCCCGCGCAGAGTGCCGCGGTCTCACCCGTGCCGTTGCCGTTGATCTGGGGTACCTCCAGGACGGCGTAGTCCAGGTTCGCGAGTGTGATTCCACTTCCGGTGCCCTGGTTAAAGTTAAGGGTCATAAGCGTACCGACAGCCGGCGGCGTGAAACCGTTGAGCCCTGGCCCTGTGCTGGGGTTATTGTCGGCGTCGTTCAGAGCTACGGCACCAGGGAAGAAGTCGCAGATGCCGCCAAGTCCCACCGACATTCCCGCGACGGCCTGCCTCGACTCGGCATGCGCTGCTCCGAGTGCACTGGAAGCGAAGAGAATGTTCGTAGAAGTTGACTGGGTCGTGACCTTAACGAAGCGAATGGCGGCGGCGTTTAGTTTAGCCGTTGCGGCATTCAGGTAAGGGTTATCATCGAGATTGACAGCGAATTCTACGGTCGCGATGGTTATACCCGTCTTTGCTCGAAGCCCCTGAGTGTTGAGGATGACAGCGGTGGCCTGCGTGACGGCATCGTCAATGCCCGCGGTCCCTCCATTCAATTCACGCGCCGCGGTTAACGCCGCGGCATCAGCAGCGTTCTGCAGTTCGGCTCGCACCAGATAGATTCGCGAGAGGTCAATGGCCATCCCGACCATCAGCAGGAGAAGCAGCGCGAAGATTGCGGTCATAATCATGATCGATCCGCGCTCACCGCTCCGCAGCCGATCTCGCTGTCCCTTCATTGATGGCATTTGCTGAACCTCCTGCCTGCTCCGGCTACTTCTGGGAAAAACCTTCAATGCTCGATAAACTTCAGCAACCTCTGATCAAGTGGAAGCGTGAACTCTTTGGAGTGCGCTAACCTGTCAGCGCTTTGGTCTGCGGCGGCTTGACGCCGCAGTCCTTCAAAAAGACTCAACTGAAACGTGGTCGCGACAGGTCGCGAACGACCAAAGCGCTGACAGGTTAGCGCACTCCAAAGAGTTCACGCTTCCACACATTCTCTACGGGATTGGAGTGACCTTCGCCTGTTGCGTCTCTCCAATGATTGGTTGTGCCAGCGACACGCTTGGCGCTCCCGCTTTGGTGCCGGTCGCTGGCGTCACAGCCGGAGTCACTTCCTTGGCCGGAGCCGAAGGCGCCGTTGACTTCGGCGTCTCAGTCTGGCCCGCCGCCGCGGCGCCGGATTTAGTACTGAAGCCGGTTGGTCCATCTATTTGCCCGGGGCTTCGGTCCGTGCCGAGCAGCGAACCCTTCTTTAAGTTTTCGACATTAGGAATCTTTGGCAGATCGTCGCGATTGACCGGCTTCACCATCTGCGCCGTGACGATGAACATCAACTCGGTCTCGTTTTTCTGAAACTGTGTTGATTTGAACAGGTTGCCGAGAATGGGAATATCGCCGAGACCGGGTATCTTCGAAAGCGACCGGGTCTCACTGTTGTCGAGTAGCCCTGCGAGTGCGAAGCTCTGGCCGTCGCGTAGCTCAACGCCAGTGTGGGCGCGTCGAGTGCGCAACCCGGGAATCAGGAAGCCGTCAAACTTTACGCCGTTAGCGAAGTCGAGAGTGGATACTTCCGGCTCCAACTCCAGACGGATGTGATCTTCGTCGATGATCGTCGGCTTGAAATTGAGACGAACGCCGTATTCTTTAAATACGATGGTGACCGTAGCGTTGCTGCTGCCGCCACTACTCTGGACAATTGGAACCGGATACTCACCGCCGGCGAGAAAGCTCGCTTGTTGGCCGTCCATTGCGATCAAGTTCGGCTCGGCGAGGGCGCGCAACGCACCCTGTGTTTGCAGTGCCTTAACCATAGTGGTCAAATTGCCGCCCAGGACCAGGAGATTGAGGCCACTAAAGGTGCCACCCAGAACGCCCTTCGTAATGTCCGTCAAGTTGCCGGGCCCTCCACCGTTTGCAAAGCCACCCACTCCCGGCGTTGCCTGGTATGCGTAGGAAGAGCCCAGTTCACGGATGCGGCTGCGATTGACTTCGGCAACGCGCACCAGCAATTGAACCTGTTTCAAGTCCTTGACCGGCGACTCAAGCAGGTTAACGGCCTTAAAACCCGCAGCCTCTACCACTGCCTGGGTCTGTGCCGCGATCCGGGGATCGGAGACAGTGCCCGAGATGACTACGGATCCATTTGCCTGGCTCAGGCGAATGTCGTCTTTCGGAAAGAGAGCGCGAATTTGGGAATCAATCAGCGAAAGATTGGTGCGCACGTAAACATCAAAGACGATGAAACGTGAGCTGCCTTTCTCCCAGGCGATGAAATTGATCTGGCCAAAGGCTTTGCCATTAACAACCACCTGGTTTCCCGTTACCAGCACCGCCTCAGCGATGTCCGGGTTGGAAACCGAGAAGCGCTCGATTGCACTGTCAAAGCTAATGACCCGGGACTGGCCCACCAGCACATTGACAGGGATCGCCTCTTTGGTTCCCGTGGAAAAGGAGGCGTTCGTAACCTGCTCCTGCGCAACCAGTGGGAAGGCGCACAGCAGAATTGTGCCGAGAACGACAACGAAGTAGCGGATGGAAGGACGGGACTGCATGATCATTTTCTCCTTGGCTGATAGGGGCTTCAAATCACAAAACGGAAAGGGGACTTCGCTTGCGGGAAGTCGCTGCCCTCCGTCCTCTTAAGGTATTTCGACGTCGCGCCTTTTTGGACCTTCGATTAACTCAATGGACTTGCGCGGCGGGGGCGGCGCGGCCGGTTTCTCTACCACGATGGTGCGCTTCACCGGCGCAATATACTTCACGATCGGCTTCGACTCGTTCTTTTCACTCGGCGGTGAAGGTTGGGGAACATACGACTCGCCGCTCAAAAGCGTCGCCTTGTTGGCTCCCTTGGTTTGCGTATCCTCCTGGTCGCTGTAGTTGCGCATCACGAGTTGTAGCCTGCCCTCATTAGCAGCTAGTACCAGCTTTTCTGCCTGCTCGGGCGTCACCTGCAGCGTGACGGCCTTCACTTCCGACGGCTGGCGCTGATTTTCGGGAGAATCAATCTTCGCGCCGCTGGCGAGCACCTTAATGTTTTGCAAGACGATCTTAGAGATTGGACCGTTCGCGGCGCCCGCTGGTGAGAGGGGGGTGATGATGGCCACTACGTCGACGAATGAACCCGGCATGATAAAGCCGGAGACGCCCACCACGTCATCTACCTTGACGGTCATCGCGCGGTAGCCTTCCGGAATAACGGCCGAAAGACCGGCGCCAGTTCCTTCCGGAGCGAGCTTCATATTTGTGATGGTCTCGCGCGCCCCTATCGGCGTAATTGCGACCCGGCCGACGACCTGGTCCATTTTCCGGAAGACCCCTTCCGGCAGGGAACCGTTGGGAATCGGCGCCAGGGCCAACTGCTCGGCGGTAATCTTCTCGCCGAGTGGAATTTCCGCTTTGGCGACGACCACGTTGCCGAGGTCTTTCGTGAACGCCTGTACATTAGACAGGTAACGCGTAATCAGCATGACACCGACTAGTCCGCAGAGCACAGCTCCCGTGAGCGCGATGATGAGACGTTTATTTCGCATGACTCAATTCTCCATTACCGAAGTAAGTTGGCTTCAATTTCAAAGGCGCCTCAGGCGCGAAAAAGAAAAAAAGCAATAAGGCTGCCGAAGCAGATAGGCACTGCGTAGGGCAACGTGATGCTGTGGTCGGTCGGGACCTCAAAGCGTGGCACTCGCTGCCCGGGCAGCAGGCCATAAAAAACCTGAGAGACGCCCAGCAACGTTGTCATCGTGCGACGCGCATAGATCATTTTGACAATAGCAAACACACCGCCGGTTAACGCCACAACGACCAGCGTCGGCAGGACCAGATAGACGCCATTGATCGCACCGATGGCTGCAAAAAGTTTGACGTCGCCGGCGCCCATAGTGCCGAAGGCATGCAGTACAAACATCAAACCGAATGCGAGGGCGAAACCCTCCAGGCTTATGAGTAAGCCGTGGGAACCGCCGAAAATCGTGTTAAGTGTGAGCCCGCCGATCAAAGCTATCAGCACGAGCTGATTGGGAATGCGCCGGTAGCGAACATCCATGAACGCAATTAGAATCGACATCGGTATAAACATGATGGCGATTGCAATAGTCTGAGAAGCAAGCATCTGACTGTCTCCGTGTCAGTGGGTTAATGGATGGCCAGATTTGCGGGCCTGCTCCTCGATCAAAAGGAGTTTGACGGACGCCCGCTGATTTGCAGCGTTCGCCCGTCGCCGCTCTGTTTGCAAACAATTGTTGCGGGTGGGCCTGGGCAGCCTAACTCTGAGCCGCAGCGTTCTGAAGTCGGCTCTTGATTGTGGTAGCCCAAGTGCCGCCGCTAGCGTAAATAACGGCCGCGGCAACAGCAATTAGGCCGGCGATGACGGCGTATTCGAGGGTTTCCATGCCGCTCTCGTCTCTGAGGAAATTCTTAATGGTTTTCATTTGGTTTGTCTCCTTTAGGTTTGCTGAAAGGGTTTAGGGTTCGGACCGGACTCTCACGCGGCCCGGAGCTTAGGATTGCACCAGAACTGCAGGCGTCATCTCAGGCGACCTGAATGAGCTTCCTGCCGATCACGGCAACATTTCGAGTGCGGGTCGGTTAAGAGCAACGGTTATGCCATCGGTGTGTAACCAAAGAGTTCGTTTAGATGTGGGGCACTCACTTCGCAAGCAAATAACGCTTTTGCTCCAATTATGGCAGAGACGGGAGATTGAGCTAATCTGCGAGGGGCGCGCGACGCTTCCGTGTTGTTCACGTTGAACACTGCTCGCAGGCGAGCAATTGTGGCAAAACTTAAATAGGATCCTCCCAAAGCGCCAATGTTCATGTGCATACTATCTACAATACTTCGGAAACGGTTGACGGGAATTCTTAACGCGAAAGCCTTAGCATCACCAATCTATTAATTTTCTCTAGAATACAAGACCAAATGCAAAACTCTCACAGTTCTCACCGACCAGCAATCGAGGTAACAACCTCAAACTCTCTTGTTAGTCTTGAAACAGAAACAAGCCAAGCAGAACGTTTCGTTTCTCGTGATCGATTGCCAGCGCAAAAGCAAAAGGCCAAATGCCAATAGAGGGCAAAGACCCATCGGAATGGGTAGTAATGGCGCGCAGTCCGTCTGACTTGGAAGGAATCTCCAACAGTCCAAACGCGCGTGTTTTGAACGGAGATGGCCGTCGAGCCGTATGGACCGATGACTTTTCCGATATCCTGAGCGTATTCAGATGGCGCTGAAGGATTGCTAATTTGGGACGCTCGCTCACGGTGTAACCGCTTAAAAAGGATTGACCGTTAGTTGCATATGTTATACAAGCGGGGCGAACGGCAGTCGGATTTAAAGTATCTTGACTTCAGAGAGGACCACTTACCATGCAAATGAACTGGTTGACAGTGTTAGGTGTTCTCGTCATATTAATTGGGATCGTATATCTCGTCATGCGGCGTCGGCGGCAACGGCCATAGTCGTACCGCGACATCGCTGTTCAAACATATCTTTACTTACGCGAAAACATAAAACAGCACGAGCCCTTAGGGTCATCCCGCAAGGCTCGGACTATACCCTCTTAGTGACGCGCGGATTTAGAGAATTCTCGATCCAAAACTCTAGACATCCCACCGCTTTGCCGACAGTGCTTGAGCAAGTCACTCGAGTAATTTTAGGTGCAAGGCTCCGCTCCGGAGATGGTGACTCAGACGCATTCATCATTTGAAGTAAAGTAATCAGTGAGAGTCGAGACCAGCCTCCATTCAAATATACGAATCAACAGTCGAGGTTTCGTCCCAATCAAAGCGAGGACTTGTCGACATGCTCCGCTCGACTCGAGAACTCCTCGTATCCGTCTTCATGGCCTTGATCTTTATTCTCGCAGCCCAACCTATCACCGATCCGGATTTCTGGTGGCATCTCAGGACGGGGCAATACATCGTCGAAACCCGGAGTATTCCGCATACAGATATCTTCTCCACTATGCGTTTCGGCAGCGAGTGGGTCACGCATGAATGGCTGTCGGAAGTATTTATGTATGGTCTATTCCGCGCGCTGGGCTATGGGGGACTAATTGTTGGGTTCTCGCTTCTCATCACCGCCGCATTCTGGATCGTATATCAACGTTACCGCAGACTGGCTGCGCATCCCTATGTCGCCGGATTTGCGTTGCTCCTCGGTGCTGCCGCCACGATGCCAACCTGGGGCGTGCGACCGCAAATGTTTTCCTTACTCCTCGCGAGCATCTTTCTTAGCTTCTTGGATCGTTATTCAAGGTGCGAACAGATGCCTTCGATTTGGTGGCTCGCGCCTTTAATGATTCTTTGGGTCAACCTGCACGCCGGATTCGCGTTAGGCCTGGTCTTAATCGTTCTAACAATCGCCGGTCTTTTGCTGGATTGGTTGTCGCTGCGTAAAAATTCCTTCGCCGACCTTTGGCAGCGCGCACGACCACTCTGCTGGCTGTTGATTATTTGCGTTGCCGCAGTCTGTCTTAATCCAAATGGCGCGCGCATGTACTTCTATCCTTTCGAAACTCTCACCTCACATGCCATGATGCAGTACATACAGGAATGGAGATCACCAGACTTCCATAACCCTCTGTTTCAGGCTTTAGCTTTACTGCTCCTGGCGACGTTCTCGGCAACGGCCTTGTCGAATAGACGGCCCCGTCCGAGCCAACTATTAATGCTTGTTGCTACTGCCTGGGCCACATTGCGGTCGGCGCGAAATGTTGCTTTCTTCGCGCTGGTGGCAACGCCGCTTCTTGCCGAGCACTCGTGGATCTTCATCACGAGTCATCGCTGGGGTCAATGGCTCGAGGCGTCGGAGAAGCGTAAGCCAAGCGAGGGATCAGCGCTGAAGCTCGTACTCAATGTTCTAGTATTGCTACTCGTTCTGACTGTTGTTGCTTTAGGCGTCGGGCGCGCCGTGGCAAATCAGCCGGTCATCGAAGCGCAACAGTTTCCCGCGGCAGCCGTCGACTTCATTCGCGAGCAAAAACCGCCGCAACCGATTTTTAACGAGTATGTCTGGGGCGGCTACTTGATCTGGAGACTCTACCCGGACTACCGCGTCTACATTGATGGCCGCGCCGATGTTTATGGCGACAAACTCGTTGAAGAGTGGCTCGAAACACACGACGGTAAAACAAACTGGCGCGAACCTCTTGATCGTTACGGAATCCACACTGTCTTGGTTAAGCCAGACATTGCGCTTGCTAGCTTGCTCCGACAGGACGCCGATTGGCAGAACGTTTTCGAGGATAAACAAGCTGTGATTTTTGTTCGACGATAATGGTGAAGCCCGTTTGACTATTCGCCACAACCTATGTCCACTTCGCCTTCTTACGTAGTCAGGTTTAAGTGGTGTGCCCTGGCAGCAATGGCGATTACCTTCTTAGCGCTCATGCCTCAGCTTCATTTTTGGTTGGTCCGCGGATCGCAATGGCATGGTGCGTATACAGCACTGGAACCGGATGAACTTCTTTATTCAGCTTATATCAACGCACTGATCGATGGGCGACCGCGTCGCAATGACCCGTTCTCGGGGCGGGACGATCATTCTGAAGCGCCGGTGCCAGAATCGCTATTCTTCATTCAATCAATTGTCCCTTCATATGCCATTGCCTTCTTTGCTCGCCCGTTCGGCGCTTCCGCATCCACCGCTTTCATAGTACTTATGGGTACGGCGGCATTGTTTGCCAGTTTGTCAGTTTTCTGGCTATTGGCTTCGGTGATGGGCGATAGCAAATTTGCAGCGATTGGGATGCTCATCGTCCTTTGCTTAGGAGCACTCGCCGGTGGCCAGGGCTTGATTGGATTGTTGCTCAAGCCGGACGTGAAGTTTCTTGGGCTGCCATTTCTTAGACGCTACGAACCCGCCGCTCTTTTTCCTTTATTCTTTGTTTTCAGCGCGCTGACCTGGCAGGCACTCACAAGCGCCATCAGACGAACTGCGACAGTCAAGGCACTTCTGGCGGGCACGGCGCTTGGCCTTCTCGTCTTCTCCTATTTCTACCTTTGGACCGCGGCCTTCGCATGGTTTGTTTGCTTAGCTTGTCTTTGGTTAGTTATGCGGCCTGCAGAGAGGCGAAGGTCAATCAGGATAATCATCATCACGAGTGCGCCTGTCATCCTAGCGCTCGGTTTTTACACCTATTTGCTTTCACAACTTCCTTCTACTCTAGATAAACCATCAGTACTGTCCGTTACTCATCGGCCCGATTTGTTGCGCATCCCAGAAATCATCGGAGCATTCATTCTGGTGGCACTTATCGTGGTGGTAGGTCGAAATAGAGTTTTACGAAACGACCCACGAGTGATCTTCGCCGCGTCGTTCACCTTGCTGCCATTTTTGGTCTTCAATCAGCAGATCCTTACCGGCCGCTCGATTCAGCCATTCCATTACGAGATCCTAATTGTGAATTACGTGATTCTAGTAGGGCTGGTGTTGGTCGCAGGATTGCTGCTACCTGCGATTCCCCGGCGAACCACGCTGCTCATCGCTGTTTCGTGTCTTTTGTGGGGCGCTATAGAAGTTGACCTTGCTCGTCGTGCGCGTTTTGACTCGAACGTAATGAGCGACGAAATGGTACCGGTGTTGAGGCGTTTGAAAGAAAAGGCGAAAGATGATGGCACCTGGCAGGGGTTGCGGGATCACGGAAAAGCGCCGGCTCTGGTATTTTCCCCGGAGTATAGATTATCGCTTTTTCTGCCGACATGGGCGCCCCAAGGATCATTATTGGCGACGGGACTGAGTCTATCTGAAGCCGATCCCAAAGAACGACTTTACACTCATCTTTACTACTGCGGAAGAAACAAGGAGTATCTGCGTGAACTATTGAACGATCGAATCGCCGACTCCTATGCCACCTACTACGCCAGGGCCACCATATTTGGCCCTGAGAGAGGAGTGGAGTTTCTTAATCGGGGCTTCCAACCTATTCGGCAGGACGAGATCGAGCGGGAAGTCGCTGCTTACCAAACTTTTGCGAGCTCATTTTCACGCAATGAGGCACTAAAGCTTCCGCTAGGTTATGCCGTCATTCCTACAGATCGTGAGTTTGATTTTTCTAATGTTGATCTGTGGTACGAGCGTGATGCCGGCGCTCCGGTGGGAGCCTACACCCTATATCGCCTAAAACTGCGCGAGTAGAAAAATTTCGACGTGGTTCGCGATTGAACGGCTGCGGCCAACAGATTTTCGGATGATATGCGTGTGACAAGCAAGCAAGAGAAAAAAGTAGCAGTCGTTCAGTCAAACTACATACCCTGGAAAGGTTATTTTGACTTAATAAATCTTGTCGACGAGTTCATTTTGTACGACGAAAAGCAGTACACCAAAAGAGACTGGCGAAACAGGAACATCATTAAGACCTCCAAGGGGCTGGTCTGGCTAACAATCCCGGTCGATGTCAAAGGAAAGTATTTTCAAAAGATAAAAGATACCACCATCAGCGATCCCAACTGGGGCAAAACCCACTGGGCGACCATCGTCCACAATTACTCCAAAGCCAGATATTTTGCGCTGCACAGGGAGCTGTTTGAACATTTGTACTTGCACTCGGAGGAGAAATTTTTGTCTCGGCTCAACTATCTCTTCTTGAGCGCAATCTGTGAAATACTCGGCATCAAGACAAAGATATCATGGTCAATGGATTACAATCCCGGTGAGGGACAAACGGAGAGGTTGGTAGACCTAAGCAGACAAGCCGGCGCTAGCGAATATATTTCCGGGCCCAGGGCAAGAAACTATCTTGAAGAAGAACTCTTCAGTAGAGCAGGAATTGCCTTACGATATATCGACTATTCATCGTATCCGGAATACAAACAGCTGTCTCCACCATTCGACCATCAGGTAAGCATCATCGATCTTCTTTTCAATGAGGGACCTGAGGCGACGAAGTATATGAAGAGTTTTTGAGATGACACTGTCGATAGTAACGACTTTATATGATTCGGCGCCTTACCTGGAGCAGTTCTACCTCCGGACCTGTGCTGCTACGGAACAAATCACTCGTGATTACGAGATCATACTAGTCAACGACGGCTCGCCTGATAACTCGCTCGATATTGCCATCTCGATCCACCGCCGTGACAAGCGGGTACGGGTAATCGACCTCTCCAGAAACTTTGGTCACCATAAGGCCATGATGACCGGATTGGCCCATGCTCGTGGGGAGCTGGTGTTCCTCGTCGACAGTGACCTCGAAGAGGAGCCCGAACTCTTAAACAACTTTTATGAGCAGTTGCAGCGGACAGGCGCTGACGTCGTATTTGGCGTACAGCAAAAACGCAAGGGCAGGCTCTTTGAACGGATCAGCGGATCTCTATATTTCAAGGTGTTCAACCTGTTCTCGACTTACCCGATTCCGGAGAACCACATTACCGCCCGGCTGATGACGCGCGAATATGTAGCCGCCCTTATGCGGCATCAGGAGCGCGAGTTCGTTATGTCGGGCCTGTGGGCTTTGACCGGATTCAATCAGGTTCCAATCACTGTCAGAAAACATCACAAGGCCAGGAGCGCCTACGGGCTTAGACGAAAACTCTCGCACCTGGTCAACGCCGTCACCTCATTCAGCAACAAGCCTCTGGTTCTCATCTTTTACCTGGGGTGCTTCATCCTGCTGGTGTCATCTATCGCAGCAGCCGACATGATCATCCGCAAGCTTCTCTTCGGGACTCTGCTCCAGGGCTGGGCTTCTCTTATCGTCTCAGTCTGGTTACTCGGAGGATTGACTATTTTTTGTCTCGGAGTAATTGGGATTTATCTGGCGAAGGTATTTATCGAGGTTAAGCAGAGGCCATATACAATCGTGAAGCGGGTTTTTGAAGACGAGCTGTTTCCTTTTGGAAAACCTACCCTCGACGATGAGCTAGCGGAGGAGGGGAAAGGTGTTCATGAGCTACGATAGAATCCGCTCTCGGGTGCAGCAGTATTACGACGCAAAGATTCAAACTCATGGACCGACGGCCCGTGGTGTGGACTGGAATTCTCCTGAGTCGCAGCAAATGCGCTTTGGACAGCTTCTCAAATTAATAGATCACAGCCTGCCGTTCACGATCAACGACTTTGGCTGTGGCTACGGCGCGCTGGCGGACTATTTGCAAAACGAGGCTGACCAGTTCCGGTATTGCGGGTTTGATATTTCTCCCCACATGATCGCCAAAGCAGGGGAATTACATGCGGCGGCGAAGCACATCGTTTTCGTCAATCACGAGTTGGAGCTGCCCGAAGCTGACTACACAGTCGCCAGCGGAGTCTTCAACGTCAAGTTAGACACGCCGACGGTAGAGTGGGAAAAATATATTCTCGAGACGCTGGAAACAATCAACGCGTTTAGCCGACAGGGGTTCGCCTTCAACGTCCTGACGAAATATTCCGACCCCGAATTCACGCGCCCTGATCTTTACTACGCCGATCCACTTTTTTGCTTTGATTATTGCAAGGTTCATTTTTCAAAATTTGTTTCTTTGCTTCACGACTATCCTCTTTACGAGTTCACGATCCTGGTACGTAAAGGATAGGTGAGGAACGTTTATGTCAAGGCTGGTCATCTTCGGCGCAGGTAATATCGCCAGGCTGGCACACTACTACTTTACGCGCGATACCGAGCACGAGGTTGCGGCTTTCACAGTAGATGAAGAGTATCGGCAGGAGGATAGATTTCTCGATCTTCCACTCGTGTCTTTTGAAGGAGTGGTAGAACGCTTCCCGCCGCAAGAATATAAGATGTTCGTGGCGCTGAGTTATGCCAGAATGAACAAGCTGCGCGCAGAAAAATACGACCGGGCCAAGCGGAACGGTTATGAGCTAGCCAGTTATGTTAGTAGCCGTTGTTCGTTCCTGACGGATCATCCTGTTGGAGACAACTGTTTCATTCTCGAGGACAATACGATTCAGCCTTTCGTCCAAATCGGCAGCGATGTCACGCTTTGGAGTGGCAATCATATCGGCCATGACGCGGTAATTGAAGATCACTGTTTTCTTGCTTCACACATCGTCGTCTCGGGTTACGTCCAAATCCGCAACAACTGCTTCATCGGGGTCAATGCCACGCTGCGGAATTCGATCACGATCGCGCCAGAGACTCTAATCGGGGCGGGCGCCGTGATCATGAAAGATACGGTTGAAAAGGGGGTTTACCTTCCGCAACGGGCCAAACTTTTCGAGAAGCAGAGCGATGAGATTGAGTTATAGTTACCAACGATGAGTGGTGCACAACGATGGGTTAAGAAGGGCCGCATTTTCGCGCCTGAGGGGAATTCTGATTGGCTCTTTTCTCACGCTGCTCTTCCGGTAGCAGACCGAATCGGCGAAGTCTATCGAATCTACTTCAGCAGCAGAGACAAATACGACCACGCCCGAATAGGATATTTCGACATCGATTTACGAGCGCCTGACAGAGTTTTGCGCTTGTCTGACAAGCCGGTCGTCGGCTTGGGACCTCTGGGTGCCTTTGATGACAGCGGCGTAACGACTTCTTGGATTGTTACTCACGACCAGAAGAAATACCACTACTATTCAGGTTGGAGTTTGGGAAGAACGGTTCCATTCTATTTCTTCGTCGGGCTCGCCATCAGCAAAGACGGCGGCCAGACTTACGTGCGCGTTTCGCCGGCGCCAATTCTCGAAAGAAACATCATTGACCCCTACTTAACAGCATCGCCGTGTGTGCTGGTCGAAGGGAACACGTGGAGAATGTGGTACGTCTCCGGGACGGGCTGGGATGCGCACGAAGGTCGACCGCGACATCACTATCACATCAAACATGCCCAGTCGTCCGATGGAATTCACTGGAAGAGGGAAGGCATCGTTTGCATTGACTATCAGTCGCCGGAGGAGTACGCCATCGCCCGCCCCTGTGTAATTAGAGAGGGCGGCCTTTATAAGATGTGGTACTCGTACCGTGGGAATAACTATCGAGTCGGCTATGCGGAATCTGTAGACGGCCTGAACTGGACTCGCAAAGATCGAGAGAGCGGCATTGAAGTATCTGCGTCGGGCTGGGACTCAGAGATGATCGAATATCCTTACGTATTTGAACATAAAGGCCGCCACTACATGCTCTACAATGGCAACGGATACGGTAGGACCGGTATCGGACTGGCTCTGCTCGAACCGAATGACGGACAATTAGGACCGCTCTAGTTCTGCTGTCATAAAACCAATCATGGTTGCTTCGTTGCGCGAAAGAAATCGAAACTGGGAACGAGAGGTACTTGAGGAAGTTCGCTCCCTCGGCTACGCAATCGTGGAGGATGTGCTTGATTTCTCCTTTATCCAAACGACCCGTGATGCCATGTATCGCGTGCAAGATGCGATTCTGCTGAACGTGGGTGAGGAACGTCTGCTGCGAGCCGGGGAAATGGGCGTACTTCGCTTGATGTTGAAGTATGACCCATGCTTCTTTAAGTTCCTGGAGATACCTGAGCTGTTGACGATTGTCGAGGCTACGGTTTCGAACACAGCCATTATGCATCTGCAAAACGGATTCATCCTGCCGTCGTTTGCAAAGGGGGAGACGCCTGAGACATTCCAGCACAGTTTTCACCAGGATTTTCCGCGCGTCCTGAATGGCTACGTCGCCTCGATTAATATGATGTTTGCCATCGATGAATTCTCAATGTCGACAGGGGCGACGCAGGTTGTTCCTGGAACGCATCAAACGACCGCGCCCGATCCGGAATATCTCGCGACAAATGCTATTGCGGTGGAATGCCCCGCGGGCTCGATGGTAATTTTCGACTCTACTTTGTGGCATGCGGCCGGAGCGAATACTTCCGGCAAAGACAGATTGGCGATCAACCATCAATTCACCAGGTCATACATAAAGCAACAAATCGATTACGTGCGCGCCCTCGGAGACGCAGTTGTGCTGGCGCAAGCGCCTCGCACTCAGCGACTCCTTGGCTGGGACACGCGCGTGGTTACAAGTCTTGACGAATATTATCGCCCGGAAGATGAGCGCCTCTACCGAAAAGGGCAGAGCTGAGCGAGAAAACGGTGGGCTTTTGGATGGCCGCCGCAGATACCAGCAGGAGAAGGACTCGTTCAGCGCGATGCGCAGAAAGTAAAAAGGTTGAATCAACCAGTCGGAACCATTTCAGGATTCGCATATGTTCTCGGGAGCGTCCTTTTCACTGTTTATGGCCAACTAGTGGTCAAGTGGCAGGTTGTCAACGCGGGCTCGCTACCCACTACTCTCTCCGCGAAAATACCTTTTCTGATTCGTTTGGTCTTAAGCCCTTGGATATTGAGCGCCATGACTGCCGGTTTCTTCGCGCTGCTCTGCTGGTTGGCAGCGATGACCAAATTTGAACTTAGCTACGCCTACCCTTTTATGAGTTTGGCGTTTGTGCTCGTTCTGGTCTTCAGCGTGGTTCTATTCAATGAACCGCTGACAGTGCCTAAGGTTCTTGGGGTCGTGATGGTAATAGCGGGCCTTGTCATCGCCAGCCGGGGGTAAGGACTCAGCAACAAGCTCATTGCTTCTGAATTGATAGGAAGGCCAATTTTTGCACATCCCATTTAACCGGCCATTCTTTTCCGGAAACGAGTTTGAATTCATTCAGCAGGCGATCGCAGCATGGCAACTTTCCGGCGACGGCGCGTTCACCAGGAAATGCCACGCTCTGTTAGAAAGCGAGCTTGGCGTCCCCAAAGCCTTACTGACTACCTCCTGTACTCATGCTCTGGAAATGTCCGCATTGCTTCTCGAACTCAAACCGGACGATGAGGTAATCATACCGTCATTCACATTCGTCTCTACGGCTAATGCTTTTGTACTGCGCGGCGCCCGGCCAGTCTTCGTAGACATAAGACCTGACACTCTTAATCTTGATGAGACTAAACTGGAAGACCTCATCACACCGCGTACGAGAGCGATTGTTGTGGTCCATTACGCCGGCGTCGCTTGCGACATGGATACAATTCTTCAGGTGGCCGGGCGGCACGGAATACCTATCGTTGAGGATAATGCGCACGGTTTGTTCGGCAAGTACAAGGGCCGGTATTTGGGAACGCTCGGTTGCCTGGCGACTCAAAGCTTTCACGAGACCAAGAACTTCACCTGTGGTGAAGGGGGTGCCTTGTTGATTAACGACCGCCAGTACATCGAGCGCGCTGAGATAATCAGGGAGAAGGGAACTAACCGTAGCCGCTTCTTCCGCGGTCAAGTGGACAAGTACTCCTGGATCGACATTGGCTCGAGTTATCTGCCATCTGACATTCTCGCGGCTTTCCTCTATGCTCAGCTGGAAGCGCGCGAGACTATTCAGGCAAGACGGCAGAGGATTTGGGAATACTACGACGAGCACCTCAGGGATTGGGCGGAGACTCTCGGCGTTCAACTCCCGTCAGTGCCTTCGCACTGTGAGCAGCCGTTCCATATGTATTACCTCGTGCTGCCCACGCTGAAGAAGCGTCAGGGAATGATCGACCACTTGAATGAACGCGACATCAACAGCGTCTTTCATTACCTGCCTCTTCATGTCTCAAGCATGGGCCGCGAATTCGGCGGAAGGGAAGGCGACTGCCCAGTTACCGAAAGTATCAGTCGTCGCCTGCTCCGCCTGCCCTTCTATAACGACATGACCGAGGCGGATCAAGCCCGAGTCGTCACGGCCGTGAGAGAGTTTAGATGGGGCGATAACTAACTCTCAAACGGCCGCCCTCGAGGCTCGTGCTAGAGTCGGTGACGACATGGCTTAAAGTTTGTCGCCCTCTGAGGCAATCTCTAAACTAAGATAAAAGACTGCGATGCCGACTATCTGTTCTGATGAAACTCTGTATTGGTTGCGATAAACCCTTCAATCAGTGGAATTGGCGATGCCCTCATTGTTCTTACGAACCTGACAAGATTGAGGGGCATTTGGCCTTTGCGCCGGAGCTGGCGCGAGAGAGCGAAGGATTCGAAGCCAGTTATTTCGCCGGACTTGCCGAAATGGAAGCCGGCAATTTTTGGTTTCGATCACGGAATCGACTTCTGACTTGGGCCTTGCAGCGGTATTTCCCGAAAGCCGAAAATTTTTTGGAAATCGGCTGTGGCACCGGCTTCGTGCTTTCCGGTATCCGGAAGGCATGTCCACAACTCGGCTTGTCCGGCAGCGAAATATTCAGTGAAGGATTGAACTTTGCCGCCGCGCGACTGCCCGGAGTTGAACTGCTTCAGATGGACGCCCGGCGAATCCCTTTCCGTGAGGAGTTCGACGTGATTGGCGCTTTTGACGTTCTGGAACACGTCAACGAAGATGAGGAAGTCTTGGCGCAAATGTATCAGGCCACACGGAGGCAGGGCGGTATTCTGTTAACTGTCCCGCAGCACTCGTTTCTTTGGAGTGAGGTCGATGAGTACTCCCGTCATGTGCGCCGTTACAGCGCACGCGACTTGAAAGCTAAAGTCGAACGCGCGGGGTTTGAAACATTGAGGACAACCTCTTTCGTCTCGCTGCTCCTGCCCTTAATGTTTATTTCACGGCTAAAGCGGCCTTCTTCCAACCAGGCCTTTGATGCTTCAGCGGAAATTAGGATCGGTGGTTCAATCAACTCTCTCCTGGAACAAATCCTCGATGTCGAGCGCAAAATAATGAGATTAGGAGTTTCTTTCCCTCTTGGCGGCTCGCTACTTTTGATCGCTCGGCGGATCTGACACGAACGCTCCCTAGGAAGGCGTGGAGAAAGCAGAACCTGAACAAACATTCCTTCACGGCTAGGAGCGCTCGCCCTGGACAGCCAGTTGAACATAACTTCATGAGCTCTGCATTTTCTTACATCTTCAAATTTAGGTGGCTTGCGCCGGCGGTTGTAGGGATCACCCTACTTGCACTCACGCCGCAACTTCATTTGTGGCTTGTGCGAGGACCGCAATGGCAAGGTGCATATGCAACTCTCCAGGGGGATGAGTTTCTCTATTCAGCTTATATCAATGCGTTGATTGACGGGCGACCGCGCCGGAATGATCCGTTTGCCGGCCGGGACAGCACTTCGAATTCGCCACTGCCTGAATCAACCTTTTCAATTCAATTCATACCGTCGTTTGTCATAGCCTCGTTAGCCCGCGCCTTTGGCGTTTCAGCCTCCGGTGCATTTGTCGCGCTCGTGGGCCTTGCGGGATTGCTCGCAAGCTTGTCCGTCTATTGGTTGCTAGCTTCAATCACGGGAGATCGCAACCTGGGTGCAGCCGGTGTGATCTTCGTTTTATGCTTAGGCGCGTTTGCCGGAGGGCAAGGCATCATTGGTCTGATACTAAAGCCGGGTGTGATATTTCTTGGCCTGCCTTTTCTCAGGCGTTATCAACCGGCAGCGGTTTTTCCACTCTTCTTAATCTTTTGTGTTTTGATCTGGCGGGCTCTTAATCATAAACATAGACGACGCGCCTGGCTCTACGCGGCGCTTGCCGGAGTAACGCTGGCGATCCTGGTTTTTTCTTATCTTTATTTGTGGACCGCTGCGATTGCCTGGCTGGCATGTATTGCGGCAATGTGGCTTTACCTGGGGCCGAAGGAAGAAAGACTTCGTGCCCTCGGATTGTTCATTACCACTGCCGCCATAGCCACCTGCGCTGTCATCCCATATTCCTATCTTGTTTCGCATCGCGCAGCAAATTTAGATGAAGCGCAGACGCTATTTTTGACGCACCGACCCGATCCCTTCCGTGTCCCTGAAATAATTGGAGTGCTTATTCTTATTGCGCTCTTCAGGAGAGTGCGCCGCGGCGGTGTGATGCGAAGCGATCCGCGTCTCATCTTCGCAGCTTCTTTCGCGTTGCTTCCCCTGGTGCTTTTCAATCAACAAGTCCTGACGGGAAGGTCAATACAGCCATATCACTTCGAAACTTTTGTGGCGAACTACGCAGTACTGATTGGTTTGGTAATTATGACGGCGCTGCTCTACCAACCAATCACACGCCGGCGGTTGCTAGGGATTGCGGTGCTTTGTTTTTTATGGGGGGCTGTTGAGGTCACGATGCCGGTGGTCGCGAACTATGAAACGAACATCGCAGCCGATCAGATGGTGCCGGTGTTTCTGCGGCTGAAAGAATTATCAAAACAAGACGGTACGCTTTCAAGTCTGCGCGATCAGGGGAGGGCATCAACTCTCGTGTTTTCTCCGCAGCGTGACGTGATGGGAATGCTGCCCACATGGGCGCCGCAGGGCACACTGCTCGGCATGGGCGGACTGGATTTTGGCAGCGCTTTGCAGCCGGAGCGAAAAGAATTGCTTTACATGTGGCTCTATTACTCCGCCGCGGATGCGGGTCGCTTACGAGAAATCTTGAATGGGCGGAGCGAAGATACTTTTTTGAACCACTACGCCCGCATCGCCATGTTTGGCCATGAAAGACAAGTGCCTATGCTGAGCTTTCATTTTGAACCGATCCGGCACGAAGAGATCGAAGCAGAAGTGAGGGCGTACCAGCGCTACTTGAACACCTTCTCGCGGGAAAAGGTGTTACTGCACCCGCTTGCCTATGTGGTTACCCGAGGTGAATCGGATTTGTCTCACGTCGATCAGTGGTACGAGCACGATGCCGGCGAGAAAATCGGAGATTACAATCTGTATCGCTTGCAGTTACGCAAGTAGGGAAGCGCCCGCTTCCTAATTAATTAAATTTCATTTGTAGATCGACACTTCTTTGAAATAAATAGCCCCGCCACACTGCAAAGTTTGACCGGGCAGCAATCGAAATCTCTCCTGCAACTTCTGCTCGACGATCCCGTCAACCTCAGGATGAAAGCCGTGGATGAAAAAGATCCTTTGGAACTGCATCCTGGTAATCTTATCAACCAGTTCCCGGGCCTCATACTCTAGCGCAGCTTTGCTACCCGGATCAGTAATACGTCCTTCATAACCGGGGTGGCGATCGATTTCAGCAGGAAAGCTGGTTTCAAACAACTTCCGGGGCGTCGTTGTGCGCGCGAGATAGTAATCGATTGGCAAGCGAGTCAAGCTGGTGAATATCACCACATCGTCATCCTTTGCAGTCTGACTCAAGTAAGTTGCCATCTGGCGATTGTCACATGGCGCCGACGCCGGATGGACAACCGTGAGGAAAATCACGCTGAGTACGATTACTGCAAGAGGCAAAAGGTAGTTCGCGCCTCTGCCTGTAAACGCGCCAATCGTGAGCGCAAACAGATGCAGCCCGACAATGGCGAGACGTGAATTAAAAATTGGCTTAAATTCAGAAATCAGAAGCGGCGTCAATATTGTTATTGCCAGCAGCCAAAGCGGAAGACTGGTTACAAGTAGTTTGCTGGAGCCACCCGAAGACTTAAAACCAGTTCGCCACCGGAGATACAGCAACACCGGCACGACAAGCCAAAACGCGCCGCCGTACTGCAAGAGTAGATCGGCCAGCATCGAAAACCCGGGCTTCTTTACCCAGGCCGTGCCTTCTCCCGAGTTGGCAATTTGGCCCAACAGAATTGGCGCCCAGAGAAACAGGTAAGGAATCAGCGACAGCGCCATCGCGATCACAAACCTCTTCATTCGTCTGTGGCGATAGAAAAGAAGATGAAAGACTATTTGACCGAAGAGAAGAAAGAAGAATGCGATGTGCGTAAACGTTCCGAGAATATTGACTGCAATATAGAGCGCAAAGAACAGACGGGAGTCACGAGGTTTGATTGAGAATTGCAGATAGAGCCAGGTGGACAGAATTGAAAGCAATGACAAGAGCGCATACATGCGCACAAATTGCGCCGCGAGAATCGCCAGTGGGGCCGATAAATAAATAACCGCGCATAGCAGGGCGGTTTTCGTCCCATAGACTTCGCGGCCCAGTCCAAACAAAGCGAAAGTAGAAAGCAGGTAGAACAAACCGGATAGGCTTCTGACTGTTCGCTCTCCAGTTCCAAACATGCGTATCCATGAATGGAGAAGTAGAAAGTAGAGTGGCGGATGAACGTCAGCTTTCAAGGCCTCAATTCCGGCGCGGTAACTCAAGGCAGCCGTTTTTACACTCCAAACCTCATCGGAACTATATGCAGTGTTCGAGTGGTAAAAGGCGAAGAATGATGAGAAGAGCAGCAACAGGACTAGGCTGACCCGGGTTACGGCGGGCGGGTTCTCCTGAATCTCTTGAGGTTGATGATTTGAAGTCAAGACTTGTTCACTTGCACAGCTATTTGCTTATTCGGCAATTCGGGTAGGGCTAATAGCATAAGGTTTCATTTGGAGAAACAAGAATAGAGCGGAAAGAACGTATAGGATCAGGGCGACGAGATTGAGATATCGTAATCCCATCCACATGTCGAGATATTCCAGCAGTCCACCGACCAGAGCGCCCAATAGATTGGCCGCAAGGGCTTTACTGGGAGATTCGACCACGGCAAACGCCTTGGCAAAAATGAGCGCGGCAAAGAATATCGGCAAGCCGATGATGATGCCACTCGCGAGAAGTCTCATGTTCCATCCATAGTTGTTCAACACGCCAAAGGGGAAAAAGAAATTAAAAACGACAGCGGCGAACAGCCAGGCATAGAAAAACGGAAACCCGAAATTTGCGATTCGTCCAATGATGAGATTCGCTATTAGAATTGCAAGCAGGATGGATCCGATGACAATGGAATTCACCAGCCATGTAGATCCAAAAATGAGCGCCAGGGTCGTCACGGCCTTGGTTTCAATGAGAAGGAAGGCGGCTCCCATAAAGAACAGATGCCAATTAACCTCCCGAAACGGCAATTTGATCATCCGAAGAGGGATAAACGCCAGGACCAGAATGAGGAGCAGGGGCATGAGATAATGAAAAGGAATACCTCTTTTTTCAAGAAAGAGAAACGGCCAATCATCACTGGTTGTGGCGACGTTCTCCGTGGTAAAGGGCGGCTCGATGGGATAATAATCCGTAATGCCAAGGGGCCGAGTTGGGTCAAATAACGTTCCGGCCAAAAGAATAACTTCCTGGTTTGTTGGGCTTCCGTATATGAGAACCGGGGGCCCCATTTCTCGAGCCAGGGTATTCAAGTGTCTTTGGCTAAGCCAAGACTTAATTGCAAAAAAGTTTATTGCAATCCCCCCGTTCGGCTTCAATTTGCTCTTCGCCGTTCGTATGCTTTCATCGGTGAAAACAAAATTGTCCATCCGCAAAGAAGAAAGCGAGGAGAATGCGGCATGGCTGTCCAGCGTGGCGAATACTACCAGATCATATTTCTTGTCCGTTCTCAGTAAAAAAGACCGAGCGTCGTCAATATGTAAATTAACATGTTCGCTTGTGTATGGTTTTTCGGGATGGATTTCCTGCCCAATCCTAGCGATTGCGGGATCAATCTCCACTACATCCACCTCTTGAGCGCCGTTTCGTAATGCCGCTGCCGCATCATTCCCAGCTCCCCCGCCCAGGATGAGAACCGATTGTATTTTTCTTCCGCTGAGCGAATACGGAATATTGTAATGTCTCGAGTCTTGCTTTTGGGTTTGCTCCGGAAAACGCTCGATATATTCCTGTGAAAGGTCCTGAATATCTTGGAAACCATCGTAATTAACCGTCAGCATGGTTGAAGATCGATCAGTTTTGGAAAGTTCAATCCTGTAATAGGGGGACCAAATTGCCGGATGAATCATCATTGTGGAAAAAGACACCGCGAGAACACCGAAAAAATAGAGCGCGGCAAGCTTTTTGTTGCCAGAATAAAAGGGAACCATTAGAACCAGAACCAGAAGAAGCCAGGCAAAGGGAGGCCACTGAAAATAGGAAACCAAGGAGAATCCAACGATACCCAAAAGGGACCCGGCAACGTTAATCGAATAGCCAATCAATGGCTTTTCTTGATTGACAAACGCTCCCAGTTTCGCGGTTAGCGTGGCAAACGTCGCCACGACCAGGAAAAAGACAGAAACAATGACAATAAGCCCTTTTATAGTGCTCAGGATGGAGGGAATGGATTGGACAGCGTGGTCCCCAAATCCAACACCCAATAAAAAGTACTTTCTTGGATCTAAAAAAATAACGTGGGTAATTCCAAGTCCAGGTGCGGTGGCGATAAGGATGACCAGGCACAAGAAAAGCCTTGGAAACCACAAAAACATTCGATCGGATTTTTCGTGCAGCCAAAACCCGATGCCAAAACCGAGAAAGGCCCCCATGAGAGGTAGGTTTTTAAAATACGCAAAGATTCTGATTTCAGAGGAAAGCCATCGGATGATCGCCAATTCCAAAAAGAGGGAAATAAAACTTAGTAATAGAAGGTCCCAATAATTCTTTTTGAATTGACGTGATTGTCTTATTGATCCTGTGTTTCGCTCCATTTCGTGTAGCGTGGGCTATCCTGGATCTGTTGAGAGTTATGGTTTGAAGTCAAGGCCTATACGTTTGCGTTAACCCGTCGGAAAAAGTAGCAGTATTAATACACCTTGATTGCGATATAGTCATCGGTGTGAAACACCTTTCCCTCCGTAGCACCTTAATTTGTTTGGTCTCTGTCGCGCTGTTGGCGCTTTACCTGGTCGTGTGGTTAACGTTCGCTCGCAGCTCTGTCGCGATGCGGTCCGACTTCATCATTTACTATTCGGCCGGCACGGTTCCGCTAAGTAAGCTCTACAACGTAGAGGCGCAGCGGGAAATCCAGACCGGCGTTTTCGGCTCGACGTTTCCAGTGAAGGGCGGAGTGATGCCTTTCAACCACACACCTGTCTTTGTTCCTCTACTGCACCTTCTGGTTGATGATGATTACGCTGCTTCATATCTACGTTGGACGTCTCTCTTATGGGTGGCGGTGTTCGTCTGTGCGTTCATAGTATTTCGCATGACTGGCGAGTTTGCGTTTGCTCTCGCCGCCGCCAGCTTTTACCCACTCTTCACTTATGTCCAGCAGGCCCATGACTCGGTTTTCCTGCTTCTTGGGATTCTTCTGGGCGCACACTTGCTATCGTTGCGGAAAGATTTCTTGGCCGGAATAGCCTTATCCCTCACAACCCTCAAACCGCAGTTCGCAATTTTCCTGGCTCTTCCTCTCATGGTTAGGCCGAAAGCCTTTCTCGGCTTCTGCGCTGCTTCGGCCCTTTTGGCCATTTACAGTGTGGTTCTCGTTGGCACTCAAGGTGTAGCGGACTTTCTCACACTCCTCAGAATAAACGCGAGTGGTGAGGCGTTCGGCGTCCGCCCACTGGAGATGTTCAATCTGTTAGGGCTTATGGAAAGGGCAGGAGTCAGCTCTCAAGTCGCCCGACCAATTGCTTGGGCGATATTCTTTCTGGCATCCATCACCCTGCTTTTCGTTTGGAAATGGACACCCTCAAAACCGCCTTTCGCTTTGACCATGTTGCTCGCGGTTTTTGCATCCCCACACTTGCTGGGCCACGACCTCGCGCTCCTGCTCGTTTGTTTCACTTCGCTCGAGAAACCCAATGCACTTTTTCTGCTCGCCTCATCGCTGGCATTCGTTACCTTAAGCATCTTCTTTGCTAGCAAGTGGCAATTCGCCTTCGCGTACCTTCTAATGGGGATGCTTCTTGGGATGGCTATTAGAGACATCCGGCAGCCTCGTCGCGCCGCATCATAAATGTCGTCGGTGTCAAAGCAGACTTAGCGTAGCCAACTGCGTCATCAATCGGCTTTCTAAATATAGAGCGCTTGTTATCAACGGTAGGAAGGGAAGGATGCCGAGGGAACTTGGCGGGCCGGAACTGCAAATTAGCCGTTCTGGCCCTTCGCCTGTTCTTAGCAGGATGCCCAGCCTATTAACTCTGGGTGGCAGCGTTAGTGAGTCTGTCTTTGAGAGTCGTTCCCCATGTACCACCGCTGGCGTAAATGATAGCGGCAGCAACGGCAATTAGGCCGGCGATAACGGCGTATTCCAAAGTCTCCATGCCGCTCTCATCTTTGAGGAAGTTCTTGATCGTTTTCATTTCGTTTTGCTCCTAGTTAGCTATGAAAGCCACAGGTTCGTGCCACAACTTTCCGCACCAGGCCGGGCTGAAAAAAGTGCGCAAGAAGTGCAGGCGTCATCCCAGGAAACCTGAGAGATCGCATTCCCGTTGATCACGGCGACATTTCTCGTGCGTAGCTCCCTCGGCAACGGTTGTGCCGCACCTCTTTGCGTTTGGCCAAGCCAGGCCACCTGCCACCACTATATGAGCTAGAGAGTGAAAACATTGGACTTTTGCCTCCCTTATGAGCGAGTTTCCCAATGAGCCTTTCAATTCTAATCTACCGTTTTGAGGCAACCAACTGCTCGCCAGCGAGCAGTTGTCGCTCAATCACTCACGGTTTACGGGCTCGGATAGAAAGTAATCCGTACTTTTGTAAGCGTTGCACTGCGCCAGGAAGAAGATTGATTCCTCGTATTTGAGAGGCCTGCGATTTTGAGTTTTGAGTTGGCTTTTGGGAACGATCCGGCCTGTACCCGCCAGCGAGCGGGAATCAGTCCCGAAGCGCCGTCGCCACCTGTTGATGGATTCGCTCCTCGCGATGTCAATGAAAGACGCCCAACGCTCTATCCTGCAGATTCATGAAGCACCTATTTGTATATAGCGCTTCCGTCGGCGCCGAGGTGGTTTCGGGGGTTTGCTTGCGTGAGGAAAGTCAGGCTGATGCGTTCTCGCTGGAGGCTGGCAGCCGCTTCTGTTGCAGCTTGCTGCGGTAACTCTGCTCCAGGTATTCAGCGCCCTCGACAGTTAGCAGCAGGCGTGACTGGTCGTCGCGCGCCACCAACTTCTTCTGTATCAGGTACCAAAGAGTAAACTCCAGGTGCTCCCGCGGTCGGCCGGTCAATGCTTCAAATTCTCCCCAAAAAATTCCCGGCTTTGTCGGCTCCAAACGCCGCTGCGTATAAAGAGCCTCGAGCACTGTAAGCCGGACGACCTGCTCCATCTCGAAGTCGTTCTCGGACTGCGCTCCGCTCGCCACGAGTCGCCATCGGTCGCGCCGATGCTGCTGGTGCATTACGTCGTATCGCGCCCGCTTTTCCGGATCTCTCAACACCGAGTAGGCCTCGAGGAGTATTCGGAATCGGCCCTCGTCGCCGGTTTGCTGATTATCAGGATGGAACCGCGCCGCTAGCAGCCGGTACACCCGGTCGATAGTCTCCGGCTCAGCGTTCGTGCTGACCTGCAGCAGTTCGTAATAGTCGTCCGTTGTTTCTACAGGCATACCAGTGACTCCACCGTGGGAATATCAGAAAACCACCGCCCAGTGTGAAGGGGCAGATTATATTAACCGCACAGTCGTCGCCAGTTAAATGAATGACAGGTACTGATGCAGTTTGGATTCGTTGCCAGATTGTCGATTCACATTAACCCTTAGTGGCATGAGGTCAGTACCACCTCGCGGTAGCGGGTGGGTCGCCTGGCATTACGATTCTCAATCATCAAAGTCCGGCAAGTCATCTCCCTGACCGTTCACGACATAGTCGATAGCTCTGGCAACGCTTTGTTCGTTCCATAATCTCCTTTTGCTACCTTTATCCGCCCAGGGACTGAACGGATGAAGCCAAAGGCCATCCTCTCTCAGCTGCCTGGTCGCATTCGCCTTAAATGCATTGAGCACCAGGCCTGCCCTACGATTGGCCGACACGACTGTATGAACATGATTTGTCCGCACATTGATCGCATGCAGCAACCACTTCCTGATGTTGTATGTCTCACGAATCGCCGCTTTAATCGATTTGCGATGACTCGCCTTCAGGATCAGCGGCTCGGATCGTAGTTGTTGTTCGTTGTAGTGCTGCCATTTGTCACTGGCCTGAATATATGGCGCACGATAGCGGTTGTTGAAACGATCAATCGAGCCTCGCTTGTCACCGTGCAACCAGGTGCCATAGGCACGGAAGGAAATGAAGTAAGCGAGAGGAGTGTCGGTGTCGTTCCACATGACCCGTCCGGATGGCACGCATGCTTGCAGCGAGATCAACTTAGTGTCAACCAACCAAACTCCGACGGGCACTGCAATACGATACTGACTTTCTTGCATGTAGCAAGAGTGACTGGCGCGGATTACCCACCCGCTACCGCGGGTGGTACTGACCTCATGGGACCGAGACACGAGTGACCGCGCATGGCAGAAAGACAACTTAACCGCTAACACAAGTGCGTGGAGTTAGAGCTACGCCTGATGAGGTCAGTACCACCACGCGGTAGCGGGTGGGTCGCCTGGCATAACGATTCTCAATCATCAAAGTCCGGCAGGTCATCTCCCTGACCGTTCACGACATAGTCGATAGCTCTGGCGACGCTTTGTTCGTTCCATAGTCTCCTTTTGCTACCTTTATCCGCCCAGGGACTGAACGAATAGGGCCAAAGGCCATCTTGTCTCAGCTGCCTTGTCGCATTCGCCTTAAATGCATTGAGCACCAGGCCTGCCCTACGATTGGCCGACACGACTGTATGAACATGATTTGTCCGCACATTGATCGCATGCAGCAACCACTTCCTGATGTTG
>WNFT01002062.1_pt1 | contig 27864 bp, 24 predicted proteins | sample 5400191 | NCBI WGS metagenome assembly WNFT01 (sample SAMN13153359, study PRJNA577476) | soil metagenome | isolation source: 80 cm saprolite under Madrone tree | place: USA:California | collected 2016-06-14 | reverse complement strand
GGGTGACGGGTTTGTTTGCGAGGGCCGCCATGTTCAGGCACGGGCTCGTTTTTTTGGCGCGGGCGGAGATTCGGCGGCTTCGGCGAGGAGGCGCTTGGCCGCGGCGCGGGCTTCGTCGGTCAGACGGGCGCCCGAAAGCATGCGGGCCAGTTCCTCGAGACGCTCCTCGGTCGAAAGCTCCGTCACGCGGGTCGCGTCTTTTTCGCGCGTGATGCGGAAATGGCGTGCGGCGCGCGCGGCAACCTGCGGCGAATGGGTGACGAGCAGGACTTGCGTCGTCCTGGCGAGCCGTTGCAGCCGCTCGCCGACGGCGGCAGCCACCGCGCCGCCCACGCCGCGATCGACTTCATCGAAAATGAGCACCGCGGGCGGGCTCGCCTCGGCCAATGCGACCTTCAGCGCGAGCGCAAAACGCGCAAGCTCGCCGCCCGAGGCGATCTTGGCGAGCGGGCCGAAGGTGGCGCCTTCCAGCGTGGCGATTTCGAAGCCGACGCGTTCGGAGCCGTTGGCCGACGCGTCCGCTTCGGCGACGGGCGTCAGCATCACGCGAAAGCGCGCGCCGCCGAGTTTCAGCGGCGCAAGCTCGCTCAAGACGATGGCCTCGAGACGTTTCGCGGCTTTGGCGCGCGCCGCGGAAAGCGCCGAAGCAGTATCGCGAAATATTGCGCGGGCGCGGTCGACATCGGCGTCCGCCTGCGCGATCGACTGGGCGCCGCCCTTCAGCGAATCGAGCTTGGCTTCGAACTCGGATCTCAGAGCCGGCAGCTTGGCCGCCGGGGCATTGTATTTGCGCGCCGCCGCCTTGAGCGCGAAGAGGCGCTCCTCGACCTCGTTCAATCGTCCGGGCTCGACGTCAAGGCGCGCGAGCAGCGAATCCAATTCGCGCTTGGCTTCGTGTACCAGCGCGAGCGCCGAATCGAGCGCGGTCTCCGCCGGCGCGGCCGCCTCGCGTCCTTCGGGAGTCAGCCGGGACAGACGGCGCAGCGCGGCAGCGAGGCCGATTTCGGCGCCGCCGTCGCCGGCGATGAATTCACACGCCGCGGCGACGTCCTGCGCCAGCCGCTCCGCGTTCATCAGCAGCGCGCGCGTGGAAGCGAGCTGCGGCTCCTCGTCGGCTTCGGGCGCCAATTGCTTGAGCTCGTTCGCGGCATGGGTGAGGTAGTCGATTTCAGCCGCGGCTTCGTTTTGACTGCGTTTAAGCGCGTCGCGTTTTTTTACGGCCGCCGCGAACGCGGCGTGGCTGTCCGCGACATTCTGCGCGAGCAAAAGGTGGCCGCCGAACGCGTCGAGCAAATTCCGATGCGTGCCGGCGTCGAAGAGGCCGCGCTCGTCCGACTGGCCGTGCACTTCCAGAAGCGCGGCGCCGAGTTCTTTTGCGAGCTGCAGGCTTACGGGTTGATCGTTGACGAAGGCGCGGCTGCGGCCGTCGGCGGAGACGGTGCGCCGCACGATAAGCTCGCCCGATTCCGAATCGAGTCCGTTGTCCTGCAAGGAAATGCGCGCGGGATGATTCGGAGCGAGCTCGAAGACCGCGGTAACGGCGGCCTGCTCGGCGCCCGGCCGCAATGCGGTCCGGCCCTGGCCGCGTTCGCCGGCAGCGAGGCCGAGGGCGTCGAGAAGAATGGATTTGCCCGCTCCGGTTTCGCCGGTTAGCACATTCAAGCCGGGCGCAAATGCGAGCTCCGCTTTTTCAATCAGGACAATGTCGCGGACGACGAGCGAGGCCAGCATAAGGCTGGCTCAGAAGACGGCGCGGAAGGCTTTGCTGATCCAGGACTCTTTATCTTCGGTCGGCGCGATATTCTTCTCGGTCAACAGGGCATAGGCGTCGCGATACCATCCCGTGCCGGGATAATTGTAGCCGAGGACCGCAGCCGCGGTTTGGGCCTCCTTGACGACGCCGAGCGCCATGTAGGCTTCCGTCAGCCGTTCCAGCGCCTCGGGCGCGTGGTTCGTGGTCTGATACTTGTCGATCACGGTGTGGAAGCGGTTGATCGCCGCGACGTATTCGCCTTGGCGCAGATAAAACCGGCCGACGGTCATTTCCTTGCCGGCCAGATGGTCGCGCGTGAGATCGACCTTAAGCCGCGCGTCGCGCGCATATTCGGTGTCGGGAAAGCGCTGAATCAAATCCTGCAATGAGGTGAGCGCTTCCTCGGTTCGCTGCTGGTCGCGCTCGACGTCGTTGATCTGCTCGTAGAGCGAGACCGACTTCAAATAATAGGCGTAGGGCACGTCCTTGTTGCCGGGATGGAGCGAAATGAAGCGTTCGGACGCCTCGATGGCTTCGGGAAAGCGATTGCCCGCGTAATAACAATAGGCGGACATCAGGATCGCGCGGCGGGCCCATATCGAATAGGGATGCTGGCGCTCGACCTCGTCGAACTGGCGGCCGGCCTCGAGCCAATTCTTGGCGGTGACCTGCTTCCAGGCGTCATTGTAGATCTGCTCGATCGGACGCTCGACATAGATCGCCGCGTTTTGGTCGTCCTTGGCGCAGCCGATAAAGAGGAAGCCCGCCGTCGCGAGCATCAGGATGCTCAAGGGGCTCGTCGGAAACGAACGTGCTTTCAACGACATATTTAGTACCTTGCGTGGGTTGAGAGGTCCGCCCGACGGCCTCCAGTCGCTTTATGCCACTGTCGCGAAGCGCTGGTCCAGAGCTTATGCTTTCAATTTATGTGTGCTTGGGGGGGGTCCAGGTTGAGGGAACAGCGCGCCCCCCACCCGATCCGCCTTCGCGCTACGCGCTTCGGCGGGATCGACCTCCCCTCGTTGGGGCCTCGTTGGGGGAGGTGGGATCAAGCTTAACTCCTGCCTTGCCGCACGCTTAGCCGGGCGTGAGCTCGTAGTTCGACGGGTCGGAGAAGAGGGTGCGCAGGAGTTGGTTGTTGAGGGCGTGGCTTGATTTGCGGCCTTCGAAGCGGGCGAGGAGCGGAGCGCCGGCGAGCTTCAAATCGCCGATCGCATCGAGGATCTTGTGGCGTACGAACTCGTTTTCGAAGCGCTGGAGTTCGGGATTCATCACGGTATCGGCTTTGACGACGAGCGTATTGGTCAGGTCGGCGCCGCGGCCGTAACCCGCGGTACGCAATTGCTCCGCGTCCTCGAAAAACCCGAAGGTGCGCGCGGGCGCGATGTCGCGGCGAAAGGCTTGCGGCGTGAACGTGAATTCAAAACTTTGCCGGCCGATGGCGCGGCTCTTAAAGTCGATCTCGAAGAAGAATTCGCGCGTTCGTGCAGGCCGCAATGCGGCGCTGGCGGCGCCCGAAACCGCCGTCACCTCTTTCTTGACCCTGATGGTTTTCCGGGCGCCTTGCGCCTGAACACCGGCCGCGTCGATGAGATCGAGATAGGACAGTGCGTCGCCAGCGAGCACTGGAACTTCCGGCCCATCGATCTCGATCAGGCAGTCGTCGATCTCCGCGCCTGCAAGCGCGGCTAAGAGATGCTCGACGACGCCGACGCTGGCGCCGTCGGCGCCGCGGAGCACGGTGCCGAGCCGCGTCTCGGCGACGCAAGACCACAGTGCCGGAATCGGCGCGGTGCCTTCGAGATCGGCACGCCGGAATAAAATCCCCGAGCCGGAAGGCGAGCCACGCAAGCGCAATTGCGCCGATACGCCCGCATGCAAGGTCACGCCCTTAATGTGAACCTCGCTTGCGAGCGTGCGGCGGTTTGCCATCAACTACCCGCGCTGGCCTGGCGCCGAAGGAAGGCCGGGATTTCGAAGCGGTCGTCTTCGGCCACGCCGGCGAAAAGATCGTCGGCCGCCGCACGGGTTTGAAGAGTTTCCGCGGCGGCGCGCGCCGAGATCGGCATCGCCTGAGCGGGCTCGCGCACGGCCGGCGCTTGCGCGGGCGCGCGCGCGACCGGCGCCGGGGCCGGTTGCGGTGTCCGAAGCGGTGCGGCGCGCGGCGGAGAGACCGCCATCGGTGTCGCAGGAACGACGCCCGGCATTTCCACGCGCGGCTCCACATAGTCTTCGCGTTCCGAGCGCCTGCGGCCGAAGAGACCGAAGCGCCGCCGTTTCGGCGGCTCCTGGTGGTGGAAATCGCCCAAGGGCTGCTCCATGGCGGGAGCGCGTCCGGGCTCGGGCTCTTCGATGACGGGAGCTTCGGCGCCGCCGAGATCGAACGGCTCCTCCATCCGCGGCTGGGCCGGTTGCTGCACGGGTGCAGTTTCAGCAAGCACGGGCTCGGCGACGCTGAACTCGGCGCGCGCGTCGAGATTATGCGCCAGATTGTCCATCTGGATTTGCAGCCGGCTGACCGTCATGGTCTCCACGCTCGCGCGCTGGGGCGCAACCATCGCCGCAGCAGCGATCTCGGCTTGTTTGCGGCGCGGCAGATGCAGTTTCTGCACATTGTCGGCGACGAAGCCGCTGCAGGTCTCCGCATCGATGCCCGTGGCAACGACGGACACGCGCACGCGGCCTTCCATGTCCTCGGAGAGCGCGCTGCCGAAGAGAATGTTGGCGTCGGACTCCACCTCAGCGCGGACGCGGTTCACCGCTTCGTCGACTTCGAACAGCATCAGGTCCGGACCGCCGGTGACGTTGATCAGCACGGCGCGGGCGCCCTTCATCGAGACGTCGTCGAGGAGCGGATTGGAGATCGCCGCTTCGGCGGCTCTGAGCGCGCGTCCCTCGCCGGACATCTCGCCGGTGCCCATCATGGCCTTGCCCATTTCGGACATCACCGTCTTGATATCGGCGAAGTCGCGGTTGATGAGGCCGGGCATGACGATCAGGTCGGTCACGCCGCGCACGCCGGAATGCAGCACATCGTCGGCCATGGCGAAGGCCTGAGCGAACGTGGTGCGCTCGTTGGCGACGCGGAACAGATTCTGATTGGGAATCACGATCAGCGTGTCGACGAAGTTTTGCAGCTCCTCGATGCCGCGTTCTGCGACCTTCATGCGCTTGTCGCCTTCGAAGTGGAACGGCTTGGTCACCACACCGACGGTGAGCACGCCGAGCTCGCGCACGGCACGGGCGATGACGGGCGCGGCGCCCGTTCCCGTGCCGCCGCCCATTCCGGCGGTGATGAAGACCATGTGCGAACCCGAGAGATGCTCGAGAATCTCCTCGAGCGATTCTTCGGCCGCGCCGCGCCCAACATCGGGCTTGGCGCCGGCGCCCAGCCCTTCGGTCAGCTTGGCGCCGAGCTGAATCTTGTGGCTGGCTTTGGATTGGTGCAGCGCCTGCGCGTCGGTATTGGCGACGACGAAGCTGACGCCTTCGAGCTTGGCGGTGATCATGTTGTTGACGGCGTTGCCTCCGGCGCCGCCGACACCGAGCACGGTGATCCGCGGTTTGAGCTCCGTCACTTCAGGCGCCCTTAAGTTGATGGTCATGTCGTACCTCCGTGATTGTGAATCATCACGTCTTCCGACCGACACCCCGCGAACGTCCACTTTGTGTGTTGTTGCGTCCGCAAATTTCTAAAGCGTGCTTGAACTTCGTTAGCCCGCCCCCCACCCGGTCCGCCTACGCGCAAAAGCGCTGCGGCGGATCGACCTCCCCACGTTGGGGGAGGTGGTTCGAGGGTAAGTGTTTCGTGCCAGAGCATCGGGCTCATCCGAAGAGACTTGGCGCGAGCCAGCGCGCGAAGCCGCGGCGTTCCGCCTTGGCTTCAAGCGGCGGATTTGGATCGTGCATTTCGGCCGGCGTCGTGGCGCCCGCGATGAGCAAGCCCAAGGCCGTGGCGTAAGCAGGTCCCGTCGTCGCCGCGGCCATTCCCGGGAAGGCTTGCGGCCGGCCGACGCGCACTTGTTTTCCGAGCACGCGCGAGGCCATCTCGCGAACGCCGGGAAGCTGAGAGCCGCCGCCGGTCAGGACCGCGCGCCGTCCAGCGGCGACATCAAAGCCGCTCTTTCGCAAGCGCGCCTGGGTTTCCTCGAAAATTTCCTCGAGTCGCGCCTGAATGATCGCGGTCAGCTTCGAGCGCCGCACGCGATCGATGCCGTGGTCGAAGGATTCGCCCATCAGCGGCACTTCGATCATGTCGGTGCCGGATTCGGTGGTGCTGAGCGCGGAGCCGTAGAGCGTCTTGATGCGTTCGGCGGCGCCAAGCGGCGCGGAGAGCGATTTGGCAATGTCGGCCGTGATGTGGGCGCCGCCGAGCGGCACGGATTCGGCATGGACCATGGCGTTTTCGATGAAAACCGCGACCGAGGTGCAGCCGGCGCCGAGATCGATCAGGGTGGCGCCCAAGGACATTTCGTCGGGGTCGAGCGTGGCGACACCGCTCGCGTAGGGCGCGTAGAGCTGACGCGCGATGGTAAGATGGCAGCGCTCGACGGCCAGGCGGAGATTTAGCAGGGGACCGCTGCGAACCGCGACGGCGTGAACCGAAACGCCCAGGCGATCGCAGAACATGCCGCGCGGATCGGTGACGCCGCGGGTCTGATCGACGACATAGGAGGTCGGCGCGGCTTGGATGGTTTCAAAGCCCTCTTCGCGGCACTGATGCTTGGCCTCGGCGAGGAGGTCCCGCAGATGGGCGTCGTCCAAGAGCACGCCGCTGAGGGTGCGATCGGCGCGCGCATTCAGGCTCTTGGGCTGTCCGCACTGCACCGAAATAATGACGTCCTGGATGCGCAAATCGGCCAATTGCTCGGCCGCGTCGACGGCCTTGCGGATCGATTGATCGGCCAGCTCGAGGTTGGTGACGGCGCCGGATCTTATGCCCTGCGACTCATGAAGCGCGGAGCCCAGGATGCGCAAACCGGCGGCTTCGGCGCGGCCGATGACGCAGGCGACCTTCGACGAGCCGACATCGAGCGCCGCGACCAGACCGGTTCTGGCTTGCAGCGCCCGGATATTGGCCTTGGCGTTATGGGCCTTCGACCCAGTCGCTCGAATGCGGAAATTGTCCCCCATTGGGCCGCTTGTTCCTTACGCACGGCGCTCACGCGGCACCGGCCGCGAATCACCATTATGTAACCGAAACACGAAGTTATCGGGATAGCGAAGATCGATGATTTCGATATCGCGCTCGAGGATTCCCTTTTCCACGATCAGCCGTTCCAGCTCGGCAAGCTGGGCGGCCCATCCCTCTTCCGGCAGTTTCACCGTGACGCCGCCGTTCAAGATGAGGTCCCAGCGGCGCTCGCCGACTCGCTCGACGGACTGGATGCGGGCCGAGACGGCCTTGAGCGGGCCAAGCGCATCGATAAAGGGCGCCGCGGCTTGAGGCGCGCCCGCGCCTGCAAGCATGGGCAGGCGCGGAAAGCTGTCGGCCTTCGCGGCGGTGATGACGGCGCCCGAGCGTTCGACGACGACGACGGAATTGGCGCTGCGCCAGAGCGCGAAGGGACGCTTTTCGATCAGCCTGATCGAGACGCCGTCCGGGAATTGGCGCCGGACTTCGGCGTCGGCCACCCAGGGCAGACGCAAGAGCTTGGCGCGCGCTTCGCCGGGACTGAGCGCGAAGATCGATTCACCTTTACCCACGCCGAGCGCGGCGAATGCGGCATCCCGCGTGGTGCGCTGATTGCCGGCAAGAGCAATTCCGTCGATCGCGAAGCCGATCCCGACGAACTTTTCCTCCATCGCGGATTCCGCGCCGGTCAACAGCTTGGTGACGTGTCCGCCGGCAATCACGCCCGCGACAGTGCCGGCGACGACAAGGCTCAAAGTCAGCGTCAAGATCGGCCGCCGGAACGGAAAGAAATTTCGAACGCGGTCGAGATAGGAGACTCCTTCGTCATCGCGCGGCAGGCGGGAGCGCTTATAGGTGCGCCACTCGGTTCGCGACTGCGGCGTGCGCTGTTTTGCTTTTGCGCGGCCGGCGGCGGTTGCGGCGGAACGCGAACCCGTCGTCGCGCGGGGCTTCATCTGTCGCATGAGGCATCCTCCACGATCCAGCGCACGAGGGCGCTGAAGCTCATGCCGCGATGCTGAGCCTGCTCGGGCACCAGCGAGGTCGCCGTCATGCCGGGCTGCGTATTGACCTCGAGCACGATGAGACGGTCTTGGCCCTTGGTGTCGTCGAAACGAAAGTCCGTGCGCGAGACGCCTCGGCAGCCCAGCGCGGCATGCGCGCGCTCGGCAAGACGCATCGCTTGCTCGGCGACGGCGGGTTTGACATTCGCCGGGATGACGTGTTCCGAGCCGCCCGGCGCATATTTCGCGTCGTAATCATAGAAAGCGGTCTTGGGCACGATCTCCGTGACGGCCAAGGCGCCGAGGCCATTGCCGTTGCCGCCCATGACGGCGACGGTCAGCTCGCGGCCGGGGACATAATCTTCGACCATGATTTCATCGCCCAAGGTCCATTCGGCGGTGCCCAATGCGCCCGGCGGGCGATTGTCGCCGGGCCGCACGATGTAGACGCCGACGCTGGAACCCTGGTTGACCGGTTTGATCACATAGGGCGGCGGCATGACATGCGATTGGCTGGCGCGGTGGCGGTCGACAAGAATGCTCTTGGCAAGCGGCAACCCGGCGGCGCCAAACACGGCCTTGGCGCGCTCCTTGTGCATGGCGAGAGCCGACGCCAGCACGCCGGAATGCGTGTAGGGAATCTTCATCATCTCGAGCACGCCCTGCACGCAGCCATCTTCGCCCCAGCGTCCGTGAAGCGCATTGAAAGCAGCATCGGGCTTGGCCGCACGCAGGCGCTCGGCGACGTCCGCGCCGGCATCGATCTCGGCGACGTGGAAGCCCTCTTCGCGCAGCGCCTTGGCGCAGGCGGCACCGGAAACGAGACTGACGTCGCGTTCGGGCGAAAGACCGCCCAACAGCACCGCGATGCGTTTGTAACTGTTCATTTCGGCCGTCCCACGCGCTTGATCTCCCATTCGAGCTGGACGCCGGATTTGGCTTTGACGCGCGCGCGCACCTCTTCGCCCAACGCTTCGATGTCGGAGGCGCTCGCCTCACCCGTGTTGATGAGGAAATTGCAGTGCATTTCGGAGACCTGCGCGGCGCCGTGCTTCAGGCCGCGGCAGCCGGCTTCGTCGATCAATTGCCAGGCCTTGCGGCCGGGAGGATTGGTGAAGGTCGAGCCGCCGGTCTTCGAGCGCACCGGCTGGGTGCTTTCGCGCTGTTCGACCAGCGCCTCCATGCGTTCGCGAATAAGGTCCGGCGCGTCGAGCGTGCCTTGCAGCACGGTGTCGACGAAAACGACATCCTTGGGCGCCGAATGGCGGTAAGCGAATCCCATTTCGGCAACGCCAAGGGTAACCAAGCGGCCGCGGGAATCCACCGCGCGCGCCTCGATGAAGAGATCCTGGATCTCGCGGCCGTAGCAGCCGGCGTTCATGGTCAGCGCTCCGCCGATGGTGCCGGGGACGCCGCGCAGGAATTCCATGCCGGCGATCCCCAAATCCGCCGCCGCGCGCGCAACCGCGGCATCAAGTGCGGCAGCGCCCGCGCGGAGTCTGGTTTCGCTGACGCGCTCGATCTTTCCGAAGGCGGCGGGCAAGCGGATCACCACGCCCGGAATGCCGCCCTCGCGGATCAAGAGGTTGGAGCCGACGCCGATGACGCTGACCGGCAGATCGGCGGGTTTCGCGGCCATGAAGGCGCAGAGGTCTTGGACATCCGCCGGCCGGAAAAGAACATCCGCCGGCCCGCCGGCGCGAAACCAAACGAGATCCTTCAGCGGCGCATTCTGGGCATAACTGCCGCGCACCTTGGGAAGCGCGCGCTCTAGAGACGCGATCACGGCTTCGCCTCCCGCTGTTTCAATGCGGCTTCAAGGCCCGCGGCCCATCCGGTGATGGAGCCGGCACCGAGGAAGACGACCGCGCCGCCGGGTTTGGCAAGCTCGCCGATCAGCTGCGGCAGATCCTCGGGCCCGTTCATTGGAAGCACATGCTTGTGCCCATGCGCGCGCAAACCCTCGATCAGCGAATCGCGGCTGATGCCGTCGATGGGAGGCTCGCCCGCCGCGTACACCGGAGCGACGATGGCCGTGTCCGCTCCGTTCAGCGAGGTACAGAACTGATCGAAGAGATCGCGTAAGCGCGTGTAGCGATGGGGCTGGACGATAGCGACGAGAGGACCGGCAAAGGCTTGGCGCGCGGCCTTCAATACGGCGGCGATCTCGACCGGATGGTGGCCGTAATCGTCAATGATGGCGGCGCCGTTCCAGGCGCCGACCCGGGTGAAGCGCCGCTTCACGCCCTCGAAAGCGTTCAGCCCTCTGCGGATCTCGTCGGGAGAAACGCCGAGCTCGCGCGCGATCGTGATCGCGGCAATGGCATTGGAGACATTGTGCTCGCCCGGCATCGGCAAACGCAAATCGCCGAGCGTAATCTCCAGACCCTTGCGCCGGTCATGGAAGACGACGTCGAAATGCGAGGCGCCGTCGGAGTAGGTCACATTCACCGCGCGGGTGTCGGCTTGCGGGTTGAAGCCATAGGTGATGACGCGGCGGTCGCGAATGCGCGCCACCATCGCCTGCACCTCGGCGTGATCGGCGCACATCACGGCGAAGCCATAGAACGGCACATTCTCGACGAAGCTCTGAAAGGCGGCCTTGACCTTGTCGAAGCTGCCGTAATGATCGAGATGCTCGGGATCGACATTGGTGACGACGGCGACCATCGCGGGCAAGCGCAGGAACGAGCCGTCGGATTCGTCGGCTTCGACCACCATCCATTCGCCGGAGCCGAGCCGCGCATTGGTGCCATAGGCGTTGATGATGCCGCCATTGACGACGGTCGGATCGAGTCCGCCGGCGTCCAGGAGGGCGGCGACCATGGTGGTGGTCGTGGTCTTGCCGTGGGTTCCGGCGATGGCGACGCAGCGTTTCAGCCGCATCAGCTCGGCCAGCATTTCGGCGCGCCGCACGATCGGAAGTCCGGCGTCGCGGGCCGCGGCGAATTCGACATTGTCTTGTTTCACGGCGGAGGAATAGACGACGACCTGCGACTCGCCGAGATTCTCGGCGCGCTGGCCGATGCTGACCGGGATACCGAGCGAGCGCAGGCGTTTCACATTGGCGCTGTCGGCCAGATCGGATCCTTGCACGCGATAGCCGAGATTGTGCATTACCTCGGCAATGCCGCTCATGCCGATACCGCCGATGCCGATGAAGTGGATCGCACCAATGGAAATCGGCACGCGCGTGGGTGCGGAAATTTTCACCGCGTTCATCATGGCGCCAAGCGCTCCGCAAGATCAGCGAGGCGTTCCGCGGCGTCGGCACGACCGAGGCTCTTTGCCGCGGCGGCGCGGGCGCGCAATGTTTCGGGCTCGGCGAAAATCTTTTCCAGCAGCCCCGCGAGCGTCTTGGCGTCCAATCGATCCTGCTTGATGACCCAGGCCGCGCCGGCTTTTTCGAGAACGTCCGCGTTTGCGGCCTGGTGGTCGTCCATGGCGAAGGGATAGGGGATGAGGATGGCCGGCCGCCCGATCACCGTGAGCTCGCTCAAGGTGGAAGCGCCGCTGCGCGCGATGACAAGATGCGATCCAGCCATGCGCTGCGGCAGATCGGTGAAGAACTTTGCGACTTCCGCTTTGATGCGGCAGGAGCGATAAGCGGATTCCACCATGGCGACATCGTCGGCGCGGCATTGCTGCGTGATATCGAGTCGCGCGCGAGTTCCTTCGGGCAGCAGCGCAAGGGCCGCCGGCACCAGCTCGGACAGCGCGCGCGCGCCCTGGCTGCCGCCGAAAACGAGCAGGCGGATCGGTCCGTCCGGAGCGGGCGGCGCATAAGACAGGCTCTGCAGCGCAGCGGCTTCGGGGCGCACGGGATTTCCCGTGAACACGACACGCGCGGAATCCTTGGGCGCGAAGCGCGCAAAGGGAAAGGACGCGGCAATTTTCGCCACCCGCGGCGCAAGCAAGCGGTTGACGCGGCCGAGCACCGCGTTCTGCTCGTGCAAGAGCGCGGGCACGCGCGCGATGAAAGCGGCGGTCATCACCGGCAGGCTTGGATAGCCGCCGAAGCCGACGACGGCGCGCGGCTTGAGGTTTGAAAGCTTCAAGAGCGCCGAAACGATGCCGAGGCCGATAATGCCGAAGGCGGCCACGCGCCCCAAGGGGGAACGGCCGGCGAAGGTCGCGGCGGGAACGGTGGCAATTTCTGCGCCGGGAAAAGCGTTGCCGTAATTGTGGCCGCGGCCGTCGGTCATGACGACGACACGGCGTCCGCGGCGCATCAGCTCGCCCGCCAGCGCCTGGGCCGGGAAGAGATGGCCGCCGGTACCGCCCGCAGCGAGCACGAAGGGAGCGTTCATCGCGTCGCCTCGTCGGCCAATGCCGGGCGCTGGCGCGTCAGGCCAAGCGCGAAACCGAGAGTCAGCGCGACCGCGAAGAGCGACGAGCCGCCATAGGAGATCAGCGGCAGCGTCATGCCCTTGGCAGGCAGGATGGAGAGCGACACGCCCATATTGATGAAGGCTTGCAGGCCGATAACCAGAGCGAGGCCCGAAGCGGCGAGCTGGGCGAAGCAATCGCGCGAGCGCGTGGCCCGGAGCAGCAGCCTGATGGTGACCACGCCGAACAGCACGGCGATCAGCACGCAGAGCGCGATGCCGAATTCCTCACCGGCGACCGCAAAGATGAAATCGGTATGCGCATCGGGAAGCCGATACTTGATGGTGCCGGAGCCGGGTCCGACGCCGGTGATGCCGCCCGCTTCGAACGCCTTGAGCGCGAGGCCGGTCTGGTAGCCATGGGCGCTGTCGAGGAATTGCGCGATGCGTTCGCGCACATGCGGGTGAATGAAATACGCGATCGTGGCAAGCCCGGCGCCGCCCGCGCCCAGCGCCGCCATCCAATAATAAGGCAAGCCGGCGAGGAACAGCATCGACACGCACAGTGTGCAGAGCAGGAAGGTCTGGCCGACGTCCGGCTGCAGCAAGAGGATGACCAGCGCGGGCGCGAGGAAGGCAAGCGTGACCAGCTCGCCGGGAAAACCGCGTTTGAGCTTGTCGGCGAGGAACGCGGCGGCGAGAACGGCAAAAGCGGGCTTCAAGAATTCGGAAGGCTCGAGCTTCAGTCCGCCGAACTCGAGCCAGCGATGAGCTCCGTTGATGTCGACGCCGGAAACGAGCGCGAAACCCGCGCCGACAAGCGCGGCTGCGAAGACGCCAGCCGCGAGCACGCGCGTCGCCGCGAAGTCGAGCAGCGAGGCGCCGATCAGGATGCACACCGCGGTTGCGGCAAAGGCGAGCTGTTTCGCGGCATAGGAGAAATTGCCGGCCGTGCCGCCGCTGGCGGTGGCCGCGGGACTGGCCGCGAATGCGAGTATGAGACCGATCGCGATCAGCATCAGCACGGCGATCAAGACGACGCGGTCGATCGTCCACCACCAGCGCGCGAAATCCGAATTGTCGGCCCGCGAAAGAGTCATGAATTCGCCCCTGCTCTCGCCGACGCCAGTTGCGCGGCCATCATCGCCTTGACCTGTTCGCGGAAGACGTCGCCGCGCTGCTCGAAGTCGCTGAACTGATCGAAAGACGCGCAGGCCGGCGACAACAGGACCACGGGCTCATGCGCTTTGCTCGCGCGCGCATCTTCGTAGGCCGCTTTCAGCGCGCGATCGAGCGTGCCCGCTTGCAGCGTTGCGACTTTGCCGGCGAGCGTCTTGGCGAACGCCTCCGCGGCTTCGCCGATGAGATAGGCTTTGCGCAGGCGCGGGAAATAGGGTGCCAGATCCTTTATGCCGCCTTCCTTGCCCTTGCCGCCGGCGATCCAGAAAATGTCCGAATAGCAGGCCAGGGCGCGCGCGGCGGCGTCGGCATTGGTCGCCTTCGAATCGTTGATGAAGCGCACTTTGCCGATGCGGCCCACGTCTTCGATGCGGTGCGCGAGGCCGGGAAAACGTACGATCGAGGCGACGACCGCGCGCGGATCGCGCACCAGGCGGCGCACCGCGGCATAAGCGAGCGCCGCGTTCTGCCAATTGTGGCTTCCCGGCAGATTGGCGGCCGCCTTGATGTCGCCGACCAAAACGGCGGGCTGATCCCATGCGTCGTACAATTTTCCGTCGAGGACGAAGACGCCGCGGCCCAGCACCTTGCGCACCGAGACCGGGACGGCATCGGGGATGCGGCTCGCGCCGAGCTTGGTGTAAATCGCCGCCGAATAATCGTCGTCAACCCCGACGACGGTGTGACCGTCCGCGGCCGTGCGCCTGAGAAGCGCCTCCTTCACCGCGGCGTAGTTTGCCATCGAACCGTGACGATCGAGATGATCGGCCGAGAGATTGGTCAGAATGGCGACGTCGGGGACGAGACCGGGAGAGAGATCGATCTGATAGGAGGACATCTCGAGCACATAGACGGTCTTGGTCTGCGGCGCGCCAAGATCGAGCACCGGCTTGCCGATATTACCGCCGACCTGCGCGTCCAAGCCGGCATTCTGCAGGATGTGGCCGATCAGCGCGGTGGTCGTGGATTTGCCGTTCGTGCCGGTCACGGCGATGACGGGCGCGCGTCCGCCGGAATCATGCTCGGGCCGGATCGCGCGGGCGAACAATTCCATGTCGCCGATCACTTCGGCGCCGGCGCTCTTGGCCTGACGCACGACGGCGTGGGGCTTGGGATGCGTCAAGGGAATGCCGGGGCTCAAGATGAGCGTTTTGATGTTCGGCCACGGCCAATTTTCCCATGACTCCAGCGCGACGGATTCCTTGAGTGCCGCAAGGCGCGAGGATTCGCTGTCGTCCCAGGCGAAGACTTTGGCGCCGCCCGATTTAAGCGCGCGCGCGGCCGACAGGCCGGACCGCGCCAAACCGAAGACGCCGACCGTTTTCCCTGCAAAGTCCTGAACCGCGATCATAGCCCCTCAGCGCAGTTTCAGAGTCGCGAGACCGGCCAGTGCGAGGATGACCGCAATGATCCAAAAGCGAATCACGATGGTCGGTTCGCGCCAGCCGAGCTGTTCGAAATGATGATGGATCGGCGCCATGCGAAAGACACGCTTGCCGGTGGTCTTAAACGAGATCACCTGGACGATGACGGAGACGGCTTCCATCACGAAAAGGCCGCCGACGATGACGAGCACCAGCTCGTGCTTCACCGCGACGGCGGTCGCGCCCAAGACGCCGCCGAGCGCGAGCGATCCGGTATCGCCCATGAAGACCATGGCCGGCGGCGCGTTGTACCAGAGGAAGCCGAGGCCGGCGCCGATCAGCGCGCCAAGCAGGATCGTCAGCTCGCCCGTGCCGACCACGTAGTGAATCTGCAAATAATCGGCGAAGCGCACATTGCCGACGAGATAGGCGATCAGGAGAAACGTACCCGCCGCGATCATCACCGGAACAATCGCGAGACCGTCAAGGCCATCGGTCAGATTGACCGCGTTGGAGGCGCCGACGACCACGACCGCACCGAAGGCAATGAAGCCCCAGCCCAATTGCAGCAAAATGCCTTTGAAGAAGGGAACCGTGACCGCACCGGTGAGCGGCGGCATTTGCAGTTGCATCACGATAACGACCGCGACGCCGGCGATCATGAACTGGAACGCCAATTTGAAGCGCCCGCTGACGCCGTCGGACGAGCGCTTGCTGACTTTCAGATAATCGTCGGCGAAACCGAGCAGGCCGAAGGACAGCGTCACCAGCAGCACCATCCAGACATACATATCGGACAGATCCGCCCACAACAGAGTCGAGAGCACCATGGAGACGAGGATCAAGAGGCCGCCCATGGTGGGAGTGCCCTGTTTTTCGACGACATGGCGCTGGGGCCCATCGCTGCGGATCGGCTGTCCCTTGCCCTGGCGGACCTTCAGCCAGCGGATGAGAGCCGGTCCGATGATGAAGCAGATGAGGAGCGCGGTCATGACGGCGCCGCCGGTCCGGAAGGTCAGATAGCGGAAGACATTCAAGACCGGGATCTTGTCCGACAGCGGCACGAAGAAATGATAGAACATCGATCCCCCTAAGCCGCCGCGGCTTTAAGCGCGCGCAACGCGTCGATGACGACCGACATGCGGCTGGCGAATGAACCTTTGACGAGGACGACGTCGCCCGTTTTGAGCGAGCGCACGATCTCGGGCGCCAGCTCCGAAGATTTCTCGGAATGGAAGCCGCGGACTTTCGCGGGCAGCGCCTGCCAGAGAGCGCCCATCTGCGGGCCGCAGAGAAAAACCGCATCCGCGCGCGCGGCTGCGATATTGCGCGCGAGCGCGCGATGCAGCGCGACCGATTCCGCGCCCAATTCCAGCATGTCGCCGAGCACGGCAATGCGCCGGCCGCCGGGGCCGGGCTTGGTTCGCGCCAAGAGATCGAGGGCCGCCGCCATCGATGCCGGATTGGCGTTGTAGGATTCGTCGATGATCTCGATCCCGCCGGCGGAAAAACGCGCGCCCCGCCCTTTCAGCGCGGTGAAGTTGACGAGTGCATCCGCGCCTTTTGCGAGGTCGGCGCCCAATTCGCGCGCCGCCAATAGAGCCGCGATCGCGTTCATGGCGATGTGCGTGCCGGCCGCGCCGATGGCAAAAGCAAGGCGCATGCCTGCGATATCGGCGAGGATTTTCTGGCCTTCGCCGTGAGGGCTTGCCGATAAAAGCCGAGCATCGGCGCCCGCGGTAGTGCCGAAGGAGAGAATGCGCGAAACGCCGGCCTTGCGCGCGTGATCTTTCAGACGCTCGAATTGCGAATTCTCCGCCGGCAGAATGGCGGAGCCCTTCGCTTCGATGCCTTCGAAGATTTCCGCCTTGGCGTCAGCGATCGCCTCGACGGTGCCGAAATATTCGAGATGCGCCGGCGCAACCGTCGTGATGAGGGCGACATGGGGGCGCGCGATTTTCACGAGCGAACGAATTTCACCCGCGTGGTTCATGCCGATTTCGAAGACACCGTAAGCGGCATCGCGCGCCATGCGGGCGAGCGAAAGCGGCACGCCCCAATGATTGTTGTAGGACGCGGCCGACGCCGCGACCGCCCCCTCGCGCGAAAGTCCGCGCGAAAGAATGAGCCGCAGCATCTCCTTGGTCGTGGTCTTTCCAGCGCTGCCGGTGACCGCGACAATCCGCGCGGCAGAGCGTGCGCGCGCGGCGCGACCCAGACCTTCGAGGCCTGCTTGGGTCTTTTTCAGCGCGTCGGCGGCGAACTCGTGTCCGTCGCGGTTTTCGCCGGTAAGCGCGATGAAAAGATCGCCCGGCTCGAGCGTGCGCGTATCGATGGAGACGCCGGTGGCCGCCCAATCCAAAACGGATGTGCCGCCGGTGGCGCGGGCGGCTTCGGAGCTGGTCCATAAGGCCGCGCGCGCGTTCATGCGGTTCTTTCGGCGATCACCGAGCCGCCAAGCGCAAGAGTCGTCTTGATCGCTTCGTCGCGATCCGAAAACGGCTGCCGTTCCGTGCCGACGATCTGGCTGTCTTCATGGCCTTTGCCGGCGATCACCAGCGCGTCGTTGGGACCGAGCGCGGCGATGCCCTGTCTTATGGCTTCGGCGCGGTCGCCGATCTCGCGCGCATTGGGCGCGCCTTCGAGCGCTTCGCTGCGAATGAGCGCGGGATCTTCGCCGCGCGGATTGTCGTCGGTGATGATGACCGCGTCGGCGTAGCGCGAAGCCGCCTTCGCCATCAACGGACGCTTGCCGCGGTCGCGTTCGCCGCCGCAGCCGAAAATAATGTGCAAGCGCCCTTTGACATGGGGCCTGAGCGCGAGCAGCACGGTTTCGATCGCATCGGGCGTGTGCGCGTAATCGACATAGACGGCGGCGCCGTTGCGGGTCAGCGCCATCAGCTCGAGACGCCCCGGCGCTCCCTTCAAGCGCTCGAGCGCGGCAAACACATCCTGAGCGGGATCGCCGAGACCGAGCGCGAGACCGGCGGCGACCAGCGCGTTGGATGCCTGAAAGGAGCCTGCCAAGGGCAGATCGATGGATCGCACTTGGCCTTGATACAGCAGCGTAAGCTGCTGGCCATCGGCACGCGGCACCTGATCGGTGAGTTTGAGCGTTTCGCCGCGCGCGCCCACGGTGAGGAGCCGCAATCTGCGGCGTTCCGCGGCGGCAATGAAGTCGCCGGAATGCGCGGCGTCCTGATTGACGACGGCGACGCCGTTCGCCTTCACCAGACGCTCGAACAGGAAAAGCTTGGCTTTCAGATAATGCGCGAAGGTCGGATGGTAATCCATGTGATCGCGCGTGATGTTGGTGAATGCGGCCGCCGAAACTTCGACGCCGTCGAGACGGAACTGGTCGAGACCATGGCTCGAGGCTTCGAGCGCGAGATAGTTCACGCCTTCGCGCTTCAATCGCGCGAGCTCGGCATGGAGTAGGACCGGATCGGGCGTGGTGTGGTCGAGCGCGACGTGGCCGGACGGCGAATAGACGCCAAGGGTTCCGAGACTCGCCGCCTTGCGGCCTTCGAACGTCCAGATCTGGCGCAGGAACGAGGCCACCGACGTCTTGCCGTTGGTTCCGGTAACCGCGGCGACGCAATCGGGTTGAGCGCCATAGAATTCGGCGGCCATTTGCGCGAGCTTGAGCCGCGGATTGGCATCGGCGATGAAGCGCACGCCCAATTTGCGCGCCTGCTCGGCGATATCGGGCGTCCCCAGCACGGCTATCGCCCCTCTTTGCACGGCGTCCCTGATGAAGCGGGCGCCATCGGTCTTGGTCCCTTTGAGAGCGGCAAAGACGAATCCGGGCTTGACCTCACGGCTATCGGCCGCAAGTCCGCGGAATTCGAGTCTCTTCTCTGTCACTGTCGCCGACACTCCCACCTGCCCGACTTTCGCGTCCGATTATGGTGCCATTATGGATATCTCACGGAGTCGCAGCCGCAATCGCATCGTTGCGGCGCACGCCCAGAAGCGGTGCGACCCGTGCAATGACGCGACCGACCGCGGGAGCCGCGGTCCATCCGCCGGTAGCAAAGCCAAAGCTCGCTTTTGAGGCTTTTGGCTCGTCCATCATGATGAATACGAGATATTGCGGATCCTCGATCGGAAAAACCCCGACAAAGGAAGAAATCAGCCGATGCCGGGCATAAGAGCCGTTGTCGGGCTTTTCCGCCGTGCCGGTCTTGCCGCCGACATTATATCCCGGCACATCGGCCTTGGTACCGGTGCCGCGGGTGACCACCAGGCGCATGAGATCGCGCATCGTCGCGCTGGTCGATTCCGAGACCACGCGCTCGCCGTTCTGGGGCATGTCCCGTTTTAGGAATGTCGGACGGACCAAGGTGCCGCCATTGACGACCGAAGCGGCAGCTGCGGCAAATCCCAACGGGTTGACCGAAATGCCTTGGCCGTAAGCGATGGTCGCGCCTTCGACCTCGCCCCAGCGGCGCGGAAAGAGCGGCGCGGCCACTTCGGGAAGCTCGGTTTTCAACGGCTGCAGCAAGCCCAGGTTCTCCAGGAACGGTCTCTGACGCTGAGGCCCCGAACGCAGCGCAATCTGGGCCGTTCCGATGTTCGAGGATTCCGCGAACACCATCGAGGCCGGAAGATAGGGCCCGAGCTTTTCAAAATCATGGATCAGATAACGCCCGAGCTTATAGGGATGTCCCACGTCGAGATATTCGTCGAGACGAATCGTCTTCTCCTCGACCGCCTCGGCGAAGGCGAAGATTTTGAAGATGGAACCGAGCTCATAGACGTCCTGGGTCATGCGGTTGCGCGTGGAGTCGGACGTTGCGTGTGTGCGCAGATTGGGTTCGTAATCGGGAAGCGAGGCCAGCGCCAGCACTTCGCCGGTGTGCACATTGAGGACGATGCCGCCTGACGCCTTGGTCTGGAATTCGTGCGCCGCTTCCTCGATCTCATGCTCGAGCACATACTGCACGCGCATATCGAGCGACAACTGGACGGGGTCGGTGCGCCCGCGAACGGTTTCGTTCAAGCCAAGCTCGAGACCGGAGATACCATTGTCGTCGGGATCGACTTGTCCGACTGCGTGCGCCACGATTCGGCCGCTCGGGTAATAGCGCTTGTATGCTTTTTCGAAGGTGAGGCCCGGGAATCCCAAACTCATCACTGCGTCGCGCATGTCGGGCGTCAGTCCGCGCTGCACCATCACGTAGCCGCGCTTGGGCTCGAAGGCCGCATTGAGGCGCGCTTCATCGGCGCGGGTGGCCTTGGCGAGCTCGCGGGCCGCTTCCTTGGTATCCCAGAAGACGCCCGGGAAAGCGTAGAGATCGCTCACCGGGAGATCGCGCGCGATCAGGGCACCGTTGCGATCCACAAGATCGGCGCGCATCGGATTGACGGAGGGAGCGGCATCAAGCGAGGCGGCAAGGCCCGCGCCGAAGACCATGACTTCCACAAGCCGCGCGGCAATGACGCTGAACGCGGCGGCGCACAGGCCGGCGGCGATCCCGATCCGGCTTCGAACGAGCGAAGGAGCCTCCACGCGAGAAGTGGGCGACATGGCGCGAGCTTCCATGGTGCTACGTCCCGGTGTGGGCCAACGCGAAGGACGCGGCCGGTGACGCGGCCGGAATCGGCGCCGGCGGAATGGCTGCCGGCGCAATCGGCACGATGGAATTGACGTTGCGGATCGAGGTGTCCGGAACCAGAGGCGGATTCTTGACGGGAAGCTCGGTAAGCGAGGAGAGCTCCACCGCGGGCTTGTCCGACAGATTGAGATGGCGCTGCGTGAGCGCCTGAATGCGGCCCGGTTGGGTGATGCTGGCCCATTCGGCGCCGAGCACGGCGAGCGCGTCGCGTTCGCTCACGATCGCCGTCCGCGTCTCGCGCAAGTCCGCCGCGGCAATTCGCGCATCCTCCGCAATGCGATAGAGGCCGAGGCACACGAGGCCGGTAATGGCGATGAAGGCGAAATTGAGCGTGCGTATCATGCGAGCTCTCCACTCATGGAAAAATTTCTGGAGCAAGGTGCTGTGGTGCGTTCGGCGGCGCGAAGGCGGGCGGAGCGCGCCCGCGGGTTGATGCTGACTTCCTCGGCGCCAGGAAATCGGGGCTGCTTGCCGATGAGGCGAAAGGTCGGCTCCCGCGCGGTGGCTTGCGCGGGCACGTGGCGCGAGAAGCTGGTCGCGCGGCCCGAGGCGCTGAGGAGGAACCGCTTCACGATGCGGTCCTCCAGCGAATGAAACGAGACCGCGGCGAGACGGCCATGCGCCTTCAGCACGCATTCCGCGGCAACGAGGCCGCGCTCGAGCTCGGCGAGCTCCTCGTTCACCGCAATGCGGAGGGCCTGAAAGGTGCGCGTCGCGGGATGAATGCGTTGGCCGCCGCGCGGCAGCGCGCGTTCGACGATCTCCGCCAGCTCGCTGGTGCGCGCGATGGGACGCGACGCGACGATGGCATGAGCAACGCGACGCGCCCGATTCTCTTCGCCGTAGGTTTTGAGAAGATCGGCCAGCGAGGCTTCCGGCAGCGTGTTGACGAGCTCCGCCGCGGTCTCGCCGCGGCTTGAATCCATGCGCATATCGAGCGGGCCGTCATGGCTGAAAGAAAAGCCGCGCTCCGCTTCGTCGAATTGGAATGACGAAACGCCGAGATCGAACGCAACGCCATCCGCTTGCAAGATGCCGTGCCCGGCGAGCAATTCCTCCATCTCGGAGAAGCGGCCGTGAATCAGCGTCAGCCGGCCGTCGAAACGCTCGGCCAGGGCGTGGCCGCGCGCGATCGCGGCTAAGTCGCGGTCGATCGCGTAGACGCTGCAGCGTGCGCGGGACAAGAGCGCCGTGCTGTAACCGCCGCCGCCGAAGGTGGCATCGACATAGATCGCATCGTCGCGCGGGCTCAGCACCGCCATGACGTCTTCCAGCATCACCGGGACATGGGCGCTCATGTCGCACCCCCGTTGCCGGTGCGCGCCGCGCGGGCCCGCGCCAGCCGTTCCTTCTGGATCGGTTCGAAGCGGATCGGGTCCCACATTTGAAATTTCTGGTCGAGGCCAACAAAGACGACGCGCTCGGTGATTCCGGCATGGGCGATCAGCTCGTCAGGCAGGCGCACGCGGCCTTCGTCGTCGAAATTGAGCAATTGAGTCTGGCCCAACACAGCTTGAGCTTGAGCGTCGTAATCTTCGCTGAACAGCGGATCGAACTTGCGCAGCCGCTGCTGGAATTCGGCCAGCAGGGTTTCGCCGAAGGCCTCGAGCGCGGGACTGACAAACGAGGGAATGCAATAAAGACCGTGCAAATTCTGCTGCGCGAGGATCTGCCGGAACGGCGCGGGAACGCTGACGCGACCCTTTGCGTCGAGTTTGTTCACGACGGTCGAAACGAATGGCGGCACTGCGCTTGAACCCCCTGCGCCCCACGCGCTCCGGACGGCCCCGTCCGGAAATGGGGAGACCCCCTCGAACGACGCATGGGACAACGTGGGATAGCATGGGAAATACAGGGAAATCAAGGAAAAAGCGCGGTCGGACTATGGACTTGAGGTCACCAGATTTGGTCTCAACTTAACCGGCACCCCCCAATTCAGTAGAACGAATCACCAACAGCCTAACTTTACAGTAAACAGGGTAAAGGAGATGCTAACAGCACTGTTCTATATTTGTTCTTAGTACAGGTTTGAAGCGGTTGAGATGGAGTTTGCCCGATGAGCGCGCCGCAGACGAATCCGAACTGGGTTTTGAAAATCCCACCACCGGTTTGGGCGCTCGGGATGCTTCTTGTGGCGTACGGCGTTGACCGTGTCTTGGAGGGGCGCGCGACCGTGTTCCGCTCGCCCGCGCTGGCCTTGGCGTTCGGCGCTTTAGGTTTCGCGCTCGCGGCGTGGGGAAGAACGACCTTCGCAAGCGAAGGCACGGAAATTATCCCGACCTCGCCGTCGAACAAGAGGCTCGTGACGAGCGGGCCGTTCGGCTTCAGCCGCAACCCGATGTATCTGGGCTTGATTTTGCTGACCTTGGGCATCGCACTCTACGTCGGCACATTGCCGTTCTACGCCGTTCCGGCTTTGCTGTTCCTGCTGTGCAACTTCGCTTTCATTCCCTACGAAGAGGCCAAGATGCAGCGCCAATTCGATGCACAGTACACGGATTATCTCCGCCGCGTGCGGCGGTGGATATAGCACTGCTCGCGCAAGTGGGGGTGTAGGATGGTCCGGTGTTCTTTCGCAGTGGTCAGCGTCTTGAGGAGACCGACATTCGGGGCCTCGCGGAATACCTTAGACACTCTGTCGTTCCTACAGCCCGAGGAAACCGTCTGGCTTGCGGTTGCGGCCTATGCGGCATACGGGCACCTTAGGCTCGCTTCCCGAGAGGCTGCTCACCAGTCGCACGAGCAGATCTGCACGCTGCTTCGTGAGTGGGGAGGGCTGGAACCGACTACGGTGCTGCGCCCGTCTACCCGACGATAAGTGCAGTGCGACATTCGGGAGCCCCGGACGCAATCTTCGACAAGGTTCAAGTTTGGTGGCCAGATCGCCTCCACTAGGAAACGACGATAGGGTTAAGAGGCGACGATGAGGCGCAGCAGTTCAATGTACAGTACACGGAATATCTCCACGACATGCGGGCGAAAATAAGAGTGCGCTTGTGGATCATGAAATGGCTAAGCTTGACCAATCAAGCCAACTACTGAACTTGTCCGCCCGCCGGTGGTAGTTGCAAGCGTGGCTCAAGTCTTTTTTGCGGCCCCGTTTTCTAGTCTTCGGTAAACCACGCCCTCTCAACGTCAGGAAGAAAACCTCCTGCCGATTTCATTAGTTGATAAATTTGAAATGCTCTCTCGTCTGTGATTTGCCCAGCGACTAGCCGGAGCAGACTCGGCGCCGGGGGAGCGATGTCGTCAATTCGACTGTCCGGGTAACAACGCCACGCTGACGTTTGCCGACAAGCCGGGCCGCAATCGTTCCAAATCGACACCGCTGGCGAGGATGCGGATGCGCACCGGCACGCGCTGCACGATGCGCGTGAAGTTGCCCGTCGCCGGCTCGAAGGGGAGCAGCGCGAACTCCGATCCGGAGGCCGGGGCGAAACTTTCCACCTCGCCTTCGAGAGTCATTCCGGGCAACGCGTCCAGCTTTATCCGCGCGTGCTGGCCGACCAGCATTCTCGCCGTTTGCGTCTCCTTGAAGTTCGCGACGATATAGACCGTGTCCATTGGCACGATGGTCATCAGCCGCGTCCCGGGCTGGACGTATTCGCCGATTTGCGCCTGACGGTCGCCTACGATGCCCGAAACCGGAGCGACGATGACCGTATGATCGAGATTCTGGCGGGCGAGCGACAGCGCGGCCTTGGCTTTTTCGCGCGCCGCCGCCAATTGTCCGCGCGAGCGGGCAATCGCGACCACTTGCTGCTGGCTTGCGGCCAGCGCGGCCCGGCTTTTGTCGGCGTCCGCGTCCGCGGTCAAGGCTGTTGCGTGTTTCTGTTCCGCCTCGCGGCGGGCGACGCTGCCGTTCGCCGCCAGCGCTTCGAAGCGGGTCCAGTCCGCCGCCGCGCGCGCGCTTTCGGCGTCCGCCGAGCGGATCGCGGCATCCGCGGCGCGGACGTTCGCCGAGGCGAGCTGTTCTTGCGCGGATTGCTGTGCAAGCGCGGCCTCCGCGAACGCGACGTCGGCTTGAGCGGCGCTCATCGCTTGGCGGTAGTCCTCCGCATCGATGCGGATCAGCGCTTGGCCCGCTTCGACCGACTGATTGTCGCGCACCAGGATCTCGGCGATCAGTCCCTGCACCTTGGGCGCCACGATCGTGCTGTCCGCCTTCACATAGGCGTCGTCGGTCGAGATCGAGGAGGCGGGAGCCATGACCCAGGCTGCGCCCGCGAGCATCGCCGCCGCCGCGATGCCGGCGACTGCGAGCGCGCGGAAGGGAATGCGCCGAAGCCACGAAGGCGCGAGCGCGGGTTGCCGGACGCTTTCGAATGTGGCGACGGTCATGGCAGCACCTATTCGATGAAAGTCTGTTTGGAGCGGGTCACGTGCGCGGCCGATTCTCGGTTTCGGTCAGGCCAAGCTTCGCCTTGATCCCGGCTCTGGCGGCGTTCAGCAGTTCGTCGGACAGCGTGCGGTCCGAGACCGCGCGCGAGAGCGCAACGGCGCCGACCATCGCCGAGAGCATCGAGGCCGCGGCTTCGTCGGCCTTGTCGATGCCGGCGGCCGCAATCCGCTGCGACAGCCAGGCGGCGAGCTGCCTCGCCCCTTCGTCGAACGCAGCGCGGAATTTCTTCGCCTGACGCGGCAATTCCGAGTTGAGCGCCGCCAGCGGGCAGCCGACCGCCGCATGGTCGCGATGCCCCTCCGAGACGTAATGGTCGATGTAAGCGTTAAGCGCCTGGCGCGGCGTCAAGCCCTCGGTCAGCTGCCGCCTCCGCTCGGCGAATTGCGCCAGGACTTCCTTGAGCGATTCCGTGAGAAAAGCGTCTTTCGAAGCAAAGTGCGCGTAAAACCCGCCATGCGTGAGGCCGGCTTCGCGCATCACATCGGCAACTCCGACGCCTTCGGGTCCTTTCTCGCGCAACGCTCGGGCTGCGATCTTCAGGACGCGGTCCCTGGTCTCCTGCTTGTGGGTTTTTGCGTAGCGCATGCTTGCCAATCTCCCTTTGTGCTGTTATATGACGATCATCATATAATAGTCAAGAGGGTCCGATGAGTGCTGTCGCCACGATGTCCGCACCGCTTCCGGCTGAGCACGCCCAGCCGAGCGAGGGGCGCAAGCTCGCCATCTTCGCGATCATGGCATTCGGCCAGTTCATGGCCCTGCTCGACACCCAGATCGTCGCGGCTTCGCTGAACTCCATCCAGGCCGGACTGTCCGCCGGACCGGACGAGATCGCCTGGGTGCAGACGGCCTATCTGATGGCGGAGATCGTCATGATTCCGCTCGCCGCCTTTCTCTCGCAGGCGATCTCGACGCGCTGGTTGTTCACGCTGTCCGCGGTGCTGTTCACCTTGTCGAGTCTGCTTTGCGGCGCGGCGTGGAGCATTCAGTCGATGACGGTGTTCCGCGCCGTTCAAGGTTTCGTCGGCGGCGCCATGGTGCCGACCGTGTTCGCTACCGGCTTCAGGCTCTTCACCGGAAAGCGCCGCGCAATGATCCCGGCGGTGCTTGGAATGGTTGCGACGCTGGCGCCGACGCTCGGGCCCAGCGTCGGGGGCTGGATCACGGACGTCGCCAGCTGGCGCTGGCTGTTCTACATCAACATCGTGCCCGGCGCGGCGATCGCGATCCTCGTTCCGCTTCTCGGCAAGGTGGACGAACCCAAGCTTTCGATGCTCAGGCGCATCGATTGGCTGCATGTCCTGTCCCTGGCGATCTTCCTGGGCGCTCTCCAATACGTGCTGGAAGAAGGTCCGCGCCATCAATGGTTCGAGGACGAAACCGTCGAGACCGTGGCGTGGATCTCCTTTATCGGTGCGCTGGTGTTCTTCGAGCGCTCGTTCTTTTCCGACATGCCGGTGTTGAAGCTGACGCCGTTCCGCCGCCTAAGTTTTGCGCTTGCCTGCGTGATGAACCTGATCATCGGCTTCGGGCTTTACGGGGCGATCTATCTCACGCCGATCTTCCTGGGGCGCGTGCGCGGCTATTCGAGTCTGGAGATCGGAACGACCGTGTTCGTCACCGGCATCTTCATGGCGTTCAGCGCTCCCGTCGCCTCGCGGCTGACCACGATGATCGACCAGCGCTTCGTCATGGCAACGGGGTTTATCCTGTTCGCCCTGTCGTGCTGGCTAACCACGGGAATTACGGCCGAGTGGGGCTTCTCTGAATTGTTTCTGCCGCAAGCGCTGCGCGGTCTCGCCATCCTGCTTTGCATCGTGCCCTCGGTCGGCTTAGCGCTCAATGGCGTGCCGCCGGACGAGCTCCCCTACGCCTCCGGCCTCTTCAATCTGATGCGCAATCTCGGCGGCGCCATCGGTATCGCGGCCCTGACCACCTGGCTGCAGGATTTCGGACGCCTGCACGGCGCGCGCTTCGGCGAAGCGCTCGCGCACGCGGATACGAGCGTACTTTCTCACGCGGCCGCGCGCATCTCCGCCTTCACCTCCGACCCCGCGCACGCGCAAAGCCTGCTACAGGGCGAGCTCGCGCAATTCGTAGCCCGGCAGGCGCTGACGCAAGCCTTTCAGGACGTCTTCTTCCTGATCGCGGCGCTCTTCGCCGCCGCGCTCGTCGTCGTGCCGTTCTGCAAGACCGTCATCCTGTCGGACAATCCGCCCGTCGAAGCGCATTGATCGCGCTCATCTTCAAAGGAGAAGCCCATGCGCCTTGATCCCATCTTCGGCTTGAGCATCCTCGGCAGTTTCGCGGCCTTCGGCTTGCTTGCGCGATTGTATCTGTGGCCCTGGCTTCGCCGGCTCTCAAGAGAGGAAGCGCTGCGCCTGCTCGTGCTGCCTCATATGTTTCGCTTCGCCGGGCTGAGCTTCCTGGTCACCGGCGTCGTATCGCCCGCGCTGCCCGCGAGTTTCGCCGTTCCCGCCGCCTATGGCGACCTCGGCGCGGCGATCCTCGCCATCGCCACGATATTCGCGCTTTCCGCGCGGGCGCCGTCGGCTTTCGCGATTGCCTGGCTGTTCAATGCCTGGGGCTCGCTCGACCTCCTCTTCGCCTTTTATAACGGCATCGCCATCAACCTCGAACCTGGCACGCTTGGCGCGGCCTATTACATTCCCACCGCCCTTGTGCCGGCTTTGCTGGTCACGCACGGACTCATATTCATCGTCCTCCTTGCCCACGTTCGTGCCGGCGACCGCAAAGCGATCTGAGCGAAAAAACCACCAATCTTAAATTATGAGTTTACAATTGCAGTGGCGATGGGGTATACATAGCGTGTGGCGCGTCATAACGGCTTTGGACGGCCTCGCGCTCCAGGAGCAGGTCGCATGCAAGATGTATTGCCAGTGGGGGAAGACAAAAACCGCAGTGCGGTTTTGATTTTTGATTTATTCCACGTGTGGAAATCAAAACTCCCGGCAAATCCTCGCTTTTTGCCGCGCGTCATCGCGGAAATCAAAAACCGCGGCCCGGTTTTGAATTTTGATTTGTTTCGCCTCTGGAAATCGGGAACCGCGAAGGCGGC
>WNFT01002618.1_pt1 | contig 27876 bp, 17 predicted proteins | sample 5400191 | NCBI WGS metagenome assembly WNFT01 (sample SAMN13153359, study PRJNA577476) | soil metagenome | isolation source: 80 cm saprolite under Madrone tree | place: USA:California | collected 2016-06-14 | reverse complement strand
ATTTCTATGCTCATATCGACCTCGGCCGACTGCTGGTCAAGTCGCGACGATACGAAGAAGCGCTTCCCATTCTACAAGAGGCCGTGACGTTGCGACCGAGTAACCCGGACGCTCACTACCAATTGTTTATGGCACTCTCTCGCCTCAAGCGCAAAGACGATGCGGACCGCGAGCTGGTCATCTTCAAGCGACGCGCAGAGGAACGCAAACAACGCGGAAGAGACGAGAATGATCCCAGTCCGGAAACAGGCGAACTGCCCTCGGCATCGTCACCTTTGCCCGCCGCTTCACGGCCACAGCCGCCTCAGCCTCAATGACCACGGCCCAAAAGTTACCGCGAATGAACGCACCATTTCTGGTGGCCCACTCGCGGTGAATTGGAATAAACCCTAGAAGCTGAATCGCCCCTGAAGCTCAATGACCCGGCCCGCCAGGCCACGCTCGGCACGGCCAAAGTTTGGGTCATCTACTGTGGGCGAAAAGAAACCGAAGGGAACGAGATTCAGACTGTTAAAGGCGTTGAAGAAGTTTGCTTTGAATTCAAAGAAAGCTCCTTCGCCAAGACGCAGGAAGTTTGGCAGACCCGTTCGCTTTGCTGCGCTCAGATCGACTGCAAAATATCTTGGCCCGCGGAAGGAGTTCCGTCCAATACCTGGTCTCAAAAGCCCTCCGGGATTGTTGGGGTCAAAATACTTCAACCCGCCGCCGGGAAAATTTCCACCGGGCCGGATGAAGGCGTCGTTGCTTGTGTCGTTAAGCGCGCCACCAAAATAGCGTGTTGGGCGTGAAGGACAGATGTTGTCTTGTGAATTGGGAGCACGGACGCATTGGCCTGTATGTGGCGTCCACGGGAATCCCGTGTGTGCTGTCAGAATGCCGTTGAGCTGCCAGCCACCGAGCGCCTTGCCGAGGGCGTCCTTACGATTTCTGAGAAGTGGCAAATCCCAAAGGCCCGACAACGTGAAACTATGTTTGACGTCGTAATCGGATGGACCACGCTCTTCGCGCAAATCCTGCGGGAAGGTTTGATTTGTTACTGCGCCGGGGCCTTCGTTGGAAAGCGTGTCAATGCTCTTGGCCCATCTGTAGATGGCATCGAATTGATACCCCTTTGAGAATCTACGCGAGAGTCGGGCGTTCAGCGCGTTGTAGTTCGCACTCACATCCGGCGTTGGGATGAAGACAGCAGATGCGAAGAAGTTGTTGGGGATAACGCTTTGCACAAGCCTTTGATTGACGAGTCTGATGAGCTTACGGCTCCGGCTTCCCTGATAACCGAGTTCAGCCGTCAGTTTAGCTGGCAAACTATACTGTCCCTCGAACGAATAGGAATAAACGTAGGCGGTCGGCGTGTCAGGTCGCGCGCCGTAGATTTCAACGCTCAGGCCCTTGAGCCCCCCGGTTGCGGGGTCGATTCCAGTCGCCAACGCCGGATTCGCTGGGTAACTAAAGGGTGAACTGTTTGCTCCCAGTGCGTATAGATATTGCCCGTTATGAAACGGCGTGGAGAAGTCTAGAGTAGAAGTGGCGCAGCAATCCCCGAAACGAGCGAAGAACGGAGGATTGCCGCGCGTGTTCGAGAAGACCACATCCGGAATGCGGTTATAGCTGACACCGAATCCGCCACGCAACACCAGCTTCTGTTCCAGACCAAAATGCTTGGGGCTGTAAGCGAATCCCAGTCGCGGTGCGAAGTTGTTGCGATCGGGTTTGTAAAGATCACTGGTCGGAACCACTTTTGAACCCGTCAGACCACCACCAGGACCAAAGACGAAATTAGCTACTTTGTTGTCTCTCTCTTTAAGAACATTGAAGTATTCATAACGCAAGCCCAAATTCAAAGTCAAGTTTGGACGTGCCTTCCAATCATCCTGGACGAACAAGCCATAGCCGCCAGTACGGAAATGTCTTTGTGCGTCCGCTGGCCCGCCCGTGCGCGGATCAAAAGTGATTTGCTCAAAGAGCGGCGTATCGTTGGCGAAATTGCCGAGTCCTGCAAACGTATACAAGGGACGCGAAGCGCCGTTCAAATTATCGTTGTTCAGCTCTCTGCGGAATTCACCGCCAAACTTCCACGCGTGATTGCCAACCACTTTGCTCAAGACATCCCGGAACTCAAACGTGTTCTCCGAAAAAATTCCGGGAGTCGTCTCTGCTTGATTCGCGCCGAACCTGATTCGCCCACCAACAGAGCCTCTTAACAAATCCTCGATTTCGATCCGCGGTATACCAAAATTGGTTGCGCTTGACGATTCGACTTCGTTGAAAGCAAAGCGCGTGAAATTAAAGCGTGCTTCATTGAGCGTCGTGGATGAAATGGTGCGATTGTAAAGAAACGTCAAAGCTGTATTACGAGGGGTACTGGTAATGTCAGCTTGTGGACGGGCACCGGTACCCGCGTCACTGCCTACAGAATTGCCACGAGTAAGGTAGGTGCTAAACGCAATCTGGTCTTTAGAAGTCGGCGTGAAGTCGAACCGGGCATTATACTGATTAGGTCGATTGCTATTGGGCGCAGCGATTAGCACCTTCTGAATATCCGGGATGCCATCCAAAGGTCCTCCTTCCAGGTCAGGCCCGCCACCCGCATTGAATGGGAAAGGCAAATATTGTCGTAAGCCCCCAGCCAGCGAGCCCACGTCAAGACCGCCCGCAACAACTTGACACTTACCGGCAGTCAAAGAGTCTAAGTCGGCGCAGGAAGGAGTCAAAACAGCCGCAATGCGAGGCACGACGCCTGCAGAGCCGAGCACTCTTGCACTTACACCACCGGGACGCAAACTAATGACGCTTGATCGAAACTGTGACGTTTCCACATAAGTCACAGATGTGTTGGCTGTGTTCTCGCGCAGGCCTTCATATGACAAGAAGAAGAAGGCTTTATTCTTGCCGGAGAACGTGGAGGGTCCGCCTTCGCCGAAACGTGGCAGATAGAGAGGCCCGCCCAAGCTGCCGCCAAATTGCCGGAAGAAACGCTCGACTCTTTCAAGCCTACCTCGGCCAAAATCATTTCTGTACTTGTTAAAAGCGTTAAGTTTGGGGCTATTGTATTTGAGGAAGGCGCTGCCGTGAAAATCGTTGGTCCCGTTTTGTGAGACTACCTTGATTTGAGCGCCCGAGTTTCGGCCGTCTTCGGCGGAGTAGGTGGATGAGGATATCTGGAGTTCCTTAACCGACTCTTGATTCGGCGTCACAACTGCGGCGCCGCCATGCGTCAGGCTGTTGACGCCCACGCCGTCAATTTGGAAATTATTGGCTGAGATGCGCTGGCCATTTGCAGTAATCTGTACCTGGTTTTCAACTTGGAAGATTGAGTTAGCCGAGCCACCCGGTCCCGGAGAGTTTGGCAACCCGGCTGCGCTGCCATTTCCGTTGCGCGACGCATCGCCAAAAATTCCCGGCGTCAAGCGGGCTAGCTCATAAGGATCTCGTCCGACTTGTGGCAACCGTCGAACCTCTTGCGTGGTTATCGATTTGTCAACGTTGGCGTTTTCCGATTCAAGCGTCGCGGTCGTCTCTGCAGTCACAGTTATAGTTGCGGAGACCTCACCGGCCTCGAGCGCGATGTCAATGCCCTGGACAGTCTCGGCGTTTACCTCGACGTCTTCCAACACGGTTTTCTTGTAACCGACCTTTTCCGCTGTGATGGTGTACTTGCCCGGGGCTAGTCCTGATAAGCGATAAAACCCCTCACCACTCGCAGTTCCTTCTTGGGTTTTACCAGTTTCCTTGCTGGTTAAAGTTACCTTCGCTTCAGGAACCAAGCCTCCAGAAGTATCTTTTATGGTGCCCTGAATACCGGCCTTGAATTGAGCCTGGGCTGTGGCCATTGCAGACAAAAGAATAAGCCCGCACATCGAAATGCGGACCAAACTGGACGTGGTGCGATTCATTTGCAAGGCCCTCCTGCGGCCATTTGAGTGAACAGTTATCGGATTAAGGCCCGAAATCGTAACGTAAATGACGACATACAGTTGAAACATTCCTTCCCAGGAAAGTTCGCCTCTGACTTTCAGGGAGCGAACTCAATGTGCGCTTGCGTGCGTATCGGGAGGGGAAACCGATTGTATATGTGCCGACGCGGATAATGTAGTATTTTTAATAGCACTAAGAAACCAAGAGTTCAATATATATTTCCCCGGAAGTCTCTGTTAAGCTGCGCGGCGCACTTTTAATTCTCCAGCTTCCGCGACAGTTCTGGCGTTCCGAGTGGCCAGCCCAGACTGCGACGATTCCTGCGCCATCATGGTGTGCCGCTCGGTGAAGATCAAACAATCTTAATGAAGCGTACAGTTGAAACAGTTCTAAGGAACGAAGGGAAGGGGATTCAATGCAAAATCGGATGTTGATGCTTGGCGTGGTTCTTTTGGCGTTGCTGGCCGGCGGCTGCGTGTCCGGCACGCAACAATCAAACACTGGCGCGACGAAGAAAAAGAAGGGGCCAAACGATCCGGTTGTCATCGGTTTCTCAATGGATACCGTGAAAGAGGAGCGTTGGCAACGCGATAAAGATCTGGTCGAGAAGCGGGCCAAGGAACTCGGCATGCAGGTTTCCGTGCAGGTCGCGAATGGCGACGATAATTTGCAGGTGAAACAGGCAGAAAACCTGTTGACCCAGGGAGTCGACGTCTTGATTGTGGCGCCGCATAACGGTGAGATTGCGGCCTCGATTGTTGAGGCGGCCCACCGCCAGGGAGTTCCGGTAATTAGTTACGATCGTCTGATAAAGAATAGCGACGTCGATCTGTACGTTTCTCATCAAATAGTAAAAATTGGCGAGATGCAGGCGCAGTATTTGCTGGATCACGTGAACAAGAAGCCCGCGAATTTTGTAATCGTCGGCGGCTCACCAACTGACAATAACGCTCTGCTGCTGCATCAGGGGCAGATGAACATACTGAAGCCCGCGGTAGATCGCGGCGACGTCAAGATCGTCACCGACCAGTATGCGAAGGAGTGGCAGGCAAGCGCGGCACTCAACATCGTGGAGAATGCTTTGACGCAGGCTAACAATCAGGTTGATGCGGTCGTCGCTTCTAATGATGGCACAGCGCGAGGCGCGGTCCAGGCGCTCGAAGGACAAAACCTGGCAGGCAAAGTTCTAGTTTCGGGTCAGGATGCTGACCTCGCTTCATTGTCGTTGATTGTGCTGGGTAAGCAGACGATGACAGTCTATAAGCCGATTCAGCCGCTTGCTTACGCAGCCGTTGATGCGGCAATCAAACTTGCGCGCGGCGAGAAAGTAGCTGCCACGGACGCGATCGACAATGGGGCGAAGAAAGTCCCAGCCGTGTTATTGGCACCTATCGCCGTCGACAAAAATAATATCGTCAGTACTGTGGTTAAAGATGGATATCAAACGTTGGAAAAAATCTGCGCCAATGTTCCGCCGGAGAAATGCCCGAAGCAATGAAGTACAGAAGGCAGAAGGCAGTAAGCAGAAACAATAAACTAAGAACAAAGTACAAAGCACGAAGAACATCGACGACATTGACCAGCGAACGCCCACAACCCTTTTTAGAAATGAGCAATATCACGAAGACGTTCCCCGGGGTTCGTGCGCTGGACGGCGTCACCTTTGACCTGCATAAGGGCGAAATACACGCGCTCGTCGGTGAAAACGGCGCCGGCAAGTCAACGCTCATGAAAATTCTGGGTGGGGTTTATGCGCATCCGCAATATGGCGGTGAGATTTTGATCGAGGGCGCAGAGCAAAAATTTGCCGGTGTCCGCGAAGCCGAAAAGGCAGGCATCGCAGTGATTTTTCAAGAGTTGTCGCTGGTAAAAGAAATGAGCGTCGGGGAAAACATTTTCCTCGGCCGCGAGCCCCGAAAATTTGGCGTCATTCGTTGGGAAGAGCTCTATCGACGTGCGCGCGTTTTGCTGGATGATCTGCATTTACCACTCGATCCCCACACGACTATTCGCAGTCTTGGCATTGGTCAGCAGCAATTGGTGGAAATTGCAAAAGCGCTTTCACACGATGCCAGAATTCTGATTCTTGACGAACCCACCGCAGCCTTGACAGACAGCGAGGTCGAGACGCTGTTTGGCATCCTGAACAAACTGCGGGCGCGCGGCGTCGGCATGATTTATATCTCGCATAAACTGAATGAAGTTTTTCGCATCAGCGATCGAATTACAGTCTTGCGCGACGGACGGACTGTGGGCACAAACTTGGTTGCCGATCTGACCGAGGGCCAGGTAATTGCCCGAATGGTAGGCCGCGAAGTGGGCGATATTTTTCCCACAGTCGATCATGCGCACGGTGATGTTGTATTTGAAGCACGAAACATTTCTGTCGCAGATCCTGCCGTAGCCGGGAAGAAGCTGGTTGATAACGTCAACTTTTCAGTAAGAGCCGGCGAGGTGCTGGGCATTGCTGGTCTCATGGGCGCCGGACGCAGTGATCTGCTGATGGCAATTTTTGGCGCCCACGCCGGCCGCATGTCCGGGCAGATCAGAGTCGATGGCAAACCTGTTCGTATTACCAGCCCCGCGGACGCTATCAAGCATGGCCTGGGTTTTGTAACGGAGGATCGGAAGCGATTCGGGCTTGTGCTCGATCAGACGATACTCAATAACATGACGCTCGCTGGATTGAGACGGATCTCCGGACGCTTCTTTACCAGCATAAACGCAGAGTCGGAAGCAGGAGACCGCGCAATGAAGGACCTGCGCGTAAAAGCAAATTCTGTGTTTACGATTGCAGGCACACTGTCCGGTGGAAACCAACAGAAAGTTGTCCTGGCAAAATGGTTGCTGACTAATCCGCGAGTGTTGTTTCTTGACGAACCTACTCGCGGCATCGATGTCGGTGCGAAACAGGAGATCTACGCGCAAATTAATAAGCTCGCCAGGACCGGACTCGCCATTGTGCTGGTTTCGTCGGAACTGCCGGAAGTGCTGGGTCTTGCTGATCGTGTACTTGTCTTACACGAGGGCCACATGACTGGCGAGTTTACTCGGGCCGTTGCGACTCCCGAGAAAGTGATGGCGTGTGCGACCGGACAAGTGCAGCGCGCTGCTTAGTGCTATGACTACCGTTTAGACAGCGCGCCCTCAAACAGCGATCGGTTTTCTTATGAACAGCTCGGCAAACGAACCTGTTATTGAGCGCCCGCCGGCGACTTCGGATTTAGCGCCCTTGCCGGACACTGACGCTATTACGTCGGTCACGACAATCGGGAAATTCAAGATCCCGACTGATGTCCTGCGTGCTTACACGATGGTGTTTGCATTGATAGCGATCTGGATCTACTTCCACTTTTCAACTAACCATATTTTCCTCGAGCCGCGAAACTTCTCCAACCTAATGCGCCAAACCGCAGTGACGGGCGTACTTGCAGTGGGAATGTTGATGGTCATTATCACTGGGCAGATCGACCTTTCCGTTGGTTCCGTTGTTGGTCTCGCGGGCGGTATCGCGGCGATAGCTCAAGGGTGGCTCGGCTGGGGGCTGGTCCCCTCGCTCGCGGCAGGCATTGGTGTAGGATTTGCCATCGGCGCCATACAGGGTGGTTTGACCGCGTACCTTAACATCCCAGCCTTCATCGTTACCCTGGGTGGTCTGCTTGCGTGGCGCGGAGTGGTACTGGGGCTTAGTCGTGGTGAAACGATCCCTTTACGATTGCAGGCATTCAAATCGATTGGACAAGACTATGTAGGGCCGGTTGTTGGTTGGGTAATTGCAGCGGTTGCGGTCGCGGCGATCGTTTGGATGACAATAGCTCGCAACCGCGCACGGCGTCGCTACCGTTTGGGCGTTCCCAGCTTGTGGGTGACAGTGGCGCGTGCGCTTGTGCCCTCGTTAATTGTCGTCGGTTTTATTTACATGATGAACTCTTATGAGCTTGCACCCGGATCGAAAGCGGGAGTACCCAATCCAGTAATCATCTTCCTGGCTATCGCCTTAGCAGGAGCATTCCTGACTCAGAACACAACCTTCGGTCGTTATCTTTATGCCATCGGCGGTAACCCTGACGCGGCGCGCCTTTCTGGTATAAACATAAGGAAGCATGTCCTGGCTGTGTTTTGCATTATGGGTGCGCTCGCCGGCGTCGCTTCAATAATTTACACCGCGCGCGTTGGCAGCGCCTCGCCGGATGCGGGGCAGTTACTCGAGCTGGATGCCATCGCAGCCTGCGTTATAGGCGGCACAAGCCTCATGGGCGGGCGAGGAACTGTATTTGGCGCGATTCTCGGTGCACTGATCATGGCCAGTCTTGACAATGGAATGTCTTTGAAAAACGTAGAACCCTATATGCAAAACATCATCAAAGGCGCGATTTTGGTCGCAGCCGTTGGTCTCGATATGGCGGGGCGCAAACGCAGCTGACCTACGCAACTCCCTTTTGGGATCCAATTAGAAAACACGATGCTTCGGCCGCTTCTTATTTCCACAATATCGATCCTGGGCTGCACAGCTTTGTTCGGGCAGACAACCAACAAGTTTGCCGCCGGAGGCCCCGGCCTGGATGCGCACTGGCCGAGCGCAGCGAAAAATGGTTTTGGAACGTCAAACACGCTGTCTTCGAAAGTTTGGTTCACGCTCAACCATGGAGTCATGACTGAGGTCTATTACCCGCGGCTGGATGTGCCTAATGTTCAGACGCTGCAACTCATCGTTGTTGGCGGCAAAGTGGAAACAGAGAGCGACGATACGATTCATCGATTGGAAGTGCTCGATCCAGATTCTCTGACGTTCCGGCAAATCAACACTGCTAAAAGTGACTATTACACCATCACGAAGACTTACGTCACCGATCCCCAGCGCAATACAATCTTGATAGATATCGAATATGCGAGCCGAACGGCGAATAACGTATATGTCTATTATGATCCATCACTGAACAACAGCGGCATGCACGACTCCGCCTGGACTCAGGGTGATGCACTCCTGGCTATGGACGGTGATAAGGCGTCGGCCCTGGTTTCTAGTTCGGGGTTTGCCTATGCGGACGAATGGATCAGAGACCGACTGAAAGCTCCCGATCGGCAGGCAGGCCCGGAGATGTCTAACGGTTATCTTGGCACTAGTGACGGCCTCACTGAGTTGAAGAAGAACTGGAATCGCTCGGGCTTTACATCCTATCGGCGGACGAACAACGGAAATGTAGTTCAAGTCGCAGCGTTAAGAGGGTTCCAGGGCTCGCACGGAAACCCTGTCACTCACTGCACGCTTGCGCTGTCTTTTGGTAAAACGCCGGCAGAAGCTTTGCGAAACGCGCGCGCTTCGTTGGCGAAAGGGTTTAAACGCACGCGCGCTGAGTACGAACGGGGATGGCATGATTATGTGAACATGCTGCCGCGGGTTGAACAGCAGTATCAGCAGCAGTTCGACATGGCGGCGCTGACTTTGAGGGCACTCGAAGACAAGACATACCGCGGAGCATTGATTGCCTCGCCATCAATTCCCTGGGGCGGTGGGCCAAACGCCAACGAGCCAACCATCAGTGGTTATCACGCCGTTTGGGCGCGGGATTTATACCAAGCGGCGACAGCGTTTCTTGCGATGGGCGACCGCGCCGCCGCCAATCGCGCGCTGGATTATCTTTTCAACGTTCAGCAAAAACCGGATGGCAGTTTTCCGCAAAACTCGTGGGTCGATGGCCGCCCGATCGGTAGCAGCTTACAGATGGATCAGGTTGCTTTGCCGCTGGTGCTTGCTTATCAGTTGCAACGTACCGGTAGAATAACCTGGCGGAAACATATCAAGCCCGCCGCCGATTTCATTCTCCGCAAAGGTCCATCTACGCAACAGGAGCGTTGGGAGGAAAAGTCAGGTTACTCGCCTTCCACCATCGCTGCGGAGATCGCCGGATTGGTGTGTGCAGCGCGGATCGCCTCTCTCAATCATGATGAAAGTTCAGCCAGGTTATATCTGGAAAAAGCGGACGAGTGGGCGCGTTCGGTGGAACATTGGACCGCGACATCTACTGGCCCTCATACGAAGGGAACCTACTTTCTGCGCATCACCGAAAACAACGATCCAAACGATGGAGCCCGTATCGAAATAAACAGTGGTGGCGGTACTTATGACGAACGCGAGATCGTCGATGCTGGGTTCCTGGAGTTAGTAAGACTCGGAATCCGACCCGCGCGAGATCCTCTGGTTGTCAGGTCGCTCGGGATTGTGGATCGCTTGATCAAAGTGGAAACTCCAGTGGGCGCCGGCTGGTATCGCTACAATCACGATTCGTACGGAGAACGAGTTGATGGGGCGAACTATGACGGGCGCACTGGCGTGGGCCGCCTTTGGACTCTGCTAACCGGCGAGCGTGGTGAATACGATGTCGCGCTCGGGAACTTGCCGGCGGCGCGAAAGAGATTAGACGCGATGATAGGTTTTGCTAACGATGGAGGAATGATACCGGAACAGGTTTGGGATCGAAGCGACAGTCCGGGCGGCGAATTTCGTTTTGGGAAAGGTACCGGCTCCGCCACTCCACTGGCTTGGTCTATGGCTCAATTCATCCGTCTCGCCATCAACATTAAACAAGGACATAATGTTGAGACTCCAGATATAACGTTGGCCCGATATTCGAAAGGCTCAGCAAACAATTGACGGTTCATTCAAAAACCAAGTCCGGTACCGGTAAACAAGAGTTTGTTTTTGCAGCAGATCTCGGTGGCACTCATCTGCGTGTAGCTACCGTAGATCGCAGCGGCACAATCTACTGCCGGCAAATGCAGTCAACGCCACAAGCAGAGAAGCCAAACGAAATCGTGCACGCGTTGATTGATGCCGTTCGTAAATGTGAACGTGAGAGTGCCGCGCTGGGTGGCGCAATCTCCGCTGTTTCGATAGCTGTACCGGGTACCGTTAACGTTGCTGAAGGTGTTGTCGTCAAGGCTCCCAATGTGCCATCTCTGGATGGGTTTCGTTTGGGCGCCGCGCTGGAAAGCGAACTTGAGTGGCCAGTCATTTTGGAGAATGACGCGAACGCGGCGGCTGTCGGTGAGATGTGGAAAGGTGCGGGCCAGGGATACTGTACGCTTATTTGCGTGACGCTCGGCACTGGCGTAGGTGGCGGAATTATTCTGGATGGAAAACTGTGGCGCGGCGCCGATGGATCAGCCGCGGAGATTGGCCATATTGGCGTTGATCCGTTCGGCGGTATCCCTTGCACGTGCGGCAGTCGTGGTTGCCTGGAGGTCTATGCGTCAGCCACGGCTATTGTGCGCATGACACGCGAGGCCAGGCCGCGCTATCCAAATTCAGTGCTGCATAACACTGAAAATCTAACTTCGGAAAAAATTTATCAGGCCGGCAAGGAAGGCGATGAACTTGCGATTGAAGTGTTCCGTCGAATGGGAGTTTATTTGGGAATCGGTCTCGCCAGTCTGATTAATGTTCTTGATCCGGAAATCGTCATTATTGGTGGCGGTCTATCAAAAGGCTGGGAACTTTTTGAGAAGCACATGCACCAGCAGATTCTTGAGCGAGCATTTCCGATACCGGCGCGGTGCGTCAAAATTGTGCGCGCTCAATGTGGGGATGATGCCGGTCTGCTTGGCGCGGCGCGCCTGGCACTCGTGGATTGAGATCAATGAACCGAGTACTCGCGATAGTTTGTTGCTTGCTTGGGACTGTCGCGGGAACCACCGCTCAGGAAATCACGCGACTGGAAAAGATTGGTCCGGTCGTGAATTTCACAAAATCAGAGAAGTCGATCGTCTTTAACTGCCAGGACAATTCCCAGGTTCAAGTAACACTACTAGCCTCCGATCTGGTGCGTGTTCGCGCGTCTTTCGCTAAACCAGTTCCCGCTAAGGACCATTCATGGGCGATAGCAAAAACAGAATGGACGACACCCCGCTGGAGTTTGTCCGAGAATGCAGAATCCGTTCTGATCACGACCGACGAACTCGAAGTGGTTGTTCATCGCTCGCCGCTGCTGATCGAATTTCGCGACGCGAAAACGCATACCATTATTAATGCCGACGAGCAGCCGATGGCCTATGACCCCAAAGGTTTATTGAAAGACCTGATGTTTGATCCGCAGGCGGGGCCTTTCGTTGCGGCTGCAAAGAAGCTCGGTTTCGACGAACACTTTTACGGGCTCGGAGAAAAAGCAGCTCGCCTCGACAAGCGTCGCAGTTCGTTTGTTAACTGGAATTCCGACACATACGGCTACACCGAAGGCAGAGATCCAATCTATCAAACCATCCCGTTTTACACTGGCCTGCGAAACGGCAACGCGTACGGCATTTTTTTCGACAACAGCTATCGCAGCTATTTTGATTTCGGTAAATCGTCGCAGCAGCGCATGTGGTTTGGCGCCGAAGGCGGCGAGATGAACTACTACTTCTTCTACGGACCCTTGCTTAAGAAAGTCCTTAGCCGGTATGCCGACCTGACGGGTCACATGCCGCTGCCGCCGCTCTGGGCGCTCGGTAACCAACAAAGTCGCTGGAGTTATTATCCCGACACAATGGTCGAAGAAGTTGTAAGTGAGTATCGCAAACGTGACCTGCCGCTCGATGTGCTTCATCTCGACATCGATTACATGCAGAGCTATCGCGTCTTTACCTGGGACCGCGATCGCTTTCCGAATCCGAAAGGGCTGGCCGAAAAACTGGCGGGGCAAGGAGTTAAGTTAATTACCATCGTCGATCCGGGAGTCAAGTATCAGCCAGTGGCGAAGAGTGCCGGGCTCGTTACCTCGATCACCCCGGAGCTCGAGCCACAGCAACAGCGCTATTACGTCTTCGACGCAGGTTTGGAAAAGAACTATTTTCAACGGCGTCAGAATGGCGACTTGTTCATTCCTAAAGTGTGGCCCGGCGAAAGCGTCTTTGTTGACTTCACACGGCCCGCTGCGCGTGAGTGGTGGGGTAGTTTGCATCGCGCTTATACCGACAATGGCGTGGCGGGAATATGGAACGACATGAACGAGCCTTCCGACTTCGTCGATCAGACGGGCAAGAACCAGATTGACGTCGTCAGCTACGATGAAGGCGAGAAATCAACGCACGCGAAGAATCGCAATGTGTTTGCGCTGTTAATGGCCCGCGCAACCTACGAAGGCCTCGAACGACTACGACCTCAGCAGCGTCCGTATGTGATTACGCGCGCCGGCTACGCCGGCATTCAAAGGTATTCGACTATGTGGACCGGCGACACCAACAGCACCTGGGACGCGCTGGCGATGAACATTCCCATGTTCACCACACTGGGTCTATCGGGCGAGCCTTTTGTTGGCAGCGATGTTGGCGGCTTCATTGGTCGTGGCAACGGCGAACTGCTGACACGCGCTTATCAGGTAAGTTTTCTGGCGCCGTTTTGCCGCAACCATAAGGTAATCGACGGCTATGATCAGGAGCCGTGGCGTTTCGGCAAATATTACGAAGACATCATCCGCAAGTACTTAAAATTGCGTTACCAGTTGCTGCCCTTTCTTTACACCACACTGGAAGAGGCGCATCAAACCGGCGTGCCCCTGTTCCGCCCGCTCGTTTTGAATTATCAGGATGATGCAAACACTTACAATCTAGATGACGAATTCATGATTGGCAACGATCTATTGGTCGCACCAATAGTCAAACCCGATGTCACGCGCCGTTTGGTTTATCTGCCGCAGGGCACTTGGTACGACTACTGGACTAACAAAAAGTATGAAGGCGGCACCATGATCTCCGCCGACGCGCCACTCGAAACGGCGCCAATGTTTGTCCGCGCGGGCGCCATCATTCCCACCGCGCCGGAGATGAATTACATAGGCGAGAAGCCCTGGGATCCAATTACATTCAACATTTATCCTGACGACAAGGGTTCGGCATCAACGACCCTTTACGAAGATGATGGCGTTAGTAATGCGTACCGGCAGGGAGCCTTTCGCCGCACAATTGTAAATGCACGACGAGTTGGCGCTGGCTACGTTGTTACTAAAAGTGCGCCGCAGGGAATTTATCAACCCGGAGGTCGTAGGCTAAGTTTCATCGTCAAGAGTGCAAACGGTGCACCGAGGGCCGCGACAGTTACTGACGATGGCAGCTCGCAGACAATTCGGATCAATTGAAGACTTTTTCTAGTTTCCAAACAGAGGAATAGTTTTGCATGACTTGGATCAAAACAGTTTCGCCAGAGGCTGACGACAAGGTGCGACGTGCGATTGAAGCGCAGCATGAATTGTACCCGGCAGAATATGCGGTACCGATGCACCCGACTGCCGACCGACAGACTTCCGAGATTGTCGCTTCACACAGTCTGATACCTGATGCTCTTCATCACGCGTTCTCCACCTTCGGCGCATTGATGTCGCCGGATTTGCCACTCACCAGGCGGCAACATGAAATGATCACAACTGCAGTCTCGGTCACCAACCGTTGTCATTATTGAATCGAATCCCACGCAGAGTTTCTGCGTCGCGTCACTCTGGATGAAGCGTTGGTTAAGGCATTACAGGAGGACTACAAGACTGCTGCCATCTCTGAGCAGGATAGAGCGATGCTGGATTACGTCACCCAATTGACGCACGATGCGACTGGCATCGGCCGCCAGCATCACGAGCGTCTAAGAGCCGTAGGCTTCGATGATCGAGGCATTCTTCAGATCACACTTATTGCATCCTGGTTTAATTACATAAACCGCGTGGCCGATGCTTTGGGTGTCGGCAGAGATTAACGCGCGAGGGGAATTTTGCCATTTACCAAATTTGTTACGAGTTGCAGCCGCCAGCGAATCTTCCTGTTACTCTTTACTAAAAGCAAGTTCGTCCATAGTCTTGTCAAAGGTTTGTCGCACGCTCCTGCATCACTCAGAGGGACCGAAGCGCTGTCGCGAGTCAACGCTCTGGTTCCGAAATTTCGTTGAAGCTTTGAATGTTCTGATATCGCTCAGCGAAATGTTGAAGGTGATTGCCAGGTCTCACGCACAGAAGAGTCTGCATGCCGGCACCGCTTGCTGCGGCGAGTTCGCCTACTACATCTGAGATGAAAAGGACTTCATTTGCCGGCAGGTGCAGCGCCACTGCAATTCGGCGATAGCTTTCAACATCTGTCTTCGAACCTACCGTAGTGTCGAAGTAATTGCTGATGAACCTGGTGAGATCGCCTGCTTCGGTGTGCGCAAAGAGAAGCTTCTGAGCCAGCGAGCTGCCGGATGAGAAGATGCTGATTTTCAAACCCGCGCGGCGCCAACGCTCGAGAGCCGGCGCAACATCCACGAAGATCTGTGACTTCAAAGTCCCGTCAACGTAACCCTGTTTCCAGATCTTGCCCTGCAAAGATTTCAAGCCCGTAGATTTGCGATCGCGCTCAATCAGCCAATTAACGTACAGAATCGATCTCATCATCGCGCGGTCCTTCGACCAACTCTGGTGGTTGCAGGTTCTGCTTCATATCGTCGGCATGCTCGTCGCGCAGTCTTGCGAGATCGGCAACTACCTCCTCTGAACCAAAATGTTCTGCCAGAAATCTCCTTACCTGTGAACGCGCATAAGCAAACAAGACCTCGTGAACAAACGCAATGGGCGTGGTCGTGCCTTCGATATCGAGCAGGATGGCGCGAATATCCGCGGTTAACAGCCTTGAAGTCATGACCTCATTTTTTAGTGATGCGCACGAAATTACACGTTGGTAAGAGCATGGAGCGGAAGATGAGAAAGACCGAAGCAGACCGGAAGAAAATTCTCATCAACGCCACTGCCGGTGTAGTGCGGCGTCCATCCAGCCATGTCCTGGAACAAACGGATGGCTCGAATCCGGCGGTCGGCGCAAAGATTGAACCAGTGCCAGGTGCCGCGCGGAACGCGAATCAGATCTCCCCCGTCAACCTCTATGCTGATTACCGGACCCGCGCTGGGGCGAATGTGGAACAGTCCGTGGCCCGAGATTATGAATCGCACCTCGTCTTCGTCATGCCAGTGTTCACGATTAAACTTCGCCAGCATTTCATTCAGCCCGGGCGTGTCGGGCCTAACATCAATCACGTCGGCTGTGACGTAGCCGCCGCGGGCTTTCAACTTGTCGATCTCCCCGGAATACGCCTTGAGGACTTGTTCCGCAGACGCATCCACGGCGACTGAATGAGCTGGTGTCCATAGTTCGTAGTCTATGCCACACCCATTCAGATACGCGGCGATTGCTTCTTGGTCCGTTATCGTCTTGTCTTCATCGAGGATCGTCACCAAAGCCATCGTCAACCCTCCTCCACCTATTCAATGTTTTTGATTAAAAGTGTACGGCCCAGCACTTCAAGCAGGAACTCAAGAATTTCGACATGCCGTTTTGCCTGCGGCAGATCATTCCCCCAGGAATAGAGACCATGACGCCGCAGCAGGAAACCGTGCGCATCCTTGTGCTTGCTGAGAGTATCGCTGATGCTGTCAGCAAGCGCCAACATGTCCTGGGAGTTCTCGATAACCGGCAACCACTCGCGATGTTCGTGCGTGTTGACACCCTGGAGTCCTTTTAGCATCTCGTAGCCTTCGATGACCAGACCACGGTCTGCGGCGTAGAGATCTGAGACTATGGTGTTCCATATTGAATGAGTGTGAATAACTGCGCCTGCGCCGCGTTCTTTTACTATCCGCAGGTGCAGAGGACTTTCATCTGACGGTTTGGCGCCTGCTGGTTTGGCGTCGCGGTCACTGATCACCCGAGCGTCCTCGTCAATCATTAGAATCTGTTCGGCGCGCAGCTCACCCTTATCGACCCCGCTTGGGCTCATGGCGAGGCGTAGCGGTACACGATCCACGACGGCACTCAGGTTGCCGCTCGTACCAACTAACCAGCCGCGAAGGTAAAAACCTCTGGCGATTGAGGCAAGGCTTGAAGCTATTTCCGAGAAACTGGCAGACCTGTTAGACGCATTAGACATTGAAAAGAAAGATGCTACTAAACGTGCATCCCGCGCACGTGGTTAACCTGAGGCGCAATGAAGTTGTGTAATACGTCGTGTCAGCCTTAATACTACGGCCAAAGTCCTGAAGGTCGGTAGGCAAAAACGCGTAGCGCATCCTAACTCCCTCCTAAATTGCTCGCCAGAGCCTTGAGACCTACTGGCCGAACTAGCACGCGCCTTTGAATCGCCCAAGTGGGAAGAACGGTTCGCTGCGCTAAAGGAATTCGGCAGGAATGCAACAGCTCAGATTGATTCTCAAGCGCTGTCACTAATTATCAGAGCTACCAAAGATCCAAAGATGTCAATTCGCCGTTTAGCGGTGGTCTTTCTTGGGTTGATAAAAATTCCTGAAGTCTTAGCGCCACTTTGTGACGCTCTGAAAGACGAAGCAGTTGGGGTGCGCCGATCGGCAGGCGATGCACTAACGGATTTAGGAGATCCAAAGGCGATTGGCCCAATGGTTGAGACATTAAAAGATCCGAACAAACTTGTTCGTTGGCGTGCCACTCGATTTCTTTATGAGTTAGGGGACGAAAGCGCTCTGCCCGCACTTAGAGGGGCCCAGGATGATGGCGAGTTTGAAGTGGCGATGCAAATCCGGCAGACCATTGAATGGATAGAGAGCGGAAGGGTTGGCCAGGGACCTGTTTGGAGACAAATGACCCAAGGGATTAACTAGGCACGGCCGTGCCAAAGGAAAGCGCTAAGAGAATTGTGAAAGTGAAGCCGGCTATCAATGTCAGAGTATCGACGGCAGCATCGGTCCCGAGGATTATCACAAACAAAAAGCGGCAGATCCAACTATTCATTTGGAACTGCCGCAATTTTCTTTTGAAAATGGTGAACCGAGCAGGGCTAGAACCTGCGACCCGCTGATTAAGAGTGCGTTCAGAGTCACTCCAGCAGGTCATGGCTCATACGATTTATTAACTTCTGTCACAGGTTGCAGCCGCCAGCGAGTCTTTCTGTTACCACTTACTATTTCCAGTTTGTCTGTGTTCTTGTCACAAGTTTGTCTCAAGCGATTGTGTGCCGCCGCTGGGCTCTTCATTTTCCGACAGGCTACTTGGTTGGAGTTTGTCATTCGGCGGCGTCATCTACTGCTGGGGATGTCGCCGCCGTGAAAGAGAAGGGAATCACTGTAATTCAAGGAAACCTAGCGGCATGGATAGCACTCTACCGCACTTAGAAGACTCACAGGTACTGTTATTGGACTCTTAGTGGACTCGCATTTTCGTGGATGTGGATTTTCTTCGGCTGTTAGTTATGAAACAATAGCCCATGAAGCGGGCGACTTAAAAAAAGCTGTCCTATGTACATTCGTTTACGATTTACGAATTGCGATTCACGATTCAGCCCTGACCCCGCAAATTTGATTACACGATCGCGCTAATGCCGCCCGCTATTTGCCAGAGTTGACCAATGGATGCGGTCCGCTTGATTCTTGAAGCTGTACGGGTCTGGTGAGGGATATGAGCAGGGAAGGTTAGTCCGAACCAGAACTAAAGCGTTAGTTACTATTGATGCCGGAGGAGCAAGCGTTAGCTTGTCCTTGCGGCATCAATATACTGCTGTTCTAATTGGGCTACCTGGCGTCGCTGCTGTTGGCGCCCAGAAGCGCACTCGGAGATGATACGCGCGGACACTCGGCATTATGCACAGTTCCACTTTGTCCGCCCTAGTCCTGGTTGTCCTCATCCTCTGCGCCCCGAGATCGTGGGCCCCATTCGATAAAGCGCGGCTTGAAGCTCGAGAGGCCGAGTATGGGCTGGAGGTCAGTACCGTCAGGGTGCATCTTGTAGAGCCCGAAGCTGCCGTGATCCTCAAGGCGGAAGACGATCCAGCGACCATCGGGGGAGTAGGAGCCGACGAAGGCGTTGACCTCGCCGCCCTGGTAGTGCGTCAGGTAGTGCAGGTGGGTTCCGTCGGGGCGGATGGTGGCGATGTTGGCCGACTCGCCGGGATGGGCGAAATTGGCATGTGTGGTCACGACGATGTGTTGGCCGTCCGGTGCCCAGTCCTGCCTGATTGCGAGGTCAATCGTGAACGGCGTGAGCTGAAGGAGGTTGCTGCCGTCAATGCCGACGGTGAAGAGCGCCTCCCCGAAGTCGAGTCCGTTGAAGCCGACGAAGCTGATCGTCTGGCCGTCTGGGGATACGTTGGGGTCGGTCACGCCGCAGCAGGGTCCAGACGTGATATGTCGCCGGTCGCTGCCGTCGAGCTTTACGCTCCAGATAGCGTCCTCGGAGCCGTCGAATCCCTCAAAAACGATCCGCGTCCCGTCGGGCGTGAACGCCGGGTCGGCCACGCCCTGGAAGAAGGAGTTCGGGGCTGTGATTAGGTCGACGAGACCGCTGCCGTCGGCGTTCATCATCGCGAGGCTCTGGGAGTCGGGGGTGTCGAGTTCAAAAACGAGGCGGCGACCGTCAGGCGACCAGTCGGGGCGGACGGCATCGCCGCTTACGTGCGTGATCTGGCGCAGGTCGCTGCCATTCGGGCGCACGGTGTAGATCTGGTTGCCGCTACCCGTGTCCGCCTGGAAGGCGATCCGGCCGTTGACGCCGGGCACAGTCGCGCTAACTCTAAATGACGGTACAAGACAAAGCAGTGCCAGCGCCGAGACGATCAGCGACAGCTTCATGATTCTTCTCTTCATTGTCATATCTCCTTATGGTGAGAGCGCTGCTCAGAAACATGCAGCGCGGAGTGATCTGGGAGCGTGGCTCTCATCGCTTGATGCGCGAGAGCGTGGCGCTAAACATCCGCGTCATCTGGACGGTGCTTTTCCATGATGACCCTCTGGGTCTTCTCTCATTGGGGTAGCTCTACTGCTGCCTTCATCTATAAACGCAAGAATTTCGCCCTCAAACCACCATCCGCCTCCAATTAATCTTTCAAATAAGTTTGCTTCACCGTGCGCTCTTACTTTATAAGGTGCTATCCTCTGCGTCTTGTGCGGCTTTTCGTAATCAACCCTAGGCGGGGTTCACATGACACCAACCATCCCCTCGCCACACGAAGTAACTCAACTGCTCATTGATTGCAGTAACGGCAGTCAGGACGCATCCGATCAGTTATTCCCGCTGGTTTATGAGGAGCTGCGCCGTCTGGCGCACTGTTACATGAGCCGGGAACGCCCAGGTCATACACTGCAGACCACCGCGGTTGTCCACGAGGCTTATCTCCGGCTCATTGACCAGAAGCATGTGCAGTGGCAGAACCGCGCACACTTCTTTGCCATCGCCGCCCAGATGATGCGGCGCATCCTCATCACGCACGCGCAAAGTGACGCCTATGCCAAACGAGGTGGCGGCGCGCTTAAGGTCTCGCTTGATGAAGCAGCCATCCTGTCTAAGGAACGCGCGGGCGAGTTGCTGACGCTCGATGAGGCACTAAAGAGTCTGACCGCCATTGATCCGCGCCGAAGTCAGGTGGTCGAACTGCGCTTTTTTGGCGGGTTGAGCAACGAAGAGATAGCTGAGGTGCTGAAGATTTCCCCGAACACGGTGACGCGCGATTGGAACGTAGCCAAAGCATGGCTTTATCGCGAGATGAGTAAGGAGCAGGCGGATGGAGCCTGAACGCTGGCAGGAGGCCAGTCGAATTCTGGAAAGTGTGTTAGAGCGCGACCCACCTCGACGGGCTGCGTATCTCGATGACGTGTGCGGGAATGATCTTGACCTGCGTCGAGAGGTCGAGAGTTTGCTTATTGCGTCAGAACAGGCTGGAAGCTTGCTCGATTCACCTGCGATGGAGATGGCCGCTCCATTGTTTGCGGCTGGTCCGGCCACGTCAATGCTCGGGCAGTCTATTCGGCGTTACAAAATAATCTCTGGGCTTGGAGCGGGCGGGATGGGAGAAGTCTACCTGGCGCACGACACAAGGTTAGGACGCAAGATCGCGCTAAAGCTGCTGCCGGCCCACTTCACCACAGATAAAGATCGTTTGCGCCGCTTCGAGCAGGAAGCACACGCCGCATCAACTCTCTCTCATCCGAATGTCTGCGTCATTCATGAGGTTGGGGAGAGTGAAAATGGTCGTCACTACATTGCGATGGAATTTGTTGATGGAGTGACATTGCGCCAGCATCTGGCAGGCGCTGCGCTGAAACTTGCCGAAGCGCTTGATATTGCCATCCAGGTGGCTTCTGCCCTCGGGGCAGCACACGCGGCAGGGGTCGTGCATCGAGACATCAAACCCGAAAACATCATGCTGCGGCGCGACGGCATTATCAAAGTCTTAGACTTTGGCCTCGCCAAACTGTCGGAGCAATGGCAAACCATAGAATTACAGGCAGCAACGAGAGCACTCGAGCAGACAGACACCGGCGTGGTAATGGGCACGACCACTTACATGTCCCCGGAGCAAGCGCGCGGGCAGGCGGTAGATGCGCGCACAGACATCTGGAGTCTGGGAGTGGTGCTTTATGAAATGATTGCCGGGTGCCCGCCGTTTGCAGGTGATACAGCGAGCGATCTGATTGCGGCGATTCTGAAAACCGAGCCGCCGCCACTTCCTCACTCTGCGCCTGAAGTGCCGAGTGAATTGGAGTATGTCGCCCGTAAAGCTTTGCAGAAAGAGCGGGAGGCACGTTATCAGACAATCGGGCAACTGGTGAACGATCTCAAAGAGATCAAACAAGAGCTGGAGTTTCAGGCGAAGTTGGAACGCTCAGCGACGGCGCGCGATCAAGCGAACACGGCGAGAGATAGCGGACAGGCAGAGCTTCAGACGACGGAGTTTGAAGCGGTTCACACCGATGGGGAAACGCCCGCTCGCAAAACATCAGGGCTCCCAAGCGGGGTTACCCCATTTCGGAGCCGGTCGAGCGCAGAATACCTCGTCGGTGAAGTTTGGCGGCACAAGCCGGGCGCGCTGGTCGGCCTCGCCGTTCTACTCGGCGTCTTCGGCGCGCTCGCTTATGGCATCTACCGGGTTGCCGCGCCGCATGAAAGCAACGCCCATTTCCAGAAAGTGAAGTTCACCCGACTGACGACGGTTGGTAACGCAATTGAAGCGACCGTTTCTCCCGACGGCAAGTTCATCGCTTATATCCAGAGGGAGAATGGAAAGTACAGCCTCTGGACGAGAGCAGTCGCAACCGGAAGCGCATTACAGATCGTCCAGCACCCAGAAGGCCTGGGCATGGCCTACCTGAGATTCTCGCCCGATGGCAACTACGTTTACTACTCGGCTGAAGAAAAGAGCGGGCCAGGTGTCCTGTATCAAATACCAGTGTTGGGCGGCACGGCGAAGAAAATCCTGGCGCAAGCTGATACCCCTATTACGTTCTCACCCGACGGCAAGCAGTTCGCCTTCGTGAGCTTCACCGGGGACCCGGAAGTGTCACAATTGGTGGTAGTCAATACGGACGGTAGCGGCGAGCGGAGGATACTCGCCAGCCGACCTGTCGGTGAACAGTTTTCCGGTGGCGGCCCATCATGGTCGCCTGACGGAAAGATCATCGCCATCGGTGCCAGCACGGGAACGGGAAGCACTCCACAGGCGATGGTGGTGGGAGTCGCGTTCGAGAGCGGTGAGGTCAAAACGCTCTCGCAGCAGAGTTGGAAGGGTATTGGTCGCGTGGAGTGGTTCAGGGACGGGAGCGGGCTGATGCTGGAAGCGAAAGAGAAGTCTGAGGACAAGAGGCAGATCTGGCAGCTCTCATATCCGGGCGGCCAGGCGCGTTGCATCACCAATGACCTGAATAGCTATGCTTCCTTGAGCCTGACGGCTGACTCGGGCGCGCTGCTGACAATCCAGTCGCAAACATCCTCCCATATCTGGGTTGCGCCGGACGGGGATGCTGGCCGGGCGCGGCAGCTTACTTCCAGGAGCAATGCCGATGAGGGATTTTTTGGTGTGGCGTGGACCCCGGAGGGCCGTATCGTTTACAGCTCGACCGCCGCCATTAACCACTCGAATCTATGGATCATGGACGGTGACGGCAGCAACCCGAAGCAACTGACAGACTCACTGGCTGATGATACGCTTCCTGCCGTTTCGCCTGACGGACGATACATAGTTTTCACTTCCAACCGTTCGGGCAAGCTTAACCTCTGGCGCATGGACATGGACGGCGGCAACCCGAAACAACTCACCAATGGTTTAGCATTGGAACCCGACTTTTCACCTGACGGGCGCTGGGTCGCCTGCATCTTCGTGCAATCCGGAAAACTGACCCTTTGGAAAGTTCCGGTTTACGGCGGCAGTCCCGTGCAGTTGACCGAGACGTTCGCGAATGCGCCCTCAGTTTCTTCCGACGGTAAACTGATCGCATATTTGTATTATGACGAACAGGCCGAGAAGAAAACGAAAGTTGTTATCATTCCGTCTAAGGGCGGCGCGCCGGTCAAGGTTCTGGACTACACACCGGCGCCACCCCCAAACCAGGGCCTGCAGTGGACGCCGGATGATGGCTCGATAATTTACCAAGACGGACGTCAAGGAGGCGCAAACCTTTGGCGACTGCCGCTCAACGGGGGTGCCGCCCGGCAGTTGACTGATTTCAAGAGCGAACAAATCTGGAACTTCTATTTTACGCGCGATGGCCGTCAGCTCGTCTGCGCGCGCGGCACAACTACAAGCGACGTAGTGATGATCAGCGAATCTAAGTGACCCCCAGGCGGGAGAGACTCTGCGTGGGAGAGTAGGAAGTCGCCGGGATTATTAAACGAAGCCCGCGCAGGGTAAACTTGAGCGGGCTTTTTTCATAACCAATCATGAATCGGAGGGCATTATGAAGAGGCATCCAAGGTATTCGGAGGGCAGTCATTTAGTTAAATGGCATTTCTGGACGCCCGGAGAAAATGGTGAGTCGCGCACGTTCTTTTGAATTTGGCGTCCCGTACGGGAGTCGAACCCGTGCCGCCGCCGTGAAGAAGCGAGTCACTGTAATTCAAGGAAACTTCGCGGCATGCATAGCACTCTACCGCACTTTACAGACCCACGGGAACTCTTATTGGACTCTTAATGGACGCGCGCTTGCCATGCAAGGAGAGCGGACGCCTTCGTTACCGGACAAAGGATTTTAAGTCCGTTGTTCGGTTCAGATCTCGATTTTGTATGTATCTAGATTGTTGAGAAAGATTCAAGAACGGGAATCGAAACCCACACGAGATTACTCCCAACGGATTTTGAGTCAGACCAAGGATCTCACTAAATGAGATGAACGAATACTTACCGAACTGGCAATCGTCAAAGTCATGCGTTTTAACCAACCGCTCGACTGCGCTCCAGAAAAGTTACGCAGCATAGACACACTAGCTTGAGACAAACTTGTGACAAGACTAAACGCAAACAAGAAGCATCAGATAAGAGCAAATGGAAGAAGAGTCGGCCCGTTTTCATTCTCAACGGACGCGCGCTGAAATTGGTTTGTCATTCTCTCCATTGATTTTTTGTGATGAATGGAGTTAACGAAACGGTTTTAGGACCTGCTGATAATAAACAGCAAGGGCGACTCATGATGGTCGCCCTCAAACTATTGTTACGATTGAAATAATGGTGAGCCGAGCAGGGCTCGAACCTGCGACCCGCTGATTAAGAGTCAGCTGCTCTACCAACTGAGCTATCGGCCCATCAAGCGGAAGAAAATTATACGTGGGTAAACTCGCAAGTCAAGCTATGCACACTGCGATTACTTCTGCAAGTCGTGCTATTTCATTAGCACCGCCGCTTTAGCGCGGTGAACCTGGTGCACCACATAACTGAAAACCGTTTAAACGGTTTCCCTTCGAGACTGACGACGATTCACCGGGCTAAAGCCACAGTGCTAATGAGAAGGCGTTTAAGTTGAAACCGCATCAGTACCTAACCAGAGTTCTCGTTAGCAACACACTAATGGAGCACTAGCACACGATGCCTATTTCCGACGCTTGAAGTAGTACGCAGGATCAGTCAGAGGTCCGGCTACTGACACTAACTCCCAGCCGTTCGCACCAAGCTTGTCCAGATGCTGTTCCAGCACAAATGCCTCACGTCCAAATGGCACATTCGGTTCCTTGCGCATGCGCGGATTACCCGTAGGTGTAAGGTTGGTAGTGCTGGGACCAGCGACTGCCAGATACTCCCACTGTTCACTCGGAGTTGTATCGCTTGCTTTTGCTCCTTCTTGCCCGGTCGTTTTCACGACGGCAATAGAGACAACGGCGAGAACTAGAACTGCGGCCATCGCTGACGTTCGTCTAAGGACAGTGTTTCTTTCATTCATAAGATCTCCCTTTCTCAACCAAGATAGGCAGGAGAGTTCGGCAGCAATCAAGAGTTGGTTTGTCTTTGCACTAAGCGAAGCACGTAAGTCCAAGCATACGTGATTCGGAACAATTGTGCTGCTAAATCGCCGTCGTTTTTCTAGCTGGCAATGCGAAGCATTCAATATGCAAGGCAGAGAAATCCGAAATGGAGAAGATCGAAGGTGTAATCTCCAACGACCGACCCACTCCTCACCTGCTTAATACAAACCGATCACAACTTCCTGCGCCAGTCGGCACGTTCCTTGCGCTTTACGTTTGCGCAATTCGGAATGCGCGTTCGCGGTCGTTCCAAATGCGGAACAACTCGGACGCGCGAGGCAGGTGATTGCAGCCTCCTGCGATCGACGAGACGAAATTCAGAATTGCTTTGGTTGGTTACTAAATTTTGGATCTGCAAATTAGAGGTGTCCACCCGAGACACTCATTGAGAAAGGAAACGGGAAGATGAGAAAACTTTTCATGTTGGGATTGACACTTTGCGTGGGCTTGGTTTTTAGCGTCGTGCAGGCGCAGGTAACTACCGGCGCAGTGCGCGGAGTAGTCACCGACGCTAACGGCGCAATCGTGCCAGGCGCGAAGGTGACACTTACCAAGAAATCAACTGGAGCTTCTAGCACCGCGCAAACCTCAGACTCCGGAAGCTTTGAATTTTCTAACTTACAGGTCGGTGAAGACTATATCGTGAAGGTCGAAGCCGCGAATTTCAAGGCTACCGAACTTACCGATGTTCGCGTGTCATTGAATCAGGCTACCGACCTGCCGGTTTCCCTGGCTCCTGGTTCCGTCAGTGAGACGGTAACGGTCACTGCCGGCGGTACCGAACTAGTGGACACGAGTACTGCCAACCTTTCGAAGGCGTTCAGCTCGCGTCAGGTAGTTGAACTTGCACAGACCACCGCTGGACCAGTGGGTAGTACTGCAGGCGTCAACAACCTCGCGTTGCTTGCTCCGGGCGTTACCAGCTCGGGCGGCGTCGGCGTCGGCACTGGCGGTTCAGTCGGCGGCCAACGTCCGCGCGATAACAATTTCATTCTCGACGGCGTTGACAACAACGATAAATCCGTCACCGGCCCGCAAAGTTATATCTCTCCCGAAGAGGTAGCCGAATTTTCGCTGCTGGCAAATCAGTTTTCGGCTGAATTTGCGCGGTCTAATGGTGGCAATTTCATCACTGTAACCAAAAGCGGCACAAACAACTTTCATGGTACGGGATATGGATTCTTCCGCAACCGCTATCTGAATGCGCTTGACACCATCCAAAAGAATGCGGGCATCACGCGCAACAAAGCGGATGGCGATCTCTTTATGCCGCGCTCGGATTTCTTCCGTGGCGGCGGTAATCTGGGCGGTCCGGTTTTCTTTCCGCGCTGGGGAGAAGGTGGTCCAAGCCTGTGGAAGTTGAGAGACAAGCTGTTCTTCTTTACTTCCTATGAGCGCCTGCAAAATGGCACGGCTGCCGGCGCGGGCGGTATTGTCACTCCAACGGCGGCGGGGTTCGCTGCTTTGGCGACAATCCCTGGCTTGTCAGCTACCAACCTCGGAATTTTCCGAACCTACACCCCGCCTGCCCCAGTTAACAACGAAGGGACAATCGACGTTTTAGGACGACTCATACCGGTTGGCGACATATCGTTTCCAGCACCAAACTTCTCTAAGCAGAACCACGCGGTCATTAACCTCGATTACAACCAGTCTGGCTCCACGCAACATCATTTTCGGTTCTCGATGACCAATGCCGCAGCCATAGACACTCTTGCTAACCTGCCAATTTTCTTTACGGCGCTGCCGCTCAAGCAGCGGATTTTCTCTTACACGATGATCCATAACTTGTCGGGTAATCTGATCGATGAAAACCGCATTGCGTTTCGCCGGTCGAGCTTCAATTTCCATGTACCCGCCTTCGCTTTCCCTGGCCTGGATGCCTTTCCGAACATCACCCTCGACGATCTTGGATTAAACATTGGGCCAGACCCGAATGCGCCGCAGTTTAACATCGAAAACAATTACCAGATCGTGAACAACCTGACCTGGATTCGCGGCAATCACTCATTCAAGTTTGGTGGGGATTTCCGCAAGCTCATCTCACCGCAGCACTTTGTGCAACGCGAGCGTGGCGATTATGAATACACCAATACGGTAGACTTTCTCACTGACATTTTGCCCGTCTTTGCTGAGCGGAACGCCGGCGGCGGCTCGTATTATGGCGACCAGAAAATCCTCTATGCGTTTGTCCAGGATGACTGGCGCTTCCGTCCAAATCTAACCCTGAACATGGGTGTGAACTATTCCTATCAGGAGATTCCGAAGACAGCGAAAGCACAAACTGTCAACGCGATTTCCTCAGTGCCTGGCCTGCTGGTTTTCGGCGCGCCGAAAGCTCAAACGAAGAATTTTTCACCTAAGGTAGGTTTTGCCTGGGCCCCTGATTATAAGGGTGGAACGTTAGGTCGCCTCTTCGGCGAAAGCGGCAAGAGCTCTATCCGCGCCGGTTTCTCGATGGGTTACGACTACATCTTCGACAATTTGTACACTCTGTCGACTCCGCCCCAGTCCCAACAAACACGCGATTGTCCAGACAACACCAAGCCGGTGCAATGTCCGGCCACAGGCTTTCTGGCAATCGGCGGCTTATCTGGAGCGGCCGCCCCCACCACAGACCCAGTCGCTACTCGCAATGTGACAACCTCCTGGATTCCTGACCAGAAAGTTCCCTATTCACTAACGTGGACCGGCAGCTTCCAGCGTCAGTTTATGCAGGACTGGTCGGTTGAG
>WNFT01001053.1_pt1 | contig 27880 bp, 12 predicted proteins | sample 5400191 | NCBI WGS metagenome assembly WNFT01 (sample SAMN13153359, study PRJNA577476) | soil metagenome | isolation source: 80 cm saprolite under Madrone tree | place: USA:California | collected 2016-06-14 | reverse complement strand
AGCCCGGATAATTCATAAAGAAAGCCCAACCGTAATTCGCTGCCTGCTGTAAAGTAGCTTTAACAGATAGGGGTCAGGCCTAAGATTCTGCGATTCGCTAATCTGCGATTTCTATCGAAGTTTCAATCTCAAGCGCGATCACATCGATTCGGGTTCAGTGGGCCACCCGCTTAATTAATTAAGCCGCTCTCGTTTTGGTTGCACTCGTCATAACGTAGTCATCGCGGGCCGGCTCCTGAAGTGCAAGTGCCGGCCTTGAACGCGAGCCAGACAATCGTTCAGCTTGTGCGCCAACTCGGCGACGTGGGGCTCCTTGATGATGTTGAAATGATTTCCGGGAATCTCGTGCACTTCGACTCCGCCGGTCGCCAGCACCTTCCAGCCATCGACCACGTCGTAGGTGCGCAGATCGCCGCTGGCCCAAAACAGAGTTACTTTGCCATCGTAAACCTGGGGAACGTAATTGCGCGCGGCCAATGAATTGAATTCAGCGACGTCGCGCAGCAGACGCGGCAGGTCGCGGTTGAGATTTCGATACAGCCGGTGGACTCTGCGCCAGACGAAGCTCTTCATCTTGCGCGGCGCATAGCGAGCTTTGCCTGCGAGATACAAAAGCTTCTGGCCAAACCTCAGCCGGCGTAGGTTTCTGAAATGGTTCTCGATTCTGTTTGCGGCCCGGCCAAAGTTTGTTTCCGGTTGCGCGAGAGTGGGCAGAAGCTTGGCATACCCGGCCGGATAAGCATCGAGCAGCGCGAGCAATCCCACGCTATCGCCTTGCGCCCGCAACTGGCAAGCCATCTCGAAAGCAATCGTGCCACCGAGCGATCGTCCACCGACGAAGTAAGGACCGCGAGGCTGGACTTCGCGCATCTCTCTGATGTAATGCGCAGCCATTTCTTTAAGACTCGTGTGCAGATTCTGTTTGCCATTCACGCCCTGCGACTGTAAGCCATAGAACGGCTGATTCGTTCCCAGATGCCGGGCCAGGTCATAGAACTCGAGCACGTTGCCGCCCAATCCATGCACGCAGAAGAACGGTGGCGCGTCGCCTTCCGGCTTGATCGGCACGAGCGAAGTCCACTGATGAGTTGACTCGCCTTCCAGAACGGCCGCGAGCTGCGCTATGGTTGGCGCTTGAAACAGCGTTGCCAGCGGCAGGCGATGGCCCAGGCGGTTTTCGATCTGCGCAAACAATCGCACGGCCATCAGCGAGTGGCCGCCGTGTTCGAAGAAGTTGTCGTGAATGCCGATGTTAACGCCTAAAATATCGGTCCAGATTGGGACCAGCAGTTTTTCAAGCGGCGTTTGCGGCAGCGCGGTCTTTGCCGGCTCTCGCTTGAGATTTGTCGGAGCCGGCAGTGCAAGACGATTTACTTTGCCGCTGCCGGTCAGAGGCAGTTCACCAACCGTCACGAACGCCGCGGGCAACATATACTCCGGCAACTTTTGCTTCAGAAAGTTACGCAGGTCGGCTTCACTCGGCGACTGATTTGCTTGCAGCACGAGGTAAGCGACAAGTTGCTTGTCTCGGCCATTGACTTCTCTGGCGACAACTACGCATTCACGCACTTGAGGATGACGGGAGAGGATCGATTCAATCTCGCCCAGTTCGACGCGAAAACCGCGAATTTTTATTTGAAAATCTTTGCGGCCCTCGAATCGAATGCTGCCGTCGGAGAGGCGGCGGCCGAGATCGCCGGTGCGGTAGATGCGATCGGTTGAGCGCTCGCTGACGGCTTTCGTGTCAGAAGCCTGCGCGTAAGCAAGGGCGCCGCTCCTTAACGACGTGCCCTCCCTCACGGTCGGGGTTCTGACACAGAATGCTGCATTTGTGGCTTCCGGATTTCGCCAGTAGCCCAACGCGACATACGGAGACTTGATCGCGATCTCACCTTGAATCTCTACCGGCGTGCCCCGATCGCTAAGCAGAAGAACTTCGGTATCTTCCACTGGAAAACCCAGAGGGACGCTTTCACCGGAGATTGCCGTGCCCTTATCGATAAAGTTTTGCAGCGCCACGGTTGCTTCGGTGGGGCCAAAGCCATTAACCAAAATGCATTCGTCAGAAAAATGTTTCCGATATGACTCTACGTCGTGATGGTTAACTTCTTCGCCGCCTAAAACGATGAGGCGCAAGGCAGAAGCCCAACCGTCAGCGAGGGCGCAAAAGTTCCTCGCCTTTGCACCCTCCCTGACGGTCGGGCTTCTGCCTTCGAGAGTCTCGATAAAATAGCGATAGACGGTCGGCGTGGAATGATAGATGGTGATCCGCTCGTCGTTGATCTGTGCAGGCAGGCTAGTGAGACCATCGTGCCTGACGTCGATTGGATAGAGCGTGGCGCCATTCAGCAGCGCGCCATAGATATCCATCACGGAGGCGTCGAAGCAATAGGAAGAAAGCAACGTCAGGCAATCTTCGGAGCTGATGCGCAGGTTGTTCGTATAGATACGAATGTAGTGCAGGACATTGCGGTGGTTTTGCATCACGCCTTTCGGCTCGCCGGTTGACCCTGAGGTGTAAAGAATGTAAGCCAGCCGGTCTGGTCCGGGCGCGAGCAGATGGATTTCGCGATCGACGGCGCCGAGACTATCGATGTTGATTAGACGTACGCCTGAAGAAGCCAGAGGTTGAGCCGCGATTAGGTTCCGATCATTTGTCAGTAGCGCTCCAGCCTGCGCATGTTCGAGAATCCACGACAGTCTGTCTCCCGGATAACTGGGATCGAGGGGCACATAAGTTTTGCCGGCCTTCAACACTCCGAGCATGGCGGCAATCATTGGCGCGTCGTGTTCGAATAACAGCGCCACATGTTCTACTTCAGCGCTCAAACACGCAAGCGATCGCCCGATCCGATCGGCAATGCCGTCTAATTCCGCATAAGACCAATCGTAATGCTTGCTCTTGATGGCCGTGCTCGCAGGATGTTTTCTAACTTGTTGCTCGAATCGACTCGTGATCGATTGTTCGATCTCACTTCGCTCAAAGCGTTCGAAGTGGTCCTCGTTACAGAACCGCGAGCGGTAGCGACCGGATGCAGGACACAACACTGAACCCACGATCCGGTCGCTACCGCTCGCGGTTCTGTAACTTTCGCGCAGCGTAAAATCCGATATCGCTCCTGCCGGATTCGCGACAATGCCACTGAGCAGGCTTTCGAAGTGCGCGAGCATCCGCGCGATAAATGCTTCGTCAAACAGATCGACGTTATAGACCATCGCCAGTTTGAGCGTGCGCTCATCGATACCTGCATAGAACGTCAGATCGAATTTCGAAAAGCTTTCTTCTGACTGCGACCAGGCGTCTACAAAAGAGATTTTATCGTTCGCGCCGGGAAGGCTGATGTCTTCCGTGAAATTGAAGAGATTAAAATAGACTTGAAAGATCGGCGTGCGGCTCAGGTCTCTCGGCGGTCTGAGTTCTTCGATCAACTTCTCGAAAGGCACGTCCTGGTTCGCAAACGCTTCCAGCGACGTCTGTCGCACGCGCGCGAGGGCTTCGCGAAAATTCGGATTGCCGGAGAGGTTCGTACGCAGAGCGAGATTATTCAAAAAGAACCCAATCAGGTTTTCGGTTTCGGTGAGCGGGCGAGCCCCGATCGGCGCGCCGATGATGATGTCTTCCTGTCCAGTGTAACGGTTGAGCAGAACCTTGAAGGCCGCGAGCAGCGTCATAAACAACGTGGCGCCTTCGCGACGGCAAAGCTCGTTGATAGCTTCGGTCTGCGCTTCTGTCAGCACCAGCCATTTGCGCGCTCCATTGAATGTCTGCACGTTTGGCCGTGGCCGAGCCGTCGGCAGATCAAGCGCAGGCAGCTCTCCGCCCAGCTTTTCTTTCCAGTAAGAGATCTGTTTCCGAGTCACCTCTCCTGCCAACCAATCTCTCTGCCACGCCACATAGTCGGCATACTGAATTGGCAAAGCCGCCAGTGGCGACCGCTCCCCATGTGAGAAAGCTTCGTAAAGCCGCGATAGCTCGTTAAAGAAAAGCACCATCGACCAGCCGTCGCTCGCGATATGGTGCATCGTGATCAGAAAGACGTAATCGGTTTCCGCCAGACGCACCAAGGTCGTGCGCAGCAAAGGACCATTGGCGAGATCAAATGAACGAAGCGTTTCGTTCTTGACGATTGTGCGCGCGCGCGTTTCGCGTTCGGTTTCAGGAAACACAGTAAGGTCGATCAAGACCAGATCGACTTCGGTTGCCGATGAAACTACCGGCACGGGCTCGCCGTTTCTGGTCGGAAAGACTGTGCGCAGAACTTCGTGGCGGCGAACTATCTCTTCGATGCTTCGCTTCAACGCCGCCAGGTCCAGCGGGGCCGTCAGACGCGCGGCCAGCGGAATGTTGAAAGCAGCGGAACCTGGATTCAGTTGATCGAGAAACCACAACCGCTCCTGTGGGAAAGAAAGCCGGCGTCGAGACTTGGACTTCGAGGGAATCGCAGCCGGAATCAGTCGGTCGGGTTCTCGCCTGTCGATCTCACGCGCCAGTTCGGCGATCGTGGGCGCAGCAAAGACTGCGCGCATCGGCAAATCTACTTCAAATGAATTCGTGCGATGGATCTCTCAGTGTCATTGCGCGGCTGAACCAGCGTTTCCCTTGAGTGGCGGTGAATTTCAGCGGGAGCCGGCAGCGCCTGGCGGTTAATTTTCCCGTTAGGAGTCAGCGGTAATCGATCAAGCTCGACAATTGTCGCGGGAACCATGTAGTCCGGCAGTTTCTTCTCAATCTGAAGGCGCAATTTCCGCGCATCGATCCGCTCGCCATCCTTTGCCACTACATAAGCTATCAGACGCTGATCGCCCGGTTGGTCTTCGCGCAGGATAACGACGGCGTGCGCGATATTCCCGCTCCCTGTCAGGGTGGCTTCGATTTCGCCCAGCTCGATTCGAAACCCGCGCAGTTTTATCTGCGTATCGGTGCGACCGAGAAACTCAACCCGGCCGTCAGGAAGAAACCGAGCTACATCGCCGGTCTTATACAGGCGGGCATCGGCCGAATCGGCGAACGGATCGGCAATGAACCGTTCGACGGTGAGTTTCGGGTGGTTCAAGTAACCGCGGGCCAGGCCCAGGCCCCCAATGTAAAGTTCGCCAATCTCTCCCGGCGGCGTCTGATTGATACTTCCATCGAGCAGATAGAACTGAGTGTTCGCGATCGGATGGCCGATAGTGATTGGCCCAGCGGTCGATTCGATCTTGCTTAGCGACGACCAGATCGTCGTCTCTGTCGGACCATACATGTTCCAGAGTTCGTCGCATCTTGCCAACAAGTCGTTCGCGAGGTCGCGCGACAGGGCCTCGCCGCCACAAAGCACTCTCAAACGGTCGCTGCCGGTCCATCCGGCATCGATCAGCATGCGCCAGGTAGCCGGCGTTGCTTGCATCACAGTCGCGCCAGAGGTGGTGATCAAATCTTTCAAGAGCCGGCCATCGATCATGGCGTCGCGCGGGGCGATGACCACGCGCGCGCCACAAATCAACGGTAGAAAGAGCTCCAGACCGGAGATGTCGAACGACAATGTGGTAACTGAGAGAAAGATGTCTTCTGCGGTGAACCCTGGTTTGCGGCGCATTGAGCAGAGAAAGTTTGTCAGCGCGCGATGCTCGATTTGCACTCCTTTGGGCTGACCGGTAGAGCCAGACGTATAGGTAACGTAGGCGAGGTTATTAGCTGTGATGTTTGAGATCGGATTCTCAACACTCTCTCGTACGATGAGATCCGAATCAGAATCCAGTTTGACCACTACGGCGTCTGACTGATCAAGCTGTGCAGCAAGTTCTTCCTGAGTCACAAAGATGGCGAGCCTTGCATCGTCGATCATGAAACGGAGGCGCTCGCGCGGGAACGCCGGATCGAGGGGCACGTAGGCGCCCCCCGCCTTAAGGATTCCCAGAGCGCCGATCAGCATTTCGAGCGATCGGTTGACTGCCAGTCCGACCAAGGTCTCCGGGCCTACTCCCCGCTTTCTTAAGTGATGCGCCAGTTGGTTTGCTTTTCGGTTTAGCGTGTCATACGTCAAGACTTGATCTTCATAGCAGGCAGCAATTGCACCAGGCGAACGGTCTGCTTGCGCTTCAAACAGCAAAGGAAGAGGACGATCAATTGGAAAGTCAGTATCAGGCTCCGTCTGAGCCAAAGGCGACTGATCAGCATTCGGTTCAGTGCGCGCGTTGATTCGTCGCGCCCCATTGAGCGTCAACTCTCCGAGCAGATATTTTTGTAGAAGGGCGCGCTTGGCCTCGGAAAGATTCGCGCTGCTCAGATCATCCATGGTAGGGACAGACAGCCTCCCGCGGTTGGATTGGGTTAAGAGGTAGATTCGCCGATGTCAAATTGAAAAAAGTCAAATGAAAAATGATCCGTCTGTTTCACCTCACGCAAGTAGCAGTAGCGCTTCCTCTTCGCTCATGCTTTCCACGCGCGCGATGATCAAGTTCTCGATTTCGCGGGACAATTCCGCTATCGTTGGAGACTCAAACAAAGCACGCAGCGTCAGATCGATCCCAAAGGTACTGCGAACCCTGGCGAGGAGTTGCGTGCCCAGTAGCGAGTGGCCGCCGAGTAGAAAGAAATTATCGTTGACGCTGACTTCATTCAAATTCAACACTGAACTCAGAATCATCGCCAGACGTTTTTCGATTGCGGTGCGCGGAGCAATGAACCTCTCGTCACGCAAGGTGTTGTCGACATCCGGTTCCGGCAGCGCAAGACGATCGACTTTGCCGTTTGGCATCGTGGGCAATTTATCCAGGCGAACGAAGATCGAGGGCGCCATATATTGTGCGAGTTCGCTCGTCACCAAGCGGCGTAATTCCAAAGGAATTGGAACCGCCCCATTGCTCATCACCAGGTAAGCGACGAGCCGCCTTTCCTCACCAAAAAGACCGCGCGCTACGACCACGCTCGACTCGATCGCGGAATGGCGATTCAACACGCGTTCGATTTCGGCGGGTTCGATCCGGTAGCCGAGAATGTTGATCTGTTCATCGACGCGCCCGAGGTACGCAATCTCGCCGTTATCGAGATAGCGGGCCAGATCGCCCGTACGATACAACCTCGCATGCGGCTCGAGACTGAACGGATCGGGGATGAATTTCTCGGCTGTCAGCTCCGCGCGGTTGAGATAACCGCGCGCCACGCCCAGGCCGCCGATGCAAAGCTCGCCTTCTGCGCCCGGTTGAACCTCCCGAAGATTCTCGTCAAGAATGTAAACCGAGGTGTTCGCGATCGGCCTGCCGATGGTCGGCAAACCCTTCGCGTCGATGTCCGGCCGCACACGTCCCGAGGTAGCGACCACAGTGCATTCCGTCGGGCCATAGTTATTGACCAATTCGAAAGGCAGGCTGCTGGCCGGATAACGATGCAGAGTGTCCGCACCCGTCAACAGGAATCGCAGCGCTGTTTGCCTCGGCCATTCCAAAGCCATCACACGTTCAGCCAAAGCCGTCGGCAGAAAGCTGATCGCGATTCTTTCTTTCACTAACCAATCGCGAAGTTGTTCTGGCGACACGCGCGTGGTCTCGTCAGGCAGATGCAAACTCGCGCCCGCCGTGAGATATGGCCAAACCTCCCAAACGGCCGCGTCGAATCCCACGCTCGCCAAATGGCTTGCTCGGTCCGATGGCGTCACGGAGAATTCGGTTCTGTGCCAGGCGATGAGGTTCAGCAAACCGGCGTGCGTAATCTCAACTCCCTTTGGTTGTCCGGTTGACCCGGACGTATAGATGACATAAGCCAGTTGTTCGCTGCTGAATGTGGTTGCGGGCGCCTCCGTGGAATAATTCTCGCAGGTTCGATCGCCATCGATAATCAAGACCTTCCATGGCCCCCGCGATATATTCTTCGCCTCCGCGTCGAGGGTTATTACTACGCTCGGCTGCGCATCGTTCAGCATGAACAGCAATCGCTCGACCGGGCAGGCGGGATCGAGCGGCAGAAAAGCGCCGCCGCTTTTAAGAACCGCGAGGGCGCACTCGATCGACAGCGGTGAACGATCCAGACAAAGTCCCACAATCGTATCCGGCCCAATACCCAGCGTAATGAGATAGTTGGCCAGCCGGTTCGTGCGCGCATCCATTTCGCCATACGTCATCACTATGCCGTTGCCAGCAATGGCGAGCGCATGTGGCGCTGCCGCGGCCTGTGCGGCGACCAACGCAGCGACGTTCCGCGTTAAGGAAACTGTCTGCCTGGTCAGGGCGGGAGACATCTCTTCCTCGGACTTTGAAGGCGGATGGATTTCGTAAGAACAGTGGCGCGCGATTGAAGCGGACATGTGAATCGGTCCTCCGGAGTCGCTGGACCTGAAAAACCTCCCGCAAGGTTAAATGATTAATAGCAAGCAGGTTCCGTGCTCCTTGGACGCTAATTTGCCCGTCGTGGGGTCGAAGCCATCGTCATCCAAGTTCGGTCTTAACCTTGGTTGGGATCAGGACGTTGCGTCCGCTTAGATTTCTGGCAAGTTTGGCGTTTTGAACCTTTATCTCATGAGAGTTGAATTGATTTGGGAGGCAAACGAATTGGTCGGCGCAATTATTGTTTCATCGGTTTTCGCTTCGCTCGTGACGACGCTGACGAACTTAAACGATCGGCTTCTGCTGGGCATTAATGGCCTGGCGGGGCGATCTTGGTTGTTCGACAGCACGGTCGCGTTTTTTCAGGACAACGATCTGGCGAAGGCCGGCGTGATTGGTTGTTGCTTTCTGGCTGCCTGGTATGGCGGAAAAACAACTAATGGAACCACCACGCGTCGCAAGATTCTGATTGTCGGTCTGATGGCTTCGGTCTGTGTGATCGCTACCACCAAAGTGCTCTCACACACCATCTTCTTGCCAAGGCCAGATATTCAATCGCGCAAAATCTATCGGCTCGAAGGAGATCAACTCGTCGAGATGAAGCGCATGCCGGTGCGCGTGCCTTTGGATGAAACCAGCCAGAAGGATCATCGCGCTCTGCTAAACGGCGACGTCGAAACCAACGATCTGGGATCGTTTCCCAGCGACCACGCCGGTTTTTTCATCGCGATCTCGCTCGGCATCTGGCTGGCGTCGCGCCGGCTGGGATTGATCGCACTCGGCTGGACCATCCTGGTAATCCTAATGGGCAAGATGATTGGCGCACAGCACACGCCGCTGGACATTGCCGCCGGCGCCGGGGTTGCGATTGCCGAAGTTTCGATCATCCAGTACGCCCTCAGAAAGAGGTTTAGTGTTTGGCTCGACAAACTCGCTGGCTTAACCGTGAGCTACAGCGCGCTGTCGAGCGCACTTATCTTCGCCGTAGCTTTCGAAGTCTCCAGCACAATGATCCACGTCAGAGCGTTTCTCGGATTGCTGGCGGCAATGCGGAGGCACGTGCTGTTCGGAATCAGTTAAGGACCATCGTGAAGCGAAGTAATTCTATGAAGCTAATAGGCACTGCCATCATTGCCGGCGCTCTCGTCTTTCTGACTTCCTGCAAGATTCAGAAGGAAGGTCTGGTTGTCATGACGGACGAGTCGTACAAGGCGACCTTGTTTGCGAATAACAATAAGATCAAATTCGGATCACCTGACGGGCTGCTATGGCACAAAGGAAAGCTGTACCTGGCCGACGAGGGCGGCGTCGCGCTCGAATCCTGGAGCAAACAGGAGGGCTTGAGGACGCTGATCGATTCGCGCTTTGGAACTCAGTCTCCCGAAGATCTGGTAATCGACTCTCAAGACAACATTTTTTTCACCGATGACGATGCGGGTGGCCTTTGGGAATTTACCGCCAATGGCACGCCGCGACTCGTGGCCGGCAAAGACAAAGGTTTAATTTCGACTGAAGGCATCGCGCTCACCCCCGATGGATCGCTTTTGGTTGGCGATGGCGAGCAACATGAAGTGTTCCGCGTCACGCGCGATGGCCAGGTTTCTGAGTTTCTGGGAAAAGAATATGGGATTACCAAGCCTGAGAGCATGGTCTTTGACGATCGCGGCAATCTCTACATCGCGGACAACGAAGACGATGTGCTCTATTTGCTGGACGGTGAAAAGAAACTGCATCGCGTTGTCGATCGAAAAGATTCCTTTTCGCCGGAGACAATCTTCTACTCGAAGGGTTCGCTTTACATCACCGACAGCCACAACAATAAGCTTTACGTTTACACACCCAACGAAGAACTGAAAACTATCGCGGCATTTGGCGGGCAACTGAAGAACGTTCAGGGCGTAACGCTCGACGACGAGGGAAACATCTATCTCTCCGTTCAGACTGACCTGAAGCGAAAAGTTGGCGCCATCATCGAAATCAGCAAGGAGAATTCTGAAATAGCCAAAAGATAACGCGTCACCCCGCCCTAGGTGACTCAAGAAACTTCAGAGTGCTGCCAGACATGTCCAACCCAAAGATCGAGACATCCAGTCTCGCGCCCAAGAACATTTCTGACGTCCTATCCGCTTCGTCGGCCCAACTTCGGGGCCCACGGATGGCTCACTTTACCGAACGGCCATTCCCGCGCTTGTTCGAAGAGAAAGCCGCTCACAATCCGAATAGGACTGCCCTCTCCTGCGATGGTGAGACACTGGCGTTTGAGGACTTGAATGTGCGCGCGAATCGGCTCGCGCGCCATTTGCGGGCTTTGGGGGTGGGAGCCGAATCGCTGGTTGGGATTTGCATCGATCGCTCGCTTGAGATGGCGATAGGCATTCTCGGAATCCTCAAAGCCGGCGGCGCCTACTTACCTCTGGACCCGGAATACCCGCGTGAGCGCTTGGCTTTCATGCTTGCGGATGCGCAGCCAAGGCTCCTGTTGACGAGATCAAATTTCATAAATCTGTTTTCGGCACGCGAAACTCCAACAGTTCTGCTCGATCAGCACCGGTCCGCGATTTCAAAAGAATCCGGAACGAATCTTTCCGATGGACCATCGCCGGATGATCTTGCTTACGTGATTTACACGTCAGGATCGACGGGCCGTCCCAAGGGCGCAATGATCACGCACGGGAATCTGTCAAATTATCTACTTGCGCTCAATCACGAGCTGAAAATCAATCCCGACGATCTTTATCTACACACCGCGTCGATGGCTTTTTCGTCGTCGCGGCGCCAATTGATGTTGCCGCTGTCGCAAGGCGCCGGCGTAGTGATCGCGAATTCGGAGCACCGAAAAGATCCGCTGGCGCTGTTCACGACGATCAAGGAGCGCGGCGTAACCGTAATGGACGCCGTGCCGTCGTTTTGGCGCCACTGCACGACTATCCTGGCAAGTCTCGGCCACGAAGAGCGCACACGCCTGCTCGACAATCGACTGCGTCTGATCCTTTCGGCCAGCGAGCCTTTGTTATCCGACATTCCGCAAACGTGGATGAGACAGTTTCAGCATTCGGCTCGGCATGTGCACATGTTTGGACAGACTGAGACCGCGGGCATCGTTTGTTTGTATCGCATTCCGGAGCAGGTCGACGAGAACATTGAAATAATTCCCATCGGAACGCCGATCGCCAACACTGAGATTTACGTCCTCGATGAACAACAGCGCCTCTGTGATGTCGGCGAAGCCGGCGAGTTATACATCGGTGGGGCCGGTATCGGTCGCGGTTACCTGAATCATCCGAAACTCACCGCTCAGAAATTTATTCCGCATCCGTTCAGCGAACAAAGCGGCGCGCGACTCTATCGGACCGGCGACTGGGCGCGCATGCGAAAGGGTGGCGAGATCGAATTTGCCGGCCGGCGCGATCAGCAAGTGAAGTTGCGTGGCTTTCGGATCGAGCTGGGCGAAATCGAAGTGGCGCTGACGAAACATCCATCGGTCCGCGAGTGCGTAGTCGTCGCGCGCGATGATGCCGGCGGTGATAAAAAGCTGATTGCTTATCTGGTCGCCAACGCAACGGCGCCCCACGCCGGAGAGTTGCGAAACTTTCTGAGCGAACAATTGCCGGAGCATTTGGTTCCGGCGGCATTCGTCCTACTGGACGGCCTCCCTCTGTCCCCAAATGGAAAAGTTAACCGCCTCGCTTTGCCTGATCCTCAACAGGCGCGAACAAAACTATCGAGCGAGTTTCTCGCGCCACGAAACGAATTCGAGAAAAGCCTCGCCGCAATCTGGGGTGATGTGTTGGGCGTTGAGCGCGTCGGCGTCAACGACAATTTCTTTGAGCTGGGCGGACACTCATTGCTGGCGGTCCGCGTCATTTCGCGGGTTCGCAGCGAGCTCTTGATTGAAGCGCCGTTGCGTATTCTCTTCGACAATCCCACGGTTAGTTCGCTGGCCGCAGCGCTTCAATCGCTCAAAGAGCGCAACGAAGGAGTGTTGCCCCAATCAATCGCCCGCTTTGAGCGTAACGGCACGGCGCCGCTGTCATTCACGCAACAACAGTTCTGGCTGTTGGACCAGACAGCGCCGAACCGTTCCGCCTACAACGTTGGCAGCGCGATTCGGATTGGCGGCGCGCTGGACATTCAAAGGTTGCAGCGCGCTCTAAACACGGTCGTCGCACGTCACGAAATTCTCCGCACGAACTTCGTCATGATAGAAGGATCGCCGATGCAGGTGATTACGCCACCGATGACCGCAGCCCTCGAAGTCTCCGATCTTGCATTGACTTCGGATCAGGACGCGGAAATCGATCGCATATTCGCCGCGGAAGCAGAAACGCCCTTCGATCTGAATCACGGCCCGCTGCTGCGAACCAAACTGCTGAAGCTGAGCACAACCGAGCACGTGCTGCTTATCACAATCCACCATATTATCTGCGACGGATGGTCGATTGGATTGCTGCTCCGCGAAATAGCAGCCCTCTATCAAGGCGACGATGACAACGCCGCCATTCCGCAATTGCCGATTCAGTATGCGGACTTTGCTTTGTGGCAGCGGCGCCGGTTGCAAGGCGAGACGCTCGAGCAGCAACTTGATTATTGGAAACAGAAGCTGGCCAATGCGCCGGCAACTCTGGATCTGCCGACGGATTTTCCGCGGCCTGAGACGGGAAACATGAGTGGCGCGCGAATATCAGCCACCGTGCCAAGAGCCTTGACCAACTCGCTCAAAGAGTTGAGTCAAAGCGAAGGCGGCACATTGTTCATCACATTGTTGGCCGCGTTTCAAACGCTGCTGTTTCGCTATAGCGGACAGGAAGACATCGTCATTGGATCGCCCGTCGCGGGCCGCACCATGCTCGAGACGGAAGATCTAATTGGCGCTTTTGTGAACACGCTGGTTTTCCGCGGAGACATGGTCGGCAATCCAACTTTCCGTGAATTTCTTGGCAGAGTCCGCGAAACCGTGCTCGGCGCTTTCTCGAATCAGGATGTTCCGTTTGAAAAGTTAGTTGAAGAGTTAAATCCCGAGCGTAACATCAATCGCTCGCCGCTATTCCAGGTAATGTTCGCGCTGCAAAACACGCCTGCGCCGGATCTCGCGGTCGAGGGTTTGACGGTGAGTCCGGTTAAACTTAGTACCGCAACGTCAAAGTTCGATCTCAGTCTGGAAGTCGAAGACGAGAGCGACCGGCTTTGCCTTTCTTTCGAGTACGCCACGGACTTGTTTGCTCCGGCGACTGTGGAGCGGATGCTTGGACATTTCCAGAACTTGCTTGCGTCCGTGGCTGCCGATCCCGCGCAACGTCTCGGCGATCTGCCGCTGCTCAGTGACGCTGAGCGTCATCAGCTCTTGGTTGAATGGAACGATAAGCGCACCGAGTTTCCTGAAGCCTCGTGTATACATGACCTGTTTGAAGCCCAGGTCGCCAGGACGCCCGACGCAGTCGCCGCTGAGTTTCATAACGAGCAATTGACATATCGCGAGTTGAATTCTCGCGCGAACCGGCTTGCTAATTACCTGCGAAAGCAAGGTGTCGGCCCGGAGGTGCTGGTCGGCGTCAGTGTCGAACGATCTTTCGAAATGCTGGTTAGCATTCTGAGCGTGCTCAAAGTCGGCGGCGCCTACGTTCCACTCGATCCCAATTACCCGCAAAATCTAATTGCATTCATGGTCGAGGACGCAGCGTTGTCCGTCGTGATCACCCAAAAACACCTTGCGAAAGATATTCCTGGCGACGCCACGATGATTTGCATAGATGAAGATTGGGAAATGATCGCCAGAGAAAGCGCAGAGAATCTGACAGTCCCAATGACGTCCTCTAATGTCGCTTTTGTGATCTATACGTCAGGTTCGACCGGAAATCCGAAGGGTGTGATGCTCGAACACCGCTCGCTGGTGAACTTCATAATGGCTGCCAAGTCGGCATATGAAATCGAGGTTGGGGATCGCATCCTGCAATTTGGGTCGCTTTCGTTCGATCTCAGCGCGGAAGAAATCTATCTGGCTTTGACCTGTGGTGGAACCATCGTCTTGCGCACTGATGAAATGATCAGCTCGGCAAAGGACTTTCTGCGGCTTTGCGAGGAATGGAACCTTTCAATCCTCGATTTGCCGACTGCTTACTGGCATGAATTGACGGATGCCTTGAGCGGACAGAATCTCACGCTGCCGCAAAGCGTTCGCCTGGTAATCATTGGCGGCGAGAAGGCAGCATCTGATCGCGTCGGCGCCTGGAAGAAGATTGTTGGTGACCATGTAAGACTGCTGAACACCTATGGCCCAACCGAAACCACGATTGCCGTTACGGCTTGCGATCTTGGCGCGCACGCACCGGGCATTACACCTCGTGTTATTCCCATCGGCCGGCCAATGGCAAATACGAAGCTTTATGTGCTCGATCCCGGGCTGCGGCCTGTTCCGATGGGCATTCCGGGTCAACTGCACATCGGTGGGCCTGGCGTAGCACGTGGTTATCTCAACCGTCCCGATCTCACCTCTGAGAAGTTTATTGCCAATCCGTTCAGCGACGATCCGGGCGCGCGCCTCTACCAGACCGGCGACGTCGTTCGTTATCAAGCGGATGGAAACATAGAGTTTCTCGGACGAGTCGACAATCAAATCAAGATTCGCGGATTCCGCGTTGAGTTGGAAGAGATTGAACAGGCCCTCAGAAGTCACGACGATGTTGATGATTGCGTCGTTGTGCTGCGCGAAGATGACGACAAGCGTCTGGTGGCTTATGTCGTCTGGGTACCAGGGTCGCAGGCAACAACCAGCGAGTTGCGTAACTTTTTGAAAAGTAAGTTACCTTCCTACATGGTGCCGGCGGCGTTTGAAGTGATCGATGTGTTGCCATTGATGCCCAATGGAAAGACCGATCGGCGGTCGTTACCCGAGCCGCATCCCACTCGTCCGGAAGCAGACGAAAGTTTTGTTCCGCCACGAACGCCACTTGAAACACTGCTGGCTGATGCATGGCGGGACGTTTTGAAGATCGATCAGATCGGCATACACGAAAACTTTTTTGATTTGGGCGGGCATTCGTTGCTGGCCGCGAGAGTTGTATCGAAGGTAAGAAGCGTTCTGGACGTCGAGCTGGGCATGGTTGATGTGTTTCAGGCGCCCACGATCTCCGGCCTCGCTGAAATGCTTTGTCCTCGCGTAGCGCAAAAGCAGTCACAGAGTGAGCTGGCAAGATTAATCGACGAATTAGCGAATTTGTCTGAAGAAGAAGCTCAGGCGTGCCTTGAGCGCGAATTGTGGATCGACGAAGCCGCAGCTTGATCGTCTTTAGCCGACGAGATAGACCTTCTTCTTTCTTAGGATCCCCGGATTAAATCTACCAGAGAAAACGCGTCAATAAGCATCTTTTCCTGGAATCATTTCGTCGTTGGAACTTTTATCACGATGAAACCCAAGAGACGGCGCAATGGTCATGGGGACCGTTTGCTGGGTTGAAGTCTGCTTTCACCCGTAGTTCTGGGTTGAAGTCTGCTTCTACCCGTAGTTATTGACAAGGCTGCCCTGTACCAGCCGATGCCGGGTAGACATCAGCTATGACCAACCTACAGCCGGACTCGATTACCACCGACGGTCCAATGGAAGCATACCCCGTATTGCGAGCCAACTCATTCGGATCCTGGACGGCCAATAATGTTGCCTCAGAGCGAACTTTTTTAAGGAAAGTCGTGCCGCTAATCTTCGTAGCCAAGCTCATCGTCTTGGCGAGTTTGTTGGGATTGGCAGGCTTCGCGGTATTGGTTACACATGGCCTGCTCAGAATTATCGTGCAAGTTTGTCTCGGAGCCGTTCTTGCTCACGCGACCGAGTTGATCCATCAGTGTCTGCACCGAACAGCGACAGGTCGCGCCTCCCGCGATCAAGCGTTGGGCATGTTAATCGCAACGCCGCTGGGAATTTCCTTTTGGCGCTACCTTACTGACCACTTTCGTCATCATAAGGATGTAACCAAGGAGAGTTTCAGCTACAACTACCAAAGGATGGAGTCCAAGTCATTACCGATCCGCATAACTGGTTTCTTGCTGCACCTTTCCATGCTCAATCATTTCGCAGGAACCTTGAAATGGATCGGATTTGCGTTTGCTGGCAAAGTCGAAGAGAAACTTTCGGAAACCAATCCGAAGCCTAATCAGATGGTGATAAGCAGAATTCGCCGCGATTATCTGGTCATGGCGGCGTTGTTATGTCTGGCGTTTATGGTCTCCGTGACCTTTCGTACGGACATCCTGATCCAGCTTTGGTTAATCCCCATGATCATCGGTTGGGCCCCAATCCACGCGTTGATCGAACTGCCTGAACACTGGAGATGTGAAACTTTCAGTACTAACCCGAGACTGAATACGCGAAGCATCAGGGCAAGCAAGTTGGCCCAATGGTACGTTAACAACAACTGCAATCACGTCGGCCATCACCACGATATTAACGTCGCCATGGAACGGCTTCCCGAGCACGAGTCGCGCTTGATGGCTCAAGAGCCCTTCAAGTATTTCGAGGAATCCTATCCGAGATTTTACTATCGTTTCTTCCGCTACCTGCTCGCCGGAAAGTATTAACACGCGCCAGACGCATTGACCATGATTACTTCTAATCAGTCGCCCGCATATTTGGGGAACCTCCAAGCGATTCACTGTTTAGTTAGGATGAAATATGGCTCAGCGGTATATGAAGCTTAATGAACTCGGCTCTCAGTCGCCCGGATTTTCATCACGAATTCAGTCATCAAATTCAACTCGCCGACTCGGTTGCTCGCTCAGCCTGAGTTCTATTAGGTGACCAGTCAGTAAAATATGAATTGCAAATGAGCATGAAGATCGCCTCGTCGTATGACTCAAGTCTCGCGCAACAGATGGCCGCGCTTTCGCCGGCCAAGCGCTCGCTGCTCGAATTGCGACTGATGAAAAAGCAGCACCGCAGCGAAGCGGCTAATCAGACGATTCCACGTCAGCCGGTGCGCGAATCAGCGCCGCTCTCTTATAACCAGCAAGGTCTCTGGGTCTTGAGTCAACTGATGCCCGGGACTGCTCTCTATCACTCGCCGACGGCAGTTCGCCTGACCGGCGCGCTCGATGTTGGGGCTTTGAAGCAAGCTTTGGATTTCATCGTCGCGCGTCACGCTGCTTTGCGGACAACGTTTAGAACCGTGGATGGAGAGCCGTCGCAGGTGGTCGCAAAGAATGTATTTTGCGAAATGCCGTTAACGGACCTGAGCCACTTGGCGGAAACAGATCGCGAAGCAGAAGCGCAACGCATCCTCAAGCGCGAAGTACGAATACCATTCGATCTCTCGCAAGGGCCCTTAATCAGGGCAATCCTGGTCCGTCTGTGCGAGCAAGAGCACTTGCTGCTGGTCACGATGCACCACATCGTTACCGATGGTTGGTCGATGGGCGTTTTTAATCAGGAACTGTCGGCGCTATACGACGCTTTTTCAAAAGGCCAACCCTCCCCGCTGGCCGAGTTGCCGATCCAATACACAGATTACTCGCACTGGCAACGTCAATGGTTTGACGGCGAGGTGTACGAATCGCAACTCGCCTATTGGAAAAAACAATTCGAAACGCTGCCGCCGATTCTGGAATTGCCCGCCGATCATCCGCGGCCGAACGAGCAGGCTTTCAAAGCCTTCCGCGGCGCGCACCATACAATTTGTCTCTCGCGGCAACTCACGCAAAGTCTCAAACAGCTCAGCCAGAAACAGGGCGTCACGCTCTTCATGACTCTGATGGCCGCGTTCAAAACCCTGCTGCATCGTTACACCGGCGAGGAAGATATCGTTGTCGGCACACCCATAGCCGGACGGAACGCGCCGGAAACTGAAAATGTCATCGGGTTGTTCATAAACACGCTGGCATTGCGCGCAAGTCTTTCCGGTAATCCCGCTTTTACTGAGCTGCTCAATCGCGTGAAGGAGTCCGCGCTCGGGGCGTATGCCCACCAGGACTTGCCTTTCGAGCGCCTGGTGAAGGAGTTACAGCCGGAACGCACCCTGGCTCATAACCCCCTGGTCCAGATGATGTTCGTGCTCCAGAGCGAAGATATACCGCCGCTGCAACTTCACGACTTGGTGGCTACTCAGTTCCGCGTTGAAAACGTAATGGCGAATTTCGATCTCACTCTGGACATCGTCGAGCGCGACGAACAGCTCGTTTGTTTGTTCGAATCGAACGCCGACCTTTTCGAAGGCGAGACAGTCGAGAGAATGATGGGCCATTTCCGGAACTTGCTCGAAGGCGTCGTCCGAAATCCCGTCCAGAGGCTTTCGGAGCTGCCACTGCTTACTGAGCGCGAGCGCCTTCAGTTGTTGGTTGAATGGAACGATACGAGGACCGACTATCCTTCGACCAAATGCATTCAGGAGTTATTCGAGCAGCAAGTTGAAAGCACCCCTGACGCAATCGCGCTGATTGGCGGAAACAGGTCGTTGACCTATCGCGAGCTGAATGCTCGGGCAAATCAGCTCGCGCATTACCTCCGAAGACGGGGAATTGTGGCGGACACCCGCGTCGCTATTTGTTTGCATCGCTCACCCGAAATGATCGTGGCGCTACTCGGAATTCTGAAAGCCGGTGGCGCGTATGTGCCGCTCGATCCGGATTATCCGAAGCCGCGCCTTCAGTTCATGATTGAAGATGCGCGTGTGTCAGTGCTGCTGACCCAACGGGAGCTGCTCGGCGATCTCACTGTCGATACCGTGGCAGTGGTTTGCGTTGACGAGCTATCGAAGCAACTTGCGGTTGAGAGTCAATCAAATCCGGAGATCGAGACGACCGCCGACAATCTCGCTTATGTGATTTACACGTCCGGCTCGACGGGCAGGCCGAAGGGCGTCGCAATCATGCATCGCAACGTCGTGCGGTTGGTCAAGAACACGAATTATGCCAGCTTCTCGGCCGATGAAGTTTTTCTTCAGTACGCGCCGATCTCCTTCGACGCTTCGACTTTTGAGATTTGGGGCAGTCTGCTGAACGGCGCGCGTCTGGCGTTGATGCCTGCCGGCAAGGCTTCGCTGAAAGAATTGGGCGACGCGCTCAAACGCCACGACGTCACCACGCTCTGGCTTACCGCTGGTCTATTTCATCTGATGGTCGATAACCATCTCGAAGATCTGCGCGGTCTCCGGCAGTTGTTGGCAGGCGGCGACGTCTTGTCCGTGCCACACGTGCGGAAGGTTTGCGAAGAGTTGAAGGGCTGCCGGCTCATCAACGGTTATGGCCCGACAGAGAACACGACCTTTACGACCTGCTTTCGGGTTGACGATCTGACGCGCGTCAACGGCTCTGTTCCTATCGGTTATCCGATCTCGAACACTTCCGTGTATGTGCTCGATCGGTATCTTAATCCTGCACCCATAGGTGTGCCGGGCGAGCTTTACATCGGCGGCGACGGACTCGCGCACGGTTATCTGGATCGGCCGGAACTAAACACGGAACGATTTGTTCGCAATTCTTTTTCGAGCCAATCCGATGCCCGTCTTTACAAGACGGGCGACTTGGTTCGCTATCGGGCGACAGGCGAGATCGAGTTCATCGGGCGTATCGATAATCAGGTTAAGGTTCGCGGCTTCCGCATCGAGCTGGGCGAGATTGAAGCGGCTTTGGCTGATCATCCTGCGGTGCGCGAGGCAGTCGTAATCGCTCGCAAAGATGAGGGAGACAAGCATCTGGTGGCATATCTGACTGCACGCAAGGGCCGCGAACTGACCATCGATAACGTGCGCGATGTTTTACAGCAGAAGCTCCCCCACCATATGGTGCCCTCGCTGTTTGTCGTCCTCGAAACGTTGCCGCTGACGCCGATGGGCAAAGTCGATCGACGGGCGTTGCCTTCGACGGACGGTTTCAGGCCGAAATCCGCGAAAGGCTTCGTCGCCGCGAGTGATGAGCTTGAGTTGAAGCTCACCAGGATTTGGGAGAAGGTCTTGAATTTGCGCCCGGTTGGCGTTGACGACAACTTTTTCGATCTCGGTGGTCACTCGCTGCTCGCGGTGCGACTCTTCGCGCAAATCGAAAAGTCATTCGGCAAGAATCTTCCGCTGGCTACGCTCTTTCAAGCACCTACGGTGAAAAAGCTTGCGCGAGTGCTGCGTGGTGAAGGGTGGCAAGCCGCATGGTCATCACTGGTGATGATTCAAGGTGGCCAACTCCAGCCCTTCTTCTGTGTTCATGCGGCTGGCGGTAACGTGCTCGAGTATCGCGATCTCGGGCGCTTGCTCGGCCCCGATCAACCTTTCTATGGATTGCAAGCGAAAGGATTGGATGGAAGGTCAGAGCCGCACACGAGTGTCAAAGAGATGGCGGCGCATTACATAAAAGAGATGCGCGAGTTGCAGTCCGAAGGACCCTACCTGCTCGGCGGTCGATCGTCGGGTGGCACGATCGCGTTCGAGATGGCTTGCCAGCTCGCAGCCGAGGGACAGAAGGTTGACTTGCTGGCCCTTCTCGACACGTATCCGGCCGGATACTTCAAACTCTTGCCCGGCTCCTCATCGCTGGGTCAGCGTCTCAGCCGTCAAGCTCGGAAGTTCCACTCACACCTGACCAATCTCCGCCAGCTCAATGCAACCAAGAAAGTTGGCTATCTCCTAAACAAGCTGGCCTACGCGCCAGAGAAAGCGAAACATAAGCTTTATCGCCGGGCCTACAAAATTTACCAACGCCTCGGCAGGCGCCTGCCTCCAGTCTTGAAAAACATCGAGGAGATCAATTTCACGGCGGTGAAAGACTACACGCCGCAAACATACTCAGGCGACATCACCCTTTTTCTCGCAACTGATCTCACTGCCGACTATGACTCACACGATGGCTGGCGAGAACTGGTACGGGGCGAGATCGAAACTTATGAAATTCCCGGCAACCACATCGACATCATCAAGGAACCACACGTCGGAGCGCTGGCAGAAAAATTGAGAAGCTGTATAAACCGCGTACAGGAGAACAAGTCAGCGGACGGTCTAGCATCCTCATAATTCTCCGAAACCATGTGCTGACTTGATTCAAAAAATGGAAAGGCCGCGGCCTTCTCAGTTTATCTAGCTATAACGTGCCGTTTGTTGGGGGGTGGATTTCCGAAGGCTTCGGACTGCCTCGCCTGGTCCTCGTTATTAGCGAAGTCTACCTGGGACTGTAGGGGAAGGGATGAAACGATTCTCTCTTATATCATTGCTCTGCGTTGGGGTGCTTCCGCTTTTCCTCGCTAACCAGTCTTTCGCACAATGTGGCGTTGAGCGTTGGTCCGTAAAAACCGGCACGGATCCCGATGCGAGCTTGGTGAATCTTAGCTCTGCGACCGGCACGACAATCAGTAACCTATCAGCCATACCTCCGCCCAGTTTTCTTCCCGATAATAACCGCGTGCAACCCACTGAAACCACTCTATGGGTTATGAACGTGACGTTGCAGGAGTATGAACTCGCGTACGACTCGGACTATCACATGGTGCTAACGGATAGCGCCGGACATACGATGATTGCGGAAATCCCAGATCCAGGATGCGTCGGGCCAGGCAGTCCTTTTGCCGCCGGCATCGCGCATGCGCGAGCACAATTTGACGCTATGTTCACCGCGACCGGTAGTTTCCAAACTGCCAATGTCCCGGTTCAAATTACCGGCGTCGGCTTCTTCGATTTCATCGAAGGTCAGGAAGGCGTCGCTCCTAACGCAATTGAGCTGCACCCAATCATTGATATCAAGTTTGGCCCGTTCTTTTCACTATCAGCGTCACCATCTTCGCTGACGATTGGTCAGGGCGGCATGGCGACGGCGACGATCACCTCGACCCTTTCAGGGACCTTTAACTCCTCAGTTGCGTTGTCGGTCTCAGGCTTGCCGGCGGGAGCTACAGCCAGCTTCTTGCCCGCGACTATCCCTGCGCCAGGCTCAGGTGGATCGACCTTAACGATCTCTGTCGGTGCTTCGACTCCGGTTGGCACTTATAACGTGCTAGTTACGGGCACAGGCGGCGGACAAACACACCCTACGACGATCTATTTGACAGTGACCACCGGCAGCGGGACGATCCAACAGTTGCTGGGCAATCCGGGATTTGAAATTGGATCGTCCAATCCGGCGCCGTGGACCGTTACGCCGGCAGTCATCGACAATAGCTCCACTTATGAAGCGCCGCACACGGGATCGTGGAAAGCATGGTTGGACGGTTACGGCTCGGCGCACACTGATACACTGCAACAGCAAGTGCCGATCGCCGCGAATACAGCGCAGGCGACGCTGTCCTTTTGGTTGCACATCGACACGGCTGAAACGGCAATCATTGCCAATGACACCTTGAAGGTCCAGATTCGAAATGCATCAGGCACGGTGCTGGCGACGCTGGCGACCTACTCGAATCTTGATGCCAATTCGGGGTACCGCCAGGTCTCATTCGATGTGACTTCATACAAAGGACAAACAATTCAAGTCTATTTGATCGGAGTTGAAAACTCGAAGTTAAAGACTTCTTTTGTCGTCGATGATTTCGCTCTTTATGCGACGATATCCGGCAGCAGCGACTTCGCGCTGTCGGCTTCGCCGTCTGCTCTGACAATTTCGCAGGGGAACTCGGGCTCTTCGACTATCACGACGACGACTTCCGGAGGCTTCAATTCCTCGATAGCCTTATCAGCGTCCGGCTTGCCGGCAGGTGCAATTGCGAGTTTCAATCCATCCTCAATTGGCGCGCCCGGCGCGGGATCATCTTCATTGACAATCTCGGTTGGTGCTTCCACCGTCGCGGGAACTTATAAGATTTCGGTTGCGGGCGCCGGCGGGGGGGCGACGCACTCGATCACGATCACCTTGACAGTCTCCAGCGGCGGAGGCACGACGCAGCAATTGCTCGGCAATGCCGGTTTTGAAAATGGTTCAACGAATCCCGCGCCGTGGAGCGTTACTTCAGGAGTCGTCGATAATTCAGCGTCCGAACCTGCGCACTTAGGATCGTGGAAAGCCTGGCTCGATGGTTATGGTTCAGCGCACACAGACACGGTCATGCAGCAGATCGCGATTCCCGCGAATGCGACTCAAGCGACGCTTTCGTTTTGGCTGCACATCGACACGACCGAAACGACGGCCACGACAGCGTATGACACACTGAAAGTCCAGATTCGCAACTCGTCGGGTACAGCGCTGACGACGCTGGCGACGTATTCGAATCTAAGTGCTAAGGTCGGCTATGCGCAAGTATCTTTCGATCTCGGCAGCTTCAAGGGTCAGACAATTCAAATTTATCTCGTCGGCGTTGAAGACACGAGTTTGAAAACGTCTTTTGTGGTCGACGACTTTGCGCTCAGCGTGACTACGCCATAAGCGTTACCGGACTGATCGCTGTTTCAACTGGCCTGCGGAGGGCAGAGTTGATTATGAAACTCAAACTAATTCTTTTGATCATGATCGCGATCACGGCAACCACTCGGGCGCAGGAAAGGCGCGACGAACCGGCGACTAACGACGACGGTGGGAAGGCCTTCATTGTCAAGACGTTTCAGCTCAGTAGCGGAGTCAAGTTCGGCCAGCCCATAGACGGCGACATCGAACAGCACAGCATCTTTCTGGGCAGCGGTTGGGCTGACATGGAGCTGCGCTCGCGCGAGCTTGAGTTGAGTAAACTGCTTCTAAATATTCGCGAACATACTCAATTGGATGCGATCGAGGGCTTGGGAATTAAGAACAGGTTCGCCCCAACTTTCAGTCAGGAAAAGCTGGACATCTCCGGCAATCGAAACCTCGGCGATCTGGAAATTCAGAGCGTGCTCGCTGGAATGTTCAAGGATGGAACGCTGCAACCACCGCGAGCCGGCGCAATCTATATTATTTATCTCGACCCTGATCTCCATTCAACGCTCGGCGCGCTCGTTGCCGAAAAGCATTACCAGGCTTATCACGCCTTCTTCAGCGCATCCGGCGTCCGTGTTCATTACGTCGTGGTGCCGTATCAGTCAGACCTCCAAGCAGCCCGCCAAATCGCCTTGCGCGCATTCATAGTAGCCGCCACTAGTCCCGCAAGCATGGCTCTTCAATGAAGAAAATTGATTCGCGATCTCTGCACTTTGTGACGCACTGGCTCGCGATTGTGGTAGACTCCCGTCTGAAAAGATGGGCAAGAGTTATAGCTCACTCAACTCTCCTGAAGGCGGCACGCGCGCGTGTCTGCAAAATCATCAATCAAAACATTGCTTTTCCATCCGGAGGTTGTCATGAAACAGGTTTTTCTGCGTTCGCTAATGATGGTTGCGCTGGCTTTGAGCGTGACTCTGCCCGCGCTCGCTGACACTGTACGCCTAAAAGACGGCAGCGTGATTCGCGGTCAAATCGTCAATTTCAAAAACGAGCAGTTCACGATCCTCGTGGGCAGCGGCACGCGCGGGCGCAAGAGCCGCATTACCGTTTACATGGAAGATGTCGACTCAATCGAGTTTGATTCGGCGGGCAGCGCGGGAAATACGAGCGGTTCCGGCGAAGATAATACGAGCAATACTTCATCTCAGCCGACCTATCAGCCGCCGCCCGCTAACACTCAACCGACGAACACTCAGCCGACTAATCCGCAACCAAGCTATCAACCGCCTCAAACGACAAGCACTCCAGCGCCGCCGACGAACCCGACATTCTTCCAAATCAACACCCGCGTGCGGTCCGATAACGCCAGCAACGGTTGGACCAACACCGGCCTGGTCGTGCGCCGTGGCCAGCGTCTGCGCATCAACGCCTCTGGACGCGTGAATCTGGGGAACAACCGGACTTCGACGCCAGACGGTTTGCCAAGTATCCCGGATCGCGACAAGCTGATGCGCAATCAACCGACGGGTGGCTTGATTGCCGTCATTGGCGATGATAATGACGACTTTATCTTCATTGGCCGCAGCCGCGATTTTGTGGCCCAACGCGACGGCGTGTTGTTTCTTGGTGTAAACGAAGGCAATTTAAGCGACAACTCAGGAGCGTTCGATGTAGTCATCGAAGCCGAAAGCATGAGCGGCAACCCGCGCTAGAGTGGAAGAGAAGGAGTACGTGAGCCTGTTTGCTCCCTCTCCATTTTGGGAACTGGCGTGAGGGCATAGCGATGAAAGAAGAAACTAAGAATCCTTCGGGGACCCTCACCTTAATCCTCTAGGAAACTCGGCTTCCTCCCCTCGCATCAGAACACTCGGATTGGCCATCCATCAGCTTGACCGTGCTTACGCGAGCGCCATATAGTCAAGCTCGACAAGCTGATAAATTGGCCTCCTCAATCCAGAAGGACGGTTCAGAGTTCAACCTTCAGGTTGCCCGCATCCGAAAAGAGAAGCTAAAGCTTGAACTCTAAACGTCAGTAAAAGGAACGTCTTTATGAAAAGCAATCGACTTTTGGGGCTACTCGCTCTGAGTATCGCTGTAGCATTTTTATTGGTTGCGACCCCGCTCGTGTTTGCCCAGGCGCGTCGGCAGCCTCCAGCTTCGGATCAGAAGAAGAACAAGCGGCCCGACCAACAAACCGAAGAGAAGCAGCAAGAGCCTTTGCCGCCCGACCTCGCCGGCAAGCCGCAAGAGGCCGAAAAGATCACTGTCTCTACTAACATCGTGAACGTCGATGCGGTCGTCTATAACAAGAAGACCGGACAGCCTTCTCTAAATCTTAAAAAAGACAACTTCGCGATCTTCGTTGATGGCGTGAAGAAAGACATTACGAACTTTTCGACACCGGAAGCGCCAATCACGGTCACGCTCGTGGTCGAATACAGCAAGCTGGGTCAAATTCTGGGCTACTACGGAAGCGGCGGTATGGAAGCCGGCCAAAATGAAGTCATTCGCCCCACGGCTATCTTTCTGTCACAGTTTATTAAGCCGGAAGATTACGTCTCGGTCATTGCTTATGACATGCGACCTACGCCTCTGACGGACTTCACGAACAATCCTCAGCGAATTCAGCAAGTGATTAGCCTGCTCCTTAGGAACCAGCCCGCATTCACCGAAACAAATCTGTTCGACGCGCTCAAGCTAACTCTGATCGGCGGCAAAGGTGATACCGTAGTCCTGGAAGATTCAAAAGAACGCACCCAGGAGTACACCGGCATGGTAGCGGTGCCGGGCGGTCGGCGGCGAGCCGTGTTGTTAGTCGGTTCCGGCATTGATACGTTCAGCAAAATCAATCTCGATCAAACGCGAAAGATTGTGCAGAACTCCGGCATTCCAATCTACATCGTCGGCACCGGAAACCTATTCCTGAAAAGGTACGGCGATAACATGGATCCCGGCCAAGGCTCAAACATCCGCGGGATTCCCATCGACCGGATGACCTTTCTGCAAGCAAATAACACACTCACGACTTTTGCCAAAGAGAGCGGCGGAACTTTTTATCCGGTAACTTTCGAAGGCGAGCTGCCCAACGTACTCGGCTCGATCAACGCGATGCTGCGCAGCCAATACAGTCTGGCATTCAAACCTGACGATATTCATGACGGAAAGTCGCACAAGATCGTAGTGAAAGTCGACGTCGACGGCGACGGGCAATACGATGACAAGGCTTACGTCGTGAAAGCACGCGAAGTTTACAACGCACCAAAGCCGGACTCGTCGAGCGCAAACGGCAAGGGCACTAAGCAGTAGACTTTGGAGTGCGCCGGCAATGCGAAGCGGCAACGGGCGCTGTGAAATCCTCTCCCTCTAGGACGGGGTTAAGGGGAGCGTCTAGGCGCGGTAGAACCCTCTCCCCCACAGGCGAGGGAACGCGATCGAAAGCGCCGTCGCCGCGCTCTGCCGGTGCACTTAACAATTTTGCATTTTGCTTGCCCTCACACAGCCGCCGCGTGTAAAGTACCTCCTGTCTTTCCCGCATTTTCCCCGATTTTTACGACGCTCGTCGGAGGTTAAGAACTGATGTCCACGGAAATCAGCCCCAGCGATGCCGCCGCGGCGCAGGAATTTCCTGATCGCGTGGGATTTAAACCCGACAATCCATATCTAGAGAACTTTCGACCATACATTCCTGCCGGCGTGCGCCTGCGCGAATTGACGCCTTTGCCGCTCATTATGGGAACTCTGCTGGGCATGGTCTTCGGCGCGTCATCGCTTTACCTGGTTCTGAAAGTTGGGTTGACCGTCAGCGCTTCTATTCCGGTAGCTGTGATTTCGATCACCCTCTTCCGCGTCCTTTCCAAAGTGGGAGTGCGCGACGCCACAATCCTCGAAAACAACATCGTGCAAACGGCCGGCTCGGCTGGCGAATCGATCGCTTTCGGCGTGGGTGTAACGATGCCCGCGATCATGATTCTCGGTCTTGACCTCGAAGTCACGCGGGTGATGCTGGTGGCGCTACTCGGTGGTTTGCTGGGAATTCTGATGATGATTCCGCTGCGTCGCGCGCTCATCGTCGCGCAGCATGGCTATTTGAAATATCCCGAGGGCACAGCTTGCGCGGAAGTTTTGAAAGCCGGCGCTTCCGATGAATCGCGAGCCGCCGCACATCGAGCTGGGGAGGTCGCCGATGAGACGGAGCAAATGGGCGCGAAGACAATCTTCGCGGGCCTGGGTGTGGGCTTTCTTTATCAGGTTCTCATGACCGGCTTCAAAGGTTGGAAGGACACGCCGGAAAAAGTTTTCG
>WNFT01000717.1_pt1 | contig 27911 bp, 25 predicted proteins | sample 5400191 | NCBI WGS metagenome assembly WNFT01 (sample SAMN13153359, study PRJNA577476) | soil metagenome | isolation source: 80 cm saprolite under Madrone tree | place: USA:California | collected 2016-06-14 | reverse complement strand
GCATGGACCTGCCGCGCCCGTTCTTTGTGCTGGCGACGCAGAACCCCATCGAGATGGAAGGCACCTTTCAACTGCCCGAAGCGCAGATCGACCGATTCCTGTTCAACAGCGTGATGGCATTCCCGAGCGAGGAGGAGCTCGACGGCATCCTCGACTTGACGACCGGCCTAACCCGCGTCGTCCCGGCGCGAGTGCTCGGCGCCGACGATATCCTGCACGGACAGGCGCTTGCGCGTTCGGTGCCGATCGCAGGTCACGTCCGCCGCGCCGTGGCGCGCTTCGTCCGGCGCACGCAGGTTGACGGCGCGGAATCTCCCGCCGACGTGAAGCGATATGTCCGCTTCGGGATCAGCCCGCGCGGTGCGCAATGCCTGGTGCTTGCCGCCAAGGGCCATGCATTGCTGCAACACCGCTACAATGTCAGCCTCGACGATCTGCGCGCCGTCCTTCTGCCGACGCTGCGGCACCGCTTCCAGCTCAACTACGCCGGCGAAGCAGATGAAATCGACGCCGAGGCATTGCTTTGCCGGGTATTCGAGGAAGCAATCCGGGAGGCGCAATGATCCCGTCTGCGGGCCTCATGACAGCGCTGATGCGCTCGCGACTGGCGGCGCAGCATGCGCACGCAACGATCGGCATTGGCGAGCGCCGATCGCGGGCTAAGGGCTCGGGCATGGAATTCATGGATCATCGCGAATATCAGCCCGGTGACGATGTCCGCCACCTCGATCCGCACCTCTATGCGCGCACCGGCGGCTATTTCGTTCGCCAATATGCGGTCACCCGGCAGCTGCCCATCGCCATCATCGTGGACGGCAGCGCGTCGATGAATTTCGGAACTCCGACTAAGTTCGATTTCGCCCGGCGGCTCGCGGCGGCGCTTGCCTTCGCGGGACTCGCCGGCGGCGACGTGATCGAGGTCGGGGTCTATGCGGGAAACCGGCTGTCGTGGTCGCCCCGCCTGCGTGGCATGCGGCGGGCGCCGGTGATTTTCGACTGGCTCGCCGCGCAAAGCCCCGGTGGCTCCGGCTTCGTCGGCGCCCTGGGCGAAGGCCTGCGGCGGCTCGCCCATCGCGGGCTCGCGATCCTGCTGAGCGACTGGTGGGTCGATGATGCCGAAGCAGACCTCAAGGTTTTGAATTCGCTGCGCCAGGAAATCATCGCCGTGCACATTGCCTCGCCGCAAGAGCTTGATCCCGCCCAGCTCGGCGCCGGCGAGGCCCGTCTGGTCGACTCCGAAAGCGGCCACGAGATCGAATTGTTGATTGACGAGAATGTCCTCGACGGCTACCGGACCGCATGCGCAGCTTGGCAGGATCGCGTCCGGCAGCAGATCATCAACCAGCTCGGCCGCTATCTTCCGGTCCGCTCGGACGCGAGCCTCGACCGTCTGCTGCTGCATGATTGGCGACGGCTGGGATTGATCAGCTGAGCCAGCCGCAAACAGGATGACCGTCATGCGTGGTGTGGACAGCGTACGGCCGGCGTCGGGAGAGACCTCCGACGCGATCGTTCGCGTGAGTGGTCTGTCGAAGCGGTATGGCCGCACGGTCGCGCTCGATGACGTCAGCCTGGAGATAAGGCCGAACGAGCTGTTTGCGCTGCTGGGGCCCAACGGGGCCGGCAAGACGACGCTGATCCACATCCTCTGCACCATCCTGGCGCCGGATTCCGGCACCGTCACGCTGGCTGGATTCGACGTGGTGCGGCAGTCCCGGATGGCGCGCCGTCATCTCGGCGTGGTGTTTCAGGAACCGAGCGTCGACGACCGGCTGACCGTATTCGAGAACCTCAATTTCCACGGACTGATCTATCAGGTGCCGGCGGCGACGCGCCGCCGTCGCATTGACGAGTTGCTCGCGCTCGTCGAACTTGAGGATTGGCGTAACGCCCTGGTGCGGTCGCTGTCGTCCGGCATGAAACGGCGGGTCGAAATCGCGCGGGCGCTGATCCATGATTCCGCGGTGCTGATCCTCGACGAGCCCACCACGGGCCTCGACGCGCAGTCGCGCGAGCGCATCTGGGCCTACCTGATGCGGCTGCGCAAGGAGCGTGCTCTGACGATCATCGTCACGACGCATTACATCGAGGAGGTCGAAGGGTGCGACCGCATCTGCGTCATCGACCGCGGTCACATCCTCGCGATCGATACGCCGGCGTCGCTGAAGGCAGCTCATGGACGCGAGCTTATCCGGGTGGTTCCCGACGACGCAGCGACGGCCGATGCGATTCGGGCGTCCTATCCGGCCGCCAAGCCGGGCAGCGACGGCATGCTCGTGATCGAAGCTGACGGCGACGACGCGGCCGAGGTGTTCCTCAAGAAATTCGGTGGCAGGGTGCGCCGGCTGTCGATCGACAGCCCAAGTCTTGAGAGCGTGTTCCTGTCGCTGACCGGGCGCGAGCTGCGCGATCAGCCGGCCGGACGACGCGAGCGGACCTACGCCTTCGGCCGGCGCGGCGGCGAGCACACGAAATAGACTACAACCTGCCGCCCGCAGCCGCAAATGGAGGCGGACAGCCTTGCGGACTATGAACGGGAATAATCGAAGGAGGTTTCCAGATTGGTAAAAGGCATCAGCGATGTTTAATATATTCAGCGTACATGTCGTTTCGCTCATTGTAGCCGGGCTCGCAGTCGTTGCGGTCTTCGTCTACGTTCCTTTTGTAAGTGACCTCGCGTTTTGGTTCATGGTCGCAGCCTACGTTATGCTGGCCGGATATAGGCCACCGCCAAAATGAGCCGGCTGCCTCTCGCTGACCCTTGTGAAGCGTCATTGCCGGGCTTGACCCGGCAATCTCCCCCTCCCTACCCTCCCCACATGCGGGGGAGGGTAGGGAGATGAACCTGCGGGTCAATCCCCGGATCAAGTCCGGGGACGCGGGTGACGAGCAAGGGCAGATCAACTTCGTCGAGATGCGCTCTTGATGCGACACGGGATGGAGGCAGCGGTGGGTCAATTGGGCGCGCTTTATGCAATCTGGTTGCGCGAGGTCAAGCGTGCACTGCGCGATCGCGGGCAACTTGTCGGGGGCCTCAGCCGTCCGATCCTGTGGGTGATCCTGCTCGGCATCGGCCTCAACCCTTATTTCCGGGGTGAGGTGTATGGCGAAACCCGGTTCGTCATCCCCTACACCTACCTCCAGTTCATCTTTCCCGCCGTCATCGTGCTGAACATTCTCTATACGTCGGTCCAATCCGCGGTTTCAGTGATCTGGGACCGCGAATTCGGCTTCCTGCGCGAGATACTGGTTTCGCCGATGCCGCGCGCGCTGATCCTTTTCGGCAAGGTCTTGGGCGGCGCAACCGTGGCGATGGTGCACGGATCATTGGTGCTCGCGCTCGCGCGCTTCGCGGATGTGAGCCTCGCATGGACCGACGTCCTCCACGGCCTCGGCCTGATGTTCCTGCTGTCATTCGCCATGACCTCCTTCGGGGTGATCATCGCCAACCACATCCGCAGTTTCGAGGGGTTCGGGGTGTTTTCGAACGCCGTCATCCTGCCGCTCTACTTCACGTCAAGCTCGGTGTTCCCCCTCGATCCGGCCTTGACCCGGGCGCAGGCGCTGGTCGTCTATCCGGAATGGCTGGTGGTCCTGGTCGAGATCAATCCTTTGACCTATGCGGTGGATGCGTTGCGCGGGACCTTCATCCATTTCAACCAGTTTTCGCCGATGCTCGGCCCGATCGTCATCGCCGCGATGGCGGTCGGCTTCTTCGTCGTTGCGCTGTTCAATTTCCGCAGGTCGTGACGATGAACAAGCGGCCGCGCTGGGTGGGGGATGTGATCACCGTCTGCGGGATCGCGGCACTGTTCGGCGCCGTCTACCTGCTGCCGCCCGACACCTCGCTTGCCCAGGTGAAACAGGCCGGAGTCCTAAGGCTTTGTGTGCCTACCCTCTATCCGCCGCTGGTGACCGGTAACCCGGAAGAGCCGGGGTTCGATATCGAGTTCGCCCAGGCCATAGCCAAACGGCTCGACGTCAGGATCGTCGTCAACCCCAACGCCGCGATGGGGCGTGATTTCAATCCGCGCAACTGGAACGTCACGCGGGCGCAATGCCAGATGCTGGCCGGGGGTGTGGTGGTGTCCGATTTGACGCGCTCATTCCTCGATACCACCCCGCCGCATCTGCAAACCGGCTGGGCGTTGGTCGCCACCCAACTTCCGGCCCGGCTTGAGGGGGCGAAACTCGGCTTCTACGGCGGCCTTGCGGGCCTCGACCGCATCGCGCTCAGCCGCTTCCTGCAGGCGCAGAAGGGCCGCGTCGAAATCGTGGCCAGCGCCGAGGCGCTGACCGACGGATTGCGCTCCGGACGTTTCGATGCTGGTCTCAGCGAGGCCCTGATGGCGCGCCAGATCGCCGGGACATTGGGCCTGCAAGTCGCCTGGCTGCCGGAATCGCTCGGACGTTATCCGGTCGCGTTCGGGCTGTGGAAGGGCGACCTGACGCTGAAACGCCGGCTGGTCGATGTCATCGATGACCTCAATCGCGACGGGCTGACCCGCGAGCTTGCGCGGCGCTACCGCATTGCGCCTATAGAGACGACGCTGCACCTCAGTTGACGACCGCCGAGCAACGAGAAATGCTCCAAAACCTACGCGACTGATGCTTCGTTTCAAGCGGTTGCCGATAACTCAATTCAGACGGGGAGGATACCATGCGCATATGGTCGAGGATTGTGGCCGCCACGACGGCGGGGTGTCTGGGCGCGCTGATTGCCGGAACCGCCGTCAAGGCTGCGGAGATCGCCCTGATGACCACCGCCGCCGTCGAGCAAATCATGCTCGGCCTCATACCGCCGTTCGAGCGCGCGAGCGGCCACAAGGTCACCATGAGCGTCTTCGGCACCGCTCTTGCGGTCGCCAAAATCAAGGAGGGCACATTTGCCGATCTCATCCTGCTCGGCCCCGATGCGCTCAATGAGCTCGCGGCGGCCGGCAAGGTCAACGCCGGCACGATCGCCCCAGCGTTCAACTCGCGCATCGGCCTTGCGGTGCGCGCCGGGGCGAACAAGCCTGACATCGGCACAGGCGACGCGCTCAAGAAGGCGCTCCTTAACGCCAAGTCGATCGGTCACAGCATCGGGCCAAGCGGAGAGCATTTCTCGAAGGTCATCATCGTTCGCCTCGGCATTGCGGACCAGCTCAAAACCAAGATCACCGTCGTACGCGGCATGCCGGTCGCCGCAGCGGTGGCCAAGGGCGATGTAGAAATCGGCATCCACCAGATCGCCGAGCTGATGCCGATCCCAGGCATCGACGTCGTCGGCGACTTGCCGGCCGACCTCAACAAGACGATCGTGTACGCCACCGGCCTCACCACCATGGCCAAGCAACCCGATGCCGCCGCAGGGCTGGTGAAATATCTCTCCCTGCCGAGTTCTGTGCCGGTGATCAGAAAGAACGGCATGGACCCGGCGTGAAACGCTGCGTCGCTGGAGCACAACAAGGGGCTAAGTCATGCGGCACATTCTGCGCAGCGCATTGATCGCAGCCCTCCTGCTGGCATCCGCAGCGCCGCAGGCAAAGGCCGACTATCCGGACCATCTGATAAAGATCCTGGTTCCGATTCCGCCGGGCGGAGCGCCGGATCTGGTAGCGCGGCTCGTGGCGCAAGGATTGTCGGAGGCATTCGGGCAATCCGTCGCGGTGGAAAATCGGCCGGGGGCCAACGGCAATCTGGCCGCGGAGGCGGTGGCGAAGGCGGCGCCGGACGGCTACACGCTGCTGTCGGGCGCCGACAGCGGAATTGTCATCAATCCCCATGTGTACGGCAAGCTCGGCTTCGATCCCTTAAAGGACCTGATGCCGATCGCGAGCATCGCCACCAATCAATTCATCCTGGCGATCAATCCTAAAGTGCCGGCGCACACGTTGGCGGAATTCGTCGCCTATGCGCGTTCGGCAAATCCGCCGCTTGCCTATGCGTCGGGCGGCGTCGGCAGCCAGCAGCATTTCGCCATGGAGGTGCTCAAGCACCGCGCCGGCATCAATCTGCTCCATGTGCCGTACCGCGGCGGGGCGCCGTCGGCGACCGCGACCATTGCGGGCGAGACGCAGGCGCTGTTCGCCAGAGCATCGAGCGCCGGTCAATTCGAGGCCGGAAACTTGAGGGCGCTGGCGGTGAGCGGCAAAGCCCGCTCGAAGCGCTTTGCGGATATGCCGACGATCGGGGAGTCCTACCCGGGGTTTGAAGTCGACATCTGGCTCGGGCTGTTCGCGCCGGCCGGAACTCCGGAAGGGGTGGTTCGCAAGCTGCGCGAGGCCGTCCACGCCCTATTGATCCGCACGGATTTCGCCGAAAAGCTGAACGTGTCCGGCAGCCTGGAGCCATTGATCCTGCAACCCGAAGCGTTCGAGGCCCTGATCCGCAAAGATCACGCGAGATATGGCACGCTGGTCAAGCAATTCGATATCAAACTCGATTAGGGGTATCCATGAGAAGGGTTCGATGGGCCGTCGTTGTGCTGTTCGCCTGGTTCGGCTGTGTCGTTGCCGCCGCGGACAACTATCCGTCCCGGCCGATTCGGCTGATCGTGACGTTTCCGCCGGGCGGCAGCGCCGATGTCATGGCGCGGGCAATTCAGCCGCATCTTGAGCGCCAGCTTGGACAGCCGATCGTGATCGAGAACCGCACCGGCGCCGGCGGCGTAACCGGTATCGAAGCCGTCGCGCGGTCGGCGCCCGACGGCTACACGATCGGGATCGGTGCAGCAGGTGCGCTTGCGGTCAATCTCAGCCTCAAGGAGAAGATGCCCTACGATCCCTTCACCGAGCTTGCGCCGATCAGCGGTCTCGCCAAGACGCCGTTCCTCTTCGCGGCGGCGCCAAATTTCGAGCCCAACCGGGTGAGGGACGTTATCGCGTTGGCTCAGCGCAAGCCGGGCGCGATCGTGATCGGCCATGGCGGCAACGGCACGGCGATGCATCTGACTGCGCAATTGTTCACGCACATGGCCGGCATCAACATGACGCTGGTGCCGTATCGCGGCACCGGCCCAGCGACGCAGGACCTCGTGGCCGGCCACATCCCGCTGGCGATCACCGACGCTCCAACCGCGGTTTCGCTCATTCAATCGAAACAGATCAAGGTGCTGGCGGTGACGACCAAGGAGAGATTCGAGGCGATGCCCGACCTGCCGACCATGGACGAGGTCGGTCTGTCCGGCTACGAATCGATCGGGTGGTTCGGCTTCGTCGCGCCGGCCGGCACGCCGACGGAGATCATCGCCAAGCTCAACGGCGCGATTGTCGCCGCGCTGAAGGATCCGGGCATGCTGGAGCGGACCCGCAGCCTCGGCGCCATCCCGATGCCGTTCAGCCCGGCGGAGTTCGCCCGTTACATCCGATCGGAATACGAGAAATGGGCGACGGTCGTCGCTCAGACCGGAGCGAAGGAGCCGTAGCGCGACCTTCCAAATAGGGGCGCCGATTGCCAATGAACCGCCGTGTCGATGACTGCACTGTTGGTCATTCAGCCTCTATGTCCGGCCAGCATAATGTAGGCTGAGACCATGAACCAAAACGCGTAGTCACTCACAAAAGGAATGTAGACGAATACCGCAACGACTGCGAGCAAGGCGACAACAAGCGAAATGACATGGACACTGAAAACGTTGAACACTGCAACAGTCGTGGACATTCCTGCTCCCTCCCGTGAACCTTCGCGGCAGCAAAAGTCTTTCTCATTCGTCAAGAATTACAAAGCAAAACAGATTGCCGATAAGATTTTTGCACAGTAAGAGCACCCGAAAGTCAGTAAACCGACATTAGCGACTACTTGTGGTTTCAGTTCTGCGCTTGAAGCGTCGAGTTTCCGACGAAATACTTTCTGCTGGAGCGGCCCCAGCCTCGGCGCCATCCAATGCCGCTCAGCCCGGCGCAGTTACAAATCGGTTCACGTAGTCAGGTCGCCGTGTAGTTATGCCGGGCCGCCATCGCGGTGCACTTCGAGTGCAGTCGCGAGATGTCGGGTGCAATTGATCAAGCCGACCGCGTGCGGCGCATCTTCGTGCAGCACGGTTACGCTCGTATTCTCGAAGCGCTCTGGAACAACGATGCCTTCGGGCAGCCGCGCATGTCGCTCGACGAGAGCGCGGCAGACTAAACCATGCGTGACGACCACCAATGTGCCGTTCACGCTGCAGCGCCTACTTACAATGAAGTCGAATGCAGCTGCGACGCGCGCGTGAAACGTCGGCCAGTCTTCGCCGTTGGGTGGCGCAAAGTCAGGTCCAAACGGATTTTCAGTCAACTCGGCATAGGGCACACCGCGCAGATCGCCAAAGCTGCGCTCCTGTAACAGCGAGCTTTCTTCGATCGCAATTCCGGAGCGAGCCGCCAGCGGAGCCGCCGTCATACGCGCGCGCAGCAAATCGCTGCATACGATGTGAACGAAACCGTGATTGAACAAGCGTCGCGCGAGTTGTTTCGCCTGACAGATGCCGCGTTCGTTGAGCGGCACGTCGGCGCGTTGCAGAATGCGCGATGCGTTGCCGGCAGTCTCACCATGACGCACGAGCAAAATCGTCATACGTCCTCGATTACAATTTTGCCTGTTGCCTCAGGTCTCGTCTGTTAGGTTATGCTTCAAAGTACACAAAAATGGATGGAGCCTGGAAGAAGGAAATCGGCCCTGGCCTCGTCAAAGCGATGCTTGATCAACTGGGCCTGACCAAAGAGGACTTGGAGCAGTAATCATGGCGTTTGGATATCGATATACGTTGGAGCGGCAGGAGAATGGTTGGTGGCTTGTCCGCTTTCCCGGAATCCCGGAGGCGCTCACCGAAGGCGAGACGAAAGAGGAGGCGCGGGCAAGTGCCCTCGACTGCGCGATCACGGCCCTTCAGGGATATATGAAAGCTGGGAAGCCGCTCCCGAGGCAAGGCGCAGGACATTCCGGACCGGACCGAGCGGTACTTCCGTCACTGGTGACCGCAAAATTAGCCGTCTACGAAACGATGCGCGCCCGCGGTTGGTCCAAGGTCAAGCTCGCCAGAGAACTCGGCGTACCTGAGAATTCGGTGCGTCGCCTGCTCGATCTTAATCACAGTTCGCAGATGTGGATCATCGACGAAGCGCTGGCAAAGATGAATGCCGAGCTATCTATTGATCTGCCGAAGAAGAGGCCGAGCGGAAAGGCGGCGTAGCGCTCGTCAGATGGCACAGCAGGAAGGCACGATGTGTGCTAATTCCCTGAAGGGATCGATGGTGGCGGTGGCGGCATGTCAGGCGCACCCTTAACCATGCCGGGCCGGCCGGCAACTCGCCAGCACCACCAGTGAAACCGGGTGTAGAAGCGGGCGAAAAATCTCGAACGCCTCGCAATCCATTCCAAAGGTGAATACACGAACGTCGCAACGCGTGGGGAAAAGTGCTTGGGCCGCGAGTACATGAACACAAACGTTAGGCCAGAAGAGGCGAAATAGAACGCGCCGACGATAAGAAACACAACAATCCATCTCATAGGCCGATCCACCAGTCCTGACCTCCGGCCGGGCTCTTGCGCGCGATGACACGTAAGAGTGGTATTCCATCAGAACAAAATCCGCTCCGGGGGCAATCGCTGCCATCCTCTACTTGATTCGATGGGGCACCGATTGACTCCTAAATACAATAAGAACAAATAGGGAACATGCAGACCCCAAAGCAAGTTGTAACAAGGCATGAATACGCCTGTTCCCATTGCCGTTGTCGCTGCGCTTCGTGAGCGCATTCGATGCCTTGAGGGCAGGGCGAGGCATGGGCGGGCGGTATTGCCGTTCGGCATCAAAGCCATTGATGGGCGTCTGCCGGAAGGCGGCTTGGCGCTCGGGGCACTGCACGAAGTGGCCGGCGGCGGCAACGGTGCGATCGACGGGGCTGCGGCTGCACTCTTCGCCGCCGGGATCGCAGCGCGGACCCGGGGTCGCGTGCTGTGGTGCGTGACCCGCCAGGATCTGTTCGCGCCGGCACTCGCTTTGGCCGGGCTCGCGCCGGACCGGGTGATTTATGTCGAAGCAGGAGACGAGAAGTCGGTGCTGGCCTGTTTTGAGGAAGGATTGCGGCATGGCGGATCTCATGGCGGATCTTCTTATGGCGGACTTGGCGCAGTGGTCGCCGAAGTTGCGCGGCTTTCCATGACGGCCTCCCGCCGACCGCAGCCGTGACGCGCTGGCGCGTCAGCGCGCTGCCGTCTCATCCGTTGCCGGTTCCGGGCATTGGACGCTCCCGCTGGCGGCTCGAGCTGGTCCGCTGCCGCGGCGGCGAAAGCGCCTGTTTCGAAGTGGAGGCATGCGATGCGCAGGGTCGTCTCGCTCTTCTTTCCGACCTGGTCCACGGATCGGGTCAGAAGGCAATTGGGCGGCGCCGCACCGCCCGCTGAAACGCCGCTCGTCCTGGTCGGACGCGAGGGACGGCGGCGGGTGGTGCTGGCTGCGGACGCGGCCGCACAACGGGCCGGCCTGCATGCCAGCATGCCGGTGACCAAGGCGCAGATTCTTGTTCCGGGTCTCATCGTCAGGAATGCGGACCTGCAGGCCGACGCCGCGGCGCTCGACCGACTGGCGCTGTGGACGCTTGCGCGTTACGCCCCCATCGTGGCATCCGATCCGCCGGACGGATTGGTGATCGATACCACCGGAGTGGCCCATCTCCATGGCGGCGAGGAAGCCATGGTCACGGCGATGGTCGAACGGCTCGCCGCATCCTGCTTTTCCGCGCGCGCTGCGCTCGCCGATAGCTGGGATGCGGCCCATGCCTTTGCCCGCTATGCCGCCCGGCCTGTCACCGTCGTTCCGCCAGGAGAGAGCGCGAAGGCTGTTCTCAGTCTGCCGATTGCGGCCCTTCGTCTGCCCAGGGACATGGTTGCGGATCTCCGCGTCCTCGGCTTCGAGCGCATCGGTGAACTTGCCGAAAAGCCGCGGGCGCCGTTCACCTTGCGTTTCGGCCCCGCGCTTGGCCGTTGCCTCGATCAGGCGACGGGACGGGCCAGCCAGCCGATCGACCCGGTTCGCTCAGGAGACCTCATCGAGGTGCGCCGCAATTTCGCGGAACCCATCGCCGCCGCCGAGACGATCGCCCGCTATACGGGCAGGCTCGTCATGAAGCTCTGCGAGGCATTGGAAGCCAAGGGACAAGGCGCAAAACGTCTCGATTTGCTCTTCCACCTTGTCGACAACCGCATTGAGGCGATCCGGATCGGCACCGCGCTCCCGGTCCGGGATGCCAAACGCCTGACGCGCCTCTTCTGTGACAAGATCGAAACCATCGATCCGGGCTTCGGCATCGAGATCATGAGATTGGCCGCCATCCTCGCCGAGCCGCTGTCGCCGAAGCAGACAAATTTCTCGCTGACCGGGGAAGCGCAAGCCGACATTTCCGGCCTCATCGACACCCTCGCCAACCGCGTCGGCCACAGGCGGCTTTACCGCTTCGCTCCGGTCGCGAGCGATGTGCCGGAGCGCTCCGTCCGGCGGATCGCCGCGATGGCGCCCGATACGGGCGCGTCATGGCCGGATCAATGGCCGCGTCCTGCGCGCTTGCTGCCGATCCCGGAGCCGATCGAGACGATCGCGCTCTTGCCCGACCAGCCCCCGGTTGTGTTCACCTGGCGCGGCGTCAGGCACCGCGTCAATCGCGCCGATGGCCCCGAACGCGTGTTCGGCGAGTGGTGGAAGCGCGATGCCGAGTTCCGGGCAGTGCGCGATTATTTCCAGGTCGAAGACGATACCGGCGAGCGCTTTTGGATCTATCGCGCCGGCAACGGCGAGGATGGGGCGACCGGCTCGCATCGCTGGTTTCTGCACGGAATTTTCGGATGACCAGGGCGCGTTCCGATGAGATCGAATCACCTCTCCGCCGTCATGCCCGCGCTTGTCGCGGGCATCCACGTCTTTCTTGCGGCTGCTCAGCAAGCAAGACGTGGATGGCCGGGACAAGCCCGGCCATGACTCCGTAGAAAATGGCTAAACATGACCGGAATCCGCTCTAGCGCCCGCTATGTCGAGTTGCAGTGCACCTCGCACTTCTCGTTCTTGCGGGGCGCCAGTTCGTGCCAGGAGCTGTTCGAGCAAGCAGCGATACTCGGCATCGAAGCGCTTGCGATCGTCGACCGCAATTCCCTGGCCGGCATCGTTCGCGCCCATGAGGCCGCCGGCACGGCCGGCGTGCGGCTGATCGTGGGATGCCGCCTCGATCTTGACGATGGCCCCTCGGTCCTCGTCTATCCGACGGATCGTGCTGCCTATGGGCGCCTTTGCCGCCTCTTGTCGCTGGGCAAAAAGCGCGGCGGCAAGGCGAAGTGCCGGCTCGATTGGTCCGATCTCGTCGCCTTTGGCGAGGGCTTGATCGCGGTTCTGGTGCCCGACGAAGCGGATGTGACCTGCGCGCTGTATCTGCGGCGACTGCGAGAGAGCTTCGGCAATCGCGCCTACATGGCGCTGACGCTGCGCCGCCGGCCGAACGATGCGCTGCGGCTCCATGAATTGTCGAACCTGGCGGCAGAGGCGTGCGTGCCGACCGTCGTCACCAATGACGTGCTGTTCCACGTTCCGGCGCGCCGTATCCTGCAGGACGTCGTCACCTGCATCCGTCACAGCGTCACGATCGACGAAATCGGGTTTCGCCGCGAGCGGCATGCGGATCGCTACCTCAAGCCGCCGGACGAGATGGCGCGCCTGTTTTGCCGCTATCCCGAAGCGCTGGCCCGCACGATCGAGATCGCGCAGCGCTGCCGTTTCTCATTGGAGGAACTGGCCTACCAATATCCGCGAGAAGCCATTATCCCCGGCATGACGGCGCAGCAGGTCTTGGAGATGCTCACCCGGGAAGGTGCGGCCAAGCGCTATCCCGATGGGGTGCCCGACAAGGTGGCGGCGAACCTCAAGCATGAACTGCAGCTGATCGAAATGCTGAAATATGCACCATACTTTTTGACGGTGCATTCCATCGTCCGCTTTGCCCGCAGCCAAGACATCCTCTGCCAGGGCCGCGGCTCGGCCGCCAACTCCACCGTATGCTACGTTCTCGGCATCACTTCCATCGATCCTGAGCGCAACGACCTGCTTTTCGAGCGGTTCGTGTCGCAGGAGCGCAGCGAGCCGCCCGATATCGATGTCGATTTCGAGCATGAACGGCGCGAGATCGTCATGCAGTGGGTCTTTAAAACCTATGGCCACGATCACGCCGCGCTGTGCTCGACCGTCATCCGCTACCGCGCCAAGGGCGCGATCCGCGATGTCGGCAAGGCTCTGGGCCTCCCTGAGGACCTCATCAAGGTGTTGTCCTCGCAAGTTTGGGGCTGGTCCGGAGAAGTCGATACGAAATACGCCCGGGAGCTCAACCTCAATCTCGACGATCCGCGACTGCGTCTTGCTCTCGAACTTGCGCGCGATCTAATCGGCGTGCCGCGCCATCTGTCTCAGCATCCGGGCGGCTTCGTGCTGACGCACGACCGCCTCGACGAGTTGGTCCCGATCGAGCCGGCCGCCATGGCGGAACGGCAGGTCATCGAATGGGACAAAGACGACATCGATGTTGTGAGATTCATGAAGGTCGATTGCCTGGCCTTGGGGATGCTGAGCTGCATGAAGCGCAGCTTCGATCTCCTGGCCGAGCACAAGGGCATCGCCCTCGACCTCGCATCCATCCCGGCTGAGGATCCGCGCACCTATGAGATGATCCGTAAGGCCGATACGCTCGGCGTCTTCCAGATCGAAAGCCGGGCCCAGATGTCGATGCTGCCGCGCATGAAGCCGCGTACGTTCTATGATCTTGTCATCGAGGTCGCGATCGTGCGGCCGGGCCCGATCCAGGGCGACATGGTCCATCCCTATTTGAGGCGTCGCGAGGGCAAGGAGGACGTCGTCTATCCCAAGCCTGAGCTTGAGCGCGTGCTCGGCAAGACGCTGGGAGTGCCGCTGTTCCAGGAACAGGCCATGCGTGTCGCGATCGAATGTGCGGGCTTCACTCCCGGAGAGGCAGACCAGCTCCGCCGCGCCATGGCCACTTTCAAGCATACGGGCGGCGTCTCCAAATTCGGCGAAAAGCTGATCACCGGCATGATGGCGAACGGCTACGAGCGGGATTTTGCCATGCGGACCTTCAGGCAGCTCGAAGGTTTCGGCAGTTACGGCTTTCCCGAAAGCCACGCCGCTTCCTTTGCGCTGCTCGCCTACGCCTCGTCATGGATGAAGTGCCGGCATCCGGATGTCTTCTGCGCCGCGCTGCTTAACGCCCAGCCGATGGGCTTTTATGCGCCGGCCCAGATCGTCAGGGACGCGCTCGCCCATGACGTTGAGGTTCGCCCGGTTTGCATCAACGCGTCCCGCTGGGATTGCACGCTTGAACCGAAACCCCCTCCCTACCCTCCCCCTTCCCCCACCCTTCCCTCACCCGCTTGCGGGGGAGGGTTGGAGAGGGGGAAGGGGGAGGGCAGGGTGGGGGACTTCGCGGTTCGGCTTGGCCTGCGCATGGTCAAGAGTCTGGCCAAGACCGAAGCCGACGCGATCGTCGGGGCGCGGGCGGATGCGCCGTTTGTCTCGGTCCACGATCTGTGGCGCCGAGCCGGCGTCTCAGTCGCTTCTCTGGTGCGGATCGCCGAGGCCGATGGTTTCCAACCATCGTTGAAACTCGCGAGACGCGAGGCGCTGTGGGCGATCAAGGCGCTGCGTGACGAACCATTGCCGCTGTTCGCATCCGCCTCTGCCCGCGACCGGGAAACCGTGCCCGAGATCGACGAGCCGATTGTTGAACTGCGGCCGATGACGGCCGGCAGCGAGGTTGTCGAGGATTACAGCCATGTCGGGCTGACCCTGCGGCATCACCCCGTCGCCTTTCTGCGCGAAGACCTGCGCCGACAGCGCATCATCACCTGCGCAGAGGCGATGCAGTCGCGCGATGGCCGCTGGGCGGAGACCGCCGGCATCGTACTGGTGCGCCAAATGCCCGGTTCCGCCAAGGGCGTGATATTCATCACTTTAGAGGATGAGAGCGGAATCGCCAATCTCGTTATCTGGCCGGCCATCTTTGAAAAGCAGCGGCGGGTCATTCTCTCGGCCGGCATGATGGCAGCGTACGGCCGCATCCAGCGGGTGGGCGACGTCGTCCATCTTGTCGCTCATCGGTTGACGGATCTGTCATCGGAGCTCGCAAGTGTGGGCGATCGGGACTGCGCATTCCCGTTGCCGCATGGGCGTGGCGACGAACTCCACCATGGCAGTCCCGGCGTCGATCCGCGAAGCAAGCCGAAAGGCTTAAAGCCGCGTAATATCCTCGATCCCTACGGTCACATCGATCAGATCAGGGTGAAGGCACGGAATTTTCGCTGATGCCGATGGTTGTCTTGGCCGCTACGATGCTTGCAGGGCCTCGTTACGAGCTATCCCGTCACGTCGAAAAACACACCGCATGCAGCTTGGTAAAATTTAAGCTCATGAATCGGGACAGGGGGCTCCGCGGTCGATCCATTCGCGGGTGAGCACCATGAACCGCTCGTAGGGAATTGGCGGCGCATTGCGCATCTCGCCCTGCGGGCCTGCGCCCGGCGACCATGCCCACCGCACCAGCCCGGTTTGGAAATGCGGGATGAATTGGTGAGGCTTCATTCCGCCGCGAGCGGGATCGAGTAGGGCGCGGCAGAGTTCCGCGACCGACAGGCCGTCCCACGCCATGCGCGGCGGGGCCAAATGCCAGTCCGGCGCCGCCCCCGGCACGCCCGATGCAGTCTGATTGCTCGACTGGTGACAAGTTGAGCAATGAAGGCCCGGTGCGCCCCGATCCGCCGGCCCGCGCGTCACGTTCATGGCGTGGCGGTGCCGGTCGTCCCCTTGCCGCGGGAAGTCTGTACGCGGGTGACAGTTCATGCAGCGCGGATGTTGAAGAACCGTCGCCAACTGCCGGAATTTCTCTCCTCCCTCCTCAAGTCGATCTTGCGCAGCAGCGTTTTGGATGAACACGACGGCCGCCGTCGCAATGACGATGCCGACGATCGTCGCGGTTCCCCCGCGCAATTGGCCGATCATAATCGCTGACTTGCCTTTACTCATTAACCCCTCCCTACCCTCCCTCGCATGCAGGGGATGGCAGGAGGACGTTCGTTAGGAAGATCCTGCCGCGACATGGATCGCCCTGCGGATGCGCTGGTAGGTCCCGCACCGGCAGATGTTGGTGATTGCCGCATCGATGTCTGCGTCGGTGGGACGCGGCTTCTCAGCCAGCAGTGCTGCCGCCGCCATGATCATGCCGCTCTGGCAGTAGCCGCATTGCGGCACCTGCTCCGCGATCCATGCCTTCTGCACGGCATGCGATCGATTATGCGACAGCCCTTCGATCGTCGTGATTTTTCGATCCTTCGCCTCGCTCAGCGGAAACGAACAGGAACGAACCGCGCTCCCATCCACATGAACCGTGCAGGCTCCGCAGGCAGCTATGCCGCAACCGTATTTGGTGCCTGTCAACCCGAGCTGCTCCCGCAACACCCACAGCAGCGGCGTGTCGGGATCGGCTTCAACCGTCGCGGTGCGCCCGTTGACGTTGAGCTTGATCATCGGCGCCTCACGCGAATGAAAGACCGGCACGCGAGATCGGAAGCGCGCGGACCCGTTGTCCGGTTGCTGCATAAATCGCATTGCAGACCGCGGCCGGCACCGGAACCGGGCCGAGTTCTCCCGTGCCGCCCGGTTTGTCTTCGCTTGGGACGAAGTGCACGTCGATCGACGGCGTCTGCCACAGGTGCAGAGGCTCAAACCCGTCGAAGTTCGATTGCACCGGCCGGCCGCGCTCGAACGTTATTTCGGTCTGCATTGCCGACAGGCCCCAGACCGCGCCTCCTTCAATATTCGATGCGGCGATACCGGGATCGAGGACTCGTCCACAGTCCACCGCCATCGTCAGCCGATGGACGCTCAGCGTGCGGCCTCGAACCGATACCTCCGCGACGGCCGCAATGTAGCCGCCGAATGCCTTGGCCAACGCCACGCCGCGCGTGGCTCCTTGACGAGATGTCCGGTCCCAGCCGCTTTTCTCCGCAACCAGATTGAGGACATTCAAAGCACGCGCGTCCGACCCAAGCATTGACCGCCGGTACGCGACAGGGTCGCGTTTCGCCGCTGCCGCAAGTTCGTCCACAAAGCTTTCGAGAACGAAATTATTCGGGCCGTGGCCGGTCGTGCGCCAAACGGATACCGGAACATCGAATTCGAGACGATGCTGTTCGACCAGCTGATTGGGGATGTCGTACGGTTGCTCGCGAACGCCTTCGACCGCCATGGTATCGAATTTCTCGGGAGGCGCGACCGCTTCGGTCCAATCCTTGATTTCCCCGAGCATACCGCGAGGGAAAATATAGAGCATGTGCGAGGGCGACACGACGCGGTGGGAGAGCAAGACAGGCGATCCAGAGGGGCCGAGCGCACCCGCGATCTTGTGCAGCACCGCGGGCCGGTAGAAGTCGTGTGTCATGTCCTCCTCGCGCGACCAGATCAGCTTCACCGGTTGTTTCACCGCCATCGCGGCGAGCAGCGCCTGCTTGACGAAGTCGGCGAGAAGTCTTCGCCCGAACCCGCCCCCAAGCAGCGTGCGATGAATGGTGATCCGCTCGGGCGGCAGGCCCGTGACTTGCGCCGCCACCGTCTGGGCCAACTCCACTCCCTGCGTCGGCGCCCAGATCTCGCACTGCCCATCGGCAATACGGGCCGTGCAGTTCATCGGCTCCATGGTGGCGTGCGCCTGGAATGGAAGTTGATACGTCGCTTCCAGTTTTGTGGAGCCATCGATCGCGAATGACGGGTCGCCCAGTTCAAGGTGTGTGAAAAAAGGCCCGGACGACAGCATCCGGGTGTACCCCTGATCAAACGCAGTGGCGCTGGTAAACTCACTGCCGCTGGCCGACCATACGAGGTTTGCGCTATCGAGAGCCCGCTTGGCCTGCCAATAGGTCTTGGCGACGACGATCAGCCCGTCGGGGATCTCCAGGACCGAGATAACGCCGGGCCGAGATTTGATCGATGCGGAGTCATATTTTTCGAGTTTCGAGCCAAGCCGCGGCGCACGGCGCACGGCCGCTAGCAGCATCTGCGGAAGTTTCACGTCGATGCCGAATACGGCGCTGCCGTCGACCTTGCCCGGGATATCCCAGCGACGAAGCGCCCGCCCCGCCGACGGGGGATCGGCACGCAGCTTCGGGCTGGTCGGCACCACCACTTTTGCGGCATCGGCTGCAACCGCGCCGTAGCTCAAGGTCCGGCGGCCATCCGGGTGCACAATCTTGCCGTTGCCCAGACTGATGCCGTCGACAGAGATTCCCCACCGCGCCGCCGCCGCGGAGACCAGCATTTCCCGCGCCGCTGCGCCCATCTGGCGCATCAACTCATAGAAAGATGAGGTGCTCTGGCTGTTGCCGGTAAACATCCAATTGTAGACCGGGTCGCGATATGCTGGTGCAAAGGGCGCAAACGCGATCGCTACCTTTTCGAGGGGTAGATAGAGTTCGTCCGCAATCGCAGCGGCCAAGCTTGTCGTAATCCCCTGTCCCATCTCGGATTGGGAAGCGACCACCGTGACGGATCCGTCTCGACCGATGCGCACCCAAGCCGTTATGCTGGCGGCTTCGTTCGCGGCGTTCGGCGCCGGATATCCCTCATCCGGGATTATCGATGTGGATAATACCAGGGCGCCGCCGCGAAGAATTTTCCGGCGCGTGAACCGAACAGCGGCATCTGATCGATCGAGCAAGTTCACAGTATTCACGTGTTATCCTGGCGCCGGGTCGTCGTGTTATGGCCGTGGTTTACTGCGACGAAAAGGCTGGCAAAAACCTATGAACGCGCCGGCGCGCCCATGCAACGCACCAGTTGGTTAGTCGACTTTGGCCTGTTCAAAGATCGTTACGTCGCGATAAAGGGGCCACGACGAATGACGAATAAGGAGCGAGACCAATGGCTAACAGACTCGCCAAAAGCTTCCATTGTCCCACCGAATTCACGCTGCAGGTCCTCGGCGGAAAATGGAAAACGGTGATCTTGTGCTACCTGAAGCTTGGCCCGCTTCGGTACGCTGAGTTGCGCAAGCTCATCCCGAACCTGAGCGACAAAGTGCTGTCGCAGCGCTTGCGTGAGCTGACCGAGGCAGGCCTCATCGAGCGCAGCAAACCGGTCGGCGACAAACCGGAGGTCTATGCTCTAGCGGCGCGGGCCCGGTCGTTGTCGCGCATTCTGACCGAGCTTTACAACTGGGGTGACATCAATGCGGCGGAGTTTGGCGTGACGGTGGGTCACCCGCTGAAATCGATAGACGGATCGCCGGGCGGTTGAGCTTCAACGTGCCGCCCTTCACTATTCCGACGCAATGTGATCAGCCAATGATCATGACCGACCACATTGCATATTTACTCGCCCCCAGGAGATCGCTCCGATGAATGATCTTGCTGTCTGGTTGGATCGACACAACGTCAACGTGGTCGCGGTGCTGGCGACGGTCGGCGTGGTGATCGGTGCTTTCGTCGTCAGCTATTTGCTGAAGCGGCCGCTGCGGGACTCGCTACGGCAATTCACGTCCCGGCTCCGGCTGCCCTATGAGGCCGTGTTGACCGCCACGCGCTTGCTAATCGGCGCGCTGTGGATCGTTGCCGCCATGCTGGTGCTGGAAATCTGGGGCGTCAGCGTCGGCGGACTTTGGACTGTCCTGGTCAGCGCCGCGACCATCATCGGGGTTGGGTTCCTGGCGACCTGGACGATGATCAGCAATATAACGGCGAGCTTTTTTATCGCCTTCTGGCGCCCCTTCCGTCTTGGCGACACGATAGAGATGCTGCCCGAGAATCTCAGCGGCCGGGTGATCGACATTAATCTGATGTTCATCGTCGTCCGCGAGAACGGCGGCGCGGTCATTCAAATTCCCAACAATCTCTTCTTTCAAAAGATGTTCAGGGTGAGCGGCAACAGCAACAAGACTCTGTTTGAGGAATATGAATCGCGTACCGACCGTGTTGACCAGGCTCGGTTGGACCCGGGCCGTTAGACCAGAGAGAAATCGGTTCTCCGAAAGACGACCACGATGGTGGCGCGCAGGCCATGAACATCCCATTGCCGGTCGAGACGGGTTGCTCAGGCTCGGCTATCAATCGAGCTGGTCTAGTCAGGGCTAGCCGTTTGGGGCAGGGGCGATTATCTTAGGCCATGAACAAGAAGCTTTTAGCTGCGATCCGCAATAATCCGAAGGATGTTAGGTTTGTGGATGCCTGTAGGGTAGCTGAGTGGCTTGGGTTCGTTCATAAGGGCGGGAAGGGTAGCCATCGCGCCTTCTCTCGAAGCGGTGAGCGGACGGGCCTCAACTTTCAGAACCGGGATGGGAAGATTACGCCATACCAAGCGAGGCAGCTAATCGCTATGATGGACAAATACGAGAAGGAGCAAGGCTCGTGACCCTGCACTATCCTGCAGAAGTGTTTTGGAGCGATGAAGACGAAGGTTGGATTGCTGTCGCTCCCGACCTTCCGGGATGCTCTGCGTTCGGTGCGAGCCGGCCCGAAGCCCTCAGGGAACTTGAGCCGGCGATTGAAGCATGGATTGAAGCGGCCAAGGCGGCGGGTAACTCAATCCCAGAGCCCTCGGTTAGGCTTAGGGCCTAGTCAACTTCCCGGCGTCAATTTGCGCCGGGAAGTTGACTAGCGGGGCGGCAACGCGCCGAATGACGATGACGTGAACGACGCCGTACCGTGATCAGTCCAGCGGCTCCAGCTTTACGATCGCAGCGCCGTGATTGTTGCCGAACCATACCGTAACCGGCGTCGTCTCGTTATCGATGTAGAGGTTGCGGATATTGGTGTTCGCCGGCAGCGGATATTCCGCCATGTCGCCGGTTTTAGTGTTGATCCGTGCAATGCGGTCCGAGGCCATGCCGCCGGTCCACAGATCGCCGTTCTTGTCGATCTTGGCCTGGTAGGGCAGGGACCACTTGGTCGGCACCGTCCATTCCTGGATACGGTTGGTCTTGGTGTCGAGCATCGCGACGTTGTCGACCGCGTACTCGGCGAACCACAGGCGGCCTTCGTTGTCCATCTCGCCGCGGCGCGGCCGCGACCGATCGGTCGGGGTTTGGATGAAGGTGTATTCGCCGGTCTTGGCGTCGATGCGGCCGATGGCGCGGTCGCTGAAGTCGGCGATATAGAGATTGTTCTGCGCATCCGGGAAAATCTCATAGATCGAGTGCGGGCGTCCGGCGAGGGGCGAATCCGGTTTGATGTCCGCATACGGCTTGAGGTTCTCGAACTTGCCGCTCTTGAGATCGACCCGGTATACCGATGTCGAGGCGACATCCTGGATCCACAGCTTGCCGTCGACGTGGGAGGATTGCGGCGCCACGAAGGCCTGCTGCGAGCTTTCGCGATTGAACTCCGCCGCCACCGGCAACATGGTGAACGACTTCGTCGCCTTGTCGAACTTCGCCCCGCCGGCCTGATACATCAGCGACACCCAGAAATTGCCGTCGTGGTCGTGATAGAGGCTAAGTGCGCCCTTGGCGGCCTTCTCCTTCAGGATCGGGATCGGATACGAAGTGACTTGCCCGGTCCTGGGATCGAGGCGGCCGAGCTGCGGATCACCGAAATAGGTGAAATAGATGCCGCCGTCCGGGTCGCCCATCACGTCATGGGGCTGATCGGTCTGCTTCGACAGTTTGTAGGTGGTGACGATGGCGCGGGTGCCTTTGCCGGAAACGCGCTTGAGCGTCTTGAGCTCATACGGGAAGGTCTCCGACGCGCTCAAGTTCACCGAGGCCAGATATTCGGCGAGGCGCTGCAGGCGTTCGGGCTGCTGCACCAAGAGCCCCGTCGATTCGCCGGTTCGCATTTGCGGCGCGAGAGGTGTCGTGTTCTGGGCGTAGCGCAGCATGCGCGGGATGATCGCCACCCACTCCTCGGCCGTATGCCTGGAGCGGGCGATGCGCTCCAGCGTGTGACAGCTCATGCAATCGGCCACGAGGCGCTTCTCCGCATCCGTGCCGGGCCAGCTTGCGAGCCATTCGGCGCTGGTGAGCTGGCCGACGAGATTGCGGGTCTTCTTGAGCTTGATGTCGGCCGTCACAGTCTGCTCGGCCGCGACGTTTGCGGTCGGCTTGCCGTCGAGGTCATAACCGACCGCCCGGATGGTCAACGCATACGTCCCCGGAACGAGGCGGTCGGCCGGGAAGCTATAGCGGCCCTTGTCGTCCGTTACCACCGTAACCGAGATGGTGGATTTGTCCCGCGTCGCCGTCACGGTGACGCCGCCCATCGGCCCTTCCTCGGTCGAGCGCACTTCGCCCGTGAGAGCCGACGCGCTCTGAGCCCGCGATACGCTGTGGAAGGCGACGGTGGAGATTCCGGCCAACAGAATAGCGGCGAAACGCTTCATGCGCATGGTGCTCTCTCCCGTGCGGACCCGCGCGATGGCGGCGGGCCGCGATATGGCGGCTTATCGCGAAATTGTTCCGAAAGAGCGTAGGGTCACGGTTTCGCGCGGTCAAGCGCTGCGCACCTCCCCAGGATGAGGTAGAGTGGTTGAAAAGGCCCAATGCGGGCGGGAGGAGCGCATGACTTCGCAGCGAGAGAATTCGCAAATCGAAAGGCCCATCGATCGACGGCTGTTTCTCGGCGCGGCCGGCGCGCTGACGCTGGCGGCGCAACCGGCGCTCGCACAAGGGGCGCAAACCGAGGCAAAGGCCGAAGCCAAGCCCACGGACGCCGGGAAACGGCTCAGCGACACCATCGCGGACTTCGTCGTCGGCTTCGACGCGACGACTTTGCCGCCGCTCGCGGTCGAGCGGGTGCGGCTCGCCTTCATTGACACGTTCGCCGTGATGCTGGCCGGCAGCCGCGAGGAGGGGACCGGCATCATCTGCGAAATGGTACAGCAGGAGGGAGCGGTCCCGAGGGTGTCGGTGGTCGGCCAGTCGTTCCGGACGTCGCCGCAGCTTGCGGCGCTTGCCAACGGCGTCGCTGCCCACATCATGGACTACGACTTCTCCTCGCTGCTCGGCCAGCCGACCTCGCCGATCATCCCGGCGCTGCTGCCGATCGCGGAAAGCTTACGCGCAACGCCCGCCGAGGTGACGGCGGCGTTCATCGTCGGTTTCGAGGTGTGCTTGAAGCTTGCCCGCGCCGCGCCCGAGCAAACCGCGGTCGGCGGCTGGCACGCGGTGTCGAGCATCGGCACCATGGGGGCGGCCATGGCATGCGCGCGCCTTCTCAAGGTGCCGCGCGAGCGCATTGCGGACGTGCTCGGCATCGCCGCATCGCTGTCGGGCGGGCTGGCGGCTAATTTCGGCACCATGACCAAGCCGCTGCACTCCGGCACCAGCGCTCGCAACGCGATCCTAGCGGCCACGCTTGGCCGCAATGGCTTCACGGCTAGCGCCGCCGCACTGGAGCATCCGGTATCAGGTTATTTCCGCGCTTTCGATCGCGGCATCAAGGTCTCGTTCGAGCCGATTGCGGAGCTCGGCCGGAGCTACGACATCGTCGATCGCGGCTTCAAGCCCAAGCGCTACCCCTGCGGCGGGCTCGGCCACACCGCGATCGATGCGACCCTCGAATTGCGGGGCGAGCTCAACGTCGCGGACATCGCCGCCATCAAGACGAGCATCACCAAATTCGCCGCCTCCCGCATCGGCTCGGCGTATCCCGCCTCGATCGAGAGCGCGAAATTCAGCATGCCATACGTGGCAGCCTACACCGCGCTTTACGGAGCCCCGATGCTCAAGGCCTTCACCGAGGAGGCAATCCATGATCCGGCCGTGAAGGCGCTGGCCAGCAAAGTTTCCGTCGCGATCGATCCGGAATTCGCCGACATCCTGGAGGAGAGCCCCTCGCGTGTAACCGTCACGCTCAGCGATGGTCGTACCGTTGAGCGCATGCGCTATTACGCCAGCGGCACACCGCAGGCGCCGCTGACGCCGGAACAGGTCGAGGAGAAGTTCTTCACCTGCGCCGAGCGTGCGGTCGACAAGGCCGCGGCGGCGAAGATCTTTGCGTTCCTCAAGCGGATCGAGCTGGAGCGCTCGTTCGCCGAACTGTGGGGGCTGGTGACGCGGGCGTGATGCCTTAGAAACCGCCTCAGTGCGGTGGCGGCACGATGCGCAGGTAAGGCCGCGGCGCCTTCCAGCCCTGCGGGTAGGTCTTCTTGGCGTCGTCATCGCTCACCGAGCCGGCAATGATGACGTCCTCGCCCTGCTTCCAGTTGGCAGGAGTCGCCACTTTGTGCTTCGCCGTCAGTTGCAGGGAATCGACCACGCGCAGCACCTCGTCGAAATTTCGTCCCGTGGTCATCGGATAGACCAGGATCAGCTTGATCTTCTTGTCCGGCCCGATGATGAAGACGTTGCGCACTGTCTGATTGTCGGCTGCGGTGCGCTGAGAGGCGTCGCCCGAGGCGGCTGCAGGCAGCATGTTCCAGGCCTTGGCAATCTTGAGATCGGTGTCACCGATCATCGGATAGTTCGGCGCAAAACCAGTGGTGTCCTCGATGTCGGCCGCCCATTTGGTGTGGTTAGCGACCGGATCGACCGAGAGGCCTATGACCTTGACATTGCGCTTGTCGAATTCCGGTTTGAGGCGCGCCATGGTGCCGAGCTCGGTGGTGCAGACCGGCGTGAAGTCCTTCGGATGGGAGAACAGGATGGCCCACGAATTTCCGACCCAGTCATGAAAGCGAATGTGGCCTTCAGTCGTGTCTGCTGCAAAATCCGGGGCGGCATCGCCAATCTGAAGAGTCATCATCGTCTCCTTCCGCATAATTCGTACACCCGCTTTTGCGTCGAGCGCGCGCGCCGTCTCAGCGCTTGGGCAAACCGCGCATCCGGGCGGACCCGGCGCAGTCCGCGCTCGCTGGGCGGGCCCGCACGCGGCCCGCGAGTCGGCGCCAAAGCGCCGGCGCTGCTGTGTGTCCCAAAAAATGACATCGCGGCCGCAATGCTAAACGGGCGTGCCGTCCACTCGATATCCGCTGGTTGCCTGCGCTGTCCGGATAGCGCCAAAATCCGTCGCGGCAACGAAGGCCGCTATCCGAAAATTGCAAGAAAATTTCACTCCTCTCCGTTACGATTGTAGCGCCGGAAGGATTCGGCATAATGGCCGTTGAATTTCTTGAGCTGACCTGACGCAATTTCCCGCTCGCCTGTTCCTTTCCGATTCTCTTGGCGATTGCGCAGGCCGCAGAGATTGCCACAGATAAATCGATTCGATACGGCGGGTGCCGAATATTGGGGAATGTGGGCATGCATTTGCATGGAAAGCCTCTGCTCGACGACTTTGCCGTGTTCCACAGTCGAGACCGTGATGAGACCCAAGCTTGGCTACGGAAGGTGGACTTTTGCGTCGACTATCCGGCCCGACCGGAAGGGCGGCTCGATGTGCGGTTGAACGGCATTTATCTACCCGGCATGTATCTCGGTTACGCGCAATACGGCTCGACGGTCCTGGTGCGGGCAAGCCCGGCCCGCGACGACTATTGGGTCCAGTTTCCGCTCAGCGGGCATCTGGAGGCGACCGTCGGTCGCGATCTGATCGACTGCAATCCGGATTGCGCCTGGATCGCCTCGCCGACCCGCCAGGACTATTACGCGATGCGGTCGGACGCCGGCAGCGCCCGCATCCATCTATGCCTGAACAAGTCGGCAATTTCCCATCAACTCGAAGCGCTGCTTGATCAACCGCTGTGTGCGCCTCTCGAGTTCGCTCCCGCAATGGATCTTACCACCGGCTTCGGCAACAGCCTGGCACGACTCATCCTGATGGTGGCGACCGATCTGGATCGGGCCGGTTCGATTTATCTCGCCCCGGCCGCGATGGTGGCTTTGGAGCAATTTGTGTTCACGGTCCTTCTGATGTCGCATCCGCATAATTACAGCACGGCATTACGGCGCCGCGAGAAGCCGATCGCCCCCCGCGACGTCAAGCGCGCCATCGACTATATACACGGGCACCTCGATGCGCCCATCAGGCTTGCCGACATTGTGCGGGCGTCCGGCGTTCCGGGACGGACCCTGTTCAAGCATTTCAACGATTGCCGCGGCATCTCGCCGATGCGGTACCTGCGCAACGCCCGCCTCGACAAGGTCCGCGAAACGCTTCGTAGCGCGCCGCAGGCCCGTGTCACCGACATCGCAATGCAATGGGGCTTCACCCATATGGGACGTTTTTCTGTCGAATACCGTCGGCGATTCAGCGAAAGTCCCTCGGAAACGCCGTCCCGCGGTGCGCGGTCGCCATCGTATTCGTCGAACCGTGCGTCGCCGTCATTTTCTGATTTTCGGGCGGCATGGTGGAAGGCACGGTGCTCCGGCTGAATCTTGTCTCGGATTTGGAGCGGTCGGATGACGCTCCGTTGAGCAGCGCCCTTAAATGTAGCAGCTCGCCGCTCTGGTGTTTTGCGGAACAGCGCGTAGGATGGCTTGAGCAACGCGAAACCCATCATGGCCTGTCCGCATGGCTTCGATGGGTTTCGCTTCGCTCAACCCATCCTACGTGTGTCCCACCAGGACACCGCGCCCATGAGTTCAACAGGGAGGACTGTCATGCGTAATACAGATCGCGTGAAATTGCTGTGCGGGATCGCCGTCGCGGCGATCGCGATGTCGGTTGTGCCGACCTATGCCCAGGACGCCAACTCAGCCCCCAATGCTTACCGCCTCGATGAAGGCTGGGCCAAACAGCCCATGGGGCGCGGCAACGGCTCCACCATCGGGCTCAACGTCGATCGCGACGGCAAGAGCATGTGGATCTACGACCGCTGCGGCGGCAACAGCTGCGAGGGCTCCAAGATTGCGCCGCTCAACAAGTACGATGCTTCCGGGCGCGTAGTAGCGAGCCTCGGCGCCGGGATGACGAACTTCCCGCATGGCCTGTTCGTCGATAAGGACGGCAACATCTGGATCACCGACGGGCGCGCCGACAAGGACAAGAAGACCGGCCACACGGTCATGAAGCTCTCGCCTGACGGCAAGGTGCTCATGACACTTGGCACGCCGGGCCAGGCCGGCGACGATGCTGCCCATTTCAACGCGCCCTCCGACGTGGTTGTCGCCCCGAACGGCGATATTTTCGTCGCCGACGGGCACGGCGACAAGACCAACGCCCGCATCGTCAAATTCTCCAGCGACGGCAAGTTCATCAAGGCGTGGGGCAAGGAAGGCAAGGGACCGGGCGAATTCGACGTGCCGCACGGGCTCGCTTTCGATTCTGCCGGGCGCCTGTTCGTCGCCGACCGCGCCAATAGCCGCCTCCAAATCTTCGACCAGGATGGCAAGTTCCTTGCCGAGTGGAAGCAGTTCGGCCGGCCGAGCGGCGTCTGGATCGACAAGAACGACGCTATCTACGTCGCCGACTCGCAGTCGACCGACAAGACCAACCCGGGCTTCAAGCAGGGCATCCGGGTCGGCAGTGCCAAGGACGGCAAGGTCACCGGCTTCATCGAGGAAACCAAATACCCCGGCGCCCTCGAAGGCGTCGGCGTGGACGACGACGGCAACATCTATGCCGGCTATACGAACGCTCAGAGGCTCGAGAAATTCGGGAAGAAACTGACGCAGTAACACCAACGGGCGTCTGCGAGGCGTAGAACGCGTCCCGCTGACATTCATGCAACGTCATTGCCGGGCTTGACCCGGCAATCCATCTCCCTCGCGCGCCATGCGCGCCGCCGTCAGCATCACCGCGGGACTGGTGCTGCGCCGGCGCCTTGCGTCCACCGGCTGGTGCGCAATGGATTCTTAGCTGTGGTTCTGGTCTGGCTCGGCTGGACCGCCGGCGTGCAGCTCTCGATCGTCAACGTCATGAACTATGTCATGGCCCCGTTCAGTCACTTCGATATCGGCTTCTACCTCGCCGAGCCGCTGGTGGTCATCGTCGCCTTGCTGTCTTCGTGTACGGAATTCACCGGACTTGGCCTGACCAGTGCG
>WNFT01001416.1_pt1 | contig 27924 bp, 25 predicted proteins | sample 5400191 | NCBI WGS metagenome assembly WNFT01 (sample SAMN13153359, study PRJNA577476) | soil metagenome | isolation source: 80 cm saprolite under Madrone tree | place: USA:California | collected 2016-06-14 | reverse complement strand
TTTCGTGTGCATGACCACTCGCACAACGAAGTGCAAAAATTGGAGACGCCAATGCGGACACCATTGCTCACAACCTCCGAAAAAATGGCCAATCTCCAGACCCCTCCTTTTCAAGGAGGGGAATCCGTTGTTCGAATCCAGCAACTACGGCACCAGCATTACCGGCGCCTGCCAGAACGCTACCTTCTGCCCGGTGGGATCCAGAACCGTTACCTGGCAGTTGTATTCGCCGGCCGGAAGCTTCCCGAGCGCGAGACTGAACTTTAGCGGCACTGCCTTGGATTTGGGATCCAGTCCGTCAACGACCGCCAGCGGCGGTGTTTCGAACGCTTTGGTCTGGCCCTGGTAAAAAGTCACGAATGCAACCAGCGGCTGCGTGCTTGTCGCATTCCGCTCGTAGGCCTGAAAGTAGATGTACATATCGCGGCTCCTGCTGAAGACGCGAGTCACGCTGGGAATCAGCTTCTGCCCTTCGACAACCAACGGGCTGGCCGCTTGACCGGCGCCTTTGTCCTTACCAGCGTTGTAGAGCGCATCCCGCATGTCCACGCGCTGGCTGCTCAAGACGACGGAACTGATAGGAATGCGCTCTTCCTCTTTCATCAGGTTCGGAATCACGAACGGGGTTTGATATGTTCCCATGCGGCCCGTCTCAGCGTTGCGAGCGAGGAACTTGATCACGTATTTTCCGGGAAGCAGAGTGAAGCCTGTGTCGTATTGAATCGGGCGTTTCGATAGTTCGCCCGCGGTCTCACCGCTCAACTTGATGTCCACCTTATCGCGCAGGTTTTGAATCGTCGTGCCGTAGTCATCCTTCACTTCACCGATGAAATCGATGAGGGTGCGCTCGGCGCCGCCGCGCCGCGCAAGCACCAGTTCGCTGCCCGGGATCTTGACGGTAATCGGCACGAAATACTCCGCCCGATTCAGCTGGAAGTAATTCACCTCCATCGCAATCGTCAGGTCCGTAATCGGATCACCCAGCATCAGCGCTTCCTCGAGTTGCCTTTCTTTGTCGGCAGCCGTGAATTTGCTGAATTGTTTGGGGGCGAAATATCCCTGACGATAATCCAATTTCGCTTGCAGGCCGTCCTTGAGAGCGATTTTGATGCGCCGGAACTTGCCATCCACGGACGTATTGGTCGGGTAGTAGCCGATGACGTAGTAGCTCGTAATCGCCTGCTGCGCCTGAACGATTCCCGCGGCCAGGTCGTTGCTGTCGAGCAGCGCCTTCCCGCCGGTATCCTCAGCAAGCGCGAAGAGGGAGTCCTGCGACCGCTGGAAGTTGGTGATGGTGGCCATCGCCGTGGTACCCGAAAACACTCCAATGCCGCCGGGAGATTGCCGCGTGGCATCGCCCAGAGGAGCCGAGGCGACGAGGCCGCGCGCGTCCACCGGATAGAACGACACATTGGCCCGGATAGCGGCGTTGATCGTGGCGCGCAGTTGAGCCTGGTTGTCCGTCCCATTCAATCGCAAACCGCTGGCAAAATAGACGATCGACTTCCGCTCCTTGAACGGCCGCAGCATCGTCGCCGCCGTCTGCAAAGCGGCGAGCTGCCGGTCGGTATTAAAGATGTTGAACTCACCTGCGTCCTGGCCGAAGGCGCCGTTGTCGGGAGTCGTGTTGTCGTCGTCTTCCGGATACATCAACTTCTGGAGCGTTTCCAGGAGCTGATCGCGATTGTTGGTGAACTCCTGAAGCGTCCGGACTGCTCCTTTGGAGAAAGTCATGATCATCACGAGATCCGGCGCCTGCATCTCGGTCCGGATGAATTTCACGGCCGCGGCGAACGAGCGCAACTGGTCCGACGGCGCCGACGTGGTCTGATCGAAAAACAACACCAGAAGCCGGCGGTCCTGGTACTGCGAATTCCCGGAAGCCGGAGGCCGGGCCTGAATGGGCGTGGCCGGCTGGGCCGCAGGCGTGTCTTCCAGCCTTTGAAAATCGAACACACTGATCGTTTGAGGGACTCCGTCTTCGGTGACCGTGAAATCTCCCGCAGTCAGGCCTTCGACGGTCTTCCCGGTGTTGTCTTTCACCGTGACGGTCTGCACGACCAATTGCGTATTGACCTGCAAGCTAAATTGATTCGGGTTTTGTTGGGCGTATGAAACACAAAGACGCAAAGACACAAAGGCACAAAGAAAGGCCGCAAACATCGCTGGCGTAAAGCCGACGGTTACATGCGGCCTTTCTTTGTGCCTTTGTGTCTTTGTGTCTTTGTGTTTTAAGAAAATCATTCTCAGAACCTCAGGCGCAGCGTGGTTTGCAGGCTGCGCATCGGATTCGGGCGATAGGGCAGCCCGAACTGCACATTTGTAACCGTGGTGTTCCAGCTCTGAAACGTGACGTGATTGAGGACATTTCTCGCGTCCACTCGCAGATCGACATTGTAGCGATCGCCCCACGGGAACGTCCGGCCCAGCGATGCGTTCAAATCAAATTGAGAGGGACCCGTAATGGAATTTCTTCCTGCATTCCCCCACTGGCCTGCCGCCGGCGCACGATAGGCGGCCGGATTCAGGCGCAAGCCCGGCGGAGCTGCATGGATGGAAGCGCCCGTCGTATCCGGCCGAATACTGCCGGTGACTCCCGTTCCTCTCACTGCCGTTGGATACGTGGGTGTTTGCGGCAGACCGCTGCCTACCGTCATCTGCGCCGCGAAAGTCCATTCCTTAAAAACCGCGCCCCTCCAGCCACTCAGCAGGGCCCCGCCGCGCACTCCGGCACCGGTGGTGTATTGCGACTGCACAGTCAATTGATGCCGCTGATCAAAATTCGAGAGCGCCCGCTCCTCTTTCAGATCCAGCCAGTTCTGCGCGACGGCAGGTCCGCCCTGGCCGAGCGCCAGCATTTGCGTTCCCGCCATGAGCGGAGCGTTATCGATTGCCTTTGAAAACGTGTACTGCGCGCTCGCCGTCAATCCACTGCGTAGTCTGCGCCGCAATTGAATCTGGCCGGAATGCCGGTTCGAGTTGCCGTTCGAGCTCAGGTAAAGGTATCCCGTCGGACACGCCGGACAAGGATTCAGCGCACCGTTTGGGAACGTGTGCGGGAGTAACTCCTGCATCAAACGAGTTCCCTTCGTTCCCATGTACATCGCCGTCACCTGCAGCGCTGCAGGCAAATCCCGTTGAACGGATAGCTGCCAGGTCTGTGCATACCCGATGCGGAAATTCGGATCGATGGCAAACGTGTTCGGCGTGATGCCGGGAGAGGTGTTGAACCCGTTCGCCAGCGTGAGCCGATTTGCGGGAGTGTTCTGGACACTCAAACTCTTCGATAGCGGCGACTGCTGCGCCATTTGAATCGCGATCGACTGATACACGGACGTGTTGCGATAAACGCCGTAACCGCCGCGAACAATCAATGAGGAGGCGGCAACCGGACGCCACGCGAAGGATATGCGCGGTTGAATACCGCCCCGGTCGGGATGCAAAAGCGAGTTCCCCGCGTTGCCCGCAACCACCGGCGCGACCGCCGCAAAGCGGGGCGCGATGTCCAGATTCACCAGGCGGCCATACGACTCCGTTATCGGAGCTTCATACTCCCATCGCACACCTGCGTTCAAAGTCAACGAGCCGCTCATTCGCCAGTCATCGGTGACGAAAGCATCGGAGACCGATTGGCGAAAGTATTTGTCGGCATTGCCAAAGGCAATCGAGCTTGTATCGGGCGTACCGAGAAGGAAGTCGGCAAAGTCGGATCCGGCGGCCTCCCCTGTAAAGGCAAAGCTGCCGCGCGCATCCTGCTGGGACAGGACATTGAACTGCACTCGCCGATAGTCGGCTCCAAACGTAAGGTTGTGCCGCCCTCGATTCCAGAAGCTGCTGTATGAAATGCCGCTGGTCTGATTCCGATTGAATGAATATTGCGAGTCGGAAAGCGATGCAATGCCACCCGAGAAAGTGAGACTCGGCGGGCCCCAGTTCACGGGTTCCTGGTTGTTGCCTGAAATTCCGGCGTGGCCGGAAACATTCAGGCGATTCGCAAAGAATGGAGTCGTGCGCGTGGCAAGGCGGCTGAACTGGTACCTGAAGGTTACGGAAAACCTTGGAACCGGGCGGTACGTCCAGCCAAAAGCTGCGTTGATACCGTGGCTTTCACTCGTGTCCAGAAAGTTGAACAGATTTGGATTGTCTGTACGCGTGCTCTGGTAATCGAAGTTTCCGGCAAACTGATTCTTTTGATTCACAACCTTGTTGAAGCGCGATTGCACACTATCCTGATGCGTGATGTCGATAATCGGTATCTGATAGTTGTACCCTGCGTTCCCGTCGAAGTTGGGAAGTGGATACAAGCCCAACAGGGCCCTGGCTTCAGGCGTGATGCGGCTTTGGGGAATCACGTTGCCGGGAAATGACACACCAGTGACCGGATCGAAAATCTGAACGGGCCCCGACGTGTTTCGTGCCGCGGACAAATCTCCGCTGCGCTCGAGAACGGTCGGCATGCGCGTGGTTTGCGTGGTGGCATTTCGATTTTGTGTGCGCTGATATCCGAAGAAGAACGTGGGACCGTTCCGGATCAGGTGTGGAATCCTCAGTGGGCCGCCCAGCGTCACCGAGCCAAGGAGGCGGCTATAGGACAGCCTGGGAGTGTCCTGCCCGGTCAAAGAATACGGACGTGCATTCAAGCCGGAATTGTCCACAATCACACCGACCCCGCCCGTGTACAACGGCCTGGTGCCCCTGCGATTGTTCCCGAACGCGGCTAGCTGGGCAAAAGGCGACACCGCTCCGTTGTTGACGCTGCCATTGATGAGAAGTCCATCGGCGGCGCGCTGATTCAGATCTTCGGGACTGAGGTTTGCAAAGGCTCCAGACGCCGCGGTTTCGGCTCCCGGCGAGGGAGTGGAGTTGCTCGTTGCATTCACCTCCGCTCGCTGAAAACCCCGCCGAGATGGGGCCGGAGCGGCCGCCGGTGCTGGCGCCGCGCTCGTGAGGACTTCCGCGTGGATTTCCTCGAACGGCAGCATCTTTAATTCCCACTCCACACCGGCCGCGCCTGCAGCGATCGTGAGGTCCTGCTGGATGGGCGCGAAGCCAGGCATCTCGACCTGGATCGTCCAGACTCCCTCCGGCAGTTCGGGAAAGGCGTAGATGCCCTGCGGGTCCGTGATCGCGACGAACTTCTGCCGGTTCTGCGTCGCCGTCACCGCCACGCCAGGAACCGGCAGACCGCCGAACTTGACGAGGCCATGATGTTCTGCCGCGGCCGCGGCATCTTCCAGAACGGCAAGCACGAGAATCAACAAACCCGCTCTTCTCACTAATTCTCCGAGGGAGGCTGCACACTATCGATGACCAGAACTTCAACCTGCCCCTTAGTCGACTCCAATCTCAGCCCCAGTTGTTCCTGGAGGGCTGTGAAGATCGAAGGCCCGGAAGGATCGACTGGAGGAGGCGGTGGTTCCGGCCCACCCGGCACGACTGCGCCAAACGGTCCGAAGGTCTGCCCCACTTCCGGAGTCCACTGCAGCTGGATATCAAATAGTCCCTTGAGGTCCGTCTTGTCGATGATGGGCCGGCCCAGTTGTTGTGACAAGGCATTTACGAGCGTCGACAACGGCACCGCCGAAGCGAACATGCTGCCTCTTCCCATTCCGAAGGCGCCTCGGGGTGGCGGACCGCCAGGGCCGCCTCGCAGACCGTCGAACCCACCGCGAGGGCCGGCGCCGGGTTCACCACGCGGGCCGGCACCGCGTTCACCAGGCTGGGGCGGGCCGGGCGGGGTTTGATCCGCGGACAATTTTATTTTGGGTCCGTCCTTTGCGGCCACGAGCGTATACGTCGGCAACTCTCTCGTCTCGCGGTGGAACTTCAGTTGAAAGCGGTCTTCCAACAGCGACTGAACCATGAGCGCCATTTGCTCCGCCGGAATCGGGCGGCCCCCGCCTTCCGGTTTCGCCAGGACATCGAAATGATCGGTGTCCATCCACTTCGGTCCACCCAGGATTTGGAAATCCTGTATGCGGTATGCAAATCGGATCAGGAGCCTTAGCGTCACGTTGTTCGCATTAAACGTGCCGCCGGGCGCGGCAATCCCGATGCGGTTTACTCCGGAGTTGTTCGGTTTGATCGATGCGACGTCAAACGAAGGCCGAGTGTTGCCTGCTTGCGAGAAGGCGGGCATTGCAATCGCGGCAATTGCCGCGATCGCCAACAGCATGCATGCGATGTAACGTCTCATAGTTTCCTCGATTCGTTTCGGTGAGATTTGCACTTTCTTCTGTAGACACCGCAGAAGCCGCTCCTGGTTCACGACTGATTCACGGTGTGCTCCGTATATAGCACACCGCGGATAACACTAGCAGGCTGCGGAAAAACTCGGATCGGGCGCCTGTAGCGGCGCTCTATGAGCGCCGGTTTTTCCTGGAATCAACGAAATACCGGAAATCCAACTATCGAACCCTGCCAGACAAAATGAATCAGCGCGGCGCTGAGCGCCTCTGTGATCGCCGTCATTTGGTTCCTCCTTCAAATCGATCGAGCAGTTTTTCGATGGCTTCCAAATCTTCCGGCGACGATTTCTTTGTGGCCAACGCGTGCATCACAAGTGATTTTACCGAGCCGCCATAGGCCCGCTGAATCAAATCCTTCAACAGCTGCCGCTGCGTTTGTTCCTGGGAGTAACGCGCCCGATAGATTTGTGGCCGGACCGTTTCGTCACGCTCGACCAGTCCCTTCTCGGTCATGATCTGCATCATCTTTAAAACGGTCGTGTAGCCGGTGGGCCGGGATTCATTCAGGATTTCCTGGATGTCGCGCACCGAACGCGGCCCGGCATCCCACAGGACTCGCAGAATCGTGAGTTCCAGCCTCGTCGGACGAACTTCTTTTTTAGCCATGCAACGAGTATTGACGAACGTTTTCGTCATTGTCAACGAAACCTTTCGTCATTCTCACGGTAACCGCGGTTCCCTTCTGCGTGATATATTCCAAAGTTTATCGGAGAAGGAGGATTGATGGCGGTAGCCACCATGGACAAGATCGTCTCGCTATCCAAGCGACGGGGGTTTCTCTTCCAGGGCAGCGAGTTGTACGGAGGTCTGCAGGGCACGTGGGACTACGGGCCGATGGGCGTCGAACTCAAGAACAACGTGAAGCGCGCCTGGTGGCGAGCCAACGTTTACGAGCGCGACGACATGGAGGGCCTCGACGCCGCCATCCTTATGAACAAACTCGTCCTTCGATACTCCGGTCACGAAGCCACGTTCTCCGATCCGCTCGTGGACTGCCGCAAATGCAAAAAAAGGTTTCGCGCGGATCAGGTCGATCCGAACGAAAAGTGCCCGGAAGGCGGCGTTCACAATTTCACGGAGCCGCGTCCGTTCAACCTCATGTTCAAGACGACCGTAGGGCCGATCGAGGACGAAAACAATATTGCCTATCTGCGGCCCGAGACGGCGCAGGGCATTTTCGTCAACTTCAAGAATGTTCTCGACTCCACCAACCGCAAGCTTCCGTTCGGCATCGCGCAGATCGGCAAGGCGTACCGGAACGAGATCACTCCGAAGAATTTCATCTTTCGCGTACGCGAGTTCGAACAAATGGAGATCGAGTTCTTCGTGATGCCGGGAACTGATGAAGAATGGCACAACCGCTGGATCGCGGACCGCGTGGCGTGGTATCACGAGTACGGCATCAAGCCTCGAAGCAGTTTGACGAAGTCGAAGGCATCGCGAACCGCACGGATTACGACTTGACCTGCCATACCAAGGGCGGGAAGACCGTTTTCAAGGACGGCACTGCGCTGCAAAACGAGCACGCGGTCCTGAAGCAGACATATTTCGACCAGCCGACAAACACGCACCTGACTCCATATGTCATCGAGCCTTCCGGTGGTGTGGACCGCATCACGCTCGCGTTTTTGATGGACGCCTACGAGGACCAGAAGCTGGAGGGCGGCAAGGAGCGCACCGTCCTGCATCTGCATCCGGACCTTGCTCCGGTTAAGGTCGCAGTGATTCCTCTGGCGCGCAACAAGCCGGACATCGTCGAAATGGCGAAACGCATCAAGCGAAGCCTGCAATCGACCGGAAGGCTGCGATCCCTCTTCGACGACAGCGGCAACATCGGGAAATGCTACGCGCGCCAGGACGAGATCGGTACGCCCTTCTGCGTCACCGTCGACCATCAGTCCCTTGAAGACCACCAGGTGACCGTCCGGCACCGCGATACCATGCTGCAGGACCGAATCGCCGTCGATGCGCTGGAACGCTATCTCGACGAGCGGCTGCGACAATAGCCGCGAGACGGGCGCGGCTAAAGCCCGCGACTACATTTGGGAACCATCGTGCCCCGCAATGTAGTCGCGGGCTTTAGCCCGCGCCCAGGATTCGGCCAATCATGAAATGAAGGGTGTGCGTTTGTACTTCTCTGCTTCGGCCTTGAGGTCGGGATCGCAGTCCAGGCCGAGCAGGAGATTGTATTGCTGGACGGCTTTGCTGCGTTCTTGCTTCGAATCGAAGATTTTTCCCATCCACAGGTAGGCGTTTGCCTTTTCGTTGGGCGTGGCGTCTTTACTCGCGACGACGTGCGAAAACTCCTCGACGGCTTTTTCGAACTGCTCCCGCTGGATGTAGCTGTCGGCCAGCCGGTAGTAAGCCCTGGCGATTCGCAGGCGTTCGTAGCCATCTTTCTTCGCCTGCACTTTCGCCAGGATCTGCTCGTACACTTGAATGGCGTTGTCCCAGTCCTTCATCTTGCCGTAGATAGAAGCCTTCGCGAGCTCGAAGAGGAAATTGCGGGGATACTTCGCATGAAGCTCGTTGATCAGCCGCAGCGAATCGTCGTACTTCTTCTCACGGTTATAGACCACCAGCAGCACCATCTTGGCATCCGTTGACCCGCTCTTACCTTTGGCGGCCGCGAGTTCGAGTTGCTGAATCCCCGCCTCTTTTCCGGCGCCGCGAACACCGAACACACCGACGACAAAGCGGACGAAACCGGGAACGACTCCGACCACATAGTCATAAGTGCCAATCGTCAGGCGCGCATCATCGAAAGTCGGGTCGAGTTTCAGCACCTGCTGATGGAGGCTTTTCGCTTCCTTGGCTTTGCTGTGCGCGCTGAGGTACGAACGCTTGACAGTCGCTTCGAAACTCGCGAGCGTCCCAAGCGAGATACCCTTGGCGTAGAGAGCGCGTACATCGTTTGGATTTTTCTTCAGCATCGCGTCGGCCTTCGCGATTGCCGTGGCAATGGTATCGCGCAGCCGTTTCTCGTCTTGAGGATTGACCGCATCCCTGGAGTCTTTCGTTCCGAAGGACGAACCGCCGGAGAAGCTTTCGATGTTGAGCTTCTGCTGGTCGAGGGTGATCTTGAGCCAGATCGAAGAGGCGAGAGCGTTCCAGTAGTCGGGATTATCGGGGTATTCCCGGGTCAGAGTTTCGTATCCGCTCTGTGCAATGCTAAAGTCGAGGTTGTAAAGAGCGTTCGTCGATTCCCGATAGATCTGATTGGGATCGGCTTCCGCAGCCGCGTATTGGACCAGCAGCAGGCCGAGCACAACAGTTGCAACCAGGCGAAAGGCGCCTCTTCGCTTAGAGAACATGATTCCTTTTAGAGATAACATTCCGTCACGCTCAACACCAGTCATTACGATCGGCATCATCGCTGTCAACGTCCTTGCCTTCTTCTATGAGCTCACGCTGGGCCGCTCGCTGGAGCGTTTTATGGAGCACTATGGCGTGGTGCCCGCTCTCGTGTTTGCGTGGCCGCAAAGCGACCTGCCGTTTACTGCGATCGTCATTCCGTTCCTGACGTCCATGTTCCTCCACGCCGGCTGGCTGCACCTTATCGGAAACATGTGGTACCTCTGGATCTTCGGCGACAATGTCGAAGACCGGCTCGGCCATTTTCCGTTCCTCATATTCTATCTGCTGTCCGGCATCGGCGCGGGGATCGTCCATACGATTTTCAACGCCAGCACTTTTGTTCCGAGCATTGGAGCCAGCGGCGCCATAGCCGGCGTCCTCGGCGCGTATATGGTGTCGTACCCGTTTGCCCGCGTGTTGACGCTTGTTCCTATCTTCATCTTCATCCAGGTCATCGAAATTCCCGCCCTGGTCGTCCTGGGCTTCTGGTTCATCATGCAATTCTTCTCCGGTACGGCAGCGCTAACGACGTCGACCAATGCCAGTTCGGGCGGCGTCGCCTGGTGGGCTCACGTCGGTGGCTTCGTGATCGGGATCATACTGGTCGGTCTGTTCCCTCGCAAAGACCGCCCCCGTTATGACTACTTCCAAGGTTAGACGCATCTTCAGGGCGTACGTGAAGAACCCGGTAGCTCCGGACCGGCTGGAGGTCCATGATCCAGGCTATCTCGTTGTTGCCGAAGGAAAAATCGAGAAATTGTCCCACGAAGATCCACGCAGCCAGTTTCCTTCCGCCGAATTCGTCGATCTTGGCGGGAAGGTGATCATGCCCGGCTTTATCGATACTCATGTGCACCTGCCTCAGCTGGCGATCGTCGGCACAGGCGGTGATTTGCTGACGTGGCTCAGCACCTATACGTATCCCGAGGAAGCACGATTCGCGGATCCGGAGTACGCCGCACGGATCTCAAAGCAGTTCTTCGACGAAATGATCGCCAACGGAACGACAACGGCCGCGATTTACTGTTCCGTCCACGAGGAAGCAACCGACATCGCGTTTTCGACGGCGCAAGCCGCGGGTGTGCGCGCATACATCGGGAAGGTGATGATGGATCGGAATTCACCGCCGGCGCTCCAGGAGTCTGCCGATGATTCGATCGCAGCCAGCCTCCGGCTCTTCGAAAAGTGGGACGGAGCGGAAGGCGGCCGTCTGCGTTACGTCTTTACTCCCCGGTTCGCGGGCTCCTGTTCCATGGATCTGATGAAACGCGCCGGCCAGCTTGCCGGGGAGCGCGGCGCGTTTGTTCAGTCACACTTGAGCGAGAACGCGGGCGAGGTCGAGTGGGTGAGGAAGCTCTTTCCCGATTATCCTTCCTACTCCGCGGTTTATGACTCGGCGCATCTGCTGAGTGAGCGATGCATCATGGCGCATTGCATTCATCTCTCTCCGGACGAGATTTCGCTGCTCGCCGCGCGGCGAACGAACGTGGCGTTTTGTCCCTACTCCAACCGCAACCTCCACAGCGGCACGATGCCCTACCGGAGGCTGCGTGATGCCGGCCTGAACATCTCGCTTGGATCCGACATCGCCGGCGGCCCGTCACTTTCCATGCTCCTTCAGATCAACGAAGCCATGAACGCCGTCGGCATTACGTTCGGTGAAGCACTGTACCTGGCCACACTCGGGGGCGCCATGACGCTCGGCATCTCGGACACCGTCGGAAATTTCATGCCCGGGAAGGACGCCGACTTTGTGGTGGTCCATGGCGAGTCCATCGAGGAGGTTTACGTTCACGGCCGGCGGGTGTATTTTTAGTACGCATGAAAAAGGCTCTCGGCGTTGCCCTTCTTTGTCTCCTGATCCAGCCCGCGTATGCCGCAGACAAGTGGCTGAGCGTGCGCTCGAAAAATTTCGTCGTGCTTGGAAATGCCACCGAATCGGACATCCGTCGGGTGGGACGCTACCTCGAAGAGTTTCGATCGGCATTCGCGATGATGTTTCCCAGGGTGGATCAGACATCGTCTGTCCCAACCACCATCATCGTCTTCAAGAACGAGGAATCGTTCAGGCCGTACAAGCCCGTCAACCAGGGCCAACCAGCAAACACTGTGGCGTTTTTTCAGCCGGGCGAGGACATGAATTACATCGCCGTCTCGGAGGTGATGAATTCCCCGTCCGTGATCTTCCACGAGTTCGTGCATTTCCTCACGCGTGAGGGCTCGGGCGGGCTGCCCGTCTGGGCGCGCGAAGGACTGGCCGAATGCTACAGCACCTTCGAAATGACGAAAGGGAACGAATTCACGCTGGGCCGCGCGCCGGAAGGGCACATTGCCACTCTGACCGAAAAGGCATTCCTTCCGCTCAAAACGCTCTTCAGCGTGGACTACGCCTCTCCTTATTACAACGAACAATCCAAGCAGGGAATTTTCTATGCCGAGTCGTGGGCGCTCACGCACTACCTGATCCTTGGCGCGGACGGAAAGCGCCGCAGTCAGTTTGCGCAGTTCCTGACAGCGCTCGCCAAAGGAGAACCTGTCGACGACAGTTTCGCGGAGGCCTTTCAGACCGACTACGGCACGATTCAAGACGAGCTGCGTGATTATTTGCGCAAGCGAAACACCTGGCCCACGATGAAGGTGACTTCGCGAGAGAACATTCAAATCGACGTCCGCTCGATCCGGACAACGACGCTCTCCGAGGCCGAGTCCGATTACTATCTTGGTGACCTGCTTCTTCACATGAATCGGCTTGGTGATGCGGAAACGCATCTGAAGAACGCGTTGACCAAGGATCCCAACCTCGTCTCGGCACAGGCTTCGTTCGGCATACTGCAGGTTCGGCAGCGCAAATACGACGAAGCAGTAACAGCGCTCAAGAAGGCCGTCGAGGCGGACTCGAAGAATCACATCACCAATTATTACTATGCGTATGTTCTCGAGCGAGCCGAGACCGAAGGCACGTTGACCTCTCAATCCGACTTCGCGGCGCGCTATGAAACGATCCGGACGTACGCAAAGAAAGCCATCGAGCTGGCGCCGCGGTTTGCCGAAGCCTACGCGTTGCTGGCCCGCATCAACATGTATGCGGGTGAAAACCTCGACGAATCGGAAGCCATGCTCAAGAAAGCCATCACTGCCGCGCCCGGCCGTCACGACCTCCAGCTTTTGCTTGCCGAGACGTATTTGCGCGCAGACAAGACGGCGGACGCGCGCGGTGTGCTGTCCAGTCTGGACCGCATCGCCGTCGATCCGGACATCCGAAAGAAGACGACGGCATTGCTGGATCAGAGCGAGCCAAGACAGGCTGTGTTTACAGAGATTCTCCCGGGCGGCACAAACGACAAAGACCGGCCCGCGCCGGAAATCCCACTGCCGCCGGCACCGCCACCCAAACAGCGCGAAACTGTGCTTGAAAATCTGACGCCCGTTGTACCCGCCGTCGAGGGCGAGAAGGTGACGGGGTTGCTTATCCTGCTGGACTGCGCGAACGGGTTGACGCTCCGGATTCGAAGCGACAAGGGTACGATCGATCTTCACTCGCCGCAGCCCGATAAAATCCAATTTCTCAGCTATACGGCGGACGTGACGGACAACATCAAGTGCGGCCCCCGCAATCCCGGCACGCCCGTCTCGGTCACGTATCGTCCTGGCGCTACGGGCGGCGGCGAACCCCTGGTCGTCGAATTCATCGAGAAGAAATAGTAATCCGCGGCTAGCTATTCTCGTCTCTAATCGAATTTGAACACGATACCAGTTGCCAATCGAAAACCGTTCCAGGCGCCGCCTGGAACTCGCAGGACACTGTAATCCGCTTGAAGAATGCGGAATGCAACAGCATCGTTTAACTCGTAGTCGAATCCAAACCCGACGGCCGCCGCAAAGCCTCGACTCTTCACTTGCGATACCTGAGTGCCCTGTGTGACTTTGGAGTTACTCGTAGCGCGGATGTAGTTGCCGCCGAGAAGCGCCTGGGCGAATGGCGTGAGCTTCCGAAATGCCGGCAGCTTGAATCTTGGACCGGCGCGGAGGGCGTACAAGTGATGGTCGGTTGTTACCGGAACCGACTCCACGAACCCATCTTGCGAGGCGTAGTGGCCGCTGACATCGACGGCAATGCCAAACCAGTCATTGTAGTTTCCAACGACAGCAACATTCCAGCCGTTGAAGCCCGTATTCCCTGCCCGGGCAAAAGAATAGCCCATGAACAATTCCCCGCGGGGCGATTGCCCGAAACAAATGGGTATTAAGGTCAGAATCAAAAAAGAACCTGGAAGTAGGAATCGAGGTCTCAACATCGATGGCCTTGATGTTAAACGTCGAGCAGGACGAATCTGGTCCACTGGCGCTTCCGTCTGGCAAGCGGACTGCTAATCCTCCTCTGGAGGTTCTGGGTCTTTATGTACTTCCTGACGGCGATGTTGGCTATCGCCTTGACTTTAGGCGTCCCCGGACCGGGACAACAATTCAACGAGTGGAACAAAAAGTCCACCCTTAGCACCGATTGTCCGGTAGAGCTTCCCGGAATCGTGCTCGAGCCCGGGGTTTACATCGTCAAGCTCCTTGACACCAAAGAAAAACGCAGTCTGGTTCAGATCTGGAATTCCGACGAGACCCAGATCATCGCCACGGTCGTGGCAATTCCGGATCACCGCTCCCAGCCCGAACAGTACAACACGTTCACCTATCACGACATCAAGGCGGATGGCCCGAAGCCGCTGCAAGCCTGGTACTACCCGGGGGACCAGGAGGGATTGGAGTTCGTGTATCCGAAGAATCGCGCTATCGAGATTGCCAAAGAAAGTGCGGATCGGGTCATGGGTTCTACGACAAAGGAAGGTGTGATCGTTGCCGTCACACCCAATGGCAAAGAAATTGTCATCGATCAGCCGCACCTGACGCAGACGGCGCGGCGAAAACCGCAATGATTTACAGATTTCTGATCCTCGTCGGTCTCGTATGCCTGGGCCTGTGGGGATTTTTTACAGTCCAGGCACGTTGGGAGCAGGAAGCGCTGGAGGAGCAACTTTATCGCGCTATGCCCGCCTCGACTCCATCCGTTCCGAAACAAGTTCTCAAGGAAGGCGACCTCTTTGGGCGGCTGGAGGTCCCACGACTAAACATGTCGGTGATGGTTATGGAAGGCGTCGCCGCCAGAACCCTGCGGCTCGGCGCCGGCCACATTCCCGGAACCGCAATGGGTATCGCCGCGCACCGCGATAGTTTCTTCCGGCCACTGTCCGGGATTCAGAAGGACGACATCATCCGGTTCACGTCGCTGGATGGATCGAAGGAGTATCGCGTCGTCTCCACGACGATCGTGGGACCCAAAGACACTTATGTCCTGGAAACCGAGCCGAAGGATTCCATCACCCTCGTGACGTGCTATCCCTTCTACTACATTGGTCCGGCACCGAAGCGCTTCATCGTCCAGGCGACAAAACTCTGAACCCAACTGTAGCGGCGCTCTATGAGCGCCGGCTTTTCCGGGAATCAACGAAACACCGGCGGTCATAGACCGCCGCTACAGTTCGGTCCGCCCTTTTCGGCGCCTTTTTCCGCAACCTGCTAGCCACCTGATGCCTTTTGTGGCTACAATTACTATTTGTCGTTTGACCAATGTCCCGTTCGTCTAGCCCGGTCTAGGACACAGCCCTTTCAAGGCTGCAGCACGGGTTCGAATCCCGTACGGGACGCTTTTAGGCTCTCATCCATGCTACGGCGCCAGACCATCCATGGGCCGCCTATTCTCTTGAAGAAACGCTTCGGCCAGCATTTTCTGACGGATCGTTCGATCCTCACGAGGATTGTTCAATTCGCAAACATCCGGCCCGACGACACGATTGTCGAAATCGGTCCCGGAGCCGGAGCGCTCACCGCACAACTGGCAGCGGCTGCACATCGCGTGATCGCCATCGAAATCGACAAAGACCTGATTGCGGGGCTCCGCGCCGGGATGCCCGCCAATGTCGAAATTGTCGAAGGCGATGCACTGCTGGTGGACTTTCCTCATGGACGGTTCCACCTGGTCGGAAACCTTCCCTACAACGTGGCAACGCCACTGTTCAAGAGATTCATCGAAAACCGCGGCCGCATCATCGACGCGACAGTAATGATTCAGAAGGAAGTAGCGGAACGGCTGATCGCAAAACCCGGCTCGGGCGACTACGGGCCGCTCTCCGTGCTGATCCAGTACTACGCAACGGTCAGCTATGGCTTCACCGTGCCGCCAGGCGCGTTCAAGCCCCGTCCCAAAGTGGACTCGGCCCTGATCCGCCTGGACTGGAAACCCAACGTGACGGAGGCGCATGAGTTCACGGACTTCGTCCAGCAGACGTTTTCTTCGAGACGGAAAAAGCTCGCGAACAATCTGCTCCATGCTTTTCCCGGCCTCGGGCGGCACGAAGTTCTTCATCGGATGGAGCAGGCCGGAATCCGGGTGAACGTACGGCCCGAAGAGCTTTCCGTAGACGAATTTCTCCGTGTGTATAATCAATTCAGGTAAAGATGCAGACCGACCAATCACTTGAAGTTGTCGCTCTTGGTGGACTCGGCGAATTCGGCATGCACATGATGGCATTCCGGTGCGAGGAATCGATCATTGTGGTCGACGCCGGCATCATGTTTCCCGACGAAGAACTGTTGGGCATCGACATCATCGTTCCCGACATTAGTTACCTTCTCGAGAGGAAAAGCGAAGTCAAAGCCATCTTCCTCACACACGGCCACGAAGACCACATCGGCGCGCTTCCCTTCATTCTTCCTTACCTCAACGTTCCGGTCTACGGTTCGACCTTCACCATGGCCCTGGTCAAGGGCAAGCTCGAGCAGCACGGCGTGCTCGAGGAGGCGCATCTCCACACGGTCAAGGCCAAGGACAAGATCTCCGTCGGATGCTTCACGGTTGAGTTCTTCCAGGTCACGCACTCGATCGTGGACGCCTTTGCCCTGGCGATCAAAACTCCCGTTGGGAACGTCATCCACACCGGCGACTTCAAGATCGATCCAACACCGATGGACGGAAAGAAATTCGATCTCCACACGCTGGCGGCCTACGGCGATCAGGGCGTACTGGCCCTTTTCTCCGACAGCACGAATGCCGAACACGCCGGGTATACGCCGTCCGAGCGCTCCGTGAACGATCGCTTCGAGTCGATCTTCAGGACGTCGAAAGGCCGGATCATTCTTTCGTGTTTCACGTCCTCAATTCCGAGGCTTCAGCTCGTTGTCGACCAGGCAAAGCAGTACGGGCGCATCGTCAGTTTCCTGGGACGCCGTATGGTGGAGAACACGGACACAGCCGAGGAGTTGGGTTTTCTGAAGGTGCCCCAGGGACTCATCATCCGATCGAAGGAGATTCGCAATTATCCACGCGAGAAGGTCTGCGTCGTAGCGGGTGGGTGCCAGGGCGAGCCTATGTCCGCGCTGTCGCGGCTGGCGCTGGATGATCACAAGGACTTCAAGATCGATGCCGGCGACACGGTGGTGCTGTCTGCGCGGCACATTCCCGGCAACGAGCGGGCGATCGGACGAATGATGGATCACTTTTACCGGCGCCGCGCCGACATCTATTACGCGGATGGAAGCCAGCCTCCGGTCCACGTGAGCGGCCACGCCAGCGAAGAGGAACTGAAACTCGTGGTCTCACTGGTGAAGCCGCGGTATTTCATTCCAATTCATGGGACCTATCGGCAGCTTCAACGGCATGCGAAGCTCGTGGAGAAAACGACCGTCGTTCAGGAAAAGATCATCGTGGCGGAAACGGGCGACATTCTCCGGTTCGGACCCGCGGGCGCCGAGATTGTTGGGAAGGCGCCCGTAGGACGCGTCTTAATCGACGAAGGAAGCCTGGAAGAGGTCGGGGCGGTGGTGATCCGCGACCGAAAGCATATCTCGGAAGATGGCATCATTCTTTCCATCATCGCCATTAACAAGCAAAGCGGGATGATTGAAATACCACCGGAGATCGTTTTCCGCGGGGTGGCGTTTGCCGAAGAAGACCGGCTGTTGAAGGAAAGCAGGCAAATGTTATTCGATACCGTAAATAACGCTACCGCCGAGGAGCGCGGCGACTGGACGGTGATCAAGGAAAAGATTCGCAAGGACCTGAAGAAGTTCTTCTACAAGCAGACTGCGAAGCGGCCTTTTATACTTCCGGTGATTCTGGAGATCTAAATGCGGGGAATACACGCCGCGGATTTCACGGATTACACGGATTCAATCCGGGTAATCCGTGAAATCCGCGGCCGATCATCATGAACATCATTCAAGCGATTGTCTTCGGCGCAGTTCAGGGTGTGACAGAGTTCCTTCCGGTTTCCAGCACAGCTCATCTCATTCTGCTCCCCTGGTTCATGGGATGGCCGGATCCCGGCCTCTCGTTTGATGTGGCGTTGCACCTGGGCACCCTCGTCGCGCTGCTCATCTATTTCCGAAAAGACTGGATCGCACTGATCGCGTCGGCCCTCGAACTCGTTCGCGGACGCACCTCGGATCCGAATGCGCGCATGGCGCTCTTCATCGTGGTTGCGACGATTCCCGGCGCTCTTGCCGGCGTGCTCTTCGAACACGCGGTGGAAACAGCATTGCGGTCACCGAAGTTGATCGCGCTCACGCTGGCGGGGCTTGGCCTGGTGCTTGTCTTCGCTGAATGGGTGGGCCGGCACAAAAAGAATCTCGAACAAATTTCCTGGTCCGATGCGATAACGGTCGGCCTGGCTCAGGCGCTCGCTCTGATCCCCGGCGTGTCGCGATCGGGTTCGACCATCACGGCCGGCCTCTTCGTCGGCATGAAACGTGAAGCGGCCGCGCGATTTTCCTTCTATCTTTCGGCTCCGATCATCGCGGGAGCGGTCGCCAAGAAGATGCTGGACATCTTAAAAGTGGGAGTGACGATAGATCAAATGAGCCCATTCATTGTCGGCATAGTCACTGCAGGTATTGTCGGCTACCTGTCCATTGCGTTCCTTCTTCGCTACCTCCAGACGCACAGCACATATTTGTTCGTTTACTACCGGATTGCGCTCGCTCTCACCGTGTATCTCGCAATCTGGTACGGATTCCGCTAAAATCATCGACAATGGCCCAACGAAGTTGGACGGCATACCTGGTACCGACAGCACATCGCCGGGTCAACGAATTTGTCGGACTGCTGCTGCTGACAATCGCAATTCTTCTGGGACTGAGTCTCGTTTCCTTCAACCCTGACGATCCTTCATTCAACATCAGCCGAAACCCGCTGTTTGCGGAAAAACCCACGAACTTCATCGGAGTGGTGGGCGCGTATGTGGCCGATCTTGTCTTTCAGGCGTGGGGTTCGTCGGCCTTTCTTATCCCGATCTTTCTTGGTGTGTACGCCTTCTACTGGCTGGCATCATGGCCGGTGGCGAGTTTCGGCGTTCGTCTTTCCGGAATGATCCTGATGATCGGCACACTATCCGCGTCGCTTTCCCTGTCGTCATTTCGGATTCGCGAGCACATTCCGGCTGGCGGTCTGTTCGGAAACATCATGGCGGACACTTTGAAGAACCTGCTGAATCCCGCAGGCACCGCCATCATCCTGATGTCGACATTTCTGATATCGCTCCTGCTGGCGACGACGTTTTCGTTCGCGTGGGCAGTAGCGATTCTGAAGCCGCGCTTCCGTTTTGTCGGGACGCTTGCCGAACAGTGGGCGGACTGGCAAGCCGGCCGCGCTCGTGAGAAGGCCGCGCGAGCCGAAACGAAAAAGGAAAAGACACTCAAGAAACAAACCATCGTGACGGACAAGGCGGCGCCCGTTGTGCGTGCGGAAACTGTGGTCGCCGGTGTAGGCGCCGGCTTTAGCCGGCGCGGGCCGGCCGCGACAACCGGGCCGGCTGAAGCCGGCCCCTACACAATCTCTAAACGCAAATCCGCCGCCGTTCAACCGGCGTCCACGGAGTTTCCGTCCACTGCCCTGCTCCACTCCCCTGCCGCGGCCATCGCCATCGACGAAGACGAACTCCGTTCGCGTGCCCGTCTCATCGAGAAAAAGGCGCGCGAGTTCGAAGTCGAAGGCAATGTTCAACAGATCCATCCCGGACCCGTCGTCACGACGTTTGAATTCAAACCCGAAGCCGGGATCAAGTATTCAAGGATCACCAGCCTGGGCGATGACCTTTGCCTCGCGCTCGAAGCGGAATCGGTCCGCATCGATCGCATACCGGGCAAATCCACCGTCGGAATCGAAGTACCTAATAACGAGCGCGCCACGATCGTGCTGCGCGAAATTCTGGAGGCTTCCGAGTACCATCTTTCCACGTACCGGCTGCCGCTCGCCCTGGGCAAGGACCATACCGGCAAGATTGTCATTTCAGATCTTCAAAAGATGCCTCATCTGCTCGCCGCCGGCGCCACGGGCACGGGAAAGAGCGTTTCGATAAACGCGATGATTCTTTCGCTGATTTTCCGCGCGCGGCCGGACCAGGTAAAGATGATCCTCATCGATCCGAAGCGTCTCGAGCTTGGTCTTTATCAGGACGTCCCGCATCTTCTGGTACCGGTTGTCACGGAACCCAAGATCGCGCAGAACGCGCTGAAGTGGGCGGTCGTCGAGATGGAGTCACGCTACAAGAAGCTCGCCAGGCGCGGCGTCAGGAATCTCGAAGCCTATAACGAACAGGTGAAGCAGCTTCCAATCCCGGGCCTCAATGGCCAACCTGAGGAAGAGGAAGACCGGGAGCCGCTGCCCTATATCGTGATCGTCATTGACGAACTGGCGGATCTGATGATGACCGCTCCCCGCGAGGTCGAAGAGTCCATCACGCGATTGGCACAGATGGCGCGCGCGGTGGGCATTCACCTGATCCTCGCGACGCAGCGGCCATCCGTGGATGTAATCACCGGATTGATCAAAGCGAACTTCCCTGCCCGGATTTCGTTCCGTGTTGCTTCGAAGGTGGACTCGCGCACGATTCTGGATTCCAACGGCGCCGAGACGCTGCTCGGCCGTGGAGACATGCTCTTCCTGCCGCCGGGGTCGTCGCGTTTGATACGCGTGCATGGACCGCTGATCACCGAGGAAGAGGTGATACAGGTCGTGGATTTCCTGAAGAAGCAGGGCAAGCCGACCTACAACGAACGGATTCTGGAATCGCCGGAGGAACGAGCCGACCTGGGCGAACCCGACGGCAACCTGGACCCCTTGTACGAGGACGCGGTGAAAATCGTCATCGACATGGGCAAGGCCTCAACCTCGGCCCTGCAACGGCGCCTCCGAATTGGATACGGCCGTGCCGCCAGCCTCCTCGATGCCATGGAACGCGATGGCATCATCGGGCCGCCCGATGGCAGCAAGCCCCGGGCCGTTCTCATTAATAGGGAAGATTATCTAAGCGAGCCATAGACTGTAGCGGCGGTCATAGACCGCCGGTATTTCGTTGATTCGAGGAAAACCGGCGCTCATAGAACGCCGCTACAGAGGACCCTTATGGGTTTCAAAACAGACGCGATTCACGCCGGCCAGGAACCGGATCCAACCACCGGTGCCGTGACCATTCCCATCTACCAAACTTCCACTTACGTCCAGGAAGCGCTCGGCAAACACAAGGGCTTCGAATATGCCCGCACGCAGAATCCCACGCGGATGGCGCTGGAAAAGAACATGGCTGTCCTGGAGCGGGGCGTCGCCGCATATGCCTTCGCGTCCGGGATGGCCGCAGAAACCGCGATCACCCAGCTCCTGCTGAAGCACGGAGATCACGCCATCTGCTCGGATAACGTTTATGGCGGAACCTTCCGGCTCTTCGACAAGATCGTGCGTCACTACGGCGTCGACTTCTCATACGTGAGCACTTCAAACCTCGCGGACGTGAAGGCCGCCATGCGCCCGAACACGCAAATGCTCTTCATTGAATCACCGACGAATCCAATCATGGCCATTACGGACATCCGCCGGGCTTCCGAAATCGCGCATCGCACCGACTGCCGCGTGGTAGTGGACAACACGTTCATGTCGCCTTACTTCCAGCGGCCGATTGAGCTGGGCGCGGACATCGTGGTTCACTCGGCAACCAAGTACCTCAATGGCCACAGCGACAGCGTTGGAGGCGTCGTTGTTCTAAAGCGGAAGGACGATGCGGAACGGCTCCAGTTCATCCAGAACGCGGCGGGGGCGATCCTCTCGCCCTTCGATTCGTGGCTGGTGCTGCGCGGAATCAAGACGCTTCCAGCACGGATGGACGCGCACAATGCGAACGGCATGGAGATTGCGAAGTATCTCTCGAAGAAGAAGCAGGTGAAGAAAGTGTACTATCCGGGCTTGCCGAAGCATCCGGGCCATGGACTGGCGAAGAAGCAGATGTCTGGCTTTGGGGGAATGATCGCCTTTGAACTTGGCAGTCTCGCGCGAGCGAAGGCATTTCTCGGGCGAGTAAAGCTCTGCTCGCTTGCCGAGAGCCTGGGCGGGGTCGAGACTCTAATCTCGCATCCGGCCACAATGACTCACGCTTCCGTCCCTGCAAAAGAGCGTGAGCGCCTGGGAATCACGGATGGCCTGGTTCGGATCTCGGTGGGGATTGAAGACGTAGGGGATCTCATTGCGGATCTCGAGAATGCCTTCAGGGGATAGCCGCGAATTACGCCATTTTCGCGAATGCCCGTTCGCGTCATTGGCGTAATTCGCGGCTACCCTCCCACGCTCGCATCGATCCAGTCGATATACTTTTCGTATGCCTCGTCGATAGTGACGCCGGCGATCTCAGGCAACGAGTAACTGTGCAGCCCCTTGATCCGCGTCTCGAGCTGAGCGAACCGTCCCCGCGTGGTCTTGATCAGCAGCAACACCTCGTCGGACCACGTCAGCTGCCGCTCCCAGACATAGCAGGATCGAACGCCCGGCAGGATGTTCACGCAGGCAGCGAGTTTTTCGGTGACCACGGTCTGGGCAATCTGCTCTGCCTGCTCTTTCGACTCACATGTGACAAAGACGATAAGTTTGTCCATCATCTTGTTGGTATGATCTCCTTATGACCAGAATCAAGTTCGGAACATCCGGATGGCGCGCGATCATCGCTGACGAATTCACGTTTGCCAACGTCCGCCTCGCAACCGAGGCCATCGGCCGCTACGTCAAGCGCCGGAACCCATCCCCCACGCTCCTTGTCGGCTACGATACGCGGTTTGCGTCCGAAAACTTCGGCCGTGAAGCGGCGCGCGTGCTCTCTTCTCAGAATATTCGCGCGCGCCTGTGTTCTCAAGCAGTACCGACTCCCGCTGTCGCCTTTACGATCATGAACGAGAAGCTCGACGGCGGGATCAATATCACCGCGAGTCATAATCCCGGCGAGTACAACGGCTTGAAGTTCTCGACCTCGGACGGCGCCCCGGCTCTGCCGGAAGTGACCAGCGAGATCGAAAACGAAATCGTGCAGCTTCAGAGCGCGAACTGGGAGTTCACTGCCAAACCGAATGATTCGCTCATCCAAAGCGTCGAGATCGGCCCCGCCTACCTTCGCGACCTGGCGACGAAAATCGACGCGAAAAAAATCCGGGAAGCCAATCTCAGCATGGCTTACGACGCGCTGCACGGATCCGGCGCCGGCTACCTCGACGGATTTCTCCGGCAGGAGAACATTCCCGCGATGGTCCTCCACACCAACCGCGACGTCTATTTCGGCGGCCATCATCCCGAGCCCGCAGACGAGCAGCTCGGCGAAATGAAGATTTTGATGCAGAAGAACTGGCTGAAGCTCGGCATGGCCACCGATGGCGATGCGGATCGATTCGGCATCCTGGACGAAGGCGGCGAATTCCTTTATCCGAACGAGTTGATCGCGATGCTCGTCGACTACCTGGTCGAGAGCCGCGGCCCTCGCGGCTGGCGTGGCGGCGTTGCAAGAACCGTTGCGACAACCCATCTCATCGATCGCGTCGCGAAGTACCACAATCTGGAACTGCTCGAGACGCCGGTCGGCTTCAAGTACATCGGCGAATACATTAAGGAAGGACGCATCATTCTTGGCGGCGAGGAGAGCGCGGGCCTTTCGATTCGTGGTCACGTTCCGGAAAAGGACGGTATTCTCGCATGCCTGCTCATTGCGGAAATGCGTGCGAGCCGCGGCAAGTCATTGAAGAATCAGCTAAATGATCTTTTTTCGAAAGTCGGCGCTGTGTATAATCAACGATTGAACGTGAAGCTCGATCCGGCGATCAGCGCGCGGGTCAAACAGAAGATCGCTTCCGACGTTCGCGAGTTTCACGGCCGGCGAGTCGTTAAAGAGAATCGGGTTGACGGTTTAAAGCTCTTGTTCGACGATGGAAGCTGGGTTTTGATGCGACCTTCCGGCACGGAGCCGGTTGTACGGTTCTACGCGGAGTCGACATCCAGAGAGGATCTGGAAAAGCTGCTCGAATACGGGAGACAGTGGATCACCGAAGCTTGATGCAAGGCCTCATCGTTCGAATCGCTCTTGGCGTCTTTGGCCTCCTCACGTTCGCCATGCTTTTGCTCGCCGTCTTCAACGACAAGGGCGCGCTTCAAGTGCACGTCCAATCGACAAAACTCACCGCCATCGAAACTGAAATCGGCCAGATCGGGAGCGAAAACAAACGGCTCACCGATGAGATCCAGGCTCTCCGCAGCGATCCCACAACGATTGAAAAGCTCGCCCGCGAAGAATTGAAACTTGTGAAGCCGGGCGAAGTGGTTTTGGTAACGCCCGAACAGTAAGCGATGAACGCGGGCTTTAGCCCGCGTTCTCATTCTTTCTAATTTGACTTCACGCACAACCTGCCCAGCGTAAGAAGCGCACGGTCCACGACATCACTCCACATCTGCCCGCAGCTGATCCGGACGTGATTCTTGAACTGGCCGCTGGGGGAAAAAATCTGGCCTGGAACGATGCTGATGTTCTGCGCCAGCGCCGCCCGATAGAGTTTCAGCGCGTCGATGTTCTTCGGCAGTTCCACCCACAACACGAACCCTCCCGCAGGCCGTGAGATCTTTGTTCCCTGGGGAAAGTACTTCGCAATGGCCTGGCTGACAAGCTGTACCTGGCTGACAAACGCCGTGCGCAACCCGCGCAGGTGCCGGTCGTAACCGCCGGACTCGATGAATTCGGCAATGGCCAATTGAGGAAGCGAAGGCGAGGCAATCGTGTTGATGAACTTGAGTCGCGAGACCGCATCAAGATACCTGCCCGGATGAATCCAGCCGACGCGGAACCCCGGGCTGAGGATTTTCGAAAACGACGAGCACAGGAGAACGAGGCCTTCTGTATCGAACGTTTTCGCGGTCTTCGGGCGAATTCCGTTGAATGTCAGATCACCGTAGACATCGTCCTCGATCAGCGGCAGATTATGCTGCTTGAGCAGCGTGACGAGGCTCTTCTTGTATTCGTCGCTGAGAACGTAGCCGAGCGGATTATGCGAATTCGTCATGCTGATGCATGCGCGCACGCGATGTTTTCGGATAGCCGTGGCCAGCCCATCGAGGTCCATCCCGCCTTTGGGATAGGTTGGAATCTCGATCGCCTTCATTCCCAGGGATTCGATAATCTGGAGCATCGCGAAATACGTCGGACTCTCCATGGCAATCACGTCGCCCGGGCGGGCCACTGCACGCAATCCCAGGTTCAGGGCTTCCATGCCTCCGCACGTGATAACCAGCTCGCTCGGAGAGAAGCTGCACCCATATCCGATGGAGCGGCGCGCAATCTGCCGGCGCAAAGCCTCGATCCCGTTCGGGATGTAGCGCGTGCTGTGCTCCGGATTTTGCCGGGTGATCTTCTGGATAATCCGGTTCATTTTCCGATTCGGATAAAGCGCGGGAGTAGCGCAGGCAGCGCCAAACGGCACTTTGGCGGGATCGCCGACGGCTCGCACCACTTCGTCCAGAAGTTCACCGACTCCAACTTCGGTGGGCACACTTCGCGACGGTTGAAACTCCGGCTCGGGGACGAGCTCGGCGTACGGGATCCTCACGTAAAAACCGGATTGCGGCCGTGGTTCGATCCAGCCTTGATTCTCCAGCCAGAAGTAGGCCTGCAACACTGTTGAGACACTCACGCGCTGCTGGCGGCGCATGCCGCGAATCGACGGAACCTTGTCGCCGACGCGAAGCGCGCCCTTGCGGATTTGTCCTTCGATCTGACGCGCGACCTTCAAATACAGCGGTACGCTGGCATCACGGACTCTTGTCATAGGGCTCCCAATTTACGCCACCAGGCATCCTCCGAACAGACTCAGAACTGCACCGATTTCACCGGTACAGTTTCGGACTGTACCGGTTACATGATAGCGAATCTGGATCTGTTCGCCGAACCGGGCTGATCTTACGATGGCGGCATGCTTACAAGCTTTCTGATGATGACCTTGCTCACACAGCTCGTCGGCATTGAAGGTCAGGTTCGCATCGCCGGCAATCGCGGGCCTGTACGCTTCGCGCGGGTCGAGCTCCTGCGTTCGACGATCCCCGTCGATCAGCAGTACACAAACTTCGATGGGCGGTTTCGTTTTGGATTTCTTCCGCCCGGACAATACACGGTCGTTGTGGAGTATCAGGGATACGACCGCGCGGCTCAGGATGTGGATGTGATGACGCAGTCCGAGCTGGTAATGATCGAGTTGCGTGCGCCGCGGACGTCTTCCCAGCGGCTGGCGCCCACTATATCCGTGGACGAATACCTCACCCCGAAGAACGTGCAAAAGGAGCTCGATCGCGCGCGAAAAGAAATGAAGCGCAAGCGCTGGGTCAAAGCCGAAGAATTCACCAGGCGTGCGATCGAAATGGCTCCGGATGATGGGGATTCTTATCACGTGCTCGCTGTCGTCCTTTTCGAAGAAGGACGATTTGATGACGCGGAAGCCATGGCCCTCAAAGCCAACGAGCGGCCGCATCGCATTGCAGATGTGCATTTGCTCCTGGCAAAGCTCTATCTGCGCAAGGGAAATTCAGCCGCTTTGAGGGGGCAACTCGAAAGCTATTTGAGGGAAGCTCCCAACGGGCCCATTAGCGATCGCATACGGCAGGCGCTTAACCCCCGAACAGACCAACCAGCTCCCCGTAGGTGAGGATATGCCCTTTCATTGCGTCCATCACGCCGGCCCTGTTGTTTGCTTCCGGCTGAATCCGGTCCACATCCAGGGCGTATACGCGGAAGACGTACTCGTGTTGTCCCAGCGGCGGGCATGGCGGCGCATATTCGGTTGATCCGCTGATGTTCATCCCGACAGCGATCCTTTTCTGGTCCAGGATCGGTTTCGTTGCGCGGGTCTGGATCTCGCTGAGAGTTGCAGGGATGTTGTATAGAACCCAGTGCACCACCGGAAACAATCGGAGCCTCGGCGAAGGCGCGTCCCAGTCCATCGCAATGAGAACGTAGGAACGGGCTTCCGGCGCGCCTGACCACTTGATGTTCGGTGAGTAGCCTGTGCCGAAGCAGGTAAACTGAGTGGGTATGGCTTCCTTGTTCGGGAAGTTGTCGCTTTGGACCAGAAGCGATTTTGGCAAGCTCTTGTGATACCGCTCTTCATTGGCTCTGGCATTGGCACTCGATGCGACCAGACCCATGACAGCGAGGATGATCAGCAGCGGAGCAATCCATAACAGGTGCTTGAGGATCCTCATGCCCACACCGGATCGCCGGGCTTTGCGGAGCCCGCGAGCCACGCCTTCCCTTCCCCGTAAATCTTTTCCACCGAAGCGCCTTTCAAGCCCGGCAGACCCTTTCTGACAGGGAAACCGATCTTCGATTGGAGATAGGCAAGATGACGATAGCCTTCCGGAAAGCTCGCCAGCAATTCGGCATCGAGCTTGAGCGTAGCGGAGGGATCAACCGGATCCATCCGGTCTTTCTCATAAATCGGCTGGCGCCGTCGAATGACCCAGCGGCCCTGGTACTTTTCGATGAAGTCGTACATGCGGCCCGTGCACAGGACGTCCACGAGAACCCCCTCCACCGTGGCGCGCTGGCTGATGGTCATCTTGGTTTGCGCGATCGCGCGCTCGCCGGCGATATCGACGGAAAAGCCGCCGTAGAAATGCAGGATGTTGACGCCTTTGTTGAAACCTACCTTGCTGACTTCAATAAATTTCTCCGCCGGGCCCTGAAACCAGGTGGCGTTCATCCATCCTTCCGGATGCCAGACGGTTTTGAAGCGCTCCCAATCTCCGGCATCGCGCCACAAAACCCAGTTTTCCACCGTCTCCCGAATCGCCAGTTTTTCGGCCATCAATGCATCCATTACTTACCTCCGGAGACGGGACGTTATCGCCTTCCATCCGGTTTGTAAAGCTCGGTGGGAAAGGATAAGATTTTCGAGAAAGGGACAACGCGCCATGCGTCGAACCGGCTTGCCTTAC
>WNFT01002573.1_pt1 | contig 27988 bp, 30 predicted proteins | sample 5400191 | NCBI WGS metagenome assembly WNFT01 (sample SAMN13153359, study PRJNA577476) | soil metagenome | isolation source: 80 cm saprolite under Madrone tree | place: USA:California | collected 2016-06-14 | reverse complement strand
TGAATTCGGCCGACAACTGGAAAGTTCACTTTGCCGATACCATGCGCGGCGGCCAATACATCAATGTCTGGCGTATGGCCGAAATCCACGCGAAGGAAGCGCCTACCTGCGTTCGCGAGCTGGAAGCCTGGGGCGCGGTATTCGATCGCACGAAACAGGGAGATATCCTTCAACGGAATTTCGGCGGTCACCGGTATCCGCGTCTGGCGCACGTCGGTGACCGGACCGGGCTGGAGATGATCCGTACGCTCCAGGATCACGGCATACATCAAGGAATCGACGTGCACATGGAATGCACCGTGATCTCACTCCTTAAAGAGGGAAATCGGGTTGTCGGCGCATTTGGATACGACCGCCAGCGCGGCCGATTCCTGTTGTTCCAGGCCCGGGCCATCGTAGTGGCCACCGGAGGAGTGGGGCGCGCCTACAAGATCACGAGCAATAGCTGGGAATACACCGGCGATGGACACGCGCTCGCTTACAACGCCGGCGCTGACCTCATGGACATGGAGTTCGTCCAATTCCATCCCACAGGAATGATCTGGCCGCTAAGCGTCGCGGGCATTCTTGTAACCGAGGGCGTGCGCGGAGAAGGCGGAGTCCTCCGAAACAAGGAGGGCCGCCGCTTCATGTTTGATGACATCCCGGAATCGTATCGCCACCAGACCGCGGACAACGAAGAAGAGGGCTGGCGTTATTGCCAGGGCGATAAGAACGCGCGGCGCCCGCCCGAGCTGCTTACACGGGACCACGTGGCGCGCTGCATCGTCCGTGAAGTCAAGGAGGGGCGGGGAAGTCCTCATGGCGGCGTGTTTCTCGACATCTCGTGGATCAAAGAGAGAATTTCGAACGCCCCCGATCACATTCGCAAGAAGCTGCCCAGCATGTATCACCAGTTCAAGCAGCTTGCCGATCTCGACATTACCACGACGCCGATGGAAGTGGGTCCGACCACGCACTACATCATGGGCGGCGTCCGAGTCGATGCAGAAACACAGATGTCGTCGGTACCCGGACTGTTCGCAGCCGGCGAGTGCGCCGCAGGACTCCATGGAGCCAACCGTCTGGGCGGAAATTCGCTTTCGGACCTGTTGGTTTTCGGCAAGCGCGCGGGAAAATTCGCAGCGGCGTTTGCAAAAGAGCATTCGTTCGGATCGATCAACTCGGACCAGGTGGAGAGTGTGGCACGCTGGGCCCTGGAGCCCTTCGACAGGGGAGCCGGTTCCCGGCCCGACGGTCATGGTCCGTACCAGATCCAATACGAGCTTCAGGAGAAGATGCAGGACCTGGTTGGAATCGTGCGAACCGAGCAGGACATGCAGCGCGCGTTGCACGAAATTGAAAGTCTGACGCAGCGGGCGAAGAAAGCCGGCGTACAGGGAAATCGGGAATACAACTCGGGATGGCACACCGCGCTGGACCTGGCAAATCTTCTAACCGTTTCGGAGGCAATTACCCGGGCCGCGATCGAACGCAAGGAGAGTCGCGGTGGACATTTCCGCGAGGATTTTCAGGGTAAAGACAAGGCGTTTGGTGAACTGAATATTATCGTGCGCCGCGGACCAGGCGGCGAAATGCAGATTGTGCGGGAACGGATTCCGCCAATGCCGGCGGAGTTGAAGCAAATCATAGAGGAGCAGCAACAATAATGGCGTCGGCAACATTTTCGATATGGCGAGGCGAGGCCGGTCAGGGAAAGCATAACAAGTACACGACCGAATTTTCCGAAGGCATGGTCGTTCTCGATGTGATCCACAAGATACAGGCCGAGCAGGCCAACGATATGGCTGTTCGCTGGAACTGCAAGGCCGGCAAGTGCGGATCATGCTCGGCGGAAATCAACGGAATGCCGAAGCTGATGTGCATGACGCGGATGAATCAGCTCGATCTCAGCAAGCCGGTCACGATCGAACCAATGAAGGCCTTTCCTTCGATCAAGGACCTCGTGACGGATGTGTCCTGGAATTTCCGCGTCAAGAAGCAGATCAAGAAATTCAAACCGCGGCCGCCCGATGCGCCGGATGGAAGCTGGCGAATGTCGCAGGAAGATGTGGACCGCGTGCAGGAATTCCGGAAGTGCATCGAATGCTTTCTGTGTCAGGACGTCTGCCACGTCCTGCGCGAACATCAGTTGCACGACGAATTCGTCGGCCCGCGGTTCTTCGTATACATTGCGGCCCTGGAGATGCATCCGCTCGATACCGAAGATCGAATCAGCGAGCTTGCCAAAGCCAAGGGCATCGGCTACTGCAACATTACGAAGTGTTGCACCACAGTGTGTCCGGAGAGTATTACGATTACGGACAACGCCATCATTCCATTGAAGGAACGCGTCGTCGATGAATTCTACGACCCGTTGAAAAGGCTGTTTCGGATGTTCAGGCGTTAGCGAACGCGGGCTAAAGCCCGCGACTACATTTTGCAGAAGCGTCGGCTTGAATGTAGTCGCGGGCTTTAGCCCGCGTTCAGAGGATAAATTCATGCAGTTCGAACTCAAGATACTATCCACGGCGGCCATACCGGCTGCGCTCGAGCGTGCGGAGAGATATCGACTGCTGAATGAACCGGCGCAGGCGGAGAGCATCTGCCTCGATATACTCGCGGCCGATCCCGAAAATCGACAGGCGATTGTTCTCCTACTGCTGTCACTTTCCGACCAGTTTTCCGAAAACATTCCGGACAATCTCGATCGCGCATGGTCGTTACTTCCCCGTCTGCGCGACGAGTATCTGCAGGCCTACTATCAGGGCATCCTCTTCGAACGCCAGGCCCGCGTTTACATGAGGCGCGCCGCGCCCGGTTCCGGTTTTTCCGCCTATGATCTGTTGTGCGAAGCCATGCGGCTTTATGAGAAGGCCGAACGCCTACGGCCACCCGGCAACGACGAAGCGCTGCTGCGCTGGAACACCTGCGCTCGAACGATTATGGCAAACCGCCTTGAACCGCGGCCGCTGGATGATTTCCGTCCAATGCTGGAATAGCCGGGGCGAAATTTCCCGCGGCTTGCCACTTATGGCACGTCCCTTCCGCTGACGCTTCAAACGTGGGCGCCGTAGTGCACCCAGAGCACACCTTGCTCGAAAGCGTAATTGTCAACAATCCCCAAAGTTCAACTGACCAGTGGAACCCTCCTTCACACGCTGATCTGACGCAGATGACACACGGCAAATCGGTCCGCTATGTGCAGTGTCCTCCGGTGAACTAGAGATCCAAGGACCAATAGCGGAGGAAAAACGAAATGCCTAGTTTGATGCGCCAGATGACGGGCACCGCAATGATGTTGGCTCTGATTTGCGTTGCAGTAACAGCCGTGGCTAATGCTCAAACAATAGAGAAGAAGACACGCATTACCACGAACATTCCGATCGAAGTACCGGGAAAAGTCGTTCTGATTCCCGGTACCTACGTGCTCAAGACCTACAATGCCGACTCCGGCCGGCACACGGTTCAGTTTTTCAATAGCACCGAAACGGAACTGTACACAACGGCAGTCGCCATTCCGACGTACCAGTTGGACCCGCCGAATGAAGACACCATCACTTTATTCGAGCCCAATCCGGGACATGTGAGGGCACTGCAAAAGTGGCTCTACGCGGGAAGCAATTACGGACTCGAGTTCGTTTACCCGACAGGGACCGTACCTCAGTTGACGAGTGCGCCGGCTGAGGCCGAGATAGCTGCGAACGAACCGCCGCCTCCTCCGGCAGTCCCCGAAGAGGTCGCGCCAGCGCCTGAGCCGGCACCGGCCCCGGCGCCAGAACCTGAAGTAGCTGCTGCGGAACCGGCGCCGGCGCCAGAGCCCGCACCAGCGCCTGAGCCGGCACCGCAGGAAGAACTCCCGAAAACGGCCGGCGATCTGCCGCTACTCCTCCTTGCCGCCGTGCTTTCTCTGGCCGCCGGTTTGTCGTTGAAACGGATTGTGTAGGCAAGCCAAACGTTTTAGCCGCAGATTGCGCGGATTACGCGGATGGGCCGCGCAGACCATAGCGTCTAACATGCGCAGCGACCGCAAGCGGCCCATCCGCGTAATCCGCGCAATCTGCGGCTAAAAAACTTGTCGCAAAGCCATTAAGCGATGCGCTGCTCCCTCTGGCGCATCGCGGGTTCGCCTTCGGCGAACTGTTCGATCATTTTCTTATTGAATGCGCGAATGTCATCAGGCATCCGGCTGGTAACGAGGCCATTGTCGGTGACGACTTCCTGATCCACCCAGCTTCCACCAGCATTGCGGATATCTGTACGAAGCGAGGGCCAGGAGGTTAGCGTGCGGCCCTTAACGACGTCCGCTTCAACCAGCATCCATGGCGCGTGGCAGATTGCAGCCACCGGCTTGCCTGCGTCGAAGAAATGCTTCACAAATTCGACCGCTTTGGGATTGATGCGAAGCTTGTCCGGATTCATTACGCCGCCCGGCAACAGCAACGCATCGAAGGTTGAGGGATCCGCCGATTCCAGCGGAACGTCGATGGCTACAAACTTTCCCCATCTCTTCATGTTCCAGCCGCGGACCTGTCCTTGCTCCGTCTGAGGGGAAACGACTTGCGTTTCCGCGCCGGCTTTGTCCAGTGCTTTCCTAGGTTTGACCAGCTCGACCTGCTCGAACCCTTCATCGACGAGGATCGCTATTCTCTTTCCTGTCAAATCCTTAGCCATGAAACCCTCCTTAAGTGTCTACTATCTTGGACGGATCAATCGCTGGCGTATGAGCGACCGATTTCGGCGAACACTTCCGAGGGTTTAACCTGCGTGCATGAGAGAGACCAAACCGATGGAGACCAAAATTAAAATAAGGGACGCCGCTGACCCGGCGTCCCTCTTTTGGGGAGGCGGAAGGGGGACCCTAACTCTTCGAAGACTTTGAACCGGCCTTGGCGGGCTTTGCGGCCGACTTCTGGCTGACTTCCCGAACAGACGTAGCGGTCTTCTGCTGGTTGTCTTCGCGATACTGCACACTGACGCGATTGCCAACCGCCAGATTGCCCGTACGCTGGGTATCGGGGCTCAGCGTGAAAGTAGACTGCAGCGGCTTACCACGGCCTTTCCGGTTCAGCACCAGCTGGTTCGAATCGATCGAAGCGATCGTACCCTGGGTGAAATGCGAGGCAGGGTGGGCTGTTTTCGCCTGTAGAGCGGCGGACGAGTTTGTTTTCGCTTTGGAGTTCTGGCTGGCCACGCCTGTAACGCAAAGGGCCAAGGTCAGACCACCAATCCAAGCGAGTTTCTTAAAGCGTTTCATTCATTCTCCTCCGGTGGTTTCCCACCGTAATTAAATGAATTAAACGTGAGCGGGATTAAGACGGGATTAAACGGAGATTAATTAGAGTTAATGTTTGGAAACTGCACCGTTACATGCGTTCCGTGCCCGGGAGTGCTGTCGACTTGAACTGAGCCGCGATGCTGGTCGATGGCCCATTTCACAAGGCTCAGGCCGAGGCCGGCGCCATCAGCCCGGTTCGAGCGCGAGGGGTCTGCGCGATAGAAGCGTTCGAAGATATGGGAAAGAGCTTCGGATGGGATACCGATTCCATCGTCCTGGACTTCCAGAGCGGTATTTCTCGTGTCGCGGGAGACGCGAACCTTTACATTTCCGCCGGATGGAGTGAACTTGATCGCGTTGTCCACCAGGTTCAAGACGATTCGCTCGATCCAGCTTGCATCACCTCGGACCATGGCTCCTTTTTCACAATTCCACGTCAGCGATACATCCTTCGATGCGGCCACGGGTTGGAGCTGTTCGGCCAGCGACTCGGTCATCGCCGAAAGGTCCACAGAGTCCTGCGCAATTTCGACCTCTCCTGATTCGGCCCGGGCGAGCGTCAGCAACTGGTTGATCATACGCGTGAGTTTTTCGAATTCTTCGAGCTGGCTTCCGAGGACACGCCGATACTGCTCGGTCGTGTCGGCCTGCATCAGTGCGATCTCGGCTTCGCCACGCAGAACGGCCAGCGGCGTCCGGAGCTCGTGAGAGATACTCGCGGTGAATTGTTTCATTTCTCCCACGGCTTTTTCGAGCTGGGCGAGCGTTTCATTGAATTCTCGTGCGAGGTGATCCAATTCGTCGTCCGTCCCTCGCACAGGCAATCGGCGATCGAGACGCGATAGCCCGATTTCACGAGCGGCCCTGGCAAGTGCTGCTACCGGCTGCAGGGCTTTACCTGCCATCCACCACGAGGCGATCGCGGCCAGAAGGACGCCGGTCGGGATCAGCCACGCCAGCGATCGAAGGAACGCACGAAGGGCATCCTCCATCGGCTTTACGGCGGCGCCCACCAGGAAAAGGTACGTGCCGCCGAAGGCATCCACGATAACTTCGTTGCGGAAGCGGAGCGTCCCTTGATCGGTATGAAGATCGGTAAAGGAAGGTGGTTCTTCGGCGAAATGAGTCACATCCTCCAGCGAGTACTGCACGCCGAGCGCTTCCACTTCCGGCGATTGCGTCAAAAGCATGCCGCTTGTGACTTCGTACACCTGGAAGTAGCGCGTTGCTGTCCGAACGAAGGACATTTCTTCAGGATCCCCTTCGTCGAAAATAAAGACCGGCATCCCCTCTTCGAAACGCAAATAGCCGCGAAGGCCGGTCGCCCGCTCGCTTAATTCGTCGGAAAGCGCCTGGTCGAGACCGACACTGAGCACACGGTAGTAAAGCAACGCAAATCCCGTCAGGAGCAGGCTCACGGTGATCGAATAGAACAGTGTCAGCTTGGTTCGGAGGGTCAGCGGTGTCATTTTCAGCTACTCCGTGCGGTGCACGCGGCCACGGTCGGTCAACATGTAACCCACGCCTCGCACGGTTTGGATGAGCAATGGGGCGAAACCCTTGTCGATCTTGTTTCGCAGCGAATTGATGTGAACATCGACGACATTGCTGACGTTGTCGAAATGAATATCCCAGACGTGCTCGACGATCATTGTGCGTGTGACGGGACGGTTGGCGTGCCGAAGGAGAAACTCCAGCAGAGCATATTCCTTCTGCTTGAGGTCGATGGCATGGCCGGCACGGCGCACCTGATGGGCCGCCGTGTCCATTTCAAGATCGGCCAACCTGAGCCTGGTATTCTGCTGAGAACCGCGGCGAAGCAATGCTCGAATGCGCGCCGAAAGTTCGGCAAACGCAAAAGGCTTGGCAAGATAGTCGTCGGCGCCTGCGTCGAGTCCGGTGATCCTGTCCTCGAGAGCGCCCTTGGCTGTAAGCACGAGCACCGGAAGCCTTGGTCTCTGCTGCCGGATCTCGCGTAATACGTCCAGACCCGACCGGCCGGGTAACATCAAATCGAGTACGACGAGGTCGTAACCGAAGGAGATGGCGGTATGGACGGCCTCGTCGCCATCGTGTACGACATCAGTGGCGTAACCCTCCTGTTGGAGGCCCTTCTTAATGAAGCTGGCGACCTTCCTTTCGTCTTCAACAACCAGGACACGCATTGCAGTCCATTATAGGACTACGCCGCAATTCGATAGTCCCCACTCGGTTCCACGGTAATGACGGATTGCCTTGCTTCGGTCACTCTGGCGAGTGCATAGGCTCCGATTCCAAGGAGAATGTCTCTCACCGCAATGTCGTAGTATGTACCCATCGAAATCAGGTTTGCAGCGATCGCGAAGAGCCACAACATGGCGATGTAACCAAACGATCGGGTAGCGCCGAACAGGATCGCAAGACCTACAGCGATCTCCACGACACCAACGAAGTGCATGAATGTCGTCGCGCTCACAGGCAGCATCCGCTCTGCCGCGGGGCTCAGATATTTCTGCCAGTTCACCAGGATATTTGTGAATTTATCAAGACCAGCGATCAGCGATCCGAAACCAAAAGCAACACGCAAGGCCCAGAACGCTGCGTTGAGTTCTTTGGAAACCAACATCGATTGATCCCTCCTACAAAGTAAGACGGCCGATGGATACAGTAGGTTTTCTCTAAGTCGTCTTCCCTAAGGCAAAAAAACTGTATCAGCGGCAGGGCTAGATCCCTCGTGCTTTGTTGGGCTAAGAAACTTGGTTGAACGACGGCCCAACGAGGTTGGAAGTCACGTTCCTCGCTCCCGTAAAGCACCAAGTCAGAAGGGTAAAATTGCCCTCCCCGCTTTGGCAACTGGGGTGCGTAGAGGTCCGCGGCGTTCACAGGAGGTTTACTCGGATGAGAACTTTGGTAATCGGCATGGTCATAGCACTCGTATTTTTAGCGGCACACTTCGTTACTAATATCGAAAGGATTTGGTAAAGCCCCTGAAGGGGGCACCGACGCCCCTAACCCGCCTTATCCTTCGCTAAAAGCATCGGAATCCAAATTGCGTTTGCCATCTGGCAGGTGGACTGCACTTCTTTTAATGAATCTCTAGGAAAGGAATTCATATGCATTTGCTTTGGATGATTGTCGTTGGTTTGATCGTTGGTGCAATCGCGAAGCTCCTGATGCCCGGCCGTGATCCAGGAGGCATCATCGTAACCATGCTGCTTGGTATTGGAGGCTCGGTGGTGGCAGGCTTCCTCGGCCGTGCGCTCGGCTTGTACCAGCAGGGCGAGCCTGTTGGCTTCATTGCTTCGGTAATTGGAGCCATTATCATTCTCGCAATCTACCGCGTGCTGGTCGGTAGGAGTTCGGGCAGCGGCGATTTCCGGCGCGCCGCATGATCGGCTGACGGCACAAAGACCCAAAAAGAATTAGCCGCGAATTACGCGGATTACGCGAATGGGGCGCATCAAGAACTTTTTTGCGCCCCATTCGCGTAATCCGCGTAATTCGCGGCTAATTCTTTTTGGGTCTTTGTGGTTTTCCGTTTCGCTCTTGAAATGCATCGGAGCGCGGTGATAACGTCTCACCAATTTTATGAGTCGCCAAAGCAAGACGCTCGTTCTGTGCGTACTCTTCACAGCAGCGGGCGTGTTGTATGCGCAGAAGTCGATCAAGATCGACGTCGATCTGGTGATGGTGAACGTCACTGTGACCGATGGCGGCAACAAGCTAATCACCGATCTCCCGCGTGAAAACTTCCAGCTCTTCGAAGACAAGATCGAGCAGGAGATTCGATACTTCTCGAGCGAAGCCGCTCCCCTGAGCCTCGGCATCGTCTTCGATATCAGTCACAGCATGCAGAATAAAATCCAGCTCGCGCGTGAAGCCGCCGCGCGTTTCCTGGAGACAGGGACTCCCGAAGACGAGTACTTACTGGTGGAGTTTGCGAACCGGGCGGAACTGACTGAGAATTTTACGACCGACATCAACAAGCTTCGCGATCGCCTTGCGCTCAGACCTGCGAAAGGCGCGACGGCGCTCTACGACGCCGTTTATCTCGGACTGGCTAAAGTGAGGGCAGGGCAGAACCCGAAGAAAGCGCTGCTCTTGATCACGGACGGTGAGGACAATCACAGCCGGTACAGCCTTGGGGACATTCGTGAATTCGTGCGGGAATCCGACGTCCAGATTTACATCATCGATCTCGGAAGATCTTTTGTCAGTGAGCTTGCAGAAATGACGGGAGGGCACTCCTATCGCGGTTCCGTCGACGACCTGGAGGACATCTGCACGAAAATTGCTCTCGAGTTGAAGAGCCAGTACGTTCTGGGTTACGCATCCACCAACACCGTCAAGGACGGCAAGTTTCGGAAGCTCCGAGTCCGGGTAACACCCCCAACCGGAATGCTTAAATTGAACGTCCGCACTCGCGACGGGTATTTCGCCGCGAAGAACTAAACCAAAGAATTAGCCGCGAATTACGCAGATTAAGCGAATGGGGCGCATCAAGAATTTTTTTTCGCCCCATTTGCGTAATCTGCGTAATTCGCGGCTAACTCTTTGGTTTAGTTCCCCGGGCGATTTGCCGGCGGCTGAGGTCTCGGCAACGGTTTCCGCGGCAGCTTCTCATCGCGGTTCGCGGCCTGGTATGCAAAAGTCGCGACGATTACCGCGTTCTTCATCATGTCTGAGGCTTGAATCCGCTCGTACACATCCATGTTCGAATGGTGCGTCCGGCTGTTGTACTCCACGGGGTCCTGAATGAACTGGAATCCCGGCAGCCCCACGGCATCGAACGAGAGATGATCCGTTCCGCCCGTGTTTCGAATGCTGAGCGTGGTCATTCCGAGATTCCTGAATGGTTGCATCCACGCCTGAAATATGGGCGAAACGGTTTCGTTGCCCTGCAGGTATACACCTCGAATGGTACCGGTACCGTTGTCCACATTGAAATAAGCGGCGAATTTCGCGTGGTCGGGCTTCAATTTCATATCCTGGCGATCGGCAAAATGCTGCGTGACGTAAGCGCGCGAGCCGAGAAGGCCTTCCTCTTCACCAGTCCAGAGGCCCAATCGAACCGTCCGGCGCATTTTGAGGCCGGTCGCCTTCAGGATGCGAAGTGCTTCCATCATCACGGCAGATCCGGCGGCATTGTCTGTTGCGCCTGTTCCCGTGTGCCAGGAGTCGAAGTGCGCCCCGATCATCACGAGTTCGTCCGCCTTATCCGTCCCCGGAATTTCGGCTACGATGTTGAACGAGTTCAAGTCCTGGTCGTAGAACTTGTTCTCGATGTTCATTTCAAGACGGACCGGGACTTTCTTTTCGATCATCCGCCAGATGCGTCCGTAGTGCTCTATCGCCATGACAATCTGTGACGGGACCGGCGGATCACCGGCATTCCTGCTGCCACCGGCCTGTACAAAAACAGTGCCGCCGCTGCCCTGGCCGGCTTCAATCGTGGCCACAACACCTTCACTCAGGAAAAACCTGAACCGTCTGTCATTGAAGTTGGGGTTGTTATTGCCACCGCCGCCCCGCTGGCCGCGACCGCCGCCCCGCGGAGGCTGGACCGGCTGCGCCGACATCGCGACAAGTTCTTCCTCCGTGAACCGGTGGCCGGGAGCTTCGAAAAGAGCGGGGACATCGCGCATCGGGGTCACCATGACGTACTTTCCGCGAAGCTGGCCGCGAAACGTATCGAAGTCCTGGTCGTTATTGATGATCGCCACAACGACGTCGGCCGTCACAGGACCGTTGGTGCCGGGCGTCCATGCTTTCGGATAAGCGATGAGCGGGAAACTGCTGGTGGAAATCACACGAGCAGAGAAATTCTCGTTCGACCAGCCCCGGCCAAAAGGTCCCCATGTTTCCAGGTTCACATTGACGAGTTCCCATTCCATTAATTTTTTCTTTGCCCACTCCGCTGCCGCCTTGATTTGCGGCGAACCAGTCAAACGCCCGCCGTAAACGTCGGTGAGGTAACTGAGGATGTCCATGACCTGGGATCGATTGAGTCCTTCGTCTTTGATCCTGTAGGTCGCGTCGAGATCGACCTTCTCCTGGATTTGCGCAGCAGTCGGGATCCCGAACAACAACGCAAGGATTACGGCGCTCAGTTTCACGGCTCTCATCGGATGTGCTCACTACCGAATTTCGGCGATTATACAAGAGTCAGAAGTTTACCGGCCGCCTTCTTCGCAAGCGTCTCGGTAGAAATGTTTTTGGGCGACAGGGTAACATGAAGACCTCGATACCCATGAGAGACATCGCAGGCAAAATCATCATCATTACCGGGGCCTCGAGCGGTATTGGGCGAGCTACGGCGCTTGCCCTGGCGCGGGAACCGGCGCAGCTTGTCCTGGTGGCTCGGCGCCACGACCGGCTGGCGGCACTGGAAGAAGAAATTCGAAAAGCGGGAGGTATCGCCACGTCGATGGTCCTGGATCTGAGGCAGAGAGACCAGGTCGAAACGATGATCCGTTCCACCCACGATCGTTTCGGACGCGTCGACGTCCTCATCAACAATGCGGGTTTTGGTTTCCTGGGGAGCGTCGAAAAGACACCGGCGCCCGTAGTTCGCGAAATCTTCGATCTGAATTTTGAGGCGCCGCTGTTGGCCTCGCAGCTTGTGATTCCGATCATGCAGGCCCAGGGCGGCGGGCACATTATCAACGTGTCGTCTGTGGTGGGGAAACGCGGCCTTCCCCTGTCCGGTATTTACTGTGCCACCAAGTTCGCGCTGCAGGGAATCAGCGAAAGCCTGCGGCTTGAAGTTAAAGACTCCGGCATCGACGTGAGTATCGTCAGTCCAGCCGCGACCAGGTCCGAATTCGGCGAGCACGTCAGGCATGGCGATGTGAGGCATAAATTCCAGCCTACCGGGCATGTTCAGTCCGCAGAGGAAGTTGCCGCCGCTATAGTTGCCTGCATCAAAAAGCCGAAACTCGAGGTGTACCCGAGCCGCCTCAGCCGCCTGCTGGTCTGGGGAAATGCTCTCGCGCCAAGCCTGGTCGACAAGATCATCAGCAGGTACTTTCGCGATAGAATTCGCGCCGCCAAGCAGCACTCGTGAAACGTGTGGCGATCATTGGCGGCGGTCTGGCGGGTTTGACCTGCGCCTGGGCGCTAAAACAGCGCGGCATTGAGGCCGTGGTTTTCGAGGCTTCGTCAGCGCCAGGCGGACGTTCCATTGCCGGCACGGACTTTTTGCTCAGTCCGGAGTTATTCCGGAACACCTTCAAGGTGATCCGCGATCTTGGCCTGTCCGGCGAGATTCTCTCGATCGAGCCTCACGCGGGGCAGGTGTACAAAGGCCGGGTCTATCCGCATCGCGTAGCGTCGGCAACAGGTCTGCTGAAGTTCAAGGGATTGAATCTCGCGGATAAGGCGCTCCTGGCGCGCATGGCGTATTTGCTGGCCCGTTACAACCCTCATCTGGATCTTCATCACCCCGAACGCGGTCTTCACCTGGACGACGAAACCGTCGCGGCATTCGTGAAGCGAGAACTCTCGCAGAATGTGCTCAACTACGTCGCAGGCCCACTGATCTCGACGTTGTTCTTCTACAGTTCCGAGGAAACTTCAAAGCTGCTTTACCTGATGCTCGCGAAGCACATGTACAACACCCGCCTGAGCACGCTCCGGGGAGGCATCGGCCACATCGCGCGGCGGCTGTCGGAGGGCGTAACCGTCCTTTCAGGACAGCCTGTAGAGAACCTTTCCACTCTGGGCCAGGATTTTTCCGACCTCGTGATCGCGGTTCCTGGCGACAGGGTGCTGCAAATTGAAGGTGTCGGCGAGCAGCTTGGCGAAGAGGACAAGGAATTCTTTCGGGAATGCCGTTATCAGCGAGTTGTAACGCTCGTCGTGAGTACGGAGCGTCCCGTGGATGGGAAATGCTACGGGGTCTCGATTCCAAGAGTCGAGAACTTCACGGCTGCCACGATCTCGTTTCACGACTACATCGATCCGTCACGAGCTCCGAAAGGACAGGGTTTACTGGCGGTCACTGGCGGTGGGGAGAATGTATCGGCGGAGCGGCTGACGGACGACCTGCAGAGGCTCTATCCCGTGAAGCCGCTATCCACAAAGATTTTCGAATGGTCCTCCGGCACACCGAAATTTCCACCCGGAAGGTTCAGCCAGATTGTCGCCTTTGAAAAACGATCGCGGAGGCCGGGCCTGTACTTTTGCGGGGACTACCTGATGGGACCGTTCATCGAAGGCGCAATCACAAGCGGCTTGAATGTGGCGGAGAAATTCGGGGACAGACGTATAAATCACCTAAATTCGATCAAGGATTCTTGAATTGAATTTAGGTGATTTATACGTCTGTCCCCGAATTTCTCACTGCCGGTCCTGCCACTCCTCGTACCACGCCATCTGGATGGCTTCCAGCTTCTTTTCGTTGGAGTTTTTCGGATCGTCTCTGAAGCCTTCGAGGGCCGTAACCCACTTGTGCAGGTCGGTGAAACGCACGGTGAGCGGGTCGGTATCCGGAAACTTGTCGGCGAGGGCGATGGCGATATCTTCGGTTGCGGTCCAGGTCAATTCTTTGTTCATTGAATTTCCCTCACGCGCTTGTCTTTGAGCGCTTTGGAAATGGCCGAATTCATGATGAGCTCGGCCAGCTTCATGGTGGCCTGGCTGAGCCGTTCGATGCCTTCGCGAATGGCCTGGTGGTTGTCACTTCTCATGACTTGGCGCAGATGCTGCGCCGCCGCTGAAATCTCGGCCCTTTCTTCAGCGGATAGCTCCCCATAATGCTCGTCGGCGGTGCCCTTCGCAGTTGCGTTCAGAACGGTTTCGGCTTCATTGCGCGATTCGATGACCAGACGCGCTTCGATATCCGCTTCGGCATATTCGAACGACTCCAGGATCATGTGCTCGACCTGTTCGTCGGTAAGTCCGTAGGTCGGTTTGACCTCGATGGACTGGTACTTTCCGGTCCGCTGTTCCTGCGCGGCCACGCTGAGAATGCCGTCCGCATCGATCAGGAATTTGACCTCGATGCGCGGCATGCCGGCCGGCATCGGAGGAATGTCCTTCAAGTCGAATTGCGCCAGGCTGCGGGAGTCTTTCACCAATTCGCGCTCGCCCTGGAGGACATGGATCTTCACATTCGTCTGGCCCTCGATAAAGGTTGTGAACATTTCAGTGGCGCTGGCCGGAATAGTCGAATTGCGCGGAATGATTTTGGACATTACGCCGCCCATGGTTTCGATACCCAATGAGAGTGGCGTCACATCCAGTAACAGCATGTCCCGTTTACCGCCGGCGAGGATATCGGCCTGTACAGCCGCGCCGAGAGCAACGACTTCATCCGGGTTCAGTTCGGTGTGCGGCACGCGTCCAAAGAGTTCCTGCACGCGCTGGCGGACAAGAGGAATTCGTGTCGAGCCGCCCACCATCACGACTTCGTCGATGTCCGAGGTCCTGAGTCCGGCATCCTGCAGCGCCTGGCGGCACGGCCTCAGTGTTCGCTCAATGGTCGGATCGATCAGTTTTTCGAATTCCGCACGGGTAATCGAACGGCGATACTGAAGCTGTTCGACGACGATTTCCGCCTCGTCTCCTGACGACAGATCCTCTTTCGTCTTATTCACGGCCTTGCGGATCGCCGGGATTGTGTGGACATCGGGTGTCCGGCCGAGGTCTCCGAGCACGAGCCGGATCAACTGCTCATCGATGTCGTCCCCGCCAAGATGCGTGTCGCCGGCAGTAGAAAGGACTTCGAAGATTCCGTCGCTCAGTTTCAGGATGGAGATGTCGAAAGTGCCGCCGCCGAAGTCATAGACGGCAATGGTTCCCTGGTTTTTCTTGTCGAGGCCGTAGGCCAGGGAAGCCGCAGTCGGTTCATTGACGATCCGCAGCACGTCGAGCCCTGCAATTCGGCCGGCGTCTTTTGTGGCCTGGCGCTGTGCGTCATTGAAATACGCAGGGACAGTGATGACTGCGTTTTTGATTTCTTCGCCGAGCGCCGCTTCGGCATTGCGCTTCAGCTCGCGGAGGATGAATGCCGAAAGCTCGGGCGGCGTGTAGTCGCGGCCGAAGATTTTGAGCCGGATAATGTGCTCGCTGTCGGGAGAGACGTCGAACGGAAGTAATGGAAGATCTTCACGGACATCTTCCCAGCACATTTCCGCCCTCATCAAAATAGATCACCGAAGGCACGAGCATGTTTCCATCGGCGCCGGGGATGACACGCGGGGTGCCGTCTTCCACGATCGCGACAAGGCTGTTTGTGGTTCCCAGGTCGATTCCCACAATTTTCGGCATTAGTCGAATTCCTTTGAAGGCGGGGGAGATTTTGAAATTGGACGAGTCCTGCATCTCAAATCCGAAATCCGAAATCTCCAATTGGACCCGGTCCAATCTGATATTTCGGATTTCGGATTTGAGATGCAGGATTCGTCCAATTTCTCCAACTCTCGTTCGAGGTTCCTTATGTATGACGACTCCGAAAGAATCTCCGTCAGTTTCGCTAACTGTTCCTTCCGCTTCGCCTCCGGCGCGCCGCTCTTCAGGAGTTCGTCCCATTCCTGCGAGGCTGCCTGCAATTCTGTATCGAACTTGTCGCGCTTTTGGTGAATCAGGGCGCGCAGGGAGTCGATTTCCTCCACGGAAGCGTTGCCGGTCTTCACTTCCTCCAGCTTTTCGTTGATTTCGAACACTTCCATCAAGAGCGATTTCGGCACTTTGCTGCCGTCGGGCTTGAATCCTTCGAGACTGACCAGGTATTCGACCCTGCGGACAGGATGCCGAAGCGTGCGGTACGCATCATTCAAAAGCGCTGTCATGCGCAGGGCCTGTGCCTGCTCGGCCTCGGACGCAGTTGTGAAGTAATCCGGATGATACTTCCGGCTCAGATCGTGAAAAGCTCTTTCGAGCGTTGCGGACTCGATGCCCAACACTCGGGGCAGACCGAACACTTCGAAGTAATCCATGGATTAAAGGGCAGGGACGTATTAAGTCGAAAATGAGCTGCCGCAGCCGCAGCTTTTCTTGGCATTGGGATTCATGAAGACGAATCCCTTGCCCATGAGGCCGCTGTCGTAGTCGAGCACGGTGCCGTTCAGGTAGATATAGCTTTTCAGATCGCAGAACAGCTTGACGTCCTCGCGCTCGAAAACCTTATCGCCGGTGCGGGCCTGGCTTTCGAACGTGAGGTTGTAGGAAAGGCCGGAGCAGCCTCCACCCTTGACGCCAACGCGCAATCCAGCGGCATCAATGCCTTCCTTCTGCTTCATCCGCCGTACTTCGTCGACGGCTTTTTCGGTAATCTCAATCGCCATTCTTACTTTCCGTTATCGTCGTGCTTCTTCTTCCAGTCGGTGATTGCGGCCTTGATCGCGTCCTCGGCCAGAACAGAGCAGTGGATCTTCACCGGCGGAAGGCTTAGCTCTTTCACGATGTCTGTATTCTTGATCGAGAGCGCTTCAGCCAGGGTTTTGCCTTTGACCCACTCGGTGGCAAGACTGGAACTGGCGATCGCGCTGCCGCAGCCGAACGTCTTGAACTTCGCGTCCTCTATAACCTGGGTCTGCTCATTGACCTTGATCTGGAGCTTCATGACGTCGCCGCACTCCGGCGCTCCGACAAGACCGGTACCCACAGTCGGGTCTTCCTTGGAGAGAGCGCCTACGTTACGCGGGTTGTTATAGTGGTCAATCACCTTCTCCGAATATGCCATTTCGAGTCTCCTTGAAATTCTGCCCGGGCCGGCTAAAGCCGGCCCCTGCTTCTTTACCCTTCGGTCGCCCAATGGACGGACTTCAGGTCGATACCTTCTTTTGCCATTTCGTATAACGGTGACAAATCCCGCAGCCGGCGGACAACTTCGATCACGCGGCCGGCTACGTAATCCACTTCTTCTTCAGTATTGAACCGGCCGATTCCGAAGCGGATCGAGGTGTGTGCCAGATCCTCGCCGACACCCAGGGCCTTCAGCACATACGAAGGCTCGAGACTTGCCGATGTGCAGGCTGAGCCGGATGACACCGCAATGTCGTTGATTCCCATCAAGAGCGATTCGCCTTCGACATAGGCGAAGCTCATATTGAGATTTCCCGGCAGTCTTTTCAGGAGATCGCCGTTGATGTAAACCTCGTCCAGTTCCCGCTCGAGTGTGGTGCGAAGTTTCTCGCGAAGTCTGAAAAGCTCTGCGGATTCCTTCTGCAATTCTTCGCGCGCGATCTGGGCTGCTTTGCCGAGTCCCACAATTCCTGGAACGTTCAGCGTTCCGGACCGCATTCCGCGCTCGTGGCCGCCGCCGTCGATGATCGGCGTGAGCAGCACGCGCGGGTTCCTGCGGCGCACGTAGAGAGCGCCGACGCCCTTCGGACCATAGAATTTATGTGCCGACAGGGAAGCGATGTCGACATTCATTTCGTTGACGTTGAACGGAATCTTGCCGGCGGCCTGAACCGCGTCGGTATGGAACAACACGCCGCGCTCCCGCGCAATCTTGCCGATTTCCTTGATGTCTTGAACCACGCCGACTTCATTGTTGGCGGTCATGATCGAGATCAGGATCGTTTTGTCCGTAATGGCTTTGCGGAGATCGTCAAGATCAACGAGGCCTTTGTTGTCGACCGGCAGGAATGTGATGCGGTAACCGTCCTTCTCGAGGTGCTTACACGTGTCGAGAATCGCCTTATGCTCAGTGACGCAGGTGATGATGTGATCGCCCTTTTCGCGATACATCCAGGCCACGCCTTTGACCGCCAGATTGTCCGATTCCGTTGCGCCGCTGGTGATGACGATTTCACGCGGATCCGCCCCGATCAAATCTGCGATCTGCTTTCGGCCCTGTTCGACCGCTTGCTCGGCTTCCCAGCCGAACTGGTGATTCCGGCTCGCCGCGTTGCCGAACTGGTTCGTGAGATACGGCATCATCGCATCGAGCACCCGGGGATCTACCGGTGTCGTTGCGTGATTGTCCATGTAAATAGGCAGCTTAACCATTTTCTTCGCCTCTTAATGCGTCGCCAGCTCGTAAATCGAGGTATCCCCAAGAACCTGAACAACCTTTGCCTTGATCTGGAACAAGGGATCTCGAACCGAGCAGGTCTGTAACGTCTGGCATTCCTCACCGCGTTCGCAGGGCGTAATTGAAATCGGACCCTCCAGTGCCTCGACCACCTGTACGATGGAGATCAAAGCCGGGTCCCTCGCCAGAACGTACCCTCCGTTCATGCCTTGCTGCGAAACCAGCAATCCCTTGCGCGCTAACCGCTGCAACACTTTGGCTAACAATTCGGCAGGAATGTGGTATTGAGCGGCTATTTGCCGGGCACTGGCCGATTCGTCGGCATGTTGAGCCAAGTGCTTCAAAGCAATCAATCCATAGTCCGATCTCTTCGACAGCCGAAACATCCGCTAACCCACCTGCCTAACCCCGACCATTTCGGTCGGACTTATAATGTACGGCCTGAAAGCTCGAAAATCAAGGGGGATTTAGGGGAATTTACAGGAAAGACAGCACTTCTTTCAGCGAGGAAATCCGCGGTACCTCGACCGCGGCGTACCGGCCGGATCGATCCATCAAAACGGCTCCAAGACCGGCCCGCGCGCCTGCTTCCACGTCGTCGCGCAGGCTGTCGCCAACCAGCAGGATGCTGGACGCAGGTACGCCGAGGGCGCGGACCGCCGCCTCGAAGATTTGACGATCGGGTTTGCAGAAGCCGGTCTCGCTGGAGATTGTGATGCTATCGAAATAGGAGAGAATGTCGAGGCTGCGCATCACCGAGTGGATGCGATCGTCGAAGTTTGAGATCACGCCGATTTTCAGGCCGCGCCGCTTGAGTTCCTCGAGGACCTCCCGGGTTTCGGGAAACAGGATCCAGCCCTGCGAGTCGCGAAACCTGTCGTAGACCCTGTTGAAGAACTCGTCGAAGTTCTCCACCATGCCGACTTCGCTGAAGACGCGAAATACGACATCCCTCCACCACTGTTTCTGGTTTTCGATTGAGATTGGTCCTGCGCCCCGGAAGTGCCGGACGAACGCAGCCTGAATGACCTCGGGTGCCGCCTGCGAACCGTATTCGCGGGCGATGCTACCATAGATTTCTCCAACCGAGCCTCGGGTGGTAAATAACGTCTCGGCAGCATCGAAGAGAACGGCTCGAAACTTCATTGGAAGGATCATAACAAATGGAACCCATCACAACTCAGCCGGTCGAAGAGTACATGTACGGTCTCCTGCCTCAGCGTGACGCCATACTCGCGGAGATGGAGCGCGTTGCGAAGAAGAACGACGTGGCCATTGTTGGGCCGGCCGTGGGCCGGCTTCTGTATCAGCTTGCCCGGTTTGTGAATGCCGGACGCGTTTTTGAAATGGGATCCGCGATCGGGTATTCCACGATCTGGTGGGCTCGCGCCATCAAGCCCGGCGGCAAGGTGTATTACACGGATGGGAGCAAGACGAACGCCGCACAGGCGGAGGATTATACGAAGAGAGCCGGTGTGCGCGACCGGATCGAAATACTCGTCGGCAATTCACTCGACTTGATCGATCAGGTGGAGGGCGACTTCGACGTGGTCTTCAATGACGTCGACAAGCACTATTACCCTGAAGTGTTTCGAAAAGCGGCAGGCCGGGTTCGAGTAGGCGGTTTGCTGGTTACCGATAACGTGCTGTGGTCCGGCCGTGTCGCAGACAAATCCGTCAAGGACCGCGACACGGAAGGAGTGCGGTCGTTCAACAAAATGCTTTACGCTGACGAGCGGTACTATACGACGATCATTCCGCTCCGCGACGGAGTTGCGATTGGACTACGAGTCCAGTGAGATCCACGATCGAGTGCCCATGCAGATCTTCAGCCCAGGGAATCCGGACGACGAGCGTTTCTCTAACCGCAACCAGCTCCGTGTCGCGAGACTCGGAATCCCACTCGCTGGTGATATGGGTACGGAATCCTTCCTTCTGGAAGAACAGGCGAAGCGTCGGCACGGCGTCCTGATAAGCCCCATCCCAGTTCTTTCCGAAATCGTTCCCCTCCAGGAAGATTTCCAACCTTTTAATCCATTCGTTTTTCATCTCACCCTCGGTAAAGTCCCGAAATCTTACCGCGGGGGAACTCGTCAAGGCAAGGTGGGACCCTTGAACTGTAGCGGCGGTCTATGACCGCCGGCGGTCATAGACCGCCGCTACAGTTTGTTTTCAGAGCTTTGCCAGCAAACCCTTCATTTCCTCCACGGTGAACGCCCGCATGCTCAAAGTTCGGACGTTTCCGGCGGCGCCGCTGGCAAGCATAAAGGCCGTAAGGCTTTCTTCATCCTTGGCTTCCGCAATGGCGACGCAGTCGTAGGGTCCCAGGGTGTAGAAAAAATTCACAAGCTTGATCCCCATCTTTTCGCCCTGTGCCTTGGCGGTCTCGTAGCGCTTCGTCGTTTCCTTTACGTTTCGAATCCCCTGATCTGTGAAATTGAACAAACCGATAAACATTGGCATGACCGGCTCCTTTCAGGTTCTGACCACTTCAACCCATGTTCCCTGGCGCGCAGATTCTCGTGCGGCGTCAAGAATGATCTGACTCTTCGCACCATCGTCGAAATTCGGTGACGGCGAAGGAAGGCGATTGTCGATGGCATGGATCATCCGGTTCACAAGCACACGGAATGGCGCCCGCAGCGGTTGCTCCTCGGGAGCCAGCCGATATTTTTCCGGAATCGGAATCGTGGCGGTCACGCGGTCTCCGCGTTTGCCTCCGCGCAGTTCCGTAGCCATGAGGTTGGGAATGAAGAGTTCGCCATCGCTGCCGTAGATTCCGAAATGCGAGCCGTTGATACCCGCGGCGCTCGACATCTGAACAACGGCCCGCGCGCCGGATTCGAACTCGATGAGAAGCGTGTAGCTGTCGTCGCTGGTAACCGGCTTGCCGCTTCGTTCAGGCACGAACGTTGCGAGATCGCAGAATATGCGGCGCGGAGTTCCCAGGATCAGCCAGAGGCTGTCCGCCGCATGCGATCCCAATGCGCCGAGTGCGCCGCCGCCTTTCGATGCGTCGGACCACCAGTTCCACTCGGCATCTTCCGACTTAGATCGCCATCCGAACTGTGTGATGAAGTGCGCCATTCGAATTTCACCTACGTAGTTCTGACGCAACAGGTCCTCAGCGTACGCCCGTCCCGGTAGAAAACGGAATTCGAAGTCGACCATGGCCACGACGGGAGTGTCATCGGCGACCGCTTTCATTTGTTTCGCTTCGTCAATGTTCATGGCGAAAGGTTTCTCGCAGAGCGTGTGAATTCTGCGGTTCAGCGCAGCCATCGTCATGGGAAAATGTTGTTCAGGCGGTGTGACGATGCTGACCAGGTCCGGCTTCTCGTTATCGAGCATCTCTTCGAAGTTCGTGTAATGCGCGGGTATGCCGTGTTCCTTCGCGATTTTCTCAGCCCGCTCCGCGCGGCCGCTCGATACCGCGATGACCTGTGTTCTTGGGTGACTTTGAAAAACCGGGATCTGTACGTTCCCGGCGAACGACGTTCCGGCTACGGCTACTCTTAATTTAGGAAATTTTATGGCCAATGTTTATCCCTTCCGCAGTTTGAGATACGCGCCGAACAAAGTGCCCCTCGAGAAAGTTGTCACGCAACCGTACGACAAGATCTCGAAGGACATGCAAGAACGGTATTATGCCCTGCATCCCAACAACATTATTCGAATTGTTCTGGGGAAAGCCGGCCCGGAGGATTCAGCCACGAACAGCGTCTATACGCGGGCAGCAGCATATTTGAAAGAGTGGCGCGCAAGCGGGATCCTGGAGCAGATACCGGAACAGGCATTCTTCGCCTATTTCCAGCGATTCGCCGTGCCGGGGACCACGGAGATTCGCACCCGCAAGGGATTTGTTGGCCTCGGCCGGCTCGAGGATTATGCGAACAAAGTGGTCTTTCCACACGAGCGCACACTGACGGGCCCAAAGAAAGATCGCCTGGAGCTCCTGCGCCACACGCGGACCCATTTCGAACAGATTTTCATGTTGTATGAGGATCCGGTCCGGAAGATCGATGGTCTTCTGGACGAGATTTCCGTCCGGGTCCCGGACATCCAGCTCGACGACGAATACGGCGTCCAGCACACGATGTGGAGTATTGCCGATCCGCAGAGCGCGACGCTCATCCAAAGAGAAATGGCCGACAAGAAACTGATCATAGCGGACGGGCATCACCGTTACGAAACGGGGCTGGCCTACCGAAACGAGACCGATGGGCAACAGGGAAGCAATCGATTGCCGATGACATTCTTCAACATGAGTAGTCCGGGACTCACGATTCTGCCCACGCACCGGGTCGTTTCGAATCTGCCTGGCTTCGATTCCAGGACTCTTCTGGAGCGTGCCGCTGCGTTTTTTGATCCGGGCAAGGGTGACCTGACGATCGAAGTTTTTGTCGATGGAAAGAGCTCCTTCATTCACCTCAAGTCTTCGTTGGATCTCGGTCAGTTGATGCCGGACTTGTCTCCGAGACAACGCGGTTTGGACGTTGTCGTTCTCCACCGCCTGATTCTCGAGAAGTGTCTTGGTATCACCGAGGATGCCGTGAAGAAGGAAAGCCACATCACGTATGTGCGCGAACGCGACTCGGCGCTCACCGCCGTCCGGCAAGGCAAAGCCCAGGCTGCTTTTCTCCTGAATCCCACGCGCCTCGATCAAATGCGGGACATTGCCTATGAAGGCAACGTCATGCCCCAGAAATCGACGGATTTCTATCCCAAGGTTTTGTCGGGGTTGACCATGTATGCGCTGGAGTAAAGGGCGGTGCAGGTATTCCCCTCCTCGGAGAGGAGGGGTGGCTGCGCCATAAATAAAAAGGTCCCGTTCCGAAATGGCGCAGACGGGGTGGTCAGTTCGGCGAAACATTTCTTGTGAGCGACCACCCCGTCTGCGCCGCTTCGGAGGCTTCGCGTCATTTTCTTAATGGCGCAGCCACCCCTCCTGTATCAGGAGGGGAATACCCGGCCCCAACAGCTGTTCACTCCCCGTTAATCCGCCGGGCGCACGTCCACCAGGTTGTCGTAGAACGTGGCGCCGCCGCCGATGTCCGTGATTTCTTCCGAGGTGGTGCTATTCGCGTTCCGGCCGCCCGGAACGAGTTTGTTCCACCAGATCGATGGGGCACACACCACACCCGCTCGTGTGCGGTCGGTAACCACAGCCTTCGCCAGGAAATTTCCGCGGTCGTTGAAAATCTGAACCGGGCTGCCGGTCCTGATCTGGCGGAGTACGGCATCGGACTCGTGGATCTCGAGCGTCGGACCGATTTCCTTGTCCTGAAAGAGATTTACAAACGTCGAGTTGAGAAAATGATGCGCGGGCGGCGAGATCAGCACGAGCGGAAACTTCTTCGCCAGCTCCGGATTCGAAAGCCGATCCTCACGAGGAGGAATGTAGGCCGGCAGCGGGTCGAGGTCCTTCAGCCGCTCCGAATAGAACTCGCATTTTCCCGAAGGCGTTGGGAACCCGCCCTGTGCGAACGGCGCGTCACCAATACCCAGCGGAATCCACCCTTTCTCATGTAGATCCTCGAGCGTTATTCCATTCAGGCTGGCCAGAGCCTGGCGTGCCATGTCCTCATCGGAATCCTTGAAGCAAGGATCTTCAAGCCCCAGCCGGCCGGCGAGTAACCGGAAGATCTCCGTATTCGGTTTGCATTCGCCCAGTGGCTGAATGGCAGGCGTGTTCAGCATGACGTAGGTGTGGCCGTAAGCTCGATGCAGATCGAAGTGCTCGAGTTGAGTGGTGGCGGGCAGCAGAATATCTGCGTAGTCCGCCGTGTCCGTCTGGAAATGTTCCAGCACAACAGTAAACAGGTCCTCGCGCCTCAAACCTTCGAGAACCCGCTGCTGGTCCGGGGCGACGGCGCCCGGGTTGGTGTTGTAGACAACCATGGCGCGCACAGGCGGATTAGCACGCGTCAGAGCTTCGCCGAGCCGGCTCATGTTGATCGTTCGCGGCTGGCCCTGAATCAAATCGGGCCGTTCGAGAACCGCATACTTGAACGGAAAGAAGCCGCTCGTGCTGAGCATCGCGCCGCCACCCGGATACCGCCAGGAACCGAGCAACGCCGGCAGGCAAAAAATGTTGCGAACCGCCATGCCGCCGCCCGCATGCCGTTGCAAGCCGTAGTTGACCCGGATGAAAGCCGGCGAGTTCGTCGCATATTCGTGTGTGATTCGCTCGATTGTGTCTTCAGAAATCCCTGTAATCCTGGCGACACGCGATGGCGGATATTCCCGGACGCGCGCCTTCAGCTCGTCGAACCCCAGCGTGTACCGGTCGATGTAATCCTGGTCCTGCAGGGCGTCGCGCAGGATGATGTGCATCATCCCCAGCGCAAGTGCGCCATCGGTCCCGGGCATGATCGGAATGTGTTCGTCGGATTGTTCGCCAGTACGAGTGCGAAGCGGATCGATGGTGACGATCCTCGCTCCCTGCGATCGGGCTTTCAGAATGTAGCGCCAGAGATGAATGTTGGACGTGATGATATTCGATCCCCAGATCAGGATGTACTTTGCCTGATCCACCGTTTCGGGGTTGGTGCCAACCGAGGCGCCGACCGTGTAGCGCATACCGAACATTCCGGCACTCGAACAGATGGTGCGGTCCAGCAGCGACGCACCCAGCCGATGGAAGAATCGGCGATCCATGCTCCCGCCCTGAAGCAGTCCCATCGTGCCCGCGTAGCTGTAAGGCAGGATGCATTGAGGATCTTCTTTCGCGACGGCAGCGAGTCTTGCAGCCACGGTATCGATCGCTTCGTCCCACGAAATGCGCTGAAATTTGCCGTCTCCCTTCCGGCCTGTCCGCTTCATCGGAAACAGCAACCGGTCGGCATGATAGGTGCGCTTTTCATAGTGCGCCACTTTCACGCACAAGCCGCCGTGGGTGAAGGGATTGGCGGGATCGCCTTTCACACGTACGGCGCGCCCGCTTTCATCGACCTCGACGAGCATGGCGCAGGTATCCGGACAATCGTGAGGGCAGACAGCGCGAACGGTCTTAACGGTTTCACTATGCATTCTTCAGATTCCCTGTACTCTCTGCGGCTTTCTTCATCGAGCTGACGAGTTCGGCGCGCTGGTGATAAAGGCCTTTGACCTTTCTCGGTTTTCGTTTTGCCATGGCGTAAGCCGTCATGAGCGGCAGAGCGATGGTGGAATCGAGATAGCAGACGACGGCGTCCGGCAACCGATCCGGATCGACCTTGCCCCATGTGACCGCCTCCGCCGGCGTCGCACCGGACAAACCGCCCGTGTCCGGTCGCGCATCAGTGATCTGCAGGTAATAGTCGTGGCCTTTCTCGTCGAGACCCAGGACTTCCTGAATTTGTGGTTCTGTCTGAAGCACAAAATTTTTGGGCGAGCCTCCGCCGATGATCAAAATCGCGCTCTTCTGACCGCTCCTCTTCGCGCCGTAGACAATCGCCGCCGTTTCGTTCACATCGGCATTGACGTCGAATTGGAGCTTGTTCCCCTCGAGAGCCTTTGCCGCGACGTTCATTCCAATCGAGCTGTCGCCGGGCGACGAGGTGTAGATGGGTACTCCCACTTCGTGCGCGGCACCAACGAGCGACTTGTCTTTCAATCCGAGAACACGGCTGCGCTCGAGAACGTATTTGCCGGCGAGGTAATGGAATTCGGCAGTGCTCATCGCCCGCTGAAATTCGGGAGTCGAGATGATCTCGCGAAAGAAAGAATCCGTTTTCAGGAGAACGTCGTACTCGAAAAAGATGTCGTAAATGCGAACCACTCCTTCTTCGCGGAGCACCCGATCGTCAAGGTTGTGCAGTCCGCGCCGCATCTCGAGTCCGATACCGAAGTGTGTATCGTGGTAGAGATTGGCCCCGGTGGAGACGATCCAGTCGACAAAACCGGCGCGAATCAGCGGAATAATCGCGGCCATGCCGAGTCCGGCAGGTGTCATCGCACCCGAAAGGCTCATACCCACGGTCACGTCGTCGGCCAGCATGCGCTCGGCAAACAGATGACAGGCCTCACGGAAACGAGCGGCGTTGTAGGCTCTTGTCGATGAGGTCCACGATGGACATGTTCCCGTCAATTGCTGGTGGCTCAATCCTTTGTCCGTGCAGGAAGCGGCTTTTATTGTTCATCGTGAGAACATTTTAACCGATTCTCCAAAAGTATCGGGAAAAGGGGTGGTTCTCTTGGTGAAAAGTCGGCATACGGAAACTGAGTTTTTCAAATGCGGCTGGTTCACTTTCCAGGATCGCGGTTACTCGTCCGATTGAATTCAATCGTGCGGCAATGTCGGGGAAGCCGCAGCAAATGAAGTAATTTACAATGGATTTTCTTTGAATCTCGTGAGAGCTATCGCCAGAAGGCAAATCCGACTATCAATTCGACTTGGTTCGGAATCGTCCCACAACACTTCCAGCGGTCCGCCTCCCAGCGGGTGTAACGGACTGTGGGCGAAATCTTCAGCTTTCGCAGATGCGCCTCCGCTCCAAGCCCGCCAGTGATTCCGTAATGCGAAAGGTCGTTCCCATTCAAGTTTCCAGTGGCGCGAAACGACGGTCCGACCTCAACGAAGGTCTTCACCGCGGCGACTGGAAGTTTATACTTCGCCAGTATAGGGAATTCCCATGTGAGAACCGTCACGGTTGATTCTTGCCCTTCACGTACTCGTTCTTCGGGTATGGAGATGAGATTCTCGTCTGTAAGGTGTAATGGCCGATATAACCCGTTGACCTCGACGGCCAGATTCTTTCGCGGTTGAAACTCGACCACCAGGCCGATAACCGGGCTCTTTGATTGTGAAAACGATTTGGAGGCGGGAATGCCTTGGAAGAAGCGGACATCAGTATGGAAGTCGTCTGTAAGGCCCATACCAACCACAGCTCCGATTGAAAGATTCTGTCCGAAAGCGCTGGGCGAAGTCGAAGTAGAGCTTTGACTCACACCGACAAGAAAGTCTATTTGATTCCGGAGTGCAGGTCTCAGTTGATTATCCGCCCAGCGGCCGTAACGTACTGCGGGCGCAAGCTTCAAGCTCCGCACTCTTATGTCTACACCCGCTCCCGCGACGATTCCGTGCTGGTCTGAGCCTGAGCCACCCGGTATATAGGATGGCCCCACTTCGAGGAACGGATTCATCGCCCCAACGGGGAATGTATATTTGACCAGCAACGGAAACTGCCACTCCGTGCTGGTGCTGGAGTACAAGTAAAGCCTCGATCCATCGGCCGAGTAGAGGGCGTCCGTGTGTTTTACTGATCGGCGCAGTGCATCCACTTCAACCGAAAGATGCCGAGTCAATGTCAGGTCCAGCGTCGGCCCGACAATAAAACTATTTGGATTCGGTTGATAAATAGGTGGTGCAGCAAAACCGCCCGGTGAAAAGAGTGGGGGGAATGGGCGGAAATCTTCCTTAAGCCCCGCACCTGCAATGACGCCGAAGTTCAGCTTCTGCGCGAACGCGCCGAGCGAAATCCCGAAGGAACATGTGAAAAGGACGATAAGCGAGAATAGTATCTTCCTGCGCATGCGCAGCCGCATCCGCGGCTTAGACTACTTTTCAGAACAGAAGTTAGAACGAAGAGAAATCCTCGAAAACGGGGTCAGTAATTCTCACTTGTCGGTTATGTCGACAAACCGGACACTAGTGTGGTGTCCCGCGTAATTCTTTACACTTCCGGACGTTGTCGAGAATAACGTCGGCCGTAGCTTTCCACGTAAATGATTTCGGATTGTCGTTCCAATGGAGCAGCCAATCGTAAATGGCGCGTTCCAGTTCC
>WNFT01003390.1_pt1 | contig 28008 bp, 27 predicted proteins | sample 5400191 | NCBI WGS metagenome assembly WNFT01 (sample SAMN13153359, study PRJNA577476) | soil metagenome | isolation source: 80 cm saprolite under Madrone tree | place: USA:California | collected 2016-06-14 | reverse complement strand
ACAAGGTCGATTACATCGCTCCCGGCCACTGCACCGGCGAGCCGACATTCGCAGCCCTGCAAAAGGCATTCGGCGACCGGTACCTCTATGCCGGATTGGGAACGACGCTGGCCGTGGGTGCGAATCCGCGGGCCGAATCCGGTCCAAAGGCTTCGAATACCTTCAGCGAAGACGATTTGCGAAGTTATCGAGCGTTTGCCCGCGCTGAGCCAGACTTCAGTTCTTCAAGCGGAACCCGGTTTTGAATACCCAGGCGACTATGCCTAAGCCGTAGAAGCTCCAGCGGAAGCCGCTGATCAAGTACACGATGGGATTGAAGAGACTGAAGGTCCGCCAGGCCGGCGGCAGCATGTCGATCGAATAAAAGGCGCCGCCGAGGAACGTGAGCGGCGTAATGACCAACATGGGAACGAACTGCAGCTGCTCGAAACTCCTGGCCCAGATGCCGATGATGAATCCGAACAGACTGAACGTGAAAGCGGTCATCACCAAGAACGCAATCATCCATGCGGGGTGAAGGATTCTGATCGGCACGAACAGCGACGCCGTGGCCATGATGATCAAGCCCAGGACCACCGACTTGGTCGACGCCGCTCCGACATAGGCGATGACGATTTCGACGTAGGACACTGGCGCGGAAAGGAGTTCGTAGATCGTACCGGTGAATTTGGGGAAATAGATGCCGAACGAGGCGTTGGAGAGGCTCTCGGTGAACAACGCCAGCATGATCAATCCCGGGACGATGAACGCGCCGTAACTGACGCCGCCGGCCGTGGACAGGCGCGAGCCGATGGCCGCGCCGAAGACCACGAAATACAGTGAAGTGGTGAGGACGGGCGTGACCACGCTCTGCACCAGCGTTCGAAGCGAACGCGCGATTTCGAACCTATAGATCGCCCAGACACCGTGCCGATTGAATTGGATATGGGGCATCGGCCGGCTCATGCGGGTTCGCTCACCAGCTCGACGAAAATATCCTCGAGCGAGCTCTGACGCGTTTGCAGATCCTTGACCACGATCGACAACTCGCTCATCCGTTTCAGCAATGCGGAAATATCGATGCGGTTCGCGCCGTCGACGGTGTACACCAGATCGTGACCGTCGGCTTTCAGCTCGAGACCCCAGGAGTCCAGTTCGGGCGGGAGCCGTTGAAGCGGCTCATGCAGATGCAAGGTCAGCTGTTTCTTGCCGAGCTTTTTCATCAGCTGTGTTTTTTCTTCGACCACGACCAACGCGCCCTTGTTGATGACGCCGATCCTGTCGGCCATTTCCTCGGCTTCCTCGATGTAGTGAGTGGTCAGGATGATGGTGACTCCGGTGTCGCGCAGACCGCGCACCAAGCTCCACATGTCGCGGCGCAGCTCCACGTCCACGCCGGCCGTCGGTTCGTCGAGGAACAAAATCTCCGGCTCGTGCGACAAGGCCTTGGCGATCATCACCCGCCGCTTCATGCCGCCGGACAAGGTCATGATCCTGCTATCGCGTTTGTCCAACAGAGATAAATCGCGCAGCAGACCCTCGATGAAGGCGGGATTCGGCGCACGGCCGAACAGGCCGCGGCTGAACGACACCGTCGCCCAAACCGTTTCGAACGCGTCCGTGCTCAATTCCTGCGGCACCAGGCCTATCTTGGTTCGAGCCGCGCGAAAGTCGCGCACGATGTCATGGCCGTCCGCGATCACCGTGCCGCCGCTTGCGGTGACGATTCCGCAAATGATGTTGATCAGCGTGGTCTTCCCTGCGCCGTTGGGACCCAGCAGGGCAAAGATCTCACCCTTGTGGATCTCGAGGTTGATGGGCTTCAGGGCCTGAAAGCCCGAAGCGTAGGTCTTGACGACGTTGCGGATCGAAATGACCGGTTTCATGGCGTGATCGGGCGCCGGCGCCGGTCCTCAGGCATTGGAAATGCGCTCGAGGAGGGTGCGGGTGAACTCGGCCGTGCTGGCATTCCCGCCCAGGTCGCCCGTTCTCGCCTTGTCGACATTGAGCGTCTGATCGAGGGCGGTGCGCAGGCGCGCCGCCATGTGCGGCAGGTGGCAGTGTTCGAGCATCATCGCCGCCGCGAGCATGAGCGCAGTGGGATTCGCCACTCCCTTGCCGGCAATATCGGGAGCCGAGCCATGCACGGCTTCAAATATCGCAGCATCGGCCCCGATATTGGCGCCGGGGGTCATCCCCAAGCCGCCCACCAGTCCCGCGACCAGGTCGGATAAGATGTCGCCGAACAGATTCGTGGTCACCAACACGTCGAATTGCCATGGGTTGAGCACCAGCTTCATGGCGCAGGCGTCGATGATGACCGTCTCCAGGGTGAAGCGGCCCTTGTACTTGCTTTCATACAGCTCCTGTCCCGCCTCCAAAAATATGCCGGTCAAGATCTTCATGATGTTGGCCTTGTGCACGATGGTCACTTTCTTGCGGCCGGTTGCGACGGCGTGCTCGAAGGCGAATTCCAACAGGCGGCGGCTGCCCTGACGCGTGTTCACTCCCGAGGCCATGGCGACGGCGTGCGGGTCGTCGTCGATCTGGATGTAATACTCGTGCCCGACGTACAGGCCTTCCAGGTTCTCGCGCACGACCACCAGATCGATATTGTCGAAGCGTCCGCCGGGAATCAAAGTCCGCGCCGGGCGCAGGTTCGCATACAGCTTGAACTCCTCCCTCAGGCGCACGTTCGAGGACCGGTATCCGCCGCCGGATGGGGTTTCCAGCGGTCCTTTCAAGGCGAGGCGCGTCCGTCTGATGCTGGCGATGGTATCGGGCGGGAGAGGGTCGCCCGCGGTCTTGACCCCCTCGAGGCCTGCGACCCGCGAGTCCCATTCGAAGGGTGCACCGAGCGCATCCAAAACGGCGACGGTGGCGTCGATGATTTCAGGACCGATCCCGTCTCCGGGGATCAGCGTGGCTGGAATTGAATGCGGCATCGATCGGCTCTCGAATGAATGAAGCGAGTGATTAGGATACTCGAACTGGATGAGAATAGACTGAGCGCAGCTGCGGAGGATTGCCCATTACCATCGATGAAATCGTCGCGGCGACGCGTGTCTGGTTGGAAAGGTCCGTCATCGGCCTCAACCTGTGTCCTTTTGCCGAGAGTGTCTACCGCGCCGACCGCGTGCGATTCCGGGTCAGCGAACAGCGATCCGCCTCCGCACTGTTGGACGACCTTCGCTCCGAGTTGCTGGATCTGCAGGCGGCAGACCCCCTGCGCTGCGAGACGACCCTGTTGATCCATCCCTGGGTTTTGACGGATTTCATCGAGTACAACGATTTTCTCGACGTCTGCGAGGCGACCCTCGTCGAACTGGGTCTGGAAGGAGAATTGCAGGTCGCGAGCTTTCATCCCCAGTACCAGTTCGCGGGAACGCAGTCCGAAGACATCGAAAACTACACCAATCGCTCTCCCTATCCCATGCTCCACCTGTTGCGCGAGGCCAGCATCGAGCGTGCCGTCGCCGCGGTGCCGGACCCCGGCGAGATATACCGCAGAAATATTCGCACGCTTCGCGATTTGGGTCATGCGGGCTGGCGGCGGCTATGGCGCGACTAACACCTTGCGCATGGGTATGAATTCTATGGACTCTCCGAGTCCGACATCGAAATGCACCATGGCCGCGCCGACGTAGCCGCGGGCGGCATAAAGCTTGACGCCGGGAAGCGTCGCCATGAGCTCCACTCGAGAAAACCCATGGGCGCGCGCTTCGTTCTCGCAGTGTTCGAGCAGGAGCGTCCCGATACCGCGGCGGGCGTCCTGCGGATCGACGAAAAACGCTCGAATCTTCGCCGCCTGGCTGTGCGGATCGAGCATCGAGGAATCGCGGCCGGCTCGTGCGTCGCCGCCGAACAGGGTCGCCCTGAAGCTCCAGCCGCCGCAGCCGACGAAGCGGCCGTCTTCCTCGACTACAAAATAGGTTTGATCAGCCAGCAACTGCGTATCGACGCCGAATGCGCCGCGCAGCGCGCCTTCTATTTGCGAGGGCCGGTAATCTTCCGCGCTCAAGCCCCGTGCCGAACGGGCAATCAGCGCTTCGAGCTGCGGGACATCGGCGAGTGTGGCCTTGCGTAAGACGGTGCGGGTCAAAGCCGGACCGGGCGCGCGCGTCGGATTCATCAGGTCCCCATCGTTGCTGCGAAGGTGAAGTGTAACCCGTCGTGCAAGCACGTGCGATCAGTCCGCGCGAGGGATCTCAGCCCTCCGCCCGAGCCGCGGAGCGCAGCATGGCGAATGCCGCATAGGCAATGACGACGATCACCAGCCAGCGCAGGGCCACGAGCGGGAGCGTCTTGACGATGTAGGCGGCAATGAGCACGCCGATCACGCCGCCGAAGGCGAGACCCAGCGAGGGGCCCCATGCGAATTTACCGGTCTGAAAGAAGCGCAAGCTCGCCACGGGCTGCAGCAGCGCGCAGGCTCCCATCATGATGGGAAAGGCGGCGAGCGGATGCATTCCCATCAGTGCCAGGGTGATCATGCACGGTGCATACATTCCGATGCCGGCGCTCATGAGCGCGCCGAGTATGAAATTGATGCCCACGGCGAGCCCGAACTTCCAGCCGCCGAGGCTCATCGCCGTGCCGCCGCCCGGGAGCGCGCCCAAATTGATGGCGGTGAAGACGGTGCCGGCGATGAGTAGCGCTACACCCATCGTGACCTGAATCGCGCGGCGCGGTAAGCGCGCGACCACGCCCGCGCCCAGCCATGCGCCCGCCGCCGCGCTGCCGACGACCGTGGCCAACAACAGGGGGTCAACCACGATGGCCGTCACGAATATGAGCGCTTCGGCGATGGCGGCCGGCGTATGGCCGGCATTGAGCGTGCCGGGTATCAATTCATCGGGAACGATGCGCCGCAGTTTGTAGATCGCGGTGGTCGGTGCAAACGAGCCGATCCCCAGCGTGTCGAAGAAATCGGTGACGAATCCGATGATCAGTTCGACGGGTGTCGGCCAGCGCACCGTCGCGCTGCGCCGCGCAGCGCGTATCGCACCAATGATGAAAGCCACGCCGGCTAAGCTGATGGCCACGTAAAAAGCAAGCTGTGCGGCATTCATGCGGACAATATACCTGGTGGCGGAGCCGAAATACCCGGCAACGCGTAGCAGTATTCAGTTTGCGGCGGTTCACGTACACTCGGCCTCATGCGAAAGCTCGGGGTGAGCAGCGTTTTTTGCAAGAACGATTCGGCTGCCGGGACGCCGTGACAGCGGCCGATTCTCGCGACGAAGTAATACTCACGACCTGTCCCCGTGATTGCTACGATACCTGCGGCATGTGGGTGCAAAAGCGCGGCGGGCTGGTGACCGCGGTTCGCGGCAACCCGGCTCACCCCATCAGTCGCGGTGCCCTGTGCGGAAAGTGCTCCACCGCTTACAACCGCGAATGGCGCGACCCGGAACGCCGGCTGACCCAGCCCCTGCGGCGCGCAGGCGCCAAGGGCGGGGGACGCTTCGAACCCATCGCCTGGGAAACCGCGTTCGGCGAAATAGCGCAGCGGCTGCATCAGGTCATTGCATTGCACGGTGCGCAAACGATTCTCAACGCTCACTACACGGGAACCATATCGCTGCTCGCCGGAATTGCGCCGATGCGTTTCTTTCATCGCCTGGGGGCCACCGAGGTTGCGCCGGATACGATTTGCAACATGGCGGGCCACGTCGCTCTGCGTTATCTGTACGGTTCCTCCTTGGATGGATTCGATCCGCGCACGGCCCAATATTCGGCGTGCATCGTGGTCTGGGGTGCGAATCCCCATGCTTCCGCGCCGCATGCCCATGAGTACTGGCTGCCCGAGGCGCCGGGCAAGGTCGTGGTGATCGATCCGATCCGCACACCGACGGCGGCGCAAGCGGATATCCACCTGCAGCCCTTTCCCGGCAGCGATGCCGCCCTGGCTTTCGCGCTGCTGCACGTGATTCATCGCGAGGGTCTGATCGATTCCGCGTTCGTCGCCGCGCATGTGCAGGGGTGGGAGGAACTCGTACCCACCCTTCGTGCCTGCGATCCGGCATGGGGCGCCGCCGTCACCGGAGTGCCCGCCGCGCTGATCGAGGAAGTCGCCGTCCTGTATGCGCGCGGTCCGTCGTTGTTGTGGCTGGGCCAGGGGCTGCAGCGCCAGACGACCGGCGGCAATGTCATGCGCGCCTGCGGCTTGTTGCCGGCGCTCACCGGCAATCTCTGCAAGCCGGGAGCGGGCTTTTTGTACCTCAACGGCAACTTGCGGCAACGGCGCATGGACGAGGATTACTTGAGCGGTGCGCACTTGAGGCCGCCCGGCGGCGCGCCGTCCCTCAGCCACATGGATTTCGCGGGGGCGCTCGAAGATCCGGCGCGTTCGCGCGCGCTGTTCGTGTGGAACATGAACCCCTTGGCGTCTTGTCCGCAACAGGCGCGCCTGCGCCGCGCGTTGCGGCGTGAGGACCTGTTGACCATCGCGTTGGATCTGTTTCCCACCGATACCACGGAGATGGCGGACTACGTGCTGCCGGCGGCGAGTTTCCTGGAGTTCGACGATCTCATCGCCTCGTATTTTCAACTGACTCTGTCGGCACAGGTCAAGGCGATGGAGCCCATGGGCAACGCACTGCCGAATCTGGAAATTTTCCGGCGCCTGGCGCGTGCCATGAACTATTCCGACCCCGAGCTGCACGAGAGCGATGCGGCCATACTGGGCACTCTCATGGAGCGCAGCGGCTTGAGGATGACCTTCGCAGCGCTGGCGGAGCGAGGGTCGATATGGGTACCGCCGCAACCGGCGGTGCAATTCGCCGACGGCGTGTTCGAAACACCCAGCGGGCGCATCGAGATTGCCTCTGCACGCGCCGCGGCGGATGGACATCCGCCGCTGCCGCAACCCTGGAACGACGCGCGTCCCGCGGAGGGCCGTCTCCGCTTACTGTCGCCGGCGCATGCGTGGCTGATGAACACGAGTTTCGGCAACGTTCGTCAGATCGAGCACCGGCTCGGCGAGGCGACCATCGCCCTGCATCCCGCGGATGCCGCGGAACGGCACTTGGCGGAGGGTGACACGGCTCTGGTGCACAACAGCTGCGGACGCCTCGGGCTCAAGGTGGTCATTTCGAACGAGGTGCCGCGCGGAGTGGCCCTGGCTCACAAAGGCCGCTGGCTGAGCGCGGATGCGGCAAGCGCCAACGTCAATGTGCTGAATCCCGGGAAGAAAAGCGATATGGGCGAGAGTACGGCGGTGCACAGCGTCGAGGTGTCGGTGGCGGCGTTCCCCGCGGAACATCAGGACGCGCGAGTCGGGGTCGGCCATAGCCACTGAGAATGTGGTCGCGGGCGTCGGGGGCGCAGACGGCGGGGCTGCCGGCACGGGCGTTGCCGGCGCAGCCAAACTCGAGCGCTCGCTGCGATACTGGGATTTGGTTCTGTATGGACTGGCCTATATCGCGCCATTCGCACCCTTGAGCACGCTGGGCTTCGTGTGGAGCGAATCGAACGGCCTGATCGTGATGGCGTATGTGCTGGGTGCCGTGTGCATGTACTTCACGGCGCGGAGTTACGCCACCATGACGGAAACGCTGCCGACGGCGGGGTCGGTTTACGGCTTCGCGCGCCATTCATTGGGTGCCTTTCCCGGTTTCATGGCCGGCTGGATGATACTGCTGGATTACCTGTTGATTCCCGCGTTCGTTTACGTACTGATCGCGGTGGCATTGGGGTCGCTGCTGCCGGGCATCGATCGCGGCGTCTGGATCGTATCGATGGTCGCGATGACCACGGTCGTCAACTGGTTCGGCATCACCGTCACCTCCCGCGCCAATTTCATCGCCGTCGCACTGCAGACCATTATTCTGGTCGGATTCCTGATATTGGGCGTGATCGCGCTGTATGCCGGCAAGGGCAATGGTGCGTTGACGCTCAAGCCGCTGTTCGACGCCGCCCATTTCGACGCCGGCAAGATATTCAGTGCGACTTCGATTTGCATCATGTCCTTCCTGGGCTTCGACGCCGTGTCGACGCTGGCCGAGGAAGTGGAGGGCGGCGACCGGCGGTTGGTCGGCAGGGCCATCATTGCAACGCTGGTCTTGTCCGCGGGGTTCTTCGTCACCGTCACCTGGGTACTCGGCGATCTGTTGCCGGGGATTGCGATCAAGGACCAGGCGGCCGCCGCCTATGAATTGGCGGCGTGGGCCACGGGCCCTTGGACCGCGGTGGTACTGGCCTGGGCCTATGCCGGGATCGTCGGCTTGTCGAATGCATTGCCCATGCAGGTCGGCGTGGCGCGGGTGGTGTTCGCCATGGGCCGCGACCGACAGCTGCCTTCCGCCCTGGCGCGAGTCCATCCGCGCTACCACACGCCCTACATGGGCATGTTGGTCACGGCCGCCTTGTCGCTGGCCGTGGCCTTGTACATGAAGAACCGGCTCGACGATCTGGCCTCCATCGTGAACTTCGGCGCCTTGAGCGGGTTTCTGTTCCTGCACGTCTCGGTGCTGGCGTATTTCGGCGTCAAGCGAGGTTCGGCCGCGTGGGTCAAGCACTGGTTGGTGCCGATCTGCGGGATCGTCGTGGTGCTTGCCGTGTTCTCAGGAATGAGCGCGCTTGCCGTCAAGGTCGGAACCACGTGGCTTGCCGTGGGGCTGGCGTATGGGCTGGTGCTCAAGGCCAAGCACCGCGAGGAATTGCACGTTCCGTTGTAGCACAGTGATCTTGACCAGGTCGCATGGCCTGGGGGGAAGGGAAGCCTGAAGGCAACGAAGAGAGCGGAGCAGTTGCCTTCAGGCTTCCCTTCCCCCCAGGCCCTTCACGCTGGGCCGTTCAACAGCGCGGTGAGCAAGATGAGATCCGACAAGTTGTCGTCGTGCGTTCCAGCGTTCGAAGGGCCACATTGAGCAGGTTATTGGCACCGCTCGCAGAGGAATCAATAGTTCGTCGACGGTGCGGGTCCCGTCGTGGCAAGCTCGCGAATCACCTCGCGTCGCGCCGTTAGTACGGAAGCGAGCGGCGAGTGGCGCGAGCCGGTAACTTCCTCCGGGGTAAACAGCGGCACCGTGCTCGGGAGCTCGTCGGCGGCGAAGGTTTGTGCGAGCCAGTTCAGGACCGCGGCCAATTGCGCATCCGACAGCACGGAGTTCGCCGCACCGGGTACACGCAGAATGTAGTTGCGGCCGGCGGGGGTACGCATGTAGAGACCGAGGGCGTGAGCCAGCGGAGGCACCTTGCCCGGAACGCCTTCGGCGTGGGCTCCGTGGCAGCCCATGCAATACAGCATGTAGTCCTGCGCCGGGCCTGCGTACGCCGCGACGGTCAGGGTGCTCGCGGCGATAACGGCGAGCAGGAGCCGCGATGACCACCGGCCCAGGAGTGAACCTCGGTCGGCGAGGGGTGGGTCCCGGCTCGGCGAGACGAGCGTCATATCACAGGCCGAGGCTTGCGAGCACGCTGGCACGATGCGCCCGCACCGCCGATCCGTCCATGGGATGGCTCCGCTCGGCCGCAATCTCTTCCGCGGCGATGGGCTTCGTATCGCCGCCCGCGTGTCCGAGATCGAAGACCATGAAGTTCAAGGCCGCCGCCAGCGTGGTATCGTCGAGCGCCGAGAAATCGGGCATCTTGAAGTCGAAGTGACTATGTTCCACGTCGATGCCGCCGAACATTCCGTTGAGAACCGTCAGCGCAAGCTGGCGGCGCCCCTCCGCAATCGACGCATAGCGGGCGGGGTAGGAAGTGAGCGGCGGCGCAAGAGAGGGTTGTCCGGTCCCCTTGGGACCATGACACACCGCGCAGTTTGCCTGAAATACGGCAGCTCCGGCGGGGTAGGCGGGTGCGTCGGCCTCCGCGGCGAGGCACAGCGGCGCCCCTGAGAAAACCAGCACCGCCGCGACCATGAGGGTACGCGGATTGCACCGACTCATTTCTCCGCGACCCCCAGGATGACCGAGACCGAACAATGGTAGTTCGAGTCGGCGTTCGCCATGCACCAGTTCAAATCGTTGTTGCGAGAGGGCCGATACATGGGCTTTTCGCGCTCGTTGCGGTTGCACTCGCAATTACTGCAGCTCACCTTTCCGCAGCAGTCGTTGTACGAGACGATGTAGTCGCGCTGATCGGTGGGATTATGGCAGGTGCCGATCCAGGTAATCGGGGAGGGCGCCGTGCCGGGGGGGCAGGAGTTCGAGGTGCCGCCGCAGCAGGAGCAAAGAAATCCGTCGATGGCGCAGTACTTCCAATAGTCGCAGCTATTCGGATCATCCGTTGCCGGTTTTGCCTCCGCCTTCTTGCCGGCGGCCGGCTCGGCCGCTTGCGCGCGAAAGGAACGGTCGATGGGCAGCAGCGGAATGAGCGCCGCACCCGTGAGTACTTTTCCGAGCGCGGCGAGCAGACTGCGGCGTGAAGTGTGTCGCGCCAGAGAGCGCGCTGATTTTTCGAACAACTGGTCGATCGAGCGCATACCAATGCCTTCTAAGGATTCAGCATAAGCCAGGGGGTCTGTCCCAACCGCTTCTCGACGTGGCGCAGATGCCCGGTAAGAGCGTCGAAAACGGCGACGTCGGAACGATCGGTCGCCGCGAACAGAATGGGCGCGTCATCCTGGGAAACTTGGACCGCTACGACGGGCGCAAGCTTCTGCGTGGATACGGGCCAACGCGCCACACGTTGATGGGTTTTCATGTCGAATACCCAAATCTCCGTTCCCCCCTCCTTGTGCGAGCCTTCGCCGCCGCGGTGCATGGGCACGAACAATTTGCCCAAATGCCGGTGGATGGCGCCGACCTGCTGCCCCCCCGGCCGCCACTGCCCCTTTTCGGCGGCGCTCACGAGCGGCCAGGGTTGGTGGAACACGGGCACTGCGCCGGAGAAATCTACCTCGCGCACTTCGCCCAGGAAGGAGAGAAAGGCGTATCCGCCGGTGATGGGCACTCCCTGCACGAAGATCGGATCTTTGTCGGGATCGAAGAATACGTCGGACATCGCGCGCGAGGCTTCATGCCCCTCGCCGTCGAGAGTCACGGTGAGCAGCCGGCCGCTCTCGCAGAGCGAGGACACTCGATTCGGGCCCGAAGGAATCACGAGCACGCAGCCCGCGGTATCGATCTCACCGATGACGGAGTATTTCGCAGGATCGAGAACGCCGAAAGAGGCAGCGGGTGTGACGTAGGACACGTAGAGGAACCGACTGTCCGCGCTGTAGGCGATACTGAAATAAGTCGGCAGCGTCATCGCGCGTTTCGGCGGCAGAATGATTTCGTGCGTCACCGACAATGTCGTATTGTCGTTGAACTCGACGAGGTCCGTGCGCGTTCCGCGGCTGCCGCGGGAGAAATAAGTGGTTGCGACGGCGGTCGTCTTGCCGTCGGGGGACAGATTGAATCCTGGGCTGAAGCCCGCGTCGATCTGGCCCAGGCGGCGATGCGTGTCGCCGTCGAAGAGATGTACGCGTGCGTCGATTTCGTTCAGGAACGCCTCATCCAGCACGTAGATCCGGTGAGCGTCATTGGGTGGAACTTTCTCCACCGTGAGGTGCTCGGCGGGCAAGGGCGGCGCGGCCAGCGAGCGGGCGCCTATTGCGAGCGACAGTAGAGTAGCGCCTATGAGCGAAGTTTTCATCGATCTCCCCATGCATCGCCGTCCCGCCGCACTCGCGATTCTTTATGATTGGCTGCGGCGTCAACCTACAAATTCGCGGCGGCGTTGTCGCGAGTCTGGCACATCGCCGGCCGATTCGAAAGTGGGGGTGCGGCATGAACGATCGCTCATCCCTCATGGCACGCGGAACATTCGCGCACCGGCCCGTGCTTGCTTCCCTGCAATGCGAGGTCGCGGTGACAATCGCGGCAGAACACGTGGAAGGTGGCTTCACCCGACTGCTGCAGATTCGGGCGAGGGCTTCGGTGACAGTCGAGACAGCCGGCGAAACCCGTGTGGTCGACGAAGTTGTGATGGCAGGTGACGCAACCGACGGTTCTATGATTTTCGTGCGGGAAATTCACATGCAACGCGAGCGGTGCCGTTGCAGGCTGCAGCAGACGAGAACCACCCGTCGGCGTCGGCAACGCCAGCAGAACGACGGCCGCGATACTGCAGGGAACCACGGTGGATAGCAGGCGAGTTCGGATACGGGCCCATCCGGGCCGAAAGGCGTACCCGAGCACCGCCAATGCGAGAAGTGCGCAGCCGGCAATGATCTTCGCGGGTCGATCGACGAGTTGACCGCTGCCGATGACGTGTGCACCGAGCAGCGCCGGCACCAGCGCCGCGAGCACGGCATGGGCGGTGACGCTGGCCGGCGATCCTTCAGGCGATGCGGCACGCCGCAGGGCGGATCTCGCGGAGATGCCGGTTGCCACGAGCACCGCCAACGCGATGAATGCGGCAAGGCCGCACAACATGTAGAGCGGCGCGGAGGGCAGCAGATAGTGTCCGATCAACGGCTGCGCCGCGAGCAGTATCGCCGCATGCAGCCCGGCGATATACAATGCGATCCAGCCGATTCGCCGGTGCTGCGACAGTGCGAAGAGGCGACGGTGCGGAACGCCATGGGCGCGCAGCGGATAGAGGTAGAGAACGACTGCGGCTACCAACGCCGGGTATCCTATTCCCGCGCCGATATTCCAGTAAAGGCCCGCCGATGCGGGGAGCGGCAACATGAGCAGCGCGGCGAGCAGAACGCACGCGACGACGATTCGGCGAAGGTGTGGCGGGAGTAATTTGCGGTTCACGATGCGCAAGTTCTGAAATCAATACGCTATCATGCCATTCATGGTCATAGATTCCGCAATAGGTATGTTGATCGCCGCGTCCGTCGCGCTTCTATTCGCGAGCGCCGGCGTGCACAAGCTGCGCGCCTTGCGCCGGTTCGACGAGACCTTCGCGGCTTATGGACTGATGCCCGCGCTCGCGCACCCGCGCATTTCCCGCATGGTGCCGATTCTGGAAATAGCGGTCGCCGCCGGATTGCTGGCCGATGGCTCGCGCCGTTACGCCGGCGTACTGGGCATCATGTTGCTGCTGGGATACGCCGCCGCCATCGCCATCAATCTTCGGCGCGGGCGCCGCGATCTCGCCTGCGGCTGCGGCGGCCCCGATGAGCGGCGGCCCATTTCGGCGTGGATGGTATGGCGAAATATCCTGATCTCGCTGGCTCTCGCGGTTGCGCTCGAACCGTGGGCGAGCCGGCCTCTCTCTTTCACCGATGGAGTCACGATAGTGTTCGGTTTGTTGACCATTGCGCTCGTCTACTCGAGTGCCGACCGCTTGCTGGGGCTTGCCCAGCGCAGCGCGCAGTTGCGAGGTTCGCGATGACACCCGTAGGCGTTTCCGTCGTCGTGCTCTGGATCGTCGTTCTGTGCTTGCTGGCCGTGGTGTTGGCGCTGACCAGGCAATTGGGCGTGCTGCATGAGCGTATCGCTCCGGTGGGTGCGCTGATGTTGAATCGCGGGCTGGCCGTGGGCGAACCGGCGCCGGCGATCGACGTCGTCGACTTGCACGGCGCCAATCTGCGGCTCGGGGCACCGCGCACCGACGGCAAGAGCACTCTGCTGCTGTTCGTCTCGCCCACCTGTCCGGTGTGCAAATCACTGCTGCCCATAGTCAAATCCAGCGGCAGGGATGAGCGCGACTGGCTCGACATCATTCTGGCCAGCGACGGCAACACCGACGAACACCGCGACTACATCCGCGCCAATGGGCTGGGCGGCATTCCCTACGTCTTGTCCGCGCCGCTGGGCATGACCTTTCAGGTGAGTCGTCTGCCGTTCGCGGCTCTTCTTCTTCTCGATGAGGCAGGCATCCTGCGCGCCCGCGGATTGATCAATTCACGCGAACATCTCGAGAGCCTGTTCGAAGCGAAGCGCCTGGGCGTCGCCTCGCTGCAGGACTACTTCGCGAATGCGAAGTAGTTAGTTGGTTGTTCAAGGATGTTGCACGGGCGCTCGATTGCGGGAATCGTGCCCATAGTAGTCGGGATAGTCCGTGGTAAGTCCCTTGAATCGACGGTGTACCCAAAGGTATTGCTCGGGCACTCGGCGAATGTGCGCCTCCAGTAGGGCATGGAAGCGCTCGACGTCGCCAATCGGGTCCGGGCCGGGAAAGTCCTCGAGCGCGGGCCCGATCACGACTCGATATCCGGCGTTGCCCGGCAGCCGCTCCGGGAAGTAGGTCAACACGGCGGCGCCGGAAATGCGCGCCAGCCGCGACGTGGCAGTGGTGGTGGCGGCCGGAATCCCGAAAAAATTCACCATCGCCGCGCCCTTGTTGCGATAGCTCTGATCCGGCGCATACCACACCGCTTCATTCTTTTTGAGGGCGCGAATCATGGTGCGTATGTCGTCGTGCGGAATCGGTTTGCCGTGGCGCGAGAAGCTGGTGAACATGGTGTGCGATAGCACGGCGTTTTTCATGGGACGGTACACGACGTTGAGCGGCACCACGGTGCCCAAGATGCGGGTGGCGATTTCGATGGTGGTGAAATGGCCGCCGATCATGATGGCGCCGCGGCCCTTGGCGAGCGCCGCATGCAGATTCTCGAGGCCATGGATCTCGGCGAGCTCGTGCACGCGGCGGTCGCTGCTCCACCAGGTATTGGCCGTCTCGCAGAGTCCCACACCCAAGCTTTGGCAGTGGCGGTCGACCATATCCGCCTGGTCGCGCGCCGAAAGCGTGGGCATGCAGAGTTCTACGTTGCGGCGTGCGATCCGCACATAGGGCAGCGGCAGGCGCTGGATGAGCTTGCCCAGAGCCGAACCGATATGCCGTTGCACGGGAAACGGCAACAGCTCGATGGTGCGCAACACGCAGAGTCCCACCCACGTCGCCCAATACTTGGGCAGAAACAGCGCTAACCGCATCGCCAATGCGCACGCACGCTCGACGCCGTACCAAGGTCCGCACAACATTTAACGAATGTATTCATTGCTTCAGCGTCTAAAATCCTTGCGGCACGATTTGGTACGGAGTTTCTGAACGCATACGATGATCGTGCGGGCGCGTTTGAGAAAGCGCCTGCCCGCGAACTTTGTACCGTAGACCTCGAGCAGGCCGAAAGAATAGCTGCGTTGCGCGACCGTTACCACTGACGCCGAGCCGTATTGGCCTGGCATCTGCCGCTGACGCTGCGCGCGAGCGGCAGATTCGACATAATCTGAGGCCAGGGCGGGCTGTATTTCATGGTGAATCATGGATTCGAGGAATGCGCCTTGCCAGCGAATGTCGCATCGCAGCAGGACTGCAATCCGTTGCCCGCTGGTCGGAACCGGGGCGCCTCAGCAGGCATCGGCGGCTGCCCCGGTACTCTACTGGTGGAAGGGTTCGTAGAGAAAATATTCGTATTTATCAGCAAATTGCTGTACCATCCGCGGCGGCTCGTGAATTTCTACTTGGTCCGTTTCTGGTCACCGCGCCGCTCCGGCGTCACCTTGGCCACAACCCACAAAGCAGGTTTCTTCGATCCAGGTGGCAGGCACACGGCTCTTGCATCGCAACGCACGCGTGACCGGCCGATAGCTTCTTTTGTAGTAGGTATTCTTCACATGACGAAAATGTATGTTGGCAATCTCCCGTTCTCAATGGACGAGTCCGCGGTGCGCGCGCTGTTCGAAAAGCATGGTGCCGTACAGTCGGTTGCGCTGATCAACGATCGCGACACCGGTCGGCCCCGCGGCTTCGGCTTCGTTGAAATGGCCAGCGCAGATGCTGCGCGTGCCATGCAGGCCTTGAATGGCCACGATGTCGACGGGCGAGCGCTGAAGGTGAATGAGGCGCAGGAGCGCACCGGCGGTGGTGGCGGTGGTGGTGGTGGATCGCGCGGTCCGAAGCGCTGGTAAGGCGTTTTAGTATCGAGCGAGATCGGGGGCCGCAGCGATGCGGCCCCAGTCGTTTTTAGGATTGGATTTGCGCGATCAGGGTTTACGCCCAAGTCGGCTTTGCCTATAATCGCGGCCCTCGGCGGGGGACCCTAAGTTTTGTCGGCTCCGCGCTTAGGTTTTACCGGCCCGAAGGGGCTTATCGTTGAAGAGAGGGGGCCGATGGTCCCCTTTTTTGTTTTAAGTCGTGGGTTTGAGCGAATGCGTGATGCCTTGATGCGCCTTTTAGAGCCGCCGATCGAGGCCCTTGGATTTGAGCTGGTCGACGTCGAATTTGTGCGCGAGGGCCAAGGCGGTGTTTTGCGGATATTCATCGATCACCGCGCCGAGAATTCCGGCGTAGGCGTCACGGTCGATGATTGCGCGGGCGTGAGCCACGCGGTGAGCCAGGTGCTCGAGATCCAGGATCCGATCAAGGGGCATTACACGCTGGAAGTCTCTTCGCCGGGATTCGATCGGATCTTGCGGACTCGCGCGCACTTCGAGCGGTTTATCGGCGAACGCATCTTCGCCGAGCTGAAGGTGGCCCTGGATGGCAGGCGGCGTTATGTCGGCGAGTTGAAGTCGGTTGCGGGCGACGCGATTGTAGTGGAAGTGGACGGCAAGGCGCACAGCCTGCCGCTCGAAAGAATTCAGAAGGCGAGATTGCGGCCGGAGTGACGAGGAGTCTAAAAGGACCATGAACAAAGAAATCTTGATGGCGGTTGACGCAGTCTCCAACGAGAAGGGCGTCGACAAGGAAATTATCTTCGAGGCACTCGAAGCCGCGCTCGCGTCCGCGACCCGCAAGAAACACGGCGAAGAATTGGACGTGCGCGTTTCGATCAACCGCAAGACCGGCGCTTACGACACCTTTCGCCGCTGGAAGGTGTTTGCCGACGATTCCACCGAACTCGAAGTTCCGGAGCGCGAGCTGCGTTTGGACGATGCGCGCGACATCGACAAGGACGTGGAGCCGGGCGGCTATGTTGAGCAGCCCATGGAATCCGTGCCCTTCGGCCGCATTCTCGCGCAGACCGCCAAGCAGGTCATCGTGCAGAAGGTGCGCGAAGCCGAACGAGCGCAGGTCGTCGATGCCTACAAGGATCGGGCGGGCACCCTGGTCAGCGGGATCGTCAAGCGCGTCGACCGCAACGGCGTCTACGTGGATCTCGGCGCGAACGCCGAAGGATTCATCGCGCGCGAAGAAATGATTCCGCGCGAGCCCGTGCGATCCCAGGACCGGATCAAGGCGTATTTGAAGGAGGTGCGCACGGAGCCGCGCGGTCCGCAGCTGTTTTTGTCCCGCACCGCCCCTGAATTCCTGATCGAATTGTTCAAGCTCGAAGTGCCGGAAGTAGGCCAGGGCCTGATCAACATCCTGGCGGCGGCCCGCGACGCGGGCGTGCGCGCCAAGATCGCGGTGCGCAGCAACGATCCCCGCGTCGACCCGGTGGGCGCATGCGTCGGCATGCGCGGTTCGCGCGTGCAGGCGGTTTCCAATGAAATCGCCGGCGAGCGGGTCGACATCATTCCGTTCGACGACAACAATGCGCAGTTCGTCATCAACGCCATGGCGCCGGCGGAAGTCACTTCGATCGTGGTGGACGAAGATTCACACTCGATGGACATCGCGGTGTCGGAAGACAAGCTTTCGCAGGCCATCGGCAGAGGCGGCCAAAACATCCGCTTGGCCAGCGAGCTCACGGGTTGGGAACTGAACGTCATGAGCGAATCGCAGGCCGAGGCGAAGAGCGAGACCGAGTCCCTGGCGTTGCGCGAGACGTTCATGAAGCAGCTCGATGTCGACGCCGACGTCGCGAGCATCCTGGTGCAGGAGGGCTTTTCCACCATCGAAGAGATCGCCTACGTGCCGGCCAGCGAATTGAACGGAATCGAAGAGTTCGACGAGGAAATAGTCAAAGAGCTGCGCACGCGCGCACGCGACGTGCTGCTGACGCAAGCGATCGCCAGCGAAGAATCGGTGGACGGCGCCGAGCCGGCCGCCGACCTGATTGAAATCGCGGGCGAACCTCTGGCCAAGACCCTGGCGCGCAAAGGAGTCCGCACTCGCGATGACCTGGCAGACCTCGCGGTCGACGAACTGGTCGAGATGGGCAGCATCGACGAAAAGAAAGCCGCTGAACTCATCATGGATGCCCGCAAGCACTGGTTCGCGGAAGAAGCTAAGGTTTAGGGAGCAAGTATGGCAGATGTTACCGTCGCCCAATTCGCAGAGGTGCTGAAGGTCCCAGTCGATCGGCTGCTGCTGCAGCTCGATCAGGCGGGGATCAAGGTCGACAGCGCAGAGGACATGATCAGCGAGGATGCCAAACACGAGCTGCTGACGCACCTCAGGCGCAGCCACGGCCATGGCGACCTGCAGGCGGATGCGGCTCCGCGCAAGATTACCTTGCGGCGCAAATCGCAATCGGAGCTGAAGCTTGCGAGCCCCCAAGGGCGTGCACGCACCGTGAACGTCGAAGTGCGCAGCAAACGCACCTACGTCAAGCGCGAAGTGCTCGAGGACCAGGCGCGCCATCAGCAGGAAGAGATCGACCGGCAGCGCGAGTCCGAAGAGCAGGCCAAGGCCGCAATCGAGCGGGCGGAGCAGGAGCGGCTGGAGAAGGAACGCCTGGATCGCGAGCGCCTCGAGGAAGAGAACCGGCGGCGCACCGACGAAGAGGTGCGCAAACGAACCGCGGAAGAGGAAGCGCGCCGCGTCGCCGAACAGCTGGCGCGCGATCAGGCGGAGCGCGAACAGCTCCCGGCACAAGAAGAAGAAATCGCGCGACGGCAGGCGCCGTTCCATGGGCGGGGAGTCCGATACCAAGCATGGATTCGAAATGCCGACCGAGCGCGTGGTGCGCGAGGTGGCGATCGGCGAGGCCATGACGGTCGGAGAGCTCGCGCAAAAGATGGCGGTCAAAGCCACCGAAGTCATCAAAGTGATGATGAACATGGGCGTGATGGCGACCATCAACCAGATGATCGAGCAGGACACCGCGGTATTGGTGGTCGAGGAAATGGGCCACACGGCGGTGCTGCGCAAGGAAAATATCATCGAGGACGATCTGCAGGGCGAAACCGACTCCTCGCTCGAGGTATTGCCGCGCCCGCCGGTCGTGACCGTGATGGGGCACGTCGATCACGGCAAGACATCGCTGCTCGACTACATTCGGCGCACCAAGGTGGCGGCTGGCGAGGCCGGCGGCATTACGCAGCATATCGGCGCCTACCATGTGGAAACGCCCAAAGGAATGTTGACGTTTCTCGATACCCCGGGCCACGCGGCCTTCACCTCCATGCGCGCGCGGGGCGCACAAGTCACGGACATCGTGATTTTGGTCGTGGGCGCCGACGACGGCGTCATGCCGCAAACCGTCGAGGCGATCCAGCACGCGCAGGCGGCCAAGGTGCCGATCGTGGTGGCTCTCAACAAAATGGATAAACCGGAGGCGGACGCGGAGAAGGTCAAGCAGGAACTCACGAAATACGGCGTGATTCCCGAGGAATGGGGCGGCGAGAACATTTTCGTGCCGGTGTCGGCGCGGACCGGCCAGGGCGTGGATCAGCTGATCGACAGTATTCTGTTGCAGGCCGAAGTGCTCGAGCTGAAGGCGCCGACCACCGGGCTTGCGGCGGGTTACGTGATCGAGTCGAGCCTCGAGAAAGGCCGCGGCGCGGTCGCGACGGTGCTCGTGCTGCGCGGTACCCTGAAGCTCGGAGACCCCTTGCTCATAGGCCAGGAATTCGGCCGGGTGCGGGCGTTGTTCGACGAGGCTGGGCACGCGGTCGATTCGGCGGGACCGTCGATTCCCGTGGTGGTATTGGGCTTGTCGGGTGCGCCGAACGCCGGCGACGAATTGCTGGTGGTCGAGAGCGAGCGCAAGGCGCGCGAAGTCGCCATGCATCGCCAGTCCAAGTCGCGCGACGTCAAGCTGGCGCAGAAGAGCGCGAACATGCAGGACGTGTTTTCGACCATGGGCGAGAGCAAGGCGAATTTGGTGCAGCTCTTGGTCAAGGCCGATGTGCAGGGCAGCGTCGAAGCATTGCGCGATGCGTTGAACGCACTGTCGACCGGCGAAGTCGCCGTGAACATCGTGGCCTCCGGCGTGGGGGGCTTGACCGAATCCGACGTCACGCTGGCCGCGGCCTCCAAGGCGCGCATCATTGCATTCAACGTGCGCGGCGACGCCGCCGCCCGTACCGCGATCAAGGATCACGGTGTCGATGTCCGCTACTACAGCATCATTTACGAAGCCATTGACGACATCAAGGCGGTGCTCACGGGCATGCTGGCCCCGGAGGTCAAGGAGCAGATCGTGGGACTTGCGGCGGTCCGCAGCGTCTTCCGATCGAGCAAGTTCGGCACGGTCGCGGGCTGCATGGTGATCGACGGCTACGTGCGCCGGAACTTTCCGATTCGCGTGCTGCGCAACAACGTCGTCATCTTCGAGGGCGCGTTGGAATCCTTGAAGCGCTTCAAAGACGACGTCAATGAAGTACGTGCGGGAACCGAATGCGGCATCGGCGTGAAGAACTACAATGACGTGCAAGAGGGCGACCAGATCGAATGCTACTCCCGAGTCGAAGTCGCGCGAACTCTTTAGGCCGCGTTATCGGTCGGGGTCGCTTCGACCCCGTTAATCCGGCGCGCAGCGCCTAAGAAATACTCGCTGCGCGAGCATGAGATGGGAGTCAAATCAAGGCGCAGCAGAAGTAGATATGACAGACAAACATAATCCACGGGCGAGGCGGCTGGGCGAACAGATCCAGCGCGAGCTGGGGGAATTGTTGCGGCGCGACGTCAAGGACGAGCGCATCGGCAACGTGACGATCACGGCTGTCGCCGTCACGGGTGATTTACGCACCGCGCGGGTGTACTACCTGGTCTTCGGCAAGGACGGCCCCGATCCGAAGGTACAGCGGGGTCTGGAGAGCGCCGCCGGATTTTTGCGCAATGCGCTGTCGCGCTCCTTGATGATTCGCTACACACCTACGTTGACATTCGAGCTCGACACCTCGATCGAGCACGGGGTGCGATTGACCCAGCTGATCGATTCGGTCAACAAGCCGGACAAGCAGGCCGCGGGTGGCGCGGCGCCGGCGCACGACGGCGCCGATGATGACAGCCATGTGGTCGACGAAGGTTGACTATGCCGGCCGACGTCCACGGTATTTTATTGCTCGACAAACCCTTGGGTTTGAGCTCCGCGGGCGCCGTCGCGCGGATCAAGCGGCTGTTCAATGCCCGCAAGGCGGGCCATACGGGATCGCTCGATCCACTGGCTTCGGGCTTGCTGCCCATCTGTTTTGGCGAAGCCACGAAGTTCGGCGCGCAGCTCTTGGATGCGGACAAAACCTACCGCGTGACGGTTCGTCTGGGTGAGCGCACCCCCAGCGCGGATCTGGAATCCGAAGTGATAGAAAGGCGTGAACTGCCGTCCTATTCTTCGCAGCAGCTTGCCCAGGCGCTCGCGGATTTTCCGCGCGAATATTCCCAGGTACCGCCCATGCATTCCGCCCTCAAACAGGACGGCAAACCGCTGTACGCATATGCGCGGGCCGGCATCACGCGCGAGCGTGCGGCGCGGGCCATCGTCATTCACGATATGCACCTGCTGAACTGGCAGCCTCCTGACCTGTCGTTCGACGTGCGCTGCTCGAAGGGTACCTACATCCGGGTGCTGGCAGAGGATTTGGCCGCGCAGCTCGGGACGATCGGCCACTTGTCGGCGCTGCGCAGACTTGCAGTGGCGCCGTTTGGTGCAGAACCACAATGGACCTTCGGGGCGCTGGAATCCATGAGCCCGGAGCAGCGGCAGGATGCCCTGCTGCCGGTGGATGCCGCGCTGACGGCCTGGCGGCGACTGGATCTTTCGCCAAGCGGCGTCAGCGCGTTTCGCCAGGGACAGCCGGTCTCGATTCCCGTGGAACCGCCCGGAATCGTGCCGGGAACCGTGCGTATCTACGCGGACGGCTTGGGATTTCTGGGTTTGGGGCAGATCGATGCCACCGGCCGCTTGGTTCCGCTGCGACTGATTTCGTCGGTCTTATTTCAACAGCGGCGAATCCCAAGCTTGAGGGTGGATGCGGCGACGCGTACAATGCGCGCCTCTCAAAAGGTCTAAGTTATTGATTGAGGTTTGATTTCAATGCCACTTACTCGAGAAGAAAAGACGGGCGTCGTCGGTAAATTCCAGCGCAGCGCGCAGGACACCGGTTCCCCCGAAGTTCAAATTGCCTTGTTGTCCGAGCGCATCAACGGCTTGAGTCAGCATTTCACCACGCACAAGGCCGACCATGCGTCGCGTCGCGGGCTGCTCAAGATGGTCAACCAGCGCCGCAAGCTGCTCGATTATCTCAAGAGCAGAACCCCGGACAAGTACACGCAATTAGTCGAACGCTTAGGGTTACGCCGCTAACAGGCGCCGCCGCAGGCCAGCTGCGGCCTTCGTTCATACGTTTTCTATTACGCTGAGGGGCTACGTGAGCGCTATCAAAAAAAGCTTTCAATATGGTGATCACACCGTAACCATTGAGACGGGTGAACTCGCCCGTCAGGCCGACGGCGCGGTGCTCGTCACCATGAGCGACACGGTGGTGCTCGTGACGGCGGTGGGCCTGAAGAAGGCAACCCCGGGACGCGACTTCTTCCCGCTGACTGTGAACTACCAGGAAAAGACCTACGCGGCCGGCCGCATCCCCGGCGGATTCTTCAAGCGCGAAGGACGCCCCACCGAGAAAGAGACTCTGACATCGCGCCTGATCGACCGGCCCATACGGCCGCTGTTCCCGGAAGGCTTCATCAATGACGTGCAAGTGGTTGCCTCGGTGCTATCGGTCAACGCCGAAGTGGACCCGGACATTGCATCGTTGCTGGGCGCGTCGGCGGCGCTGGCCATTTCCGGCATGCCGTTCATGGGCCCCATCGGCGCCGCGCGCGTCGGCTACTTGGACGGCAAGTACATCCTCAATCCCACCGCGACTCAGCTGACCGAATCGAAACTCGATCTCGTGGTCGCCGGTACCCAGGAAGGCGTGCTGATGGTCGAATCCGAAGCCGGCGGCCTGAACGAAGAAGTCATGCTCGGCGCCGTGATGTTCGGCCACGCTGAGATGCAGGCGGCGATCAAGGCGATCAATGAACTCGCGGCGGAAGCCGGCAAGCCCAAATGGTCCTGGGTCGCTCCGGAGCCGAATACCGCATTGAAGGATGCAGTGGCCGCGCTGGCCGAGAAGAGTCTCGCGGCGGCCTACACGTTGACCGAGAAGCAGCAGCGCTACGCCAAGATCGGCGAGATCAAGACCGCGACGCTCGAGGCGCTGACCAAGGGCGAGTCGCCCAAATTCACCGCGGAACAGGTCGGCAACGAATTTTTCAATCTCGAATACCGCCTGGTGCGCGAGCGAATCCTCGAGGGTCACCCGCGCATCGACGGCCGCGACACCAAGACCGTACGCGGCATCAATATCCGCACCGGCGTGCTCGCGCGAACCCACGGTTCCGCCTTGTTCACTCGCGGCGAAACCCAGGCGCTGGTGGTCACGACCTTGGGCACGGGACGCGATGCGCAGATCATCGACGGCCTCACGGGCGAACGCAAAGAGCCGTTCATGCTGCACTATAATTTCCCTCCGTTCAGCGTCGGCGAAACCGGCATGATGGGCTCGCCGAAACGGCGCGAGATCGGGCACGGCAACCTGGCCAAGCGCGGCGTCAAGGCCGTGATGCCGGGAGTGGAGAGATTTCCGTACGTCATCCGTGTCGTCTCGGAGATTCTCGAATCGAATGGATCGAGCTCCATGGCCTCCGTGTGCGGCACCAGCCTCGCGTTGATGGACGCCGGCGTGCCGATCAAGGCGCCTGTGGCCGGGGTCGCGATGGGTCTCGTGAAAGAGGGCGCGAGGTTCCAAGTTCTGACGGACATCCTGGGCGACGAGGATCATCTCGGCGACATGGATTTCAAAGTGGCCGGCACGAAGGACGGCATCACTGCGCTGCAGATGGATATCAAGATCACCAGCATCACGCGCGAGATCATGAAGGTGGCGCTCGATCAGGCCCGCGACGGCCGCCTGCACATCTTGGGCGAGATGAACAAAGTGCTCTCCAAGCCGCGCGAAAGCATGTCGGAATGGGCGCCCACCATCATTACTTTGAAGATCGATCCGGAGAAGATCCGCGACGTGATCGGCAAGGGCGGCGCCGTGATCCGGCAAATCACCGAGGAAACCGGCACCTCGATCGATATCGAGAATGACGGCACGGTGAAGATCGCTTCCGTACAGGGTGCCGCGGGCCGCGAAGCCCAGCGCCGCATCGAACTCATCACCGCCGACGTCGAAGTGGGCAGAGTGTATGAAGGCAAGGTCGCGCGACTGATGGACTTCGGCGCCTTCGTGACCATTCTCCCGGGCCGCGACGGCCTGGTTCACATCTCGCAGATCTCCGAAGAGCGCGTCGAGCGCGTCGGCGACAAATTGAAAGAAGGCGATGTGGTGCGCGTGAAGGTTCTCGAGGTGGATCGGCAGGGACGCGTGCGGCTGTCCATGCGCAATGTCGACGCCGCCTAGCCCGAGGCAGCCTTAAGATACGGACACACGGATGGGAGGGCGCCGCAATGCCAGGTGCGGCGGCACCCATCCCGAATCCGAGGCCCGAGTGCGGAGGCAGCGTTATCCGGTGATCGCTGCGCCTCCACGCCCTGCGCCGAGCTCACTTCGTATCGACGTGCTCGTCGCGGTCCTTATCGCCGTCGCGGCTGCGAATTGCCGACAATGCCTTGAAGGAATCGTCCGCCGCCGTACGGATGCGCGGCGGACGGCTCTGCGGCTGCTGACTCATGATCTGTTTCAGGCTTTGTTCCAAGTGCCCGCTCACTAGGGCCTGCACACCGGTGCCGTAGGCGCGGATCACATTAACCATGAAATCCTGACTCAGGATGGGCTCGGCAAGATGCTCCTGTTCGGCAATCACCTGCAACAAAATGCTGCGTGTAATGTCCGCGTTGTTCTTCTTGTCGACGACGACGAACTCGATCCTTTCGACGACCAACCGCCTGACATCGGCCAGCGTGATGTACCGGCTTTCAACCGTGTCATAGAGTCGACGATTCGGATATTTTTTTATCACTCGCGGTTCGCTCATAGGGCTCCTCGCTCGTGTTGGCCGACGCGCCGCCGGAAGATGCCGGTTCGTGCCTGACCACGCGTGACCAATCCCAAGGTCCTCACGGATCAAGGATAGCGCAATGCAGCGCTAAGGCAAATCGGCATTTTTTTGTATGTTTTTTAAGCGTTTACGCGCATATTTAGGCGTTTCGGCACCTTTTCGACGTTCCACTGCCCGACGGCCCAAGCCCAGGCATCGTTAAGGCTTCCCGCCGCCAGCGGATCGGGCGGCGCCAGCCCCAGCATGGAAAAGACCGCCAACAGCTGCGGCAAGGCCGCATCCGCATCCGCTCGCACGCTGCGCCGCGACTTCGCGAGCTTCGTGTCATCGGGTTCGGTGAGCACCGGGACGTGTGCATAGGCCGGCAGAGGGAGCCCGAGAAGCCCTTGCAGATAGATTTGGCGCGGCGTGTTGTCCAGGAGATCCGCGCCACGGACGACGTGGCTCACCCCCTGCGCCCCATCATCCACGACCACCGCCAATAGGTAGGCAAATATCTGATCGCGCCGCTTGAGAATCACATCGCCCACGGCGGCCGCGAGGTCCTGGCGGTAGCTTCCCTGGATGCGATCGCGAAACAGAATGGAACCCTGCTCGACGCGCAGACGGGTGGCTGTCGGCACCGAGGATGCTGCCGGCCGCACACGGCAGGTGCCGGGATAGCGGGTCTCGTCCTCCAACTGCAGTCGGCTGCAGGAACACTGGAAGGTCAGGCTGCGGGCCTCGAGGGTTTGCAAGGCATCGACATAGAGCCGCGTGCGATCGCGCTGGCAGACGATCTCACCGTCCCACTCGAAGCCGAACGCCTCCAGGGTCCGCAGGATGCCGTCCGCTGAACCCGGGACCTCGCGCGGCCGATCGAGGTCCTCGATCCGCAGCAGCCAGCGCCCGCTGTGCGCCCGCGCATCGAGGAAGCTCGCCACCGCCGTATAAAGGGAGCCCAAATGCAAGTCGCCCGAGGGCGTCGGGGCAAAGCGCCCTACATACGGGCGCGCTTTATCGGTAGCGGTCGTCGCGGTCGCCGTACTGCTTTTCGCGGCGTTCGCGCCGCTCCTGGGCTTCCACCGATAGTGTCGCGACGGGTCTGGCTTCCAATCGCTTGATGCCGATTTCCTCGCCGGTCTCGAGACAGTAGCCGTACGAACCATCCTCGATACGCTTCAATGCCTCGTCTATTTTTCGAATCAGCTTGCGCTCGCGATCGCGCGTACGCAGCTCGAGGCTGAACTCCTCTTCCTGAGTGGCTCTGTCATTCGGGTCGGGGAAGTTGGCTGCCTCATCCTTCATGTGCAGCACGGTGCGGTCCACCTCGACCATGAGATCTCGTTTCCAGCTCTGCAATATCCGGGCGAAATGCTCCAACTGTTCCTTGTTCATGTACTGCTCGCCGCGGCGGGCGATGTACGGTTTCACATTGCGCGGGCCCGCCAGCAAACTGGCGGCGGCGGAGGATTCCCCGTCGTTGTCCTCGTCGATTTGAGGCACGCGAGTCATCACGAGCGGACGGGTGTCGAATTTGATCGGCGCAACCTTGTCATTGCTTGCTTTGAGTACTTCCGGCTTTGCCGGAGGTATTTTCGCGGGCGCAGGTTTGACAGTCACGGTCTTTGCGATCACGGGTTTGGGGGCTGGCTTATTGGGTTTCACTGTTACCTTCGATGTAGAACGCGGTGGCGTGGGCTTGAGTGGAGGTCGGGCCACCTTCTTGGGAGCGGCTGCTTTGTGAGTCGCTTTCTTGGGTGTCGCCTTACCTGGCCGTTTAGCCGCTTTATTGGGTTTCTTCGAGGGCATTTGAAGTCTCCGCCTCCTAACGAAAGAGCGCGCGATTATACCGACGCATTCAGGCGTGTACAGGCCACTGAGGCAACATATTTTATTAATCTAAGCCTATGATTGAAAAGCAAAACCCCGGGCGGCAGGGTGGGGAGGGTGCGGACCGGCGCCCCGGGCGCTAGGGAAGGGTGATGGGGGGGGCGGCCGCCCAGCCGGGCAACCTGTGTTCCGCCGCCACTGTCGTGTAAATGCCGCCTCGAACGTTGAATTCGGCCAAAAGACGCATGAATCGAGGCGCGGTTGCCGCCACCAGGTCGCCCAAGATTTCGTTGGTCACCGCCTCGTGAAATGCGCCCCGGCTGCGGAATGACCAAATATAGAGCTTCAAGGACTTGAGTTCGACGCAGCGCTGGTCGGGAACGTATTCCAATTTGAGCGTGGCGAAGTCAGGTTGTCCCGTTTTCGGACACAGACAGCTAAACTCCGGAATAGTCATTCGGATGGTGTAGTCCCGCTCGGGCGTCGGGTTTGCAAAAGTTTCCAGTCGGGTGCTGGGTTCGGTCATGGACTCAAATTCGGCGACATCGCCGGGGGTTTACGAAAGTGACGTTTACTTTACACTACGCGCCTCATTGACGGCCACGCGCCAAAAGATGCCGCTGGGGGGCGGCCGCAGCAGGCGCATCTTTAGTCAGACAGGCTCCTAAGGTTCACCGAAAATAATGCGCTTAACGAAACTCAAGATTGCCGGCTTCAAATCCTTTGTCGACCCGACGACCGTGACTTTTCCGAGCAGCCTGACCGGGGTTGTGGGCCCGAATGGCTGCGGAAAGTCCAACATCATCGACGCGGTGCGCTGGGTGATGGGCGAAATTTCGGCGAAGCATTTGCGCGGCGAATCCATGGCGGACGTCATTTTCAACGGCTCGGCAGCGCGCAAGCCCTTGGGTGCCGCATCGGTCGAACTGGTGTTCGACAATTCCGACGGCAAGATCGGCGGGGAGTACGCGGCCTACAACGAAGTCGCCCTGCGCCGCGCCGTGAGCCGCGACGGCACGTCCGACTACTTCATCAACGGCATCAAAGTGCGCCGCAAGGACATCACGCAGCTGTTCCTGGGCACAGGTTTGGGCACGCGCAGCTACGCCATCATCGAGCAGGGCATGATCTCCCGCGTGATCGAGGCGCGGCCGGACGATCTGCGCGCATTCTTGGAGGAGGCTGCGGGCATCTCGCGCTACAAGGAGCGGCGCCGGG
>WNFT01000715.1_pt1 | contig 28012 bp, 28 predicted proteins | sample 5400191 | NCBI WGS metagenome assembly WNFT01 (sample SAMN13153359, study PRJNA577476) | soil metagenome | isolation source: 80 cm saprolite under Madrone tree | place: USA:California | collected 2016-06-14 | reverse complement strand
CCGGATGGCTCGATGCCATCCACTCGGGGAATCGGGTCGAAAATGATCTGGCGCTGGGCGTCATCTCCTCCCGGAACTAGGCCGTTCAGCTCGATCGTGCCGAATTCCAGGAGTGGGCGCTCGTTGGGCCAATGGGCGGTGGAATCGTCAACCACATCTCCGTCCGACGCCACTTGAACCTCAATGCGCATCTTGACGGTGCCGTGAGCGATTCTGTCCTTGACGTCGTCGAAGAGAAAGTTCGGTCCTTTTTTTGCTGCCGCGGATGAGTCGAGGTACTCGTTGCCATCTTGCGGAACGACGCGGTAGCGCCCGAATTTGCTGACCCCGGCGCCGTTGGTGAATTTGTAGGCGCTCACGGAGTAAAAGGATTCCTTTGCGAAGCTCGTGGGGATGGGCTTGGGCGCCTGAACGAAGGCCAGCGCAGCGGGACGCGAACTAAGAAAAGATTCGATCGGCGTCGGCTTCGGTGCGCTGGGGCAGCTGGCATGGATGGCGCGAAGGAATTGCAGGAACTCTTCGGCAGTGCGCGTGGGAAATCCATCCACGGAGTGGGCGATGATGTCGGTATGGACGTGATCCTGGAGATAAAAGCGAATAGCGATGCCGCGCGGGCTGGCACCTTCTGAATCATAATCCGGCACCGCAGGAACACCGGCAAAATCGGAAAAGCGAACAGCTACACGAATCGAAGGTCTGCTTACGTGGGACGCTTTGGTTAGAGCAGCGACGCCGGCGGACGGAGTGAAAATGCCGGACAGGAGAATTCCCTTTGCATGTACGGGGCGAAAGCCCGCGTGGAGACCGAACAAATCGTCGAACGCCTGAAGGGCGCCACGGCTCAGGGGGTCTGCTTGTTCTATTTTCGTCTGAGGTTTCGTCATTTGCGTTTTCCTTTCACAAAAGATCGGCGTTCGATGGGCTTTGTCCAACGCAGGCTTCACTGCGGCTCGCAGACCCAGCCCTCTAGCCTCCTTCCGAATGGGACTGTCAGAAATTGGGGGCTACGGTAATTCCACGTCAAGCGAGTAGATCTCGTCGGTACTCACGTCACGAACCAAGAGGGCCGAATCGTCAGGACCGAGACCACTCCAAGCCCAACCATCGTGACCATATCGGTGCGTATCCTTCAAATCAATGAGGAATTCCGAGCGAGTCTGTCCTACTCTTACGCGGAGAAAGGCGGCCGCTTTCGTGGAGGTATTGTCGTAGTAGACGAACCTGCCGTCGCGCGACCAGCTAGGAAAGCCGATAGCACCGGGTTCCGTGATCCAGTCTGTCCATTTTTGCGTCTTGAAGTCGTACAGCAAGAGTTTCTTTGAGTCAGCGGAGAGAGCGGCCAGATGCCGGCCATCAGGCGACAAGCGGGGAGAATACAAATTCTCCGAGCCAGGAATTGTAGAAATCTGCTTTGAACTCAGATCTAGGATTTCAATGGCGATTTTCTCAGTGCCTCCGGCGTGAAACGGCATCCGCCCAAAGGAGATTCTCTTTCCGTCGGGAGACCAGGTCGGATCCGACAGATTGTCCTTCTTGGCAAGCAGTTCGTGCGGCGTTCCTCCCTGCGCCGATATCAGGACGATTCGCCAAGGCGTGCCTGTTTGTAAGTCTGCGTATGCGATCTGGGTACCGTCTGGAGACCAGCGTGGCAAGAAAGCTACAACCGGCGCATAGGTAAGCTGCAGACCTTCGCTACCGTCGATGCGACTGCGCCAGAGGGTGCGCTCGGGATAGGATACGTAAGTAACCCACTTGCCGTCTCGGGAAAAGTCCAGTTCACCTGCCGAGATTCCCGAAAGAAAGGGAGCGAACTGCTGGGATCGACTTTCATAACGGACGAGTTCACCGCGGGGCAGCAAACCGTGCGCGAACAGTCTCCTGCCATCAGGACTTTGCACAGGAGAACCCAGAGACATCGGGCCAGTTGTCAGTTGGAATGGCGCCGACTGCCTAAATCTGTGGAAGAATCCCCCAGACTCACGCAGCGCCCAAATATCGGATCTGAGGTCGGAAGCGTTGTTGACAAACAAGTAGTAGCGGCCATCCGCGCTCCAAACACCGCAACACTCCGAGCGTGGGCCGTTCAAGCCCTCGAGGACGGGGTGAAAATCGGTACCATCTACGCGAACTTCCCAAATCGAAGACAAGGTGCCCTGGAGCCAGCGCGTGAACCGCAGGCGACCGCCGTCGGGCGAGAAACGTATCCAGTGAACCGCGCCGGAGACAGTAATCAATTTCCGAGCGTTGGTGCCATCCGCGTTAGCGATGTAAATGTCAGATCCTTTGGCAAGAGCGAGTTGGCGGCCGTCTGGCGACCAGACGCCGGAGTGCCCAACAAGATCCGGGAGCTCTCGGGGAGTGCCGGCCGCGACGGGGAGAGTCCAGAGCTGCAATTCCGTCTCCGTGCCCACAAAATTAGCCGCCAAAAGATGGGAATGATCGCGAGAAATGTCGCTCACAGCGATGTTTGTAAATGGAGCGCTAATGAACGAAGTATCACCGCCGGTGACCGATGCTTGAGCCAGGAACGTACGCGCTCCGTTCGTCTCAATGATGAAGAGCCGTGAACCGTCAGTCAGAATGCCGTTTTGTTTAGAACCCCGTCGTGGGTGATTTGCGTCGTGTTGAGCACTTTAGGCGGAGGAAGGGGCCGACCAATCCAATTAAATATTCCCACAAGAGCGATGACCAGCGTCGCCGCAGGAATTGTAGTCTTCCAGAGCTTTCGGTCACGGGCTGTAGTACGAGGTTCGGCGACCTTCACAGCAGCCGATGACGAGGCCGTAACAGCAGGAACCACGCGTTCCTGTGCCTCAGATTGCGGCGCTGCATCCTGCACGACTGGGGCAATGAAGCGATACCCTCGTCGAGCAAGCGTCTCAATCAAGATGGGCGTCTCCGCCGATTCGCCAAGCGCATCACGCAGCCTTTTGATAGCGGCATTCGGACTATGATCGAAGTCGACGAAGGTGTCCTCTGGCCAGAGCTTGCTGCGCAATTCCTCTCGGGTAACCATTTCTCCAGGTCGTTCAAGCAGCGCCGCCAAAACTTGCAATGGCTGTTCCTGGAGCTTTACCTTCTGTCCCCGCTGGCGTAGTTCCCCGGTGTGGAGATTGACCTCGAACGTACTGAAACGGATAACTCGTCGGGATGATGAATTGGCTGACACGGGAACGTCCACGTGGCCGAAGTTTAGCACCTTTCGGACGCAGTTCCGACCTATGAGCGCTTCGTAAGAGATCTGATGGACAATGAATTCTGGATCGTCATTTTCATTCGGACGACCACTGTCTATGAAGCCAGTTGCTCGGCTAACTCTGAATCGTAATTCGGGCTGATTGAGAAAGCACGGTCAACCGAAATCGTCACACCTTTGTTAGCCGCAAGTGATCTCTCAGCGCGGACATTCTGTCGCAGACGCTTTGCCATTCAGTCAGATCGAAACCCTCAGCGTATTCAAAACCCACCTGGGCAAGAGACTGTTGCGCTTTGCCTAAAAACTTTACACCTGCTCCCAAGTCCAATCCATCGAGTTGCTCTCCTGTCTTGTTGTGAGCGATAGCTTCGGCGGCGGTGATGCCTGATGGCAGATGAAGGATGAATTTTCTGTTTCTCAAGGTAAACGGATATCCCCCCGGCAACCCTGCAACCCCCGGCACACTCGTACGAAGCGTTTCGCCCAAAAACAAAGACATGACCAGGCGGGTCGCCGTTGCGGAAGTCACACAATTCAACTCCTCATCTATCGATCCGAGGTTGGGGCGTAAGCGTGGACTCTTTCTTTCCTTGCCCTTCACCCAAATGCGCGGTTGACTTTGAGCTGTTCTCCCTTTCAACCAAGCAGTGAGGTGGCCGTGATGGCCTACCACGCGAATGTCATGGCTCCCGATATCAGGACGAGAGCGACAGAAGGCTTCCACTATCGCGGAATTCCCGATGCCACAGGTCGTCCGAAAACCCAAGCGGTGGAGAGCCACATTCACACAGTCCGGATAGCAAGCATTCATGATCGCGCTTTCAGAGTCTGCCGCACCATGACTGACCTCGGCGGCAAACTTTAACTGCAAGGGCAAAGTTATCCCGAATCCGGCATCGACAATCAAACTTGTCCAAGCGTTCTCGACTTGGGAACTCTCCCAGGGCGACTGCAAGGAAGCTGCCAAGAGGATGACCTTCGGTTTCAGAGAACGAAACGCTCGAGAGAAGGCTGATGCGTTGAATTCAGGAATCTCAAGAGGGAAGAAAATCGGGCATGTGCCAAAGCTCGCAGCGCGTGCGTTCGCAATAAGCGCCATCCGGGAAACTTTTACTGCTGAGCGGCCGATGATTGCAATCCGGAACGAACCCGTGGCCATCTGAGAAAGCGCGTACACAATGCTGTGGGCAAGCGAACCCGAACCGATGATGACTACGTCCGCTGTTTTCACACGCGTTCGGCCTTTCGACTCGGCGCACATCTAAGACAAGGCAGCATTTCCGAGAAAGCTTATCACTGCTCTCGTCAGCCCCAAGCGGGTGAGCCGCAGATGGTCCAGGCGATTTTGGATCGATCGTTGGCGATCTCTAGCGAGGTACTCGAGCGTGACTATGGTACGGCCGACCCTCGGCCGCGCCACCTTCGCGAGGTCATGCCGTTCCCGTTTAGAGAGTTGCTGGAGTAGAATGTCGCCTCTTGCCGAGTTTTCCAGGACATCAAGCGTGAGGTGCACGGATGCGTCTGCTACTTTTGTTTGGATCGCTGCTTAGTGCTGCGGTTGCAGTTGCACAATCCCAGAAATTTAGTGATGTTACGGCCTTCGTTAGTGTAGACACACCAGTCTTCGTCCTTAACCACGTCCGAGTCATCGATGGAACAGGTGCAGCGGTGAGGGAGGACCAAGCGATCGTGATCTCGACTGGCAAGATTCAGTCCATCGGTCCGGCTGCGTCAGCCCAAATCCCTCAGGGTGCACAAGTTCTAGATCGCTCCGGCTATACAGTCATTCCAGGGCTCGTTGGAATGCACGATCATCTCTATTATACGGATTCGATCGCTGTGCAAGTTGCTGGCGGAAGAATTGACGAGCCAGGGTTGTTCGTTGCAGAAATTCCTTACACAGCACCGCGACTGTATCTAGCGGCCGGCGTCACAACAATGCGCACCACTGGGAGCCTGGAACCTTACACCGACCTGAAGGTAAAGCAGCGGATTGACGCGGATCTGATGCCGGGACCAAGCATCGATGCTACGGCGCCGTACCTGGAAGGCGCGCCGACACGATTTGCTCAGATGCATGAACTGACAGGACCGGACGATGCAAAACGCATGGTGGACTACTGGGCCGCGGAAGGCATGACGTCATACAAAGCGTACATGAACATCACGCGTGAGGAGCTGGGAATAGCGATCCGGCAGGCGCATGTGCATCGGCTGAAATTGACAGGGCATCTGTGTTCGGTGACCTGGCCAGAAGCCGTGGCACTAGGGATCGATGATCTGGAGCACGGGCCCGTGTTTGCTGACACCGAATTCGTTGCGGACAAGAAGCCGGACGTCTGCCCAGCGGGAGGCAGCGGCAGTTGGGCAAAACAGGACGTGAATGGAGCGCAAGTGCAGCAGCTCATCCGCGATCTCGTGTCGCACCACGTGGCGGTGACTTCGACGCTTCCCGTGTTTGAGGCCAGCGTGCCGGGAAGACCGAAACTGCAGTCACGCACCTTGAATGCGATGTCTGGGGAATCGGCGCAAAGCTACCTGACCGCGCGGGCGAACGTGTCACTGGACTCGCCCATGACGGCGCTGTTGCGCAAAGAAATGGATTTTGAAGTGGCATTCCTCAAAGCCGGAGGCTTGCTGTTGGCGGGGCCGGATCCCACCGGAAATGGCGGAGTGCTTCCGGGATTCGGCGACCAGCGCGAAATAGAGCTGCTCGTGGAAGCGGGGTTGACGCCAGTGGAAGCCATTCATGTCGCCACGGAGAATGGCGCTTCGTATCTCGGTCTGCAAGATCGAATTGGAACCCTCTCCCCCGGCAAACAGGCAGACCTCGTTGTGATTAAGGGCGATCCCTCAAAGGGCATTGAAGAGATCGAGAACGTCGAGACAGTGTTCAAGGCCGGGATCGGCTACGACTCCAAGAAATTGATCGATAGCGTACGTGGGCAGGTCGGGATTCGTTAGGCCCAGATCGAGAGCTCCCATCGGAACGTCCCGACACGATTCCGGGGGCGTCGGCCAACCGGAGGTAGTCCAGCTCTCGCACCCTCGTCTGAGCCCAACTTCCGAGTTGAGCCAATACCCAGAAGACGTAACCGATAGCGAGGTAAGCGAGGACGAGCAGAACGGGCACATGGAGAACCTGCGGTCCCATTGCATCGGTGAAATAATGGTGCCCAAACGGAAAGCCTGTCCGAAGGCTGATGATTTCCGCGAGACCACCGAAACCAAGACAGAAGGCGGCAAAAATAGAGATACCCTTCAGCCGATAAAGAATGCTGCCGTGGACTATCGCGAAGATTGCAGGAGGAATGACGTGCAAGATGACGATTAACAGCGTGGGAAGCCTGTTCGCGTAGAATTGGCAAAGACGTCCCAAAACATAGAGCAATAGCGTGCTCCATAGGAGAGCCACTTGCGAGATCGGTTGATCCTGATACATGTCGCCATTCCTAGAGTCTATATTGCAAACACTAATTTCCCGCCCTTCAGGACGCCTGCTTCGCATAACGAAGTACTCCGCATAAGCTCACGTGCTCGTCGAGGGATCTCTCGTCAGCTCGACGTACGAGCAGCCCAATGGCAAAGGCAAGAAGTCCAAAACCACGAAGATTACGTCGTGGTCGATTCGCGCCGATGTCGTGCGCAGGCTCGACCGCGGCGAAGCCGAGCCGCAGACGTCCGCTTCCGAGACGTCCGACCATTCGTCCGAGTCTTCGGAAGCCGGAACATTCTAACCTCCGGACTGGAAAAGAGCCCTCCGGCATTGCCGGAGGGCTCTTTTCTTTTTTAGTGCGTCCGGAATTGCGGTCGAAAAAATAAAGTCCACCAATTCCTTTGCATTTCCCGATATAGCTGCGCTGGGATCGCCGGTTTTGTCCCCACCTCTGGCGATGCAGTTCATCCCACGCGAAATCGAGCAAGCGCCACGGACAGCGCGCCGCGCCTCTGTATAGGAGCGAATCGTGATGAATCGGCAATCGCATTGCCGCTGTCTTCTCTGCGACATGGAACGTCATCTGACCGAACAATTCGCCGGACCCGAAGGACAGAACAGGTACCGCCAATTCGCAACGTTCTCGCCCCTGCTGTCCGCATTTCCGACCGCTATAGGCCTCATCTCTTACCTGCACACGGAGCACAGCGCGGACAATGGATCCCATTCGAAGGACGCGATTCTCGCGGAGCTTCTCCGCAGCACGACGAACAACGGCCAGTATTCCACTTCCCGGGAACTCCTGCTGCTAGCCTTCGTTCCCATGCTGCATCGGCTCTCCCGGCAAGTCGTGACACGCTGTCCCGCTCTTCCTCCCGATGACGTGGCACAGCACGTTGTCGCCGCGCTTCTCGAATCCTTCGGTTCACCCGAGTTCGCCCGACGCGATTCGCACCTGGCTTTCGCCATCTCGCGGTTCATGCGCCGCAATGCCTTTGCATGGGCCGAACGGGAAAATCGCAGCGGAGGACACGGATCCGATGTTCTCGATCTCGAAAGCACGCCGCATCAAAACGGCGCGCAACCGATCGAGCGCTCCGCTGTACTCCGCCATTTTCTCGACCGCTGCCGGCGGCGCGGAATCCTTTCCGGGGAAGAGCTGCAACTGCTGGCCCAATTCAAGCTCGACGAGTTGCCGAGCGCAGATTACTCGAACGCTTCGCGGCAGCGGATGAAGCGGCTCCTCGGAAAGCTGCGGCGCGCCGCGAAGCGTCCGCGCCGCTCGAAGTTCGACGATCGGCAGCTGCGCTTGTTTTAGACGTTCTTTGTTGGATTCCTTGGGAACGCAAAAAAGTTATGCATTTTTCTGTGACACAAATTTCCCGCCGCTTACAGATATAGGTACATGCAGAACGAGTTCCCGTCTGGCGCACCGCGTGAGGGAAACGGCCGACACTGTTTTTGGAGTTTGTGATGTCTGGTGTTCGCGCCATGAACAGCATGGTTCGCAAGCCCTACCCAGTACGGCCGGGACGGGAACTCTCACCTCTGCTCTTTCGATTTCGAGAAGGAGACTCTCCCATGAAACGACGTCCTGGATTGCTGCAACGTTTTCGATCGCTGGCGCGCGGATTGGGGATCGCGGCGGCGACCCTGGCTCTGGCCGTTCCGGCCTTCGCCCAAGGGAACTCGCCATGGGAAAACGCGGTGAACGTGCTGCAGCAGGCCTTCACCAGCACGATCGCCCGTGGGCTGTCGCTCGTCGCCATTGTCGTCTCGGGTCTGACGTTCGCCTTCGGCGAAGGCGGCTCGAAACGCGTGCTGGCCGGTGTGCTCTTCGGCGTGGGCATGGCCATCGCCGCGGTCAACTTCATGGCCTGGCTGTTTCCCGGCTAAGACTCGCATTGGGAGAAAAAACGTGAACAACCGACGCGTCAACCTCGTGCAGCGCTCGCTCTCGCGCCCCCTCACCATCCTGGGCGCGGAGCGGAAGCTTTTCTTTTTCGCCATGTGTGTCGGCGCAGGCACGTTCAATCTGCTCGGCAGTCTTTTGGGCGGCGTGCTGATGTTTCTGCTGCTTTATTTCGCCGCCCGCTGGGCGACCGCGACCGACCCGCAGATTTTGCAACTTCTCTTTCGTGCGGCGAAGTTGCGGCGCGAATACGACCCGGCCAAGCTCACGCCCGTTTCGGTGCTACGAGGCAATCCATGCTGAACGTCAAACGGATTTTGAAGAACTACGAAGAAGTAGGCTCGCTCAATGCGATGGTCGATCTCTTTGGCTTCATCGGTCCACATGTCTTCCTGACGAAATCGGGAGACGTTGGCGTCGTTCTCGAAATGGGCGGCGTCGATTACGAATGCCTCGAGACATCGGCCGTGGACACCTTGACCAAGCGCCTCGAATCCGCTCTGCGCCTGTTTGATGAGAACTATCGCGTGTACCAGTTTCTGTTCAAGCGCAACCGCCAGGCCATTCCTCGTTCCTTCTGCGGCAAGCCCGTTGTCGATGCGGCGATCCGCGATCGCGTCGCGTATCTTGAGGAGAAATCCGCAAGCCTTTTTTCCCTTTCCATCTACTTCGTCATTCTTTGTCCCGCGCTCGCCGCCCGTCGCTCGCTCGTGGGGACACTCCTGGAATTTCCCGGCCATCCCGGCCGATCCTGGGCGGAACTCTCGGCACGGTTTTCCACGAACTCTTCCGTTCGCCTCGACACCCTGGAGATGGGGAGGGCGGAATCCGCCCTCCGGCAGAAGGTCGAGAGCTTTCGCACGCAGGTCAGCGACTTTGTCCCGGTGCGGCTCCTCGGAAAGCAGGAGGCATTTCGCATGCTGAAACGAACCTTGAATTTCGACCCGCTGAAACTCGACGCCGCGAAGCTCAAGCACGACACCTTTCTCGACTACTACCTGTCGGAATCGCACCTTGAATGTCATCGCACCTATCTGCGGATGGATGATTACTTCGTTAAGGTGCTGACCCTCAAGGAGCCCTCGGCGCAAACATTCCCGCTTCTGCTCAAAGGACTCTTGGGCGTCTCCGCCAATTACCACGTCGTGACGGAATGGAAGAAAGAAGAGCCCGGCAAAACCCGCCGCAACATCCAGGCCAAGCGCCGCCATTTTCACAACACCAAGCGATCGTTTGTGAGCCAGGTGAATTTGAACGACGGCGGTCTGCAGGATTTGCTTCTTGATAATTCGAAGGAATCCCAGGTGCAAGAGCTTGGCAAGGGCATCGAGGAGATCGAACTCCATGGCAACTACTTCGGGCAGTTTTCGCTGACTGTCGTCCTTTACGACCGCGATCTTGCCGCGGTGGAACGTGCCGCCGCAGACTTCTACAAAGTTTTCAGTGTTCACGATGCGCAGCTTTATGACGAACGGTTTAACCTGCTCAACGCCTTTCTCGCTGCCGTTCCCGGGAATCACGCCTTCAACCTTCGCTATCTGTATCTGCTCAATACCAACTACGCGGACCTTTCCTTTCTTTTCACACTGCATTCAGGTGAAACACGCAACGCGCACCTCCGCCAGGAATATCTGGCCGTGCTCGAAACGAATCACGGTACCCCGTACTTCCTGAATCTGCATTATCGCGATACGGCGCATTCGATGATTCTCGGGCGAAGCGGGAGTGGCAAGTCCTTCCTTTTGAATTTCCTCATTACCAACCTGCAGAAATACGATCCCCACACCTTCATTTTCGATGTCGGGGGAAGTTTCGAAAGCCTGACGCAGCTTTTCGGCGGTTCTTACCTGCGGCTGGGTCTCGAATCGGCGGACTTCACGATCAATCCCTTCCGCCTTCCTCCCACCAAAGCCAACCTCGATTTTCTGACGCTCTTTCTCAAAGTTCTCCTCGGCAACAACCTCGGCGCGCTCGATCCTGCGACCGACCGCGAACTTTACGAACAGATCGAAAATCTCTACTCGCTCGATCCGGCGCTGCGCACGCTGGACGTGCTCGCGAATACCTTGCCGCGTCCGATTGCCTACGCTCTCGCGAAATGGATGCGTGGCGGGCAGTTTGGATTTCTGTTCGACAACCCCCAGGACACCATCTCGTTTTCGCGCTTTCAGTGCTTCGATTTCCAGCAGATGAGCCGTTACCCGGAGCTTCTTGAACCGCTGTTGTTCTACATCCTCCATCGCGCGAATGAGGTGATTGCAAATCGCGAGAGCTCTTCCACCTTCAAGGCATTTTTTATCGATGAAGCGTGGGTGTTCCTGCGCAACGCCAGCATCCAGCGCTACATCACCGAAGCGTTGAAGACCTGGCGCAAGCACAATGCCGCCATGATTCTCTCGACGCAATCGCTCGATGAACTGAAACGCTCGGAACTGCTCGACATCATCGTCGAAAGTTGCGCAACCAAGATGTTTCTGGCGAATCCGGACATGGATCAGGACCTGTATCGCCGCCAATTTCATCTGAACGACACGGAAGTCGATCTCATCTCTTCGCTCATCCCCAAACAGCAATTTCTCTTGAAAACTCCGGAGCTTGCCAAGGTCGCGAATCTTCATGTCGACCGGCGCAGCTATTGGCTCTACACCAACGATCCCTACGACAACCGCAGGCGGAAAGAAGCCTTTGATGCTTACGGATTTGAGAAGGGACTGAGCGTGTTGGCGGGAGAGGCATCGTGATTCCAAGTCTTTCGTCTATGGCCGAGCGCCTGGGCGTGAACACCACTTATCTGCCGCTGGTCTTGGTCGGGCTCGTCACCGGTTTCGTCTTTCTCGTTCAGGTAGTGGCCTGCTGGTTCGAGGATCGAAATCCGTAGCCCTTGGTTGAAAAAGGAGAAATAGCTATGTCACATGAACGAAAGTTGTATTCCCGATTTGCCGTACTTTTGCTTTTCTGCTTTTTCGCGGGACTGCCCGCGCTTGCCGAAACGAGCGGCGCGCGCGTCGTCAAGTACGGCAAAGAAGATGTTGTTCCGATTCACGCCAAGTTGCGCTTTTCGACCTTGATTGTGCTGCCGGACAGCGAAGAGATTCTCGATTTCACGACCGGCGACCGGGAATTCTGGATTATCAACGGAGCGCACAACCTGTGCTACGTCCATCCGGCCCAGGCCGGTGCCCGCAGTAATTTGAACCTCATTACCGCGAGCGGCCATGTCTACTCGTTCCTGCTGACGGAAGTCAGCAACCACCCGAACGTCCAGCCCGATCTGAAACTTTTCCTCGAACCGAAGGACGAACCGAGTCCTGCTACGGCACTGCACGGCTACGTTCACGCCGCGGACGCCGAAGCCTATCGGAAGGAGATGGAAACCGTTCACTCGCAAGCAACGGCCGATGTGCATGCGGCCGAAGCGCGTGCCACCGAGGCGATCAGTCAGTTCCGCTCGACGTACGCGACCAAACTCCGTTTCGACTACACGCTCGACCCCAAGTTGGCTCGCGAACCGTTTCTTGTTTCCGCGATCTATCACGACGATTCGTTCACCTACATCCGCTGCGGCGCGCGCGAGAAGCCCGCACTCTATGAAGTGAAGGACGGCAAGCCCAACCTCATTTCCTTCCAGGTGGAGAACGGTCTGTACATCGCGCCGAAAATTCTCGATAGCGGCTACCTGGCGGTCGGCAAAAAGAAACTGAACTTCAGCCGCGCCATTTCGGGAAAGTAAGCCATGACCTCGCCTTCCGCCATTCACGATAAAAGTCCGAAGCCGCCCGGCTTGCTCCCGAAAAACGTGCAGTCCTGGCTGCTCATCGGACTGGCGGTTCTGATGGTCGTCATCATGTGGTTGACCGGCGGAAAGAAACCTGCCACTCCTCCACGAACCGGCCCTCCGATTCCCGCGGTACAGGCGCCGCTCGAAGTCAATGAAGCGAAGATTGTCGAGCTGCAGAACCGCATTACGGAATTGCAGCGGGAGCAGAGCATCGCGCAGAACGCGCTGGCGCAACAGACGCGCACGCTTACCGGCAACGTCGATTCGCAGCCGAGTTCCGCGGCTGGCGAAGCTCCCGAGCAGCATGCCGAAGACTCCATCCGGGAAGAACGCAAGAAGCGCGATTACCTTTCCTTGTTTGCCTCGAATGTTGCTTTGAGCTACCGAAAGAATCCGGAATCAGCGCACGCGCCGGAACCGCCTTCTTCCATTCCGACGTCGCCCGAGGCCATGCAGCTGGCCGAGCTCTTGCGGCCGTTGCAGTCTCCGACTGTACAGACTTCGGCACCTGCGCCGAAACAGTCCGCTGCGGAAAGCGACCGAAAGGAGGAACATCGAAATCCTGTCGCCCCGCCGGCGGGCCCACCGGCCGCGGCGACAGGAAAAACCTACATACTTTTTGAAGGCACCGTTCTCGAAACCGTTCTTCTCAACCGTCTCGACGGGCAGTTCTCTGGGCCCATCGGGTGCCTGCTGGCGAGCGACGTCTACTCCCACGACCGGCAACATCTTTTAATTCCGGCGGGCACCAAGATTTTGGGAGAAGCCCGCAAGGTCGAGAGCTTCGGACAGACGCGGCTCGCCGTTTCCTTCCACCGGCTCGTCATGCCGGATGGCTACTCCGCGAGCCTCGACCACTTCCAGGGCCTCAACCAGATCGGCGACGCCGGGCTGCGGGACCAGATGAACAATCACTACTTGAGATTGTTCGGGGTCTCGCTCGCCATCGGGGCGATCGGCGCCGTCGCCGAAAGCGGGACCTCCGGCGCCCTCACCGCTTCGGGCACCGACCTCCTGCGCCAAGGATTCGCGCAAAGCATGGGGCAATCCTCGGCGCAGATTCTCGATCGCTTCCTGAATGTTCTTCCGACCGTGAGCATCCGCGAGGGGCACCGGGTCAAAGTTTATCTGTCGGGCGACCTCGCGCTCCCCGACTACGCGAATCACAACATGCCTGCAAATCTCTGAGAAAAAGAAAGGAAGAGACCCGTGAGAAATAAGATCCTGGCCGTCTTGCTTGTGACCGTTCTCTGCGTCGGCACCGCTTCAGCCCAGTTCGGCAGCGGAATCGTCTACGACCCCACGAACTATCACAACGCTGTGCTCCGCTACTACCAGCTGCAACAGCATCTCGCGCAGCTGCAGAAGACATACACCCAAATCACCACCGCTTACAACCTGGCGCTCCAGATGTCGCGCAACCTGCACAACATGCCGGCGCGTTATCGCGCGCAGTTCTCGAACTGGCGGAACGTAACTGCCAGCAATACCTACGGGAACACGTCGGGCTGGCTCGGCGGCGTCAATGCAGACCTGAACACCATCAACGGTTATCTGCGGGCTACGACCCAGCTCGGCTCGTACAACCAATCAGCGCTGGCGAACATGCCGGACCAGGAGCAAGCGCGCGTGAAGTCACAATACGCTTCCGTTGAACTAGCCGACGGCTCGAATATGAACGCTCTATCCACCATCGGCGCAATTCGCGGAAACGCCGCAGCCCTGGAAACACGCATAAACAATCTCGAACAAGACTCGCTGTCCGACGACCAAACCCTGAACTCCGAAGTAGCGGTCTTGAACAAGATCAACGCTACAAACGTGCTCACCCTGCGATCGATTCAAGATTCCAACAAGCTCCTCGCGTCATTGCTTGAACAACAGACCATCGCCGCCAAGCAGCAGCGTGAAACGACGACCAACGCCATCAACGCCGAAATCAGCCGACAGGCGAGCCTCAGTGCAAACCTGACACAAGTCACCGGCACACTCACGAACTCGTTGCAGAACTTCCGCATGCCGTAGTTTGCCTTTCCCTCTGACCTAGGAAGGAGCCGAGACCATGCAGACCGATTTCCTGCAGTTCATGTATCGGGCGATCAACGATCTCCTGACACAGGACCTCGGCTTCTTCGACGCCATGGGGCAAAACCTGTTCCGCATGTTCGCCACCATCCTGGTGGCGTGGTATGGAATCAAATCCGCGCTCTCCGCCGCCAGCGGCAAGTACACCTTCCAGTTCGACAACTTCGCAAGCCTGATGCTCACGATCGCTTTCGGCTTCGCCATGGTCAATTACTACAGCACCCCCATCCCCGGAATCGGTGTCAGCTTTCACAGCCTCATCACGGATGAGGCGCAGTTTCTCGCCAATCGCATCAACCAGACTGAACTGCAGACCATCGTCGACCGCATCGGGGATTTCGAGGCGCGCATCGACGCTCCCGGTGTCACAGACTTTCTGGGCATGGCGATCTATGTCGTGGTCATTATTCTATTGGCCGCCGCGCAAGCCATCTCCGTCGTGGTCATTGCCTACGGCTTTATCGCCTCGGCCGTCTGCGTGCTCGTGGGCCCCATCTTCGTTCCCTTTTTCATCGTTCCCAAACTCGAGTGGCTGTTCTGGGGCTGGCTGCGCTGCTTCCTGCAATACGCCTTCTATGAAGTGGTCGCGGCCGCGGTCGTCTATATCATCGGTAACCTTATTATTGGTGTGCTCACCCTGCAGGGGACGGGTGCGATCTCGACCTTACAGCTCATCGGGTGGTTTCCCGTCCTGCTCATCACGTTTATCGCTTCCATCTTCGTGTTGCTGAAAGTGCCCGTCTTGACCAACCACATCTTCAGCGGCACCGCAGGTGGCAGCTCCGCCGCGATTCTTGACGCGGTCCCGTCCGCCGCGGCCGCCGCTGCAAAGGAGCGGTGATGGATCGCGATGCTTCGTTTCATGACGCCAAGCGGCTCTATCTCGAATCGTACGGTGACCCGATGGTGACCAATACCTATCTGAAGATCGCTCTGGTTCTCCTCTCCCTCATCACTGTGGCTCTTGCGCTGGTGGACTTGCGGACCATTCGCACCTTCGAAAACTTTCGCCCGCTGGTCATCCGCATCGACGACCTTGGCCGCGCGGAAGCCATCAACTACCACAATTTCGAATACAAACCGCAGGACGCCGAAACCAAATACTTTCTTTCGCAATTTACAAGCCTCTTCTATCGGCGCAACCGCTACACCATCCAGAACGATTTTGCGAAGTCGCTCTACTTTCTCGACGGCAAACTGGCCAACGGAATTTTGGACGCCTACCGCAAAGACGACATCGTTCGGAAATTTCTCACCAATACGGCCGCTCCGGAAATCGACGTGGACGTCAAGAAGGTGGCGCTCGAACAGCTGCAGACCCCGCCCTTCCGGGCCAGGGTCGATTTCTATCTCGTCTATTACTCGCCCGCCGATCACAGCGAATTGAAACGCGACCTCTATACCGGCAATTTTGTATTCAGTTTCCAGCCCCGCGTGCCCAACGAGCTGATCCCCATCAATCCGCTGGGTATGACGATTTCCTATTTCCGTGAAGATCAGGCGTTCAAATGACACCTTTGCGAAAATGGGGTAACGCAGGAGTCGTCGCGGGCGTCCACCTGGCAGCCTCGGCCCAACCTCTGCGCGCCACTTCCCTCCCCACTCCGCGATTCGCCTCCTCGCAACCGCCACAGCCCATCCCACCATTTGCAGTTGCCCGAACAAACGGCGCACGTCAGGAGAGCCTCGGCTGCTGCGGACTCCCGCCCGCTCCTCCAGCAAGGCATTTCACCGGCACAAAAGAAAGTCGCCTTCCGGAGGGCCCTCGATGATTGCGAATGCTCTGCTCATCACGATCGCTCTATTGCTCGCTCTCGGCTTCTGGCTTATGGGGCAACTCAAGTACCTCATCCCCTACAAGGCTGTTCTCTTCCGTGCCTACGCAACACTAATTCTCCTCTATACCTTCGCACTGTTTGTGAATGTCTTTGCGGCGGCGTTCGTTTTGATTCGTAAATTCTTCCTCAAGGACACCGGCCGCAAACTGCTTCATCTCGACAAACAGCTTCATGTGGGCGAGACCTCGATTCCCGCCCCATGGCTTGAAGAGGAGTCGAATTGACATGTCCCGCGGCCACGATCCACGAGAGCCGATCCCGCCGGACGCATCGGTGAGGGAGCGCGAACCGGGCGCTCGGTCACCCAGCACCGAACCGCGTTCTCCCGAACCAATTTCGCGCCGCGGCTCTTCCTCTCCATCGTCGGAGCGGGTTCCGCACCCGGCTGAGCCTCGCGAGGTTCACGAAATTCGAGGGCGCACGTTCCGCGTACGGGAATCGGAAGTACGCGCCATGGTGGAACTCGGCAAATTCCGCGCAGTCGCCCAAGAGGACTTGACCGAGTTTTTCTATGGTGGGGACAGAGCCCGCTTCCGCGCCGACCTAGAAAATCTCTCGCGGCAGGGCCTCGTCGAAATCAAAGCGATCCCTCACGAAGAAACCGGCTCGCGCACCTTGCTCACGCTCACGAAGCAGCGACACCGCTTCCTCACCGAGACCCAAGCCGCGTCGAAGGGTCAGGTCCTCTATCACGGATTCAGCAAGCCGCGTGAAGCCCATCACGACGCCGATCTCTATCGCCTGTATCGAAAGGCGGCCGAAAAGATCGAGCGGAACGGCGGGAAGAATCTTCGTGTCGTTCTCGATTACGAAATGAGGAAGCGCGTGTATCACGATCTCGCAAAACTCGGCACGGAACGGAATTCTTCCTCGCGCCAGGGCGAAGTCGCGGAACGCCTCGGTCTGCAGATGGTTCGCGGAAAGATCCCCGTTCCCGACATTCGCGTCGAGTACGAAACACGCGATGACGAGAAGGCGCGACTGGACCTCGAGCTTGCCACGGGCCACTACCGCGGTCGCAATTTGGCGGAGAAAGTTCTTGCCGGATTCTCCATCTATGTGCGGGCCGAGGATGCCTCCAAGCTGCGGAAGGTTCTGGACGAGCGCGAATTGACTGCGGAGATTTTGTCGTTATGAAATTGCCCGACGACCAAATCGAGACCATCATGGCCCTGGGTTACACCGTGACCGAGGCCCGCTTCCTTTATCTTGTGGCCACGCATTCCGGTTACTTCACGCTGCGTCATTTTCTAGCGTTCTCAGGAGCCCGTCGCGGGAAGCGCTCCACATCGTTCGCGCAAAAACTCCTGCGGCACGGGCACGCTTCCGTTCGCGATTACATGGGCACCGGCTTGGTGTTTCATCTGTTCTCCCGGATACTCTACGGCCGGATCGAAAGAGAGAACATCCGCAACCGGCGCCGGCACTCATTCGAATACATTCGCACACGGCTAGTGCTTCTCGATTTCGTGCTCGAAAACCTTGATTGCGACTTCCTTGAAACGGAGCAGGACAAAGTGCGTTTCTTTTGCGAAACCCTCGGCGCCCCGAAAGATATCCTTCCAGCCAAGGTTTATGAAGGTGGTCCCGGCAGCCGTCCGACCATACGCTATTTCGTCGACAAATTTCCGCTTTTTTTCGATTCCCGCATCTCAGCTTTTCCCCTGGTGGTCTCCTTCAGTTATGTGGACTCAGGCTCGGCCAGCATCGCGCATCTTGGCGTGCACCTAGCCGCCTACCAAAGTCTCTTTCGGCACCTGAGCGCATTTCGCTTCGCGTATATCGCTCCCAGGGCGGCATCGTTTGGTCGCGCGGAAAAGCGCTTCCGTTCCTTCGTCAAAGAACCGCTCGAGAGCGACGCTTCAAGCGAAATCCTTCGCTACTTTGCCATTCGCCGGAGGTGGGAACGGCACGAATATGTCGTGCCGCATACCGACGACCTGGAATTTCTTTCCGAAGGAAGACGACGCTTTCACGGCGACCGCTTTGAAAACCTGTATCGCGCGTGGTTTGCCGGAAGCCTCGATGAAGCGGCGCTGCGGCTCGAATTCGCTCAGATGACTCCCGGGAGGAAGGCGTGGTTTGACGTATATCTCGTCCAGAAGCACGGATCGCCCGTCGACGAAAAGTACAAGAGGCACGTGAACGCTACATGAAAAACACAGATCACTGCAGCGTTCAAGGTTCCGTCCAGCTCCGCGATGAACGGAAGTTGTACGGAGCACAGCGGTTGCGCAAGGCGCGACGAATCATTTTGGACGCGGGAAAAAACCCGGCTTGTACAGAGTTTATGAAATCGCGGTACCCGCGTCCATCGATGCAAACAGAAAAGGAGAATCCATGTCGATCATCAACAAACCGCCAGAGATAGTGAAACGTCAATACGAACTAGAGGACCCGGTCGCACAAGCCGTCGACAAGTACGCACTCTTCATTCAGAGCACTCCCGATCATGTCGTCAATTCGGCCCTGAAGATGGTGATCTGGAAAGACGCCGAGTTTCGTCGTTGGCGCAAGCAGCAGCAATCCAATCCGGAACGTAAGGACGTCGCCACCTCGGCCAAGGCGGCGAAGGCATGATTCTGAGGTTGTTGCATTCGCGGCAACTCGTGGCCTCGTTTCTCGCGGCAGCAACGGGGATGGCTCTCTATCTCCGCGTGCCATTCCCGGAAGCAAACCTGTTCCTCCAAGTCATGGCAGTGCGGTCGGCGGCCGCCTTTCTGTTTTTCAAGTACTCCTACACTCTCTTTCTCTACACCACTCCTTTTATCGGCTTCTCCATCCTGTTTTCCGGAATGTACATTTTCGCGCTTAAGTCTCGTGCGCGAGCCCGCGCCGGCAAGCTTCCGCCCTATCCTGAGCCAGGCAAGCGAGTGGAACTGTCGTTGGTGCTCGGAGAGGTCCACGAACCTCGGAAGCGAGTTCCGTCAGAGCGCCCTTATTGGCTGACCATTCCCGAGCGAGGCCTGTTTACGGGAATCGCAATCGTCGGCGCCGTGGGCTCAGGGAAAACGGCCGGCTGCATGTATCCGTTCGCCGAGCAGATTCTCGCCTATCGAGCCGAGGACCCCCAGCGCCGCATCGGCGGACTTATCCTCGAAGTCAAAGGAGATTTCTGCGGAAAGGTCCGCGACATTCTCAACAGACATGGCCGGTCCGACGACTACGTTGAAATCAGTCTCGAATCGGAATACCGCTACAACCCTCTGCACAACGACCTGGACGCCTACGCGTTGGCGTACAGCATCGCTTCTCTGCTCAACAATATGTTCGGCCGGGGCAAGGAACCGTTCTGGCAGCAGGCCTACACCAACCTCGTCAAATTCATCATCCTGCTGCATAAAGTCGCTTTCGACTACGTGACACTTTTCGACGTTTACGAATGCGCGATCAACCCCGAAGTGCTCGAACGGAAAATCGCCGAAGCAGAAAGGAGACTGGTCGAAGCGGATTCAGCGCTTCTCAGCGAAGAAGAATATTTGAAGTTTCCGCGAGACCTCGAGCCATTCCGTTTCCGGCTCGATTCAGAATCGAACCGTTATCGGGCGGCGTTTACTCCTGGCTTAGCGGCAGTGTTGAAAGACAAAGAGATTCAGTGGGAGGCCGAGAACGCCTCACGCAAAGGTCCCGTTCCCGCGGACAAAAAGGAACAGCTCGAGGCGGTCAAGCGCTGGTACGACCACGATTGGCGGCGCATCGAACCAAAACTGCGTAGCTCCATCGTCGAGGGCATCTCGGTATTCCTTTCTCTATTCGACGACAACCCCGCGGTAAAGAGAGCTTTCTGCCCACCCGCGGAATGCTATGACTCTCAGGCGAATGTTGACGGTAAATTCGGAAAGCCCCTGCCTTCTCTCTCGTGGCTCATTGAAAATGGACGCCTCTGCGCTCTCAATTTCCCTGTCGCAATGAATGCTGGCCTTGCCAAGGCATTGGGCGTCATGCTGAAACTCGATTTCGAACGCGCCGTTTTGAATCGCGTTCCACAGATGGAAAAAAGCCGAGACTCCTATTTCCGCCAGGTTCTCTTTCTCTGTGACGAATACCAGCATTTTGCAACGGTCGGTGAGAGCGAACCCACCGGCGATGAAAAGTTCTTCAGCTTGTCCCGGCAGCCGAAATGCATTCCCATCATCGCCACGCAGAGCATCAGTTCCCTCAAGTCGGCTCTGCCCGGCGAATCCTGGCGAACGCTCCTCCAGACCTTTCGCACAAAAATATTTCTTTGCCTCTCGGATGATTTTTCAGCCCGCACCGCCAGCGATCTGTGCGGACGCGAAGACAAGCTGAAGGCCAGCTACAACCTGTCCGAAAGCGGTCACGATGCGCAGGTCAGCCTGCTCACCGGGAAGTCTCTCTCGCACCACGCCAATATCACCGCCTCCAAAAGCTACAGCCCGTATATCGACTATCGCTTCGATATCAAAACATTCATGGAGTTGCCCAACGCGCATGCCGTGGCCATGGCGTATGACGGGACGAATCCCCTGCCCCCGACGTTTTGCTACCTCAAGCCTTATTACAACGACCCGAACAAATCCTACTTCCAGCAACTCGCTGACGGAGAACTCTGATGAATGGCTTTGAAACCATCCTGCCCTTCCTTAAACCGATCGAGCACCTCATCCGAGATGATTCCATCAGTGAGGTCATGGTGAATGGACCCGACCACGTCTTTATCGAGAAAGCAGGTTTCATTGAAACGGTCCCGGGGATTCATCTGGGCGACAAATCTTTGATGGTCGCCGTCAAAAATATTGCTCGCCGTCTGGGCAGCGACATCTCGGATGCGAAACCCATACTCGATTCCCGACTCCCCGACGGAAGCCGCGTCGCAGCGGTCATTCCGCCTTGCAGCGTCAACGGCGTAACTCTAACCATCCGCAAATTCAATTCCCGCCACTTCGGGATCGATGACTTGGTACAGGCGGGCACGATGGAGCGCTGGCTTGCTCATCAGATGGAATCCTATGTCCTTGGCCGCAAGAACATTCTCATCGCTGGCGCTACAGGAACCGGAAAGACTTCTCTGTTGAACGTGCTAGGAAAATTCATTCCTTCCGATGAGCGCATCGTTCTCATCGAAGACACATCAGAGATTCATTTGGATCAGGACAACCTCGTCCGTTTTGAGGCCCGGCAGGCCGAAAACGACCTTCCCGCCATTACCATCCGCGATCTATTGAAAGCAGCGCTTCGGCATCGGCCGGACAGGATAATCCTAGGAGAAATCCGCTCAGGGGAGGCGTTCGACCTACTGCAGCTCCTGAATACCGGGCACTCGGGCAGCCTTTCCACCGTACATGCTGCCAGTGCGCGTCAGGGCTTGGCGCGATTCACGAGTTGCGTGTTGCAAAGCGGTGTAGAAATCCCGTACCGCGCCATCAAGACCAATGTCGGAGACTCCGTGAATGTCGTCATTCATCTTGAAAGACGGCCGGGGCAGCGTTTCGTTTCCGAAGTCATCGAAATTCATGGATACGACCCTGATCGCGACGAATACGACTGCGCGGTCGTTTTCGAATGTCATAAGGAACGGCAATGAACCAACCCGAAACCATTCCACCGGCGAAATACATCCTCGAGTCGTTCGAGCCAGCTAGCCGAATCGCTGTCCTTGCGCTCAATCGCGATTTCCGCGAGACCGTACAGCGCATCACCAGCGCCGAGAAGGCCGCCAGCCCTGAATTTCAGGCGTGGCTTCGTCACAAGAACGCGAGTGGCGCTGACATTTATATAGGGATGAATCCACTCAAGCATGATGCCCCGACACGAACCAAAAATGAAATAAAGGCGATTCGCCATGTCTATATCGACCTCGACTATGGTGGGGAAAAAGCACTCGCAGGCATCCAGAAATCCAGCCTGGTACCGAAGGCCAATTTCGTTCTAACGAGTTCGCCGGAGAAATTCCAGATCGTCTGGCAAGTAGAAGGCTTGACACTGGAGGAAGCGGAGGCTTTGCTTCACGCTCTGGCACGCGAATTCGGCGGCGACCCTGCCGCCACCGATGCCACTCGCGTGCTCCGGCTGCCCGGCTTTGCGAACAAGAAATACGACGCAGACTTCTATGTGGAGGCTCGCAGGCATGCTACCGCGACTTACCACCTGCGCGATTTCAAACTCCATATCGAAGGCCAGGATTCGCCGCGGCGCCACTATCCAGCCCGCACAAAACGAGAATCGGCGGGCCTGGCATTAAGTCAATCGGAACACGATTGGGCCTTCGCAAAACGCGCTCTCGCCCGAGGCGACGACCCCGAGGTCGTCATACAACAGATTGCAGATCATCGCTCAGGCGAGAAAAGTGATCCGCAATACTACGCGCGTCTCACCGTCACGAAGGCGCTTGCTGAGATGAATAGGCCGACACCAGCCGAGAAGCCCTCCAATGTTAATCGCTAAAAGGGACAACTATGAACCATCCTAATCAGGATGTCTTTCCAAGAAGCGAACCGCAGCGCAGCGAAGTCGAATCGCACTCCGGTTCCCCATGGAGTGAAGCTGATCCACAAGCCCTATCCCCTGCATCGATTGCTCCGATTGATGAATATGCCCGTAGAGCCGCTGCTGCCCCTGCGTTAAACCGCCGCCCTATTAACTGATCGGTGATTTATCATGGGATCTGACTTACCAGAGTATCCCTGCGGCACAACGCTGATGCAATTCCCTTATCCCCCGCCTCCCGGTGAGATGCCTCTTCCGTCACAGTCGGAACAGTTCATCCTGTATTTGGCTCTGGTCGCAATTTTGACCGCACTGCTTTCTTCTGCAAGCTGTTCAAGATTGCATTTGCATTCATGCCCGACCGATTGGGGGATACGGATGGCAAGTGAGCAGGCTTCCTTCTGATCCGACGACCCTCCGCAAGGAAATCGGCGTCATCCTCGACAAGGTGACGAACCGGGACTCGCTGCTCGCGTTTATAGGGCATTAGGTATTCACTGGACCGGAACCATGAAGTCAAAAACGTTTCAACAACCCGATAGCGTACACTGATCCAAGAGGATCAGCTTGCGTGCTAGAAACTGCCATCGAAGAGAAGAAGAAACGCGAAGGCATGAAAGCTAAAAGGGATTTGCTTTTCGAGCGGTATGTCAAGCGTCCCATGGATACTCATCTCGCGCTCGAAATCAAGGTGCTTGACGATCAGTTAGCGGAGGGCATCAAGCCCACCAAGGCGAACTGTCGAAGCAGTTTTCGTGGTCACAACAAATGAAGCGAGAACTGCCTGTTACGTCTTGTACAGCGTGTGGCGGTGCTGGTTACAACATGAGAGTCGCAAACGGTGGTTGTTGCAAAACCAGCGACGAACAACGGTGCAACGGCGTGAACGCAATTGCTATCAAAACTGATTGGATCGATTGTGCACACTGCCAAGCAACCGGATATTACCGCAATAAAGAATGTCCGAACTAGAAAGGGGCTGGCTACCGATTCATGGACCTGAGGGACAAAGCAAGGGTTTAACGCGCCACTTCAATCTCCTTCTGGGCGCGCGTTACTGATGATGTGTTCCACCAACATGCACGCATCTGGAGAGTCGCTGTTCCTCGCTAGATCGAGACGGACTGCTCGCAGAGCGACGCGAACCTCCCGGTTATGTCACGTTACCGGAAACTTCGGGTCTCGCCGCTTTCGATACCAGATCGGCTACGACCCGTGCGGAGTGAGGTAGAAACACAATGGCCGTCCTCTTGATGGCCGCCGCTCTGTTAGGGGTGGGGCTCCTGGTGTTTTGGGTGGAACCCCTCTCTGTCTTGAGCGCGATCGAGCGGTTCACGCCCAATATTATTTATCGAGTTCGGACTCATCGTCCTGTGGTTGCGCTTTCCTTCGACGACGGCCCCCATCCAACTTTCACGCTCGAAGTCCTAGAGATTCTTCATCGGCACGACGCCAAGGCAACTTTCTTCCTCATCGGCGAACGAGCCTTGCGCCACCCCGAAGTGGTTTCCCAAATCAAAGCTGCGGGACACGAGGTTGGCAATCACTACTTCAGAAATGGACCGACTTTGGGCCACTCTGATGCCGACTTCGTTGATTAGCTGGTGGCGGACCGCACTATGTGGATTATTCGTATATCCGTCGTTACCATGCTTCGGGCGATTGTACTCCTGCTGCTCCGAACTAATTAGCTTCCGAAATTTCAACTGGGCAAGCTGAAGGAGAAAAAACAATGATTCGTGGTCTTATGAACTTCTTTGTGTTCGCAGGCTCGACCCTGCTCTTGCCCGTGTTCGGCTTCATGGCATGGGGCTGGGGAAGCAGCGATGAAAAGTTTTTGATGAAAGCAACGTTCTGCGCTCTCGGCCCGTTTTGCGCCGACTTGTGGTACCTCATCGTGACGCATCTGTTCTTGCGGCGGCAATCCAGCTACCTCATGCAGGCGCTCATCATCTTTGGCGGCTACGCGGGAATCGCATTGTTGCTCAGGGAACGTGTGATTGTGTTTTGAGCGCCGCTGTCACGAGCCGACGATGGAAGAAAGCAGCAGCCTTGCACCGTTGGGCGCTGATGTTATCTGATCCTCACTGCTTGTCGTAGACACTTTCCGAGTGGAAGTCCTTGCCGTCTACTGTCTTCCCCTTTACCTTCACCGTTGAGACCTTTCCGTCCTTTGAAACCTCTGCTTCGGCTTTCGCTACCTCTTTCCCACCCTTTTTCTGTGTCGCTTCCGCTTTGTTGGTTCCGACGAGCTTAATGGCGATGGTGTCGGCTCCTGCGGGCATTCCCGTACCCGTAACCGGGTAATCCTTCCCGTCGTACTTGACAGTAAAGCTGTATGAAAATGGCGTGCCATCAGCAGCGACTCCATCAAAGGTATATTTTGCTCCGTCACCTTGCGCTACAACCGTCCTCGTCTGACTCTTGGGTGCGGGTCCGGGTTCGAATTTCGATTTTGCAAGATTAAGTTTCCAAGTACCCACAAAGGGATTGTCTTGGGCCAACAGCGGAACAGAAGAGAGCACAAGAAGAGAGAGCACGAACAGAGCGCGTTTCATTTGATTCTCCTTAAGTTTTGCCTCGGCTTCGATTCTGTTGGCTTCGGCGCTGGCGAATTATGGTGATCTCCGCGCTTCAAAATCAAGCTCTTTTATAGGTCCAACTATTTGGCAAAACTCACCAAATCGTTTGAAACAGGCGTCGGTTCAACCTATGTGGCGTCACCGCATGGCGAACAGAATCCGCTTCTCGCCGAACGCGAACACCGACACCACGGCTGCGTCGTTTTGCGTCGTTTTGTTGACTTATTGTCAGAATGAAATCTAAGATGAGCCGCTAATGGCGGATTCCTCCTCTCTGATTGGCCAAACAATCTCGCATTACCGCGTCATCGAAAAACTCGGCGGGGGCGGGATGGGCGTTGTCTACAAAGCGGAAGATACGCGGCTTCATCGCGCCGTTGGATTGAAATTCCTGCCGCCAGAAATGCTTCACGATTCCTCTGCTCTAGAACGCTTTCGCCGCGAAGCGCAGTCCGCCTCGGCATTGAATCACCCGAACATCTGCACAATTTATGACATTGGTGAGCAAGACGGTCAGCAATTCATCGCGATGGAGTTTCTCGACGGCGAAACCTTGAAGCACCGTATTTCTGGCAAACCGCTCGCGTTTCCCGAAATACTCGAACTGGCGACCCAAATTGCCGATGCGCTTAGGGCAGCGCATGCTCTAGGCGTCATCCATCGAGTCATAAAACCAGCAAATCTTTTCGTGACCAAACAGGGCAACGCCAAAATCCTAGATTTCGGACTGGCGAAGTTTGCTCCTGTCGCCGAGGGTCTTAGTGTCTCTGCGATGCCGATGGCAACGGAGGACACGTTGCTGACAAGCCCCGGTTCCACGGTGGGCACTGTTGCGTACATGTCTCCGGAGCAGGCGCGAGGAGAAGAACTGGATGCACGGACGGACTTATTCTCTTTTGGTGCAGTGCTCTACGAGATGGCGACAGGCCGGATGGCCTTTCCGGGTAAGAGTGCTGCGGTCATCCACGATGGGATTCTGAACTGCATACCGGTTTCGGCGTCGCAGCTCAATCATGGGCTTCCACCAAAGATGGACGAAATCGTCGGGAAAGCGCTGGAAAAAGACCGCAAGCTGCGGTATCAAAACGCCTCGGACATCCGGACTGACCTGCAGCGGCTGAGGCGTGATTCAGAATCAGCACGGATGTCAGTCGCCGCAAAAGGTCAATCCGCAATTGGCATCGGGAAAAAATGGAAGGTGATAGTCCCCGCAGTCATAGCTGTTGTAGCTGTGGCCGCTGGTGGATACTTCTATTTCCACCGCGCGCCGAAGCTCACTGACAAGGACACCATCGTCCTCGCTGATTTCACGAACACAACCGGCGACACGGTGTTTGACGGCACGCTGCGGCAGGGGCTTTCCGTACAACTGGAACAATCACCCTTCCTGAGCATTATCTCTGACCAGCAAATCCAGCAGACCCTACGGATGATGGACCAGAAGCCCGATGCGAAGCTCACGCCTGAGATAGCCCGGGAACTCTGCCAGCGGACCGGGAGCGCCGCCGTTCTCGACGGCTCGATAGCCCAGATTGGCACGCCCTACCTTCTAACCGTTAAGGCGGTCAACTGCTCAAATGGGAGAACGCTGGCCAGCGCGGAAGCTCAGGCGAGCGACAAGAGCCATGTGCTCGAAGCTCTAGGAAAGACAGCTTCGCTAATTCGCAATAAATTGGGCGAGTCGTTGAGCACGGTGCAGAAGTTCGATACCTCTCTTGAAGAAGCGACGACGCCTTCACTGGAAGCACTTAAAGGCTTCAGCTCGGGTGTCAAAGTTCATACGACTGGTGAGGATGAGACGGCTATTCCGTTTTTCAAGCACGCTGTTGAACTCGACCCTAATTTCGCACTTGCGTATTCGTGGTTGGGCATCACATTCACCACTATCGGCGAACCCGGCGTGGCTGCCGATTACACAAGAAGGGCATACGAATTGCGCGACCGAGCGAGTGAGCCGGAGAAGTATTTCATCGCGTCTCGCTACCATAAGGCGGTCACCGGGAACATGGAAAAGGCCGAACAAGCGTGTCAGCTTTGGATTCAGGCTTATCCCCGCTCAGCGATGCCGCACATTCACTTGTCTGGGGCAATCTACCCGGTTACTGGCCAGTATGCGAAAGGGATTGAAGAAGGCAGAGAGGCAATCCGTTTGAGTCCGGACTTTTCTCCCTCCTACGCACTCCCGATGTTCGACTATATCGCTTTGAATCGGCTCGATGAGGCGAAGGCCACCTACCAGCAAGCTCTCGAACGCAAACTGAAGAACGCTTTCTTCCCTCTTCTCCTGTATCAGATTGCTTTCTTGCAGCACGATGCGGCCGGGATGGCCCAGCAGGTAGAACGGTCAGCGGGTCAGCCGGGTGTAGAAGACACCTTGTTGGCGAACGAGGCCGACACTGCCGCATTCTTCGGGCGGCTGAGGAAGGCACGAGAGTTTTCGCGGCGGGCGGTGGATTCCGCCGAACGGGCAAACAAAAAGGAAGCTGCTGCAACACACTCTGCTGTGTCTGGTCTGCGGGAAGCTTTGTTTGGCAATGCAGACGAAGCGAGAAGGCGTGCCGCTTTGGCAATGGAGCATTCAGCAGGCGTGGACGTACAGTATGGCTCTGCGCTTGCCTTGGCGTATGCGAGGGACGACAACCGAGCGCAAACGCTGACCGACGATTTGGGCAAGAGGTTCCCGGAAGCCACCATCGTGCAGTTCAACTATCTGCCAACTCTCCGCGCAAAAATTGCGG
>WNFT01000713.1_pt1 | contig 28021 bp, 22 predicted proteins | sample 5400191 | NCBI WGS metagenome assembly WNFT01 (sample SAMN13153359, study PRJNA577476) | soil metagenome | isolation source: 80 cm saprolite under Madrone tree | place: USA:California | collected 2016-06-14 | reverse complement strand
CGGACGAGAAAGCAGTGCGCGAGGGATTGGACGAATTGGCGAGCGCACAGAAACTTGGCGCCGTGCTGCTCCAATTTCCCTGGTCGTTCAAAAATACCGATGAAGATCGTGTCTATTTGGCGAAACTGCTTGATCGCTTCAAGGATTATCCGTTGGTGCTGGAGATCAGACACTCGTCCTGGAACACTCCGCAGATTTATGAATGGCTGGAAGAAGCGGGTGTGGGAATTTGCAACATCGATCAACCTCTTTTCACGAAGTCGATCAAACCAGCGGCGCTGACGACCTCGCAGATCGGTTACGTCAGGCTGCATGGCAGAAACTATCAGGACTGGTTTCGGGAAAAGGCGCCGCGCGACGATCGTTACAACTATCTCTATTCGCTTAATGAGCTCGAACCGTGGATAACGAGGATTAAGGAAGTAGCGGAGAAGACACGCGAATCTTACGTGATCACGAACAACCACTTTCGCGGCCAGGCAGTGGTGAATGCGCTGGAGATCAAGTCGACGCTGGCTGAGAAATTAGTGCCGGCACCGGCGCCGCTTTTCCAAAAGTATCCAAACCTGACGGATTCGGCGGTACCGGAGATTGAAGTGAACGAAGTCGAGCCCAAGCTCTTCAGTTGAGTGGTTTGTTCCCCTCCCTTTGGGAGGGGTTAAGGGAGGGTGCGAAGCTTGACACGCACAAGCCCTCTCCCCAACCCTCTCCCAAAGGGAGAGGGAGAAAGACGACAGACTGAAGTTTGTCGGACACTTAACTTACCGCAGTCTGCGCAAGCATTTGCGCAAAGGAAACCGGCAAACCATCAGGGTCGATGGCTACGGCCAGTTTGATCCCCTCGCCTTCACGCTGCGTTGGTGGCATCACGAATCTGATTCCTTTGGTTTTCAGTTCCTCGTAAGTCTTTTCCACGTCATCAACGTTAAAACCAATCGAGCAACTGCCTGCCTGTTTCGAGGGATCGCCGGCCGGAGGCCCACTCGGCGCGACACCGCCACCATGAAGCGCAAGCGTAGTGGTTCCGGTTTGAAACTCAGTCCAGTCTGGCGATTGAAACTTCAAAGGAATTCCCAGTTTGTCGCGATAGAATTCTACGGAACGCTGCATGTCCGAAACTACGACCATAGTGTAATCAATCTGCTTAAACATTTTTTCCTCCTCGCCGCTTTTTCGCGGCAGTGCCGGCGCCGAGAGCCACAATCACATCAAACTCATCTCTTGTCAGTGGCATCACGGACAATTGCGATTGTCGAATCAAAGGCAGTTGGCTCAACCGCTTGTCATAGCGAATCGCCGCCAATGGCACCGGACTCTTCAGTTTTCTGAGCGGCTTTAGATCCACCGCAACCCACCGTTCGTCGTCCCCAGTAGGGTCCGGATATGCGGGTTTAATGACTTCAGCCAGGCCGACCACTGCTTTGTCTTTTCCCGAATGATAAAACAAGACGCATTCGCCTGTCGTCATCTGGCGCAAGTTGTTGCGCGCCTGGTAGTTTCTGACGCCACTCCAATCGGTCTTGCCGTCGGCGACGAAATCATCCCAGGAATAAGTCTCCGGCTCCTGTTTCACCATCCAGTAGCTACTCTTTTTTCGGGTCGTGGTCTTTTTTGGCATAACGATTTGTCCGGAAACGCGTGCCAGCCTAGAATCCTTTGCCGTCGAATACTATGAAACTGGGAGTAAAACTATGCTGAAAGAAGGAACTGTGGCCCCTGACTTTACTGTAAAGGACGAAAATGGTGAAACCGTGCGGCTTAAAGACCTTCGCGGTCAAAAAGTTGTGCTCTATTTTTATCCCAAAGACGATACGCCCGGCTGCACCAAAGAGGCTTGTGCGTTTCGCGATGCGTTTGCTGCCTACAAAAAGCGGAACATTAAAGTACTCGGAGTCTCTGTGGACAGTGAGGCCTCGCATAAGAAGTTTGCCATCAAATACAAACTCCCTTTCACGCTGTTAGCCGATACGGATCATGCAATCTCTGATGCCTATGGAGTTTACGGCCAGAAAAAGTTTATGGGGCGCAGCTACATGGGCGTGAACCGGATGACTTTTTTGATCGACGAAAAAGGGAAAATCAAAAAAGTGTTTGAAAAGGTCAAACCCGATGATCACGCGCAAGAAGTGCTGGATGCGTTTTAACCGTGAACCGGAAACCGTAAATCGTTAACCGGGAACGGTAAACCGCAAGAAAGGTTTCTCGAGTAACTTGAAAGCCGAGTTAACTCTTTGCCAAATTCTTTTACTGTCTCGGCTTACAGTTCACAGTTTCCGGTTTACGCCTAAGCTGCCACCCAGCCCCCGATTTTTTCCGTTTCGCCTTCCGGCTTCTTGCCGGGCATCAGTCCGTGCAGGGCGCTAAAAGAACTTGGAACGTCGCGCTTTCGTCGCGGCACATTCACAGCTTCTTCTCTCGCCAGCAACGTTTCCGTCGACTCGTTTATGTAATACTGCCGCGTGTTGTCGACCAGCTCTGTACGTATTTCTCGAGTCCAAAGCAGTAGATTGGCCAATGCGTCGCCAACTTCGTCATCCCCAACACTGGCTGCCTTGCGAATCTCCTTTTGCGTTCGCGCGCCTTTTCTGATCGCTTCTCTGACGCGCTCTCTAGGAGACATTTTGCTTAATGCCCGGGGAAACATTGTTGAAGACTCGCCGTCTTCGTTCAAAAGTGCATCAGCCGAATCCAACAGCGGTTGGCTGACGTAACGCTTGCGCGCCGAACGGTACTCTTTCAAAGCACGTCTGCTGTCAGTGACTTTTTTCCGAATACAGCTCTTGCAGTAAAGATTTCTCCCGTCTTTGCGGGCGCGGCAAACGCCAAATTCCGACAACGGCAACTGCTGGGAACAAATTGGGCAATTTTTGCCCGAATCAACCCGTTCTTCCGTCATTTCTGGGGCTCCAATCGACACGATCTTTTTAGAATCTCCGCTGGAAGAAACACTTCGCGCATAGTCCGGGCTTTGAGTATCAGCACCCGGCACCGCAGATTGGCGTTGAGTTGATTGGTAGCGAGCTGCGTCTAAGAACGCAGAAACATCGCCTGGGTTTGCCTGAGACTCTTCACTTCAAATGAAGTAGTGCTCATCTAAACACCTGATTGGGGCATCGCGTAGCAGGTCAGCGGGGACATTTCAAAAAATGTATAAAAGCAATTAACCTACAACACGATTAGAAATATCAGGTCCGACTCCAACGCTTCACATTTGGCAAACATTACTTCCGAACGAGGGAGTCGCATTATAGTGATCCGAAAACTTTTTGCAACTGCTTTCTCGACCACCGGTGGTCCATCGTCGCATTGACAGAAAATGTTTCTCGACAGTGCATTGCGAAGCGAATTTGAAAATGCAAACAACTCTCTTGCGAGAGGATAGATGATCACATAAAGAAAACTCTAAACAATAGTTTGAGGGACCAAGATTGAAAGCTTGTTTATTAATGCGTTGAATTCATTCGGAAAATCGTAAATTTATTTAGCGAGACAAACCGTTCGCCGTCTGTTGCACGCAACACTTTCCATATGCTATCCCTTGGTCCTACTATCGGTAGTCCTATTCAGGATCGAATGTGTAACTTCATCAGAGAAAATTTCAAATGGAGAGAAAAGTTTTCTAGAGATCACGGTGGAGGTTACTGGATCAGCACGGCGAAGCGAATCCGTTTGTGGGTGTCGCGCAATTGAAAGACAAGTCTCGCAATAGAAACACAACACGTCTCACCGTTGAACAACGAACGGTTGTGAGCAGGCTTCAGCGCGAACTGCGATCTTTCAGACGGTAAACGAACTTTAGTCCGGACCAAATATCATTTACCGCGCAGATTTTGACATCAACCAGCCCGATTTTCAGTCCACTTTGTTGAACGATGTCGAAAGATAGATCTGTTTCGACGCCGGAACTCTTCTTTGGCCAGGAAACCCACAAGATTCCGTCACGCGCCAGCTTCTGCTTCAACTTTGGCAACTCCTTTTGCAGTGCTTTTGTCGAATCAACGAAAAGCATTATGAAATCGAGCTGCTTCGCTGCTTGTGCCGATGTCAACCGGACATTCTCGGGCAGCGGTTTCAGTTCCGAAGCGAGAAAAGTTTTCGGTGCGTTAACAATCGCAACGTTTTGTCCGGTCTTGATACCGAGTTTTTCTATAAGGGGAGTGCCTGAGTAACCCGACATTTGGGCTCCGTTATTATTGATTAGCCTTATTTGCCGACGTAAAACCTCATTTTATTAACTGCCGTTACAATTGCTGAAAAAATCGTACGCACACAAGGTTGTTGTCGCTCATTCTGGCACCGGCGCCGGTTCAACAGAAGGCACCGAGCGGCTACCAAAATGAATTCCACGGCGCTCGCGACCGAGCCCCGTCATGACAATGGCCCCGATGAAGACAGTGACAGCGGTCAATGCCATAGCTGTTGAGTAACTCATGCGCTGCGCAAACCGCGCCTCTATGTAAGCGACGGAGCCCGCTAACAGCACGCCACATTGATACGCAAAGCCTGGCAGAAAACCGCGGACGGAGTCTGGAGCAAGCTCGCTAAGGTGCGCTGGTATGATGCCCCAAGCTCCTTGAACCATGAACTGCATTAGAAATCCGCCAGTAATCAACAGTGCCCACGAAGGCGAGAATGCCCACAGCGGGACAACAGCTAATGCGCACAGCAGGGCTATGATCATCGAGCGGCGGCGTCCGTAACGATCCGATAAGAGTCCAAAAACAAGCCCGCCTAGAATAGCGCCCACCATTGAAAATGCTGTGACGGCAGCTACTTTCTGGGGGCTAAATCTCCATTGTCGCTTGAGAAGCGTTGGGTACATGTCCTGGGTTCCATGCGACACGAAGTTCATCATAGTCATCAGGAGAACGAGATAAATAAACAGCTTCCAATTGGAAGCGATACCACGGCCCAGTTGACCCCAAGTTTCATGACGAGTCTTCTTCCATACCTCTGACTCTTTGACATAGAAGCAAACATACGCAGCTAAGAGGGCTGGAAACCCACCCAGGAAGAACATAGGCCTCCAACCCCACCTTGGAAAAATGAAGAAGTAGCACGCTGCAGCCAGCAAGTAACCTACCGCGTATCCCTCTTGGAGCAGGCCGGAGAGTACTCCTCTCAATCGGGGCGGCACTTTCTCCATAGTAAGCGATGCGCCAACACCCCATTGGCCGCCCATGCCAATTCCGAAAAGAGCGCGAAAAACCATGAAGGTGGCGTAGTTTGGAGCGAGACCGGACAACACCTCTACCGCCGAATAGAAAACAAGATTAATTATCAGCGGCAAACGTCGTCCATAACGGTCGGCCAATAGGCCGAAGATGAACGCCCCTACAGGCCGAAAACCGAGTGTGACGGCAATTGAAAGCGCAATATCTTTATCAGACCGATGGAACTCCTCGGCGATTGCGGTGAGCGAAAAAACTACCAGAAAAAAATCAAAGGCTACTAGAGTCCAACCGGAAAAACCTGCGAGTAGGGCTGCGCGATGCCCTTCGGGCTGGAACGGTATCTCTCTCGATGATGGGTTAGTGCTTTGCAAGGTTCCGCATTCTTTGATCGGGGTCAGTCTGGTAGAGCGCGCGATACTATTACGTTAGAATTGATTAACTCAAGATTTGTGTTACCGGAAAGAAAGTTTTCGTAAGGTTTTGTTGCCGGCGCGCGACTTATGAACCGGGAATCGCGAATTTGCCGCTCGCGCTAGTAAGAACTTGTTGATTTGTGGGTCATTACAATGAAGCCGCCTAACGATATCAAGTCGAGTGAAATCACGCCCAAACAGGTTTATCTAAGCCGTCGCTGGTTCCTGCGCGGAGCCGCATTGGCGGCGACTACGACCGCGACCGCGCTTGTTTATCAGAAGCTCAATCCGCCGGCGGTCGAGACTCCGAAAGGGGAAACGCTTGTAACTGTCGCAAAATCCAATGCCAACGATGCAGCACGCGCTGGCTTTGTTACAAACGAGAGACTAACTCCCCTTGAAGACATCACTAACTACAATAATTTCTACGAATTCTCGACCAATAAGCAGGGTGTAGCGGCGGAAGCCACGGGCTTTGTTACGAAACCCTGGAATGTTTCAGTAGGAGGCCTGGTCAATAAGCCCACTACCTTCGGCCTGGAGGAGCTTTTAAAGTTTCCGCTGGACGAACGCATCTATCGCTTACGCTGTGTGGAACGATGGTCGATGGTCATTCCCTGGATTGGATTTCCGTTGGCGTTGTTGCTCAGCAAAGTTGAGCCAACTCCGCAAGCCAAATATGTTGCCTTCCAGACACTTTACGATCCAAAGCGGATGCCTAATCAGTCAACCGGCGTACTCGACTGGCCTTATGTTGAAGGCCTTCGCCTTGATGAGGCGATGCATCCCCTCACTATCCTCGCAACGGGCCTCTATGGCGAGACTCTGCCGCCGCAGGACGGCGCTCCAATACGGTTAGTGGTGCCTTGGAAGTACGGTTACAAGAGTATCAAGTCAATTGTGAAAATAACGCTCGTCGCTGAAGAGCCGCCCACAACCTGGAATATTCAAGCCCCAAACGAATACGGTTTTTATTCCAACGTCAATCCAAATGTGTCACACCCGCGTTGGAGCCAGACGCAAGAGCATCGCATTGGCGAATCGAGCTTTACCTCGCGCGGTACGCTGCTTTTCAATGGCTACGCGGAACAGGTTGCGCATTTATATGACGGAATGGACTTGCGGCAGTATTACTAACCTGGGATCGCGGGCGTCCCGCCCAAAATGAGCGCGGTAGCGCGAACCATATGACACACTTGAGAAACAAAGGGGTGCGGGCGAGACGCCCGCGATCTCAGTAATGAAAGACACACGTTTCGCAAAACTTGTCTTGTTCATCAATGCGCTGGTGCCGTTGACGTTACTGCTGTGGGACGTCTATCACAAACGCGTGGGCGCTAACCCTTTGGAATTTGCGACGCGTACCACCGGCATGCTAACCCTGCTGTTTCTGATCGTCAGCCTGGCTGTGACACCGGCGCGCAAGATAACGGGATTGAACTGGCTCATAAAATTCCGGCGCATGCTGGGTCTATTCGCGTTCTTCTATGGTTTTCTGCACCTAATGACCTACATCTGGTTCGACCGCTACTTCAATCTCAAGAGTGTGCCGGGTGATGTTGCTTCGCGGCCCTTTATTGCTGTTGGAATGCTGGCGTTTTTTCTAATGGCGCCACTGGCGATAACCTCTACCGACAGAATGATCAAACGACTAGGCGGCAAGACCTGGAACAAGCTGCACAAACTCGCTTATGCGGGCGCCGTGGCCGGTGTGATCCATTTTTGGCTACTGGTGAAATCAGATACGCGGTTGCCGCTCACTTTTGGTTTTGTGCTGTTGCTTCTTCTCGGACATCGTTTGTTTGTCAAGCTTTACCCACCAAATAGCGCCCGACCTGCTTCACTACTACCGAGCAAGTGACCCATCTGTTACGCTTAACCGGCTTGAATGTCTGGGCCTTTCTGATCAGATGAATTCAATTACCCGTTTTTCGAGTCGCGTCGAGAATTACGCGAAATATCGACCTGGCTATCCGCCTGGGTTACTGGAAATTCTTCAGTCAGGGTGCGGTCTGACTAAAGAAGCCGTGATTGCGGATATTGGCTCCGGTACCGGTCTGCTGTCCGAGGTATTCCTGAAGAACGGCAATGCTGTATTTGGAATTGAGCCTAATGAGCTGATGAGAGCAAAGGCGGAAAGCCTGCCAAAAAGCTTTGCGCACTTTAGAAGCGTGCCGGCAACGGCTGAAAACACAACGTTGCCGGACGCCTCGATTGATTTCATCACCGCCGGTCAGGCGTTTCACTGGTTTGATCGCGAAGCGGCAAAGCAAGAATTCACGCGCATATTAAAACCCGAAGGGTGGGTAGCGCTTGTCTGGAACGCGCGACGACTAGATTCGACAGCTTTCCTGCGTGAGTATGAGGGGCTGTTGCTGCGTTACAGCCCAGACTATCCTGTTGTAAGACATGAAAACATCGAAGATGGAATCGGGGAGTTTTTCGCGCCGCAACCGACGACGTCCGCAAGCCTTGAGAATATCCAGCGATTGGATTTTGAGTCGCTCAAGGGGCGTCTTTGCTCATCGTCCTATGCGCCGGAGGCCGGTCAGCGAAACTTCGAGCTAATGCTTTCGGAATTGCGAGACGTCTTCAATACGCATAACGAAAATGGCGTAGTAAACTTTGAATACGACACCAAAGTCTATTACGGACACCTGCGCTGTTAACTCAATTTCAATAAAGGTTGCGCGCGTCGATTTGCTAAGTGCTTGAACTACGATGAAGTTTTCGAGAATAGTCCAACACTATGGCGGCCTGCTTGACCTTATGCTGCAAAAGGGGCGCTATTCAGTGCGCAGGCGCTTCTCCCATTCGGATGAACAGCGAATCCTTAAAAAGTACATCGATGAACTGGTTCCAAAGGACCGGCCACGAACTGTCGTAGATATAGGGGCGGGGAATGGCGTGCGCTGGTCAAACAGCTATGCTCTTGTACTAAAGGGTTGGAATGCTTTAGGCATCGAAGCTGATCGTCATAAATACAATTTGCTCGACCAGGTTTATCGCCGTTTTCCCAATGCCAAAGCCTGTCATCGTCATATCCAGCCTGAGGATATCAAATCACTGTTGGAAAGTTTTGATATCGATAAAGAATTTAGCGTTCTTTGTTTGGACATAGACGGAAACGACTACTGGATTCTCGATGCGATTTTATCTTCCTTTCGTCCGCGCTTAATCGTCACCGAGATAAACGAGAAAATACCGCCGCCCATTCGCTTTGTAGTCAAATACGATCCCGCCTTTAAGTTGCGGCATCACTTCTACGGTTATTCCATCGCAGTTCTGGCGGATTTGTGCGCGCGTCGCGATTACGGCATCTTGCGTTTGGAATACAACAACGCATTCATCGCGCCTCGAGAGTTGGCCGGCGCCCGCTTCATCGATGCAACCACTGCTTACGAGCAGGGTTACCGCAACGGTGCCGACAGAAAAAAGCGTTTTTGGCCTAACTTCGATGTTGACATACTGCTGTCAATGTCGCCCGAAGACGGAGTGGAATTTCTGAGGCAGTTTTACGCGAAGGACGAAGGTAACTATTATCTTGGAATCAAGCCGGATGACATTCCTGTTTACAAGCCCGGGGTTGAAAAAACTGTCTTTGCAGATCGCTAGGGGCAACCAAGTCCGACCAAAACTTCAGCGTCAAGGTGCGACCCACCTTTTTGCCCAATTTGTCCTTGCACTGGATTATCAATTCGTCTTAAGGCCTAAGCAACGGTCGGAAGGGGAAACTCCAGACTTCAGAAAAAGCTTGCGCTGATTCAGAATCCGGTCATAGAGTTTATGCGGATCGCGCATTTTGCGAATGCTGATTTCTTCATTAATGCTTGGACAAGAGGAAGTGCGCTATGACTAAAAACAGGCGCAGCGATGAACGCGTTTCTACAAACCTGCCGGCGCGCTGGGACGGATTGTCCGGGAGAAACGAGGCACGAATCGAAGATCTCAGCATGAGTGGCTGTTTTGTGAACTCGAAAGGTAGAGTCGATGTCGGAGAGATCGTGGGGATTGAGATCAAGCTTCCTTCAGGCGAATGGCTGCCATTACGCGGCGAAGTCGCTTCCTACATGGCGGGAACCGGATTTGGAGTATTGTTTACGTTCCTTACGGACGATGAGGGACAAGCCCTGCGAGAATTGATCAACTGAAGCAATTTATTGAATCGCTAGAGTCTCAATCACAGTAATAGCGTGAGCAAGGTCTGCGCGGCTCAACGCTGCTTGCGGTCGGAAGTTTGTATCTGCCTGGAGCAAGCCTGCTGCCACGGCGACGGCGACATAACCCTTCAATTGACTGGGAACGCCGGCAGCGTCGAGGTATGGTAATGGAGTTCCGGCCTTTGCTTCAGCATCTGAACGCAAACCCGCGGCGCGAACCAGCGCTACGGCTGCAGCCAGGCGGGTCACACCGTCATTGGGACGGAACTGACCGCCCTGAGTCGCGTCGATAAAGAGCGAGCCTGTTGGCGAGCCCTGCACGCTTTCAACAAACAATCCGGTTGCCGGATCGCGCACGTCGGTGTAGTTGGACTGTCCCGGCAGGTATTGCGGCACGCGCGCGCTCATCACCAGCGCCGTTGCCAGATCTAAACGTGAGACGCTGAAGTCTGCCCGGAAACGCGAGCCGATCGGCCACATGGAAAATGAGCGCAGGTTTTGATAGACATCACCTTTAAGAGCCGGACTAAACGAATCGATGTCATTCAAGCGAGCATACTGCGCCCGACCAACCTCCAGCACCCCGGAGAATTGTTGCGGCGTGCCGAAGGCACCCAGCGTATTGCTCACCCTGACGCGCCAGGTTCCTGCGTTCGGCGCGGTGAATGAAAGAGTTTCATGCTTGCCGTTGAGTCCGGTGAGGTTAATTGCGTTGGCCTGACCCCGCAGCGCACCAGTTTGATCGTAGACCGCGAGAGCCAAATCGTTGGTGCTCCAGAGCGGTCCCCACGAAATCTGAACCGTCGCCGTTACGGCGCCTTCTGGAACCGGCACGCTTATGTCTGTGGCTGCGCCCGGTTGCACTGTTCCCGAAAACTGGAGCGGCGCGTCGCTCAAAAATTGGACTTGATTACGGTCGACTGTGCCACGCCAAGCGCCAATGCGGCGTGCCGGGTAAGCTGCCTCGAGCACGGCTGCGTGAACATTCAGCATGCCAGTGCCGCTTTCGTAAGTGTAATACGGCGGAAGCGGCGTCGCAGTCCGTTGCAGGATGTCCTTAACTTCAGCGGGCGCCAGGTTTGGATTGGCTTCCAGCATTAAAGCGATTGCGCCCGCAACCTGCGGCGCTGAAAAACTGGTGCCGTTTGCCGTGGTGTAGTAGGGAAGTTCTGTTGCGCTAAGGCGTTGCGTGCCAGCACCGGCAACACCGCTCGCGCCGGTGACGTTTGCGACGCCCGAACCGCGCAGGCTGACTACATTGACTCCCGGCGCCACCAGCGTCGGATGAAACATCGAATTTGCAAAGTCGCCGCGTGAAGAGAAACTCGCCAACCGCCCTTTTGTATCTGTTGCACCGACGCTGATCACCCAGGGCGCTACCGCGTACGGGTTCAAGGTGTGTGCGCCGGGGCCGGTATTGCCTGCGGAGAAAACTACATTGACGCCGGCATCAGTCAGCATTCTGGTAGCAATGTTGACCGGATCGTTAACGTCGAACACGGTGTTTGCCGAGAAGCTGCAATTGACCACCCGAACGCCAAGACTGCTGCCATTCGCGAGTACATAATCAAAGCCTTCAAGCACGTAGAGCAGTGATAGATCGCCGGCACTGAGTCCCACGACGCGCGCACCCGGCGCCACGCCCGTGTACTTTCCGGCCGATAGACTGCCGTTTCCGGCAATCACGCCGGCGACAAAAGTGCCATGCCCGTAAGCTTGATCGGTATTGCTCAGGCTTTCCGAGTTAATTGGATAGTTAAAGCCAAGACTGGCGCTTTGCGTGCTCGCAAGCTTGATGTTCTTCGCTACGCGCCCCGCAAGATCATTGTGGTTGCCATCGACGCCAGTGTCGAGGACCGCGACGGTTACGTTTTTTCCGCTAACCGGCAGGTTGTGGTTGCTGGTCGTAATTTCTGCGTCGTGCCAGGCGCGTTCAACTCCGGTTACAGCGCGAACTTCCGGCTCGCTGTTCAGATTCAAAGTTCGATTGCCGTAGATTGACCGGACCGCAGGTAACTTGGAGATCGCGGTGATCTGATCGCGGGTGCCCGTAAGCGTGATCATCGGCAACGCGCGGAGGCGAGTGCCGCCCACGATGCCAATTTTTTGCAGGTCAGCCAGGTCCGAATCCGCCGGCAGGCAATGATAGATAACTACGGCATTGACCGTGCTGTCGTCGGCAAGTTGAGTCAGTTGCAACGCCAACTCGGGATCAACACTTCCTAGTCCGGTTGACGGCAGTCGAATAGCGTTTGGCAAAAGTCCATCAGCACCAGTCATCACGATGCCATAAGCGCCGGTCATGACGATGCCATCAGCGCCAGTCATCACGATCCCCGTTACGCCAGTGAATCGCAGTCCATCAGGCACAACTGAAAAAACTACACCGTCAGCGCCTGTCGCTCGAACTGAGTCGGCGCCTGTCATCACAATGCCATCAGCGCCGGTCATGACGATGCCATCCGCGCCGGTCATCACAATGCCGTTGCCTGCTTGCTGTTGAATACCGTCAGCGCCAGTCATGACGATGCCGTCGGCGCCAGTCATCACAATGCCGTTAGCCAGTGTTATGGTTACGGAATCGGCGCGATAGCTGGTCCCGTCAGCGCCGGTCATCACAATACCGTCAGCGCCGGTCATCACAATACCGTCAGCGCCGGTCATCACAATGCCGTCGGCACTGGTAGCGCGAACGCTGTTGGGATATGCGACTCCGTCCGCGCCAGTCATGACAATGCCATCGGCGCCGGTCATGACTATCCCGTTAGCGCCGGCGTTTAGAATGCCATCGGCGCCGGTCATGACAATGCCATCGGCGCCGGTCATCACGATGCCGTCAGCTCCCGTCATGACGATGCCGTTAGACGAGGTGATACTGATTCCGGCCATGGTTGGCGACACAAACACCAACACGACCAGCGTCATGGCGACTAACTGTTTTGTTTTTCTGAAAGTCGGATTAGATCCAGTCTTCATGCCTAGCAAACTATCACCTCAGTCGGGTTTGTTGGCGCAGTCATGCTAATTCTGGCGAGGTGCTTTCGTAAGTTAAATGTGACGCCCAAAAACCAATACTATTTTGGTTCGTAACTCTTCGCGCCGCCTGCCTAATTTCGATCCGCGTCGCTGTTTTCCCTTTTGAAAGCCCAAGCATTTTAGTGGCCTGTCGCCCAGAATGTGTTGCGTAAACCTTGCGATTTCCCACTGAAATCATCTGTTTTAGACCGAATTTAGCTAAACAACTAACTGTTGGTAGAGTTTTCTGGTCTCCGCGCTCGGCTGTACTCCCAGCTCGTTTTCCAGCATCCGTTTCAATCCCTCGTAGTGCTCTTTTACGGCGCCACGGTTTCCCAGGGCTGCGTGCGCGCGCAAAATCATGCAGTGAATGTCTTCACGAAACTGATCTTCCCGAACAATGAGCTGCGCCAGCTGCATTGCCTTTTGCCAGTCCGCCGCGGTCTCGGCGACGCCGGCCAGCGACTCCAGCAATCTAAGGTACTGCTCGCGGTAATAGGTACGTTGTTCCTCGACCCAGAGCTCATAGCTGCCTTGCATAAACTCGCCGCGGTAAAGTGTGAGCGCCTGCTCGTACGCGCGAACGCATTCGTCAAAATTACGGGCGCGGCGCGCATTTTCGCCTTCACTGAGGAGGCGGTCAAACTCTTCAATGTCGATACGGTAGGAAAACTCCGGATTGAGTTGGTAATCGCCGTCGCGATACAGCAAAAAGTTTTGCTTCAAAGGCTGGTTGCTATTTAGCGCTTTGCGAATGTGCGAAACTGTAGGGTGAAAATTCTTTTCCACCACGGCCATGTCCGTTTCGCCCCAGAACGTATCAATGATGGTGTCTTTATTCGCCCGGTGATGACGGCGCGAAACGATGAAGCACAGAATGTCGCGAGCCCGCCGCGTGGTCCAGGCGTCAGCCGCCAGCGGTCGCGAAGGATCGCGCAGAATTGCAACCGGCCCCAACATGTTAATGGTCAGATCCGTTACTGGTTTGTTGGCGAGAGCAATCTCAGAGACTTGAGCGGGCGCGCGCGTAGCCGCCGGGCTGGACGAGACCTGTTCGCGCAAATCAAAGGGCAAGAGATCCAAGGCGTCTTCGCTGGAAAAAATTTCCCTGTACTTCTCAATCTTCTGCTTGAGCCAGTATTCATAGTCATATCTAACGGTGAGGTCGACCACCCGCCGCAGACGCTCAAGCATGCCGCGTTCATTCCCTAAATTAAAATCACAAAGAGCGATCGCCATGCTGGCTAGAGCTTCATAATAGTAAAGTCCATGCAGATGGAAATACTCGAGTGACTTACTGAGATCTTCGCGAGCCTGCTGGTATTCACCACGCGCTGCCATAATGCGGCCGCGGGTAAGTGAAGCTGTAAAGAACCCCAACTCGCCTTTTTCCGGTGGGCGCGCGCTGATGAGATGATCAATCTGCGCTTGGGCCGACGAGAGGTCGCCAGTCTGCAAGCCCAGCAGTGCCCGTTCCTCCAGTAATTCGGTGCGAGTCAAGCCAATGCCCGCTTCGTCGTAAGCACGAGCGGCGCGTTCGTAGTATTCAATCGCGCGTTCGATTTCGCCGCGCTCGCGATAAAGATTGCCGTACGTTTCAAAGGTTTCCGCGCGGGTGCCGGCGAGACTGAAGAGTTGGCAGCCTTCCAGCGCCTGGTCAAGGTGCTTTTCGCACGCGCTGAAGTCACCGCGATACAAATAGCAGCGGGCCATATTCAAATGGGCCACTGCCTCCTGGGGCATCGGCGGCGCTTGCCGATCCTTACGCAGCATGCGGCTGAGCCAGCGCAATGCTTCGCCGAAATCGCCGCGCATGCCTGCGGGCGTACCAAGGTTGTGCGCGATTAGGCGGATGTAGTATTCGTCATTACGCTCTTCGGCGGACTGCAGAGCTGCGCGAAACTCGCGTTCCGCGGCAGTCCATTCGCCCATCGCAACCAGGCATAAACCGCGCGTGTTACCACACTTTGTGCGGACTGCGGAACTCGGCTCGCTGAGCAGGATCGCGCGATCGAGATAGCTAAAAGCCAACTCATAATCGGCGCCACGCCGCGCTAGTGTTGCTAGTGAATGCAACGCATCAGCCTCACCTTCATTGTCCGCGCGCTCGTGCAGCAAAGATACCGCGCGCCGCAGAAGCGAATGAGCAAATTCATATTCGCCTTGCAGGCGCGCCACTTCGGCTCGATGGGCCAGCGCCCGGGGATGGGCCTCCAGCGCCGTCGCCGGCAATGAATCCGCCAGCGATGAGAGTGAACCAAGCGCTCCGGTTGAGATCCACTCGACGCCTCGTTCGGCAATCAGCCTGGCAGCACTTTCAAAGTCTTCTGCGGCCAGCCAGTGCCTGACGCCCTGTTCCCACGCGTGCCGCTCAATGAAATAGCCGGCGCAGCGCTGATGCTCCGCGGCAATTCCCGTTCGGCCGATCTCGCTGCGCAATCGCCGGCGCAAAAAATTCTGGAAGAGCGGGTGCAAGCGATACTCTTCGCCGCGCCGGTCGCTGGCGACAGTGATGAACACATTGCGGCGCACCAAATTCGGTAACACGCGGGCGCAATTCAAACCTGGATAAAGCGCAGCACAAATGTCCAACTCAATCCGGTCGAGCAGCGAAACCTTTAGCAACAGGTTTTGCACCTCGGCAGGTTCATCGGAAAACACTTCCTCGGCAAAGTAATCGAAAATATCCCGTTCGGATTGGCGCAGCACTTCGACCAAATCCGGAACGTCCGCCTGGCCCCCGCGACCACTGATCACGTTGCGCTGGGCCACCTGTCTTACAAGTTGCAACGCCGTGATCCAACCGTGCGTTCGTTCGCGATATTCAGCGAGTTGCTCAGGAGTCAGCTCGAGATCAAAAACCCGGCGGAACAGTTCGCGTGTCTCTTCATCCGTGAAAAGAAGATCAGCGCGGTCGATAGTGGCGAGCGGAGAGTGGGTGCGTAGCCGCCCAAGAGCCAGCGGCGGGACTTCTCGAGACACAATAACGACGTGCAACACGTCGGGAAGGTAAGCAAGCAACCGATCCATGACAACGTGCACTGCCGTGTTTGCGCCCAGGTGATGGTAATCATCCAGCACGAGAATCAACTGTTGCTCAACATGTTCGAGAACTTCGTTTAGAAAAACATCGACCGCTCGCTCCGGATGTTGTGCTGACTCGCCGGTCGTTTCCTGAAGATATGAGAACAAAGCTTTGCCGAAGTCCGGCACGAGTTTCTGAATCCCAAAGCCGAGGTAGCCAAGGAAAACTGCCGGGTCCGCATCAGTGTGGTCCAACTGATACCAAACAAACTGGCGCTCATGCGTGCGCAGGAAATCGGCCACCAACGTCGTTTTTCCGGAGCCGGCATTAGCCGTAACCAGCGTCAGTGGATAGCCTAGATTTGCAAGTAAGCGAGCAAATAGTCGGGGTCGCGACAATAATTGTGGAGCCGGCCGCGGCGGCAGCAGCTTGGTTCGCAGAAAGAAGCCGGGAGGCGAGCCCTGGAGGCCGCTCTTGTTTGCGGACGGAGTTTCGGTGGAAGAACTTTCCAGATGCTTCCTGGGCGCCATTAGCTGCTGTCTCTGACCGCTGCTAGGGTAGGGCGGCAGAGTAGCATGGAGAAATAGGATCAATCCACCATCGATTGCGCTTGGTTGATTATTCACAGATGCTTCTGGGGGGTTCATCGGTCAACCTGGTGTCTCGTGTCTAGACAAACTGTTCGGGTGCCGCTGCTCTGAGTTCTCGAGACTGATCGCTGGTCTTTCCTTCGGACTTGCGGAGAAACCTCGCAAACTCGTCAAGCGCGGAAGCACGGCCATGAGAGTGGTCCAGCGCAATGCTCGCTTGCTCACTCGACAGACCGTAACTTTCAAACAAAGCAATCGCTTCCGGCCTTGTGAAGGCGAGCGCTTCCTCTTCAATGACGACTAGAGATTGTTTTGAACGCAACCGCCATAAAGGCGCCAGGGGCATACTGCGACTGGTAATCAGCACATGTACGTCAGCGGGCAGCAGCGGCAGCAAACGCGTGAAAAACGGAACCAGCCACTCTGAATCGCATACCAAATGAAGATCTTCTATTACGATCAAAAGTGATTCGTGCTTGTCGCTATCACTCAATTCGTAAATGAAGGCTTCCGCGAGCGCATCGATGTGATCGAAATCGGCAGATTCAACCAGTGGCAACAATAATTTCCCGCCAAAGCCTGGACGTCGCTCGCGGATACTGCCAATTAGATAGTCAAAAAAGATTCGCGGATCACTGTCGGGCGCATCTACCTTGTACCAGGCAACCCTCCGCCCGTATCTTTCAGCAAAGTCCACGGCCAACAGGCTTTTGCCTGTTCCCGCGCGACCGCTAATGATGGTTGAAGTACCGGCGCTTACACTTCGTTCCAGCATATTGAGCAAACGTGATCGGGAAAAGCGCGGTCGCCTCGCCGGCTGCGCAATTTTGTCTGTAATGAGTTCCAACCTGCCGCTTGTCAGGCCGTGAGAGGAGTCGATTAAGAACATAAGATTTGGAGGAACTTCCTTCCTTGTAGATAAGACGTTGGTTACCGGGTGGCCACCGGTAATGAGCTCAAAACTGAGAAAAACGCTCGTCGATAGCCGTTGAATGTTTTATTGCAATCCGCTTGAGAAATTCTTGAGGTTTTAAACACGGCTTGCCACTTGACCCGGATTCTGGCAACAAGGAGGCGCGGCTCTGACTGGACGGGGAGAGTCGGACGGGACTTCAAAGACCAGAAAACTGAGGGAATTTGCCCGATTTCTCACCTTTTAGCGCATGACAAACCCAGACCAACTTTGTTATACTGCGCGAGCGGCAGGTCATGAAGCCGCTTTTTGTGACTTTCGGTGACCTGATTTTCCTCAATTCACGATTCCTTCCATGGCCTGGGTTCCGGTCATGCTCCTCAACCTGACGCGACCGGCGGAGTGCCACCTCGCATGAAAATACAAACAGATTCTGCAGCCAAGTGCCGAGTGTTGATCGCAGATGACGATCAAAAAGTTCGCGCGCTCCTGAGTGAGTTGCTCGAGGCCGAAGGCTATGAAGTGTTATGCGCGAGTGATGGCGGCAGCGCCCGCGTTGCTGTCACTGCGTTTCAGCCTGAAGTCGTCATCAGTGATGTAGTAATGCCGGTTATGAATGGCATCGAACTTTGCTGCCTAATAAAAAAAGATCCGAAGACGTCCGACATTCCAGTCCTGCTGATCAGTGGCTTGCGCAACGCGCCTGAAGACAGTCTAGAAGGTTTGACTGCCGGTGCGGATGACTATCTCAACGTGCCGTTTCGCAATGAGGAGTTACTCGTCAAAGTCGCCAGACTTGCGGAGCGGCATCGTGCTCATCAGGTATTGCGCGAAAGCGAGCAGCGTTATCGACGACTCGTTGAGTTGTCGCCCGAAGGAATTGTGGTTCATAGTGCCGGAAAAATTCTTTATGTGAATCCCGCAGGTCAGCGCCTGTGGGGCGCGGATAGACCAGAAGAGTTAATCGGACAATCAATACTTGACCGTGTTCATCCTGACTACCACGAGACCGTCAACCAGAGAGTTCGCCAGGTATTGGAAGAAGGATCGCCGACTGACCTAATCGAGCAGCGACATGTGCGACTGGATGGGGAAGTGATTGATGTTGAAGTTGCTGGAATGCCATTCGTTGTGAATGGCCAGCCGGCCGTGCAGGTTGTCATGCGCGACATCACTGACCGCAATCGCGGCCGCGAAGCTCTCAGACAAACAGAAACTCAATTGCGCACCGTAATTGGCAGCGCGGCACTGGTGCTCTTTGTAATTAATCGGGAAGGCATATTCACGCTGGCAGAAGGCGAGGGACTAAAGAAGCTCAACCTGGAACCAGGCGAGCTGGTTGGCCAGTCAATCTTCGATCTTTATCGCGACCATCCTCAGATTTTGCGAAACATCCGTCGCGCTCTTAAGGGCGAAAGTTTTTCCGATGCGGTTGAAGTCGAAGAACTGACTTTTGAGACGCGCTACTCGCCGCTTGCCGATGACGCCGGCAAGGTGACGGGTGTTATCGGCGTGGCCACGGATATTACGGAAAACCGAAAAGCGCAAAACGCACTCCAGGAAAATGAGGAGCGTTATCGCGAGCTCTTCGAGAATGCCAACGACATATTCTATACGCACGATCTCTCAGGAAACTTTACTTCTTTGAATCGGAGTGGCGAAAAGATAACCGGTTACAGCCGCGCAGAAGCTATGCGCATGAACCTTGCCGATGTGCTTGCGCCTGACTATCTCGCGCTTGCCCGCCAGATGATGGGTCACAAAACCGATAAAGATGGTTCGACAGTTTACGAGCTGGAGCTGGTTACGAAAGGTGGAGGCAGGGTACGCCTGGAAGTCAGCACGCGCTTGATTTTTCGCGATGGTCAAGCCATCGGCGTGCAGGGTGTGGGACGCGATTTAACCGAACGCAAACGCTCGGAAGAAGCATTGGCCCAACAGGCACAACGCGAGGCCATGACGCACCGGATCTCGCAGGCGATTCGTTGTTCGTTGGACAGTTCTGAGATTTTTCACACCGCGGTGCACGAGCTCGGCTCTCACCTCAAGGCTGATCGCTGCTCGCTCTTCATCAAAGATGAAAAGACGCAACGCGTCAGAAACGTCGCTGAATATCATTCCGATGGTATTGCTCCGGCCGCTTCCAATTTTGAGCTTGAGGATGTGAAGCTGCTGATCGAATCGCTCGACCAGAATGGAGTGCTCTGTTTTGACGACGCGGCGCACGAGAACAGCATTGCGGATTTCTATTCTCGTATTCTCTCGAAAGCCCAGGTGCGCTCAATCATGTATGTGGCAATCAGAGTGGGCGATGAAGTAACGGCGGCGTTCGCTCTTTCCACGACGCTTGCGATACGCCATTGGAGCGACTCAGACATCGCCCTTGCCAAGGCGGTTGCCGATCAAACCGGCATCGCCATTCGCCAGGCTGAGCTCTATCAGAAAGCGGAAGCCACTTCGAAACGTGAAGTCCTGGTCAACCGTTTGACGATGACGATTCGTGCTTCACTGAGCTTGCCTGAGGTATTGAGCACAGCAACCCGCGAACTGGGTATGGCGCTCGGCGCATCGCGCGTCCACATGCGCCTGTACGATCCAGCGAATCCTGTGGCCCCGGTGAAACATGAATATGTCGCGTCCAATTGCAATAGCTTTGACTCTGAACTCCGTTACGACGGCCCCTTTGGTAGACATCTGATGAGCATGTCAGGGCCGCTGGTGATTGGTGATTGCTCGAACCATCAGGAAGGCCCAGCCGAGTTCAGCGCCGCCATTCGCGAGTACGCCCACGACGGAGGCGTCCGTTCGGAGATCGTTTACCCGTTAATTGTTAAGGGACTATTTCGCGGCGTGCTCTGTATTCATCAAACAGACCGGTGGCGCGATTGGACGGAAAATGAATTGTCCCTGGTCCACTCGGTTGCTGAGCGGTTGGCGATTGGTATTGCGCAGGCCGAACTGTTTGAGATGGTGGCCAAAGCAAAGTCGGAGTGGGAAACGACTTTCGATTCAATGTCGGACGGTATTTTTATTTTCGAGCCTTCCGGACGTTTGAAACGCGTGAATCGGGCCGGCGCGGCGATGGAAGATTCCGAGCCCCGCAATCTGTTAGGCCGCCAGTGCTGCGACATCCTGCGGGCGTCTTCGGAAAAGCAAACCTGCGTGGTTGAAAGGGCCATAGAGGAAGGCCGCAGGATCATTATTGAAGTCATCCCCACTCGCTTGAATCGTCCCATTTTGGTTTCCATTGAACCGGTTCTGGATCGAACGGGTGCTGTCACTGCCGCAGTTTGTACCGCCCGCGATCTTTCCGAACTGCGCAAGGTGCAGGCCGTGGCACGTGAACACCAGTCGCTGCTGACGAATATTCTGGAAAGCGCCCGCGAGTCGATCTATGCAGTCGACGTTGACGGTCGTTTCAAGTGGTGCAACAACGCGACGTTGTCCGGACTTGGTTACAAACGCGAAGAGTTCATCGGGACACGCTTCCTTGACATGGTTTATGAGAGCGACCGGGAAGTGGCAAACGAGAAACTGAAAACGGCGCTGAACGGTCAGGCGCAAACATACGAGATGCGTTACTTTGCGGCTGACGGACGGCTTCGTTATGCTCGCGTCGACAATTCACCGCTGGTCGTCGAAGGAAAGACGACGGGCGTGTTGGGCATTGCTCGCGACATCACCGAACAAAAAGAGGAGCGCGAGCGCGCGGCGCGTGCCGACAAATTGCGCGCGCTCGGCCAACTGGCTTCGGGCGTGGCCCATGATTTCAATAATTCGCTGGCTGCGATTCTTGGGCGGGCCCAATTGCTGCGACGACAAACGCAGGATGAGGCCCTGGTGCGAAATCTGGAGATTATTCAAACGGCCGCTGAAGACGCTGCGGCCACTGTGCGTCGCATTCAAACCTTTGCGCGAAAATCGCCTGCAAAAGAATTCGAGCGGCTTGAGGTCTCGAGTTTGCTGAACGACGCGATCGAGATAACACGAACGCGTTGGCAAAATGAAGCAAGACTGCGGGGCCTGGACTACGAAGTGATCTTGAATGCCGACAGCGGACATTACACTTTCGGCAGCGCGTCGGAGTTGCGCGAAGTTTTTGTCAATCTAATCGTCAACGCCGTCGATGCGATGCCCAAGGGTGGCAAGTTGAAGATCAGTTGCGTTGCGGATAAGGGGCGATTGCAATTGCAGTTTGCCGACAACGGGACCGGAATGCCTGAAGACGTTCGGCAAAGAATCTTCGATCCGTTTTTCACGACCAAAGGCGCTCACGGAACGGGACTCGGTCTTTCTGTGAGTTACAGCATCATTGAGCGGCACGAAGGATCGATTAGTGTTGCTTCGAATCTCGGCGAAGGTACAGTTTTTACCGTGGAGTTGCCTGCCACCGAAATGGCAACGGAAGCTGCCACGGCGCCGGCAGATGATGTGGAGTTACCGAAACTCTCAATTCTGGTCATCGATGACGAGCCGGCAGTTCGTGAGACACTGGCCGAGATGCTGGAGTTGATGGGCCATCGCGTCGTGCTGGCGGACAGCGGGCAGAGTGCCTTGCAGTTGTTAAGCGCAAACGAATGCGAGCTGGTGTTTACTGATTTAGCTATGCCGGACATGGATGGCTGGGAAACGAGCCGCGAGATTCGCAAACGTTGGCCGGAAATGAACGTGGTGCTGGTAACGGGTTATGGAAGTGGTACGTTGCCACCAGCCGGTGAGGACAATCTCGTTAACGGCATCATCGGCAAGCCTTTTGATTTTTCACAAATCAACCAAACGATTACAAGTATTCTCGCCAACCAGGCGCTGCTTGAAAGCGCGCGTGTCTAAGTTCGGCTGCGAGCTAATTGTAGTTCATTATTCCGGCGCTCGCCGTAAAGCCAACTCCGAAACCGACCACGATCGTTGGGCCTTTCCAATCGTCTTTTTCCGCGAGCATAAATCCCGTCGAGGCGCTCGAGAGGTTGCCGTAGTTTTTGAGCACCTCATATGAGCCCTGGACCTTGGTCGAGTCAGTTGCGAGGTGTAACTGCGAGCAAACGCCGTCGATGTTGTGGCACCTCTCGATACCGGCAGAGCGGCGGTCAGGATTATGACACGGGGGAATGCCCGCATGTGCGTAATATCTTCTAGTGATCAAGGAAAGCGGAATCGCCCGATGGTGCTTTCGCCGATGCTGCCGAAGTAAAGCGCGCCGTTGTGCTCGACGGCATTCGCGATTTCGGCATAACAGTCAGAAGCAGGATTTTGCAGGTTCTCAACAACCTTGCCATTCAGGTCGAGAGCGAGCACGAAGCTGTATCGCTTCGGGGCCGGCTGAAGAAATCGTGGCAAACGGCAAACAACTTTTCTCAGGAACGGATACGGCGACAGTTTGTCGAGTGTCTTGTCGCGCGGTGTCACCAGCGCCAACCAGAATTTATCTTTCCCGTTGGAAGAGATGCCATCGGGAAAGCCCGGCAGGTTGTCAATGAAGACTTCCGACTGACCCTGCTTTGGACCACTCAGCCAAACCCGATGCACTCGATAGGCGCCCGTCTCCGCAACCAGAAGAAAAGTTTGATCGGGACTGATCGCAACGCCGTTGGCGAAACAAAGATCTTTCATCAACGTCCGCGTCGCCTTTGTTTTTGGGTCATAGGCAAGCAGGCGGCCGTTCCCACCATGTTCAAGAATGTCGGCGGTGAAGTTTGTGAGGGGAAATTTGCTGGATGCATCGGTAAAGTAGATGGTCCCATCTCGAGCGACATCCAGATCATTCGTACAAGCAAAGCGCAACCCGTCTGCTTCTGTAGTTAACACGCTGACCGAGCCGTCGTGCGCGATCGAAAGCAGTCCGGCAATCGCATCGGCCACAATCAAGTTTCCGTTTCCATCGAAGATCAAGCCCAGCGGCCGGCCGCGCGTGTTGGAAAATTCTTCCGGCCGCGTTCCATCTGCCTGCAAGCGCATGATGCGTCCATCGTCGAGCCCTGCATAGATCCGACCCTCAGCATCGATGGCCACGTCTTCAGGCGCGAAGCCCGCTCCCGGGCGAGCATCGCCGGTTCCTAACGAAATCCGTTCAACTCCAGCAAGCCGCGAATTCTGTTGATACTGGCCCGTCAAGGCCGGCGCCTGCGGCGGGTTCCAGGCGACGGGTGAAATCGGCACAGGAAACACGAGCAGATAAACGATTAGCAGGACGACCAAGTCGACGAGGAAAAGCAGTAACAGTTTGTTTTTGCTCATGAGGAGTGATGATGAAATCGCAAACTAGCAGTTTGCGTTACGAGTTACTGAAAAAGTTGCTAGCGCTCGCCCCGCGCTTCTTCCACTTCGCTTTCCAACGACACGGTGAGCTGGCGAATTCCCGCCTGGTCCATCGGCTCGATCAGGCGCAGCGCTTCGTCCAGCACTCGCCTTTGATGTTCCGGCCAGTTCGGCAATCCAGCGACGCTGCCAAATTTTCCAGCGTAAAGTGCCGCGCGCGGCGGTCGGACACTCTCGACTACTTCCCGATCAACTGCCAGCGTCATGGTGGGAATTTCTGCCAACTCAACTGCACGCGCGATCAGCGACACGGATTGGTGACAGAGTCGCGAGGCAGGAATTAGTAGCGCCGCCTGCACCTCGTAGCGTTTTATTCGTTCGAGAATTTTCGGCAGCATCTCGTCAACCAGGCGCGCGGCGTCAGGAATGAAGCCGGCAAAACTCCAGAACACAGGATTCAACTGGCCGATAATGCCATTACTCTCAAATTCAAAAAGACGCGCCAGTGGCAGCAACGAATTACTGTCGGTCATCACGGCGGCCGGATCGTAACCGCGCGCGACGAATCGCAGGTCTTCGGCTTCAATCTGCGAGGGAATCTCACGAAAAGTAAAATCGCCCGCACTGGCGCTGGTGTCGAACGGGTTAGTGCCGTCGACGTAGGCGCCAGCCGACGAAATCAACGCCAAGTTCAGCATCGGCAATGCGCGCCGCGCCGGTGAAAATGGCGCGCGTTGGTTTTTTACAAACGGATACGAGTCGCCAACATCGCCGTTAACAGCTTGCTTGCTGCCGTCGCTTTGCCAATGCGCATAGCGTTTTCGCCAATCATCAACGCGCTCGATAATTTCCACTTCCAATTCTCTCCCATTCATGCAGTGTGCGACTGCGATTTCCCACAATAAAACAAGCAAGCAGGGCAGCAATGATAGCAACACCGAGAGCTGCGACAGAATAGCCGTGCAGCGCAGCAAATGCCATTCGTTTTGGATCGCTCGCGGACACTTGATCAATCGGTAGGACCATTGCCGCGCGCAACGCGCGCATCCTCGCGGCAATTATCCATTCACCTCCGGCCGTAGCGATTGCCATCGTCGCCAACAAGAGCATCTGCACCGTTAGGCGGCGGCGCGAATGATTTCGTTTGAGGCCCAGGGCAATAATCATGAGTACTAAACTCAGAACAAAACCGCTGATGTTCACAATTGAAAGAGTGTGACTGACGATTGTGCCGGCGATCTCTCCGGCGTTTGGCAAATTGAAGCTTCGCAAAACATGAAAGGCAGTAGGCGCAACCACCGCGCTAAACAGAACCGCTGCGCCTAACCATAAACCGAGCAGAAACAATCTAAGGTTGTTCATAATCGCGACTAGTCGAATTTGGATATTTCCGGAAGCAAAGAGATGCGCGGCGGTTGAACGTCAAGCGCCGTTAATTCGCGTGGATCTGGAACCGTTAACAACCACGAAAGCGCCCGGTCGAGCTGCGCCTGATAGTCAACCAGATCAAGCGACATGAAAACACTGCTTCCCAGCAATGCAAACTTTTCCTTTGCCCGGGTGTACATTTGGCGTGCGGCTCCAGGCCGGCCGATTTCCAGATGATGAAAAGCCACTGCTGATTGAATCATTGCCTGGAGGAAAAGTTTTTCCTGCGGGCCCACTTCACCCATCCAGCGTTCTTCCCAAACATCGTGCGCCGCGTGAAACTCGCCGGCGTTGTACAAATCGATTCCGGCGATATATTCGACCGGATAGGCGGCGACATGATCATCGGTATAGGGCGTTTGCTCAAACGCGGTGGTTTTAACAATTTTCATGAATGCATAGTGGAATGTTGGCAGACCTTTGCGGCGGCAAAGCCGCGTCTTCTTCCACAAAAGAATGTCGTCCTCTTCACCTGCGTTTATTCAATCTCGACGCGATCACTTTTGCTGCCGTCGCGCCCGCGCCGGTTGCGCCGCTAATGGTTGGCGCCAGCTGATTCGCAACGTCGCCAATGGCGAAGACGTTCGCCACATTGGTTTCCTGTTCGCCGTTAACCACGACGTAATTATGCTCGTTTAGAATTATTTGCTCGCGAAACAATTCGGTATTTGGCTGGACACCGATCCGCACCAGCACCCCCTGCACCGCCATCTGAAATGGTTTCAATGCGTCTTTCCGCAGTATCTCAACTGCTTCCACTTCCGTATTGCCCAGGATTCGTATCACAACCGACTCGGGAAAAATCGTGATGTTGTGATGGCCCACCATCTGCTCGGTAAACTCCCGGCGCGCTTTCAGCGATTTGCCGCGATGGACCAGCGTAACCGTGGGACAAACGTCAGCCAGCAGCAGTGCGTTCTCGGCCGCGGCATCGCCGCCACCAATAATGCAAACGTCTTTTCCTGCCAGTTGCTCGCGGTCGCGCGTCGCTGATTCCAGAATGCCGCGGCCGGCAAATTCAGCTTCGCCGGGGATGCCTAGTTGCCGGCGTCTTACTCCGGTGGCGATGATGATGCTTATCGACTGTAGCTGTTCGCCGCTCTGAAGCACAACGCGTTTTGTTTTCAGGTCAACCGATTCGATCGTCGTGTTGGTCCATAAGTCGAAGTCGGCAGCCTCAAGTTTTGGCGACCACAAATCCAGAAACTCGCGTCCATTCTTTACACTGACGCCGGGATAGTTTTCGATTGGGTTGTAGACGGAAAGAAGCTGGCCACCAACGGTTTCAGCCTGCTCGAGCAGGAGCGTGTCCAATCCCAGCTCGTCGCACCAGAGGGCCGCTGCCAGACCAGCGGGTCCGGCGCCGATAATCAAAACATCATGCATTGAATCTGAACTGGCGATCGCATGCCGCAGCACAAGCTGAATCAGACTATCGTAATTAGCCAGCAACTCCGGCGGCGCTGGAGGCAAACTCAGCGCGAATGGCGTTTGCTACTTGATCAGGCTGAAACATTGAGGCTGCAAGTCTTCCATCGCTGCCAGTAAATTTCACCGCTGAAGATAATTCACTCGTATCCAGATTCCACCGGCCGGCCCCACCGGTTTCAAGCTGATTGAGGCTGGACAAGAGTGGCGCAAAATTGCGGCGTTCGATGCGCGGTCTCACAATTGTTTCGGCCCATGAATAGTAGGGATAGTCGATGCGGTAGGCCCAACTGTTTTGATAAGGAATCGCAATCAGAAACAGTTGCCCCTTCGCGTAGCGCGAGATCGCCGTAAAGGGGGCAGCGTGCACAGTCGGATCGAATCCGGAAGGACCAAACACATCGCGCGCAATCGTGATCAGCGACAACTTAGCATCAGCGAATTCCCGTACGTTGCTTGCGCCTCGTTCGAAACTGTCGATCGAGATTGCGATCTGTTGCCCCGGCCCGCGCCATAAATTTTCATACTCATCTGTTCGTGTCAGCAAGCGCTCAACTTCCGGCAACACCAAGTCGTACGCGCGCGCGTCATCGTCTACCGGAGCGCCGGCCAGTTGATGGGCCAGCGGCGAACCTTCGTTGTCCGCCGTTATGGGTTGATCCGAACCTTGAATAGCGATGCTGGCACGAATGGCGTTTTCATTCGTGAATTCAGAAAAGTCACCGGCTTCGGCGGCCGGAATCAGTTTGTCGCGCAACTCCAGGGCGCGTTCGCCATTGAGCATAGTCCAGACTGACAAAACGCCGTCGGTATCAAAATGATTGTTAGTTACCAGTTCGATGCCTTGCGTCAGCGCATATCTGTTTGGCGACGCGGCCACATTCAATGCGATCTCGGTCGAGGTGTCAGCCTTCACTTCGGCGGGCGTTTCGTTTCCCTGCCAATGCGACAAGTGAATGCTGTTCCCAACAGTGCCATCGACGGAAAGTTTCGGAACATTGTCGAGACCGGAGTGGTAGAACTCAAATCGCATAGCAGGCTCCTGAGCATTTAGAGTGCTGCAACCAGTCTAACTGATCTTCGGCGGGGAGAAGAACCAGCGGCGACAACTGGTAGTGGGTCAGTTGCGCTGCATCAAACTGACCTCTTACCCGACAATTGCCGGCTTGAATCCGCTGAATACAACACGAACAAACCGAGAGTTTGCGCTGTGCCTCGATTGTGGTTTACAACTTGGCTTACAGGTGGAACAAATCGCTATTATTAATGATGGAGGATTTATGAACCAGGCAACCACTCAGCAGATGCCGGAAATCAGCGCTACTGAACTTAAACAACGCCTCGACAAGGGCGATGACATTCAGATCATTGATGTGCGCGAGCCCGACGAAGTAGCAATCGGCACTATTCCGAATTCGATTCACATTCCGTTGGCCCAGGTGATTAATCGCATGTCGGAAATCGATCCGGCGCGCGAGACAGTGGTGCATTGCAAGATGGGTGGTCGCAGCGCGCGCGCAATCCAGGCACTGAAGCAGTCGGGCTTTACCGGCGACCTGCTAAACCTGAAAGGCGGCATTATCGCCTGGTCCAATGAAGTCGATCCGAGCGTGCCGAAGTATT
>WNFT01005492.1_pt1 | contig 28042 bp, 17 predicted proteins | sample 5400191 | NCBI WGS metagenome assembly WNFT01 (sample SAMN13153359, study PRJNA577476) | soil metagenome | isolation source: 80 cm saprolite under Madrone tree | place: USA:California | collected 2016-06-14 | reverse complement strand
CATCGCTACCGCGCGCCGTTCCGCCGGGCAAGCCGCCCTGCGCGCGTGCCACTGCAGTATATGGACAACCCATCAGACCGGCTCGACAAGTCCGGATGCGGAGGTCACGGTGCGCAACGACGAAGGCAAGAAGCAGGGGACCGACGCGGCGCCCTGGTGGCAGACCGGCGTCGTGTACCAGATCTACCCGCGGAGCTTCCAGGACTCGAACGGCGACGGGGTAGGCGATCTGCCCGGCATCACCGCGAGGCTCGACCATCTCGCCTCCCTGGGCGTGGACGCCATCTGGGTCTCGCCCTTCTACCCGTCGCCGATGAAGGACTTCGGCTACGACGTGAGCGACTACACGGACGTCGATCCTCTCTTCGGGACGCTCGGCGACTTCGACCGGCTGCTCGCCGCCGCGCACGAGCGTGGGATTGCGATGATCGTCGACTGGGTGCCCAACCACACCAGCGATCAGCACCCCTGGTTTCTCGCGTCCCGCGCCGGCCGCGACGATCCCAAGCGGGACTGGTACGTATGGCGCGACGCAAAGCCCGACGGGTCGCCTCCGAACAACTGGCTGTCGTCCTTCGGCGGGCCGGCCTGGACCTGGGATCCGCGGACGCGCCAGTACTATTTGCACAGCTTCCTCGAGGAGCAGCCCGACCTCAACTGGCGAAACCCGGACGTGCGACGGGCGATGCTCGGCACGCTCGAGTTCTGGCTCGAGCGCGGCGTGGACGGGTTCCGCATCGACGTGGCGCACGCGGTGATGAAGGACCCGGACCTCCGCGACAACCCGCCGGCGCCCGCCGGGAGTCGCGTCTTGCACAAGGACGTGGGGCCCTACGGCACGCAGCTCCACCTCTACGACAGGGGGCACGCGGACACGCACGGCGTCTACCGTGAGGTCCGCCGCCTTCTGGACCGCTACGGCGGGACGCGCCAGCGCGTCTCCATCGGCGAGATCCACCTCTTCGAACCTGCCGACCTCGTCTCCTACTACGGCGCGGATCTGGACGAGCTCCACATGCCCTTCAACTTCACCCTGCTCAGCGTGCCCTGGTCGGCCGAGGCGGTGCGAAGGACGGTCGACGCGATGGAGGCGGCCCTGCCGCGGGGCGCCTGGCCGAACTGGGTGCTCGGCAACCACGACGAGTCGCGCGTCGCGAGCCGGGTCGGGCCTGCCGCGGCGCGTTCGGCGATGCTGCTCCTCCTCACGCTCCGCGGAACGCCTACCCTCTACTACGGCGACGAGCTCGGGATGGAGGACGTCCCGGTCCCACCCGAGCTCGCGCAGGACCCCTGGGGAAAGAACGTTCCCGGCCTCGGGCTCGGCCGCGATCCGCAACGGGCCCCCATGCCGTGGGACGGCAGCTCCAATGCAGGCTTCACGCGCACGGGCGTGCGGCCCTGGCTCCCGCTCCCCCCGGACGCGGCCACCAGGAGCGTGGAGGCGCAGACAGCGAGCCCGGACAGCATGCTCGCCCTCACACGCTCCCTCCTGGCGATGCGGCGCGCGCACCCGGCGCTCCAGCGCGGATCGTACCGCCCGGTGTCGGACGCGCCGGCCGGCGTGTTCGCGTACCAGCGAGAGCTCGGCCGCGATCACCTCCTCGTGCTGGTGAACTTCGAGTCGGGTCCGGCCCTCGTTCGGCTCGCGGGCCAGATCCACCGATCGCTGGTCTCCACGCACGGCGCGCCGGTCGTCCGGGACGGAACGTGCGCGCTGCGGCCGCACGAGGGCGTCGTGCTGGAGCGGGGCTGATCATTCATCGCCGCGCGTTGCGACGACATTCAGCTCGCCATCCCCGAGCTCTTCAACGGAGATCTCGATGGGGCGGCAGCAGACGGCGCAGTCCTCGACGTAGCGCTGCCTCGGCCCACCGCCTTCGTCGACCTGGATCGTGACGGTCTCGCCACAGTAGGGGCAGACGATCTCCATCCTCAAAGCCTATCGCAGCGAAGCTGCGCGTGGATCGAAGCGACTCCAGGGTAGCGGGCGCAACCACATCGCGACCCGGAAGGGAGCATGCTACGGGTCCCGGAGCTCACACGACGTGGATCAAGTCCCGCGAAGGAGCCCCAGCCCGTGCCACGTCCGCTGATCGCTCTCGCGCTCGTGGTCGCCTGTGGTGGCGCTGCAACGTCGGACACGACCTGCCCGCTCCCGACACCCCTCGCCGCGCCGACCTACACCTCTCCTTCTGCGTCGGGCGGGCGGTCCGCGGCGGGTCCTACGGCGACTATCCGGACCTCGCCAGCCTGGATCGCAACGGAAACATGAAGTACACCGTCGACTTCCGCAGCCTGTACGCCACCGTGCTCGATCGCTGGCTCGGGCGTGCAAGCTCAGGTTCCCCGACGGGGGTTCTCCGGTAACTCCAACGCGGCACCTGGGAAGGGTGGCCCCGGACGCGCCAGGAGAAAGCCCTGGACCAGCGACACGCCCAAGGCGGCGACGACGCGAAGCTCCTCCTGCGTCTCGATCCCCTCACACACGGCGCGCATTCCTTCTCCACGGCAGTACTCGAGGATGTGCTTGATCAGCCGTGCGGCCCGGCCGCCTTCCTCGATCCCGCGGATCATCGCCATGTCCAGCTTCACGAAATCGGGTTCGAGCAGCGCCAGGCTGTTGAGGCTCGAATAACCCGAGCCGAGATCGTCGACGGCGATGCGGAACCCAGCCGCTCGCAGCGCCGCCACCCGCTCCCGCGCGCGCGCGAAATTGCTCACCTCCGCGGCTTCAGTGAGCTCGAGCACGATGCGCTTCGTCCACGGCTGCAGCGCGGGCTCCCCCTCGATGCCGCCCTGTTCGAGGAATTCGAAAGGATGCACGTTGAGAAAGAGCAGCTTGTCCGCCGGCAACTCGGTGATGGCGGCGACCTGGATCTCGCGCAGGACGCGCCCCAGGATCGGCACCTGCCCGCTCCGCTCCGCCGTTCCCAGGAGGTCGACGATCGAGGTGAAGGCCGGATCCATCGGCCGTGCCAGCGCCTCCCAGGCGATCTCGGTGCCCGCCGCCAGGTCCACGATCGGCTGGTAGACGGACTGAAAGGCGCGCTCGCGGATCGAGCGCTGGAGGGCAACCAGCTTGTCCGCTTCATGGCGCACTTGCGCGGAATCCAGACGGCCGCCTGCCGACAGCTCCCGTGACCAGCAAATCAGGCGATTCCGCCCTGCCTGCTTCGCCGCATCGAGCGAGGTGGCGGCAGCGGCGATGAGCGCGTCGGCATCCTGCGCGTGCTCGGGAAAGGCGGCGACGCCGAGCGACAGGGTGACCCGCGGCAATCCGGGACCCAGCTGCGCCTGTTCGAGCGTGCGACGGAGGTGCTCGGCGCGCGTGGCCGCTCCCGTCCGGTCCGTCTCGGGCAGGAGGATCACGAAGGTGTCGCCGCCGAAACGGGCCAGCACGTCGCCGCCGGCCAGGTATGCCGGGACGTCGAGAGCGCGGCCGCCGGCCAGGAGAAAGGCACCCAGCGCGCGCAACAAGGCATCTCCGCCGGAGAACCCGAGACTGGCATTGATGTCCCGGAAGCGATCGATGCTCGCCAGCACCAGCGCGCAGGGATTACCGTATCGCCGTCCGCGCTCGATCTCCTTGCGCACGCTCTCCTGGAACGAGGCGTGGTTGTCGAGGCCGGTGAGCGGATCGCGCGTGGCCAGCCCCTCGAGGATCCCGTTCTTCTCCTGCAGCTCCTTGAACAAATTGCGGTACGCGCGCCGCAGCTTGAGGCTCTCGACCGCGCGCTGCAGGCGGGCGCGGAAGTCGGCCAGGTCGAAGGGCTTCACCACATAGTCGGCGACACCCGCCTGCAGCGCTTCCACCGCCGACGAGAGCGTGGCGTATCCGCTCATGACTACGATCTGCGCATCGAGGCTACCTTCCCCCACCTCTCGCACCAGCGTCAGCCCGCTCCCGTCGGGAAGGTTCTTGTCGATGATGAGCAGGTCCCACGCCTCGCCGGTGAGCCTCTTGCGCGCGTCGGCCAGCGATTCCGCAGGACTCGCAACAAAGCCCATTCCTTCCAGCACTTCGAGAACCACCGAGCGCACGACCTCCTCGTCATCCACGACGAGCGCGCGCATCCCCTCTCCCACCACCTCCGGCATTCCCCCCAGGCTAAGGGGCAGTCCAGGGAACGACAACTTTCGTGCGCCAGGGCCCCCTGCTGGTACAGTCGAGGCGATGCGCATCGGCACGCGCGCCCTCCTCATCATGGTTCCTGTCGCCGTGCTCCCGCTGGTCGGGGCGGGATGGATCGCCTTCAGCGTGTCCCGCCGGGCGCTTGAGGAACGCACCCGGGCTGCCCAGGTCGCGACGGCGCGCTTTCTCGCCGAGCGCGTTTCGGCGGAAGTGGCGGCGAGCCTGCACGCCGCCAACCTGGCGGCGAGCGCGATGGAGTTCGCGCAGCTGAGCGCGGCGGAGCGCCTGGGCGCGCTCCGGCTGGTCTTCCGTCAGATCGAGGGCGCGGTCGTAGTCGCTCTCCTCTCGCTCGAGGGCGCGCAGATCGCGGCCCCGGTGTACCTCGCGTCCCGCGCGCAGGAACCGTCCCTGGCGGACCGGGAGGTGGTGCAAAAGGAGGACATCGAGGAGTTTGCTCGCAGCATTCCCCTTCGCGCCGCCGTCCAGATCGGGGCAGCGGTAGGACCGGCGCATGCCTCCCGCGACGGATCTCCGCGCGTCGCCGTCGCGGTGCGAGCCCGAGGCGATCTCGTGCTCGCGGTGGAGCTCAGTCTTGCCCGGCTTGCGCCTCTGGTCGCGGATTCGCGCCTCGGCAGTCGCGGCAACGCCGTGATCGTGGACCGGAGCGGACGGATCGTGCTGGGCCCGAGCCGCGAGGCGGTCGCGGCACGCTCCTCTCTCGCCGCCTCGCCGCTGGTGCAGGCCGCGCTGGCCGGCAACCTGGGTGCGCTCTCCTTCACCGGATCCGATCGCCTCGAGCGCCTGGGGGCGACGGCCGAAGTGCCCGACCTGGGCTGGGTGGTGGCCGTGGACGAACCGGCAGAGGACGCGCTCGCCGAGTCGCGCGTGTTGGCGCGGCGCACCGCGGCGGCGGTGGCCATCGCGCTCGCGGCGGGAGTCGCGCTGGCGTTGCTGGCCAGCGGCGCGGTCGTTCGCCCCATCCGCGCCCTGCATCGGGGCGCGGCAGCCCTGACCGGCGGAGAGCTGGGCCATCGCGTCGGCGATGCGGATCGCCGCGACGAGCTCGGCGATCTGGCACGGGCCTTCAACGCGATGGCAACGGAGATCGAGCGCTGGAACCGCGAGCTCGCCCAGCGCGTGGAGGAGAAAACGCGCGAGGCGCGCGAGGCGCAAGATCTGCTGTTGCGCGCGCAGAAGCTCGCCGCAGTGGGCCAACTCGGCGCCGGAATCGCGCACGAGGTGAACAATCCGCTCGCCGGACTGCTCGGTCAGACGCAGCTGCTGTTGCTGCAGGAGGCGCCGGAGTCGCCCCGCCGCAAGAAGCTGGAGAGCATCGAGGCGCAGGCCCTGCGCATTCGCGAGATCGTGCAGCGCCTCCAGCACTCTGCCGAGGGCCCGCAGGCAGCGCAGACGCCCGTCGATCTCCGCGCGCTCCTCGATGATTCGCTCTCGCGCAATGACAAGGCGCTGGCGTCGGCTGGCGTGCAGGTGGTGCGCGAGTACGGCCCGCCGCTGCGCGTCTTCGGCGATCCGCAGCGCCTCACCGAGGCCTTCTCGGAGCTGGTGACCAACGCGCGGCGTGCCATGCCGTCGGGAGGGCAGCTGACGGTGGGCTATCACTCGATCGACGGCCAGCTCGCCGCGATCCGGTTTGCCGATACCGGCGAGGGCATCTCCCCCAGCGTCCGCCCGCGCATCTTCGAGCCCTTCTTCACCACCAAGCGGGACTGGAACGCGAAAGGGCTGGGGCTCACGATGGTGCACCAGGTTTGTGAGGAGCACCAGGGTCGGGTGACGGTCGAGAGCGGGCCGGGAATGGGAGCCGTCTTCACGGTCCTGCTCCCCATCCTTCAGGAAAGGGCCCTGGCATGAGCCGTCTGCGCGCGCACGCCCTTCTGGCGTTCCTGGTCCACGCGGGGTGCGGATCATGCGGACCCCGTGCCCAGAAGCCCGCCCCGACGGCATCGGTCCCGGTTCCGGCCTACGCACCCATGGCGGGCCCGGTCTCGGTCGATCTCTCGCAGGCACAGGGAGACGTGCAGGTGCGCCGCGGCCAGGGCGAGCACTGGGGACCGGTCCAGCTTCCCCTGTCCTTGGGATTCGACGATTCCGTCCGGACCGGCGTTGGCGGCGCGGCAACGTTGAAGGTTGGTCGCGACGGAACCATCAAGGTGCGCGAGCGCACCGAGGTCTCCGTGCGCCAGCTGCTCGCCGATCGCGCCCGGTTCCGGTTGGAGCGCGGCCGCATCGGAGCGACCCCTGGCCAGACCGCGATCGCCGTCGAGTCCTCGGGCAGCGGCGCCGTAGCCGAGGCGACAACCGGCTCGTTCGCGGTCTTCACTGACGGCCGCGGTCTCGTCGCGGTGGTCGCCGAGACAGGAGAGGTGAAGCTCACATCGAACGGCGGCGACACCGTGCTGGCCGCTGGACAGGGAGCGCGCGTCGTCGGCAACTCGGCCCCGGTGCGCGAAGCCGTGCCGCGGTCGGTGTTGCTCAAAGTGGCGTGGCCCGACCAGAAGGTCACCAGGGAGATCAACGTCGCCCTCCACGGCGAAGCCGATCCCGGCGCCGTGGTTTCGGTGAACGGGCTAGAGACGGCGGTCGGGTCCGACGGGCGCTTCGTGGCCGTGGTCCCGCTCCTCCCGGGCAAGAACAGGGTCTCGGTGACCAGCAGGGACCGCTTCGGCCGCACTGCCGACGCGGAGGAGACCGTGCGCGTCGAGCGCCGCGCGCCACCCGTCCACGCGGAGCACGAGGGCTGGCAGTGATCGGGATCGCTCTCACGGCGGCGGTTGCCTCGGCAGCGCTGCGAGTCCTCCCGCCGGCGACGCTGCGTGGCGACGGCCGCACGGCCGTCTCCGTCGAGCTCAGCGGGGGCCCGGATTCCCTCGAGGGCGAAGATCGCCGCTTGCCCGACAGCGGATCGATCTCCTGTGCCGCTGCGGGGGTGGTGGCGGCGAGCGGCGCTTTGGCTCCACGCGTCCTCGCACCCGCAAGCGCAAGCCCCGCCGAGCTCGCCTGCGTAGCGCGCCGCCGCGGCGTCGAGGCGGTATTTTCGTTGCACCTCGATCCTCCCGGTCCGGGCCTCTATGCAGTGCTGCTCCCGGCGCCGGAGCCCGGTCAGCTGACGCTGCGACCCTTCCGCGTCCAGGAAGGCAAGAGCGTCGCGCCCCGATCGATGCGTGCGGCCGCCAGCGCCGGCGAGCTGCGCCAGGCGGCGGGCGGCGCTTTGCGGGTGGCGCTGCCGCCCGGACGCGCGCCTCGCGCGATCGCCGTCGCCCTGCTCGATGATGAGGGCGAGGGTGCCGCCTTCCTGCCCCTCCCCGGCCGGACGCAACTCCGGCTCCGGTCGAAGCGTCGCTCGTTGCTCTCGGTCCGGGTGGCCGGCGCGATCCATGGCCCGGTGCGCGCGCCGGAAGGGAAAGCCACGATGTCCGTCCTGGTGCCGCCGGGGACGCGACTCGGCGTAGTGCGCGCCGTCGACCGCCTCGGCAATGCCCGCGAGGTGCAGATCGACCTGGAGACACCCTCGCTGCCGCGCATCGCAGCCGTCGCGTCGGGAGCGCAGGTGATCGCCGGCGGCGAGCTGCGTGTCGCGGTTGCGCTTGCCGCGCCCGACGGAGCTCCGGCGGAGAACGCAGCCCTGCGTGCGAGCGCCCGCCGCGGATCTCTCGAGGGACCTGTCCAACGAGGCGGTGGGCTCTGGTTCGCACGCTACCGGGCGCCGCGGTCCGTGGGCCGCGATCGGATCGCCCTGGACGTGGAAGGCGATCCGACCGCGGGCCGCGTCGAGCTCGAGGTCGACGTTCTACCCGGGCCGCCGGCACAGATCGCGCTCGACCTGCCCGAGCTCCCCGCGCGTGCCGGAGACGAGCTGGCGGTGCGGGCCGCGGTTCGAGACGCCTTGGGCAACGCGGTGGCTCCGGTCGCGCTCGAGGCCTCTTTCGCCGGCGCTCCCGCGCGCGTTTCCTGGGAAGGCGCGACCGCTTCGGTCACGGGCTCGATCCCCGGGCATCTGCCCGCGAGCGGGGTCGAGCTTCTCGTTCGATCCGGAGATGCGGCCCGCGCAGTGGCGCGCATCGAGGTCCGTCCCGCCGAGGCTTTCAGCGCCGAGCTCAGCGCGGAGTCCGCCCAGCGCACGGCCCGCATCCGCGCGGTCGTGCGAGACCGGTTCGGGAACGCGCTGGGCGCCTCCGGTTTCGCGCTCGACGCGGACGGCGCGAGCGTCGGACCCGTCCAACCCTCGGCATCCGGCATCGCGGAAGCGAGCCTGGAGGCGGCCCCGCACGCTCGCGCCGCCCAGGCCTGGGTGACTGCCGGCGGCCGTGTGCTGGCCCGAACCGCGATTGCATTCGACCCGCCGCCGGAGACCTGGCTCCTCTTCGCCTGGGCGCAGGGCGGAGGGATGTCGAACGGCGGCGCGCTTCGAGCACCCCGATTCGGCGCCGGCCTGGGCATCCGGCGACAGTTCGGTCCAGTCGAAAGCGGATTGCTGGCGGGCCTGGACGCGCTCTCCTACCGCGATGAGATCGCCGGCGTCGTGGGAGGAGCTCAGCAGCCCGTGTCCAGGCATCTCTTCGCCCTGGCGGTACCGCTCCTGTTGCGCGCCCGGCTGCCCTTCGCGCACCGTTTTGGCGCGTCGCTGGAGGCGGGCCCCATTGCCGCGCTTGCCTGGAGCTCGGCGTCGAGCCAGGCGAGCGGCACGGAGCGGCTCGTCAGCCTCCGGCCCGGCATCCGCGCGCGCGCGACCGTCGACTTCTCGGTCGGACGGAGCCGCATCGCGCTGGGAGCGAGCCTGGGGACGGCGCGCCTGGTGGATGGACCGGTGCGCGGCGAGATCGAGGGAGGTTCGCTGTTCGTAGGCTATGAAGCATGGTGGCTCGACATCGGTCCGTGAGGAGAGCGAATGGGCAAGGCTGAAAGGAAGGATGCCGCGCTGGAGCTGGCCGAGCTGGCGCACGAGCTGCAGCAGCCGCTGACCGGCATCCGCACCAGCGCGGAGCTCCTGCTCGAGTCGCACGCGAACGATCCCGCGGTGCGCACCCGCGCGGCCGCCATCTTGCAGCAAACCCAGCGCATCCAGCTCCTCGTCGAGCGGGCCCGGCGGAACGGGCCGCCCCCTCCCGGCACCCGGGGCGACGTCAACCAGGCAGTCGAGATGGCCTGGTCGTTGCTGGAGCGCGATGCGACCCGCCAGGGCGTCGCGCTGGAGCGAAATCTCGCGTCCCAGGTCCCCGCGGTGAACGCGGATCAGCTGGCGCTGGAACAGATCTTCGGAAATCTCCTGCGCAATGCGCTCGAGGCGACCGCCGGCAAGCGGGGCCGCATCCGCGTCTCCACGGCTCTGGTTGCGGGAGCCGTAGAGGCCATCGTCGAAGACGACGGCCCGGGCGTACCCGACCACATGAGGTCGCGTCTCTTCAAACCGTTCGCCACCGGACGCTCGGTGGGCACGGGACTGGGGCTCTACATCAGCCGGTCGCTCGCCGCGGAAGCCGGCGGCGCGCTCGAACTGCTGGAAAACGGGCCCGGTGCGCGCTTCCTCCTGCGGTTACCGGCGACCTCATGATGTAGGAAGAAGGGGTACGCGCACCTCGAAGGTACTCCGGGGTGTGGATGAGTTGAGTCCGCCCCGCTGGTACTTTTCGACCATCGTGGACCCGGTAGCAACCTTCGCGCGCCGCTCGCGTCCGGCGTTGCTCGCTGCCGTCGCACTTGGCGGCTGCGTCTGCACGCATGTCGGGTCCCAGGATCAAGGCCTTTCCCTCAACGCCGTCGAGCCGTCCTTCGCGGTCGCAGGCGTCAAGACTCCGCTGCTGTTGCGAGGCGATGGATTCAGGCCCCGCGTAGTCACGAACCTGGACGGAAGGGACGCCACGGCAGAAGCCCTGACCGTACGGGTCGGTCCTTCGGAGCTTGCGGACGCAGCGCTTCGGCCTGACGGCACCATCGAGGCCACGCTGCCGGACACGCTCCCGCCCGGAGTCTACGAGATCTCGATCGGCCTCGGCCCGCGCCAGACAATCCTCGGCGCTGCGGTCCAGGTGGTCGCGCCCATCGAGGTCACGCTATCTGCTCCGGGCGATCTCGCCAGCGGCGAAGAGCGGCCGTTTTCCCTCGAGGTGACCTCGCGTGCGCCGTCCGACGTCGTGCTCGCGCTCGATTCGCTCGGCATGTGGCCGGACGGCTTCGCGGCGGCCGACGGTCTCACGCTGCCCGTCCTGGTCGGACCGCAGGAGCCGGTCAAAGTCTTCGGCAGGCTCACCTCCATGCATCCGGCTGCGACCTTGGACGCCGGCCTTGCCGTCTCCGTCCGCTGGAGCCTGGGCCCGCTCTCCGGCAGTGTGGATGCCTCGGCCAACCTGCGCGCATTCGGGACTCCAGGAATGACCGCGTCGATCGACGGGCCGGCCGAGATCGAGCTCGGCGATCAGCGCCCCATTTCCGCCCGGCTCGTTGCGCCCGACGTCGATCTCGCTCACGTCAATGTGGAAGTCACCGCAGGCGGGTCCGCGGGGTTGACGGCGAATCTGTCCATCTCCGGAGCGACGCTCGCCGCCGGTTCTGTCCTTTCACTGGCCGGCTCGATGCAGGGAATCACGGCGGGACCGGGGTGGCTCGAGCTCGACGGAACCGCCGGACGGAACGGCCTCGCCCGCGGCGACATCGCTCGCCCTGGCGGCCGGTGAGAGCCTGCGGCAGACCTTCTCGGTGACGCCACAGACGGCCGGCGCGCCGGTGAGGGTGACCGTGGCGCTGTCAGGCGTGAGCGCGCTCTCGGGGCGCACCTTCATGGCGCAGTCGGCCTCCGCTTCCTCCGGTGCGGCGCGGAGACCGGCAGCCCTTGCGATCGCCGCTTCGCCCTCGCAATCACGCGCCTCCAAGGGCCAGAAGGTTCCGCTGACGGTCCTGATCTCCAACACGGGAGACGTCGACGTGCCTGCGGCGGTGCTGTCGATCGTGGCGGGTGGCTCGGGCCTGGTGCTCGACGCGTCGGGCGCTCCGGTCACGAGCGTGCAACTGCCGCCCACGTCGGTCCCGGCAGGCGGCTCGGTCACTCTCTCGCCGGTCGCGCTCGGCAATTCCGCCGTGCCGGCGAGCTTCGCCCTCTCCGTATCCGGGGCTGATGAAGTCTCCGGAGCGCAGCTCACCGCCTCGACGACGGCCGGTTTCGACGTCCAGGCAGGATCCCTGCTCTCGGTCTCCGCGGTGTCCGGTCCCGCGCGGCTGGTCGGCGGCCAGTCCGCCGCGCTCGACGTCCTGGTGAAGAACGACGGCGACGTCGATGCAGTCTCCCTGGCGCCCTGGACGCAGGTCTCGGGACCGATCAGCGCAGGTTCTCCCTCGCCTGGCTCGGTAGCGCGGCTCTCGGCGGGCGCATCGGTGCACTTCTCCATCCCCGTGCTCGCCGGCACGCCTGCGGGAAGCGCCAGCGTCACCGTCAGCGCCTCGGCGCAGGACGGAAATGGGGCCGGTCCCGTTACCGCTTCGCGAAGCCTCGGCATCGTCATCCACGATCCGCCCCGGATCACTGCCTCCTTCACCGGCCCGCTACCCGCTACCGCTACGGAAGGGCAGGCGCTTCAGGCAATGCTGCATCTCAGCGCTGCCGGACCGCCCTCTGCGGACGCCCTGCTCGCCGCTTTGCCGTCGTTCACCATCTCCGGCAACGGCACTGCCTCGGCACAGGCGCCTTGCGTTTTGCCTTGCGCCTTCCCGGCGGGAGGGTCGATGGACATTCCCGTCCTGATCGCTGCCGGGAGCGCCGGGGCCCTCCAGGTCTCCGCGTCATTTCCTCAGTCGCTCGTCGACGCCGATCAAGGCGCTCCGGTCAGCGTGGCCCCGGCGTCCACCACCGCGGTCCAGGTGCAGAGCCCTGGAGCCCTGGCCGTCCAGGTCCGCGCGCCACAACTCGTTGAAGGATTCAACGCGACGCTCACGGTCGAGGTCTCCAACACGGGTGGCGCGGAGGTCTCCGGGCTCACGCTCGGCGCGCTCGACGTGACCAACGCCGCTGGCGCGGCGGTCCCGTACGGGTCCGCAACGCTTCCTGCCGGTCCGCTGGCCGGCGGCGCTCGCGCCTCGTTCACATTCGACGTGGTGCCGCCGCCGGGCGCGGGGACGCTGACGGTCCATGTCCATGTGAGCGGTACCGAGACCAACAACTCGGCTCAGCGCATGGCCGACGTGACCTCCGCGCCGCCATTCCCGGTCCTGCGGCCAGGTGACCTGATCGCGGACCTGCCCGGGCTGAAGGCCACCGCATCGGTCGGACAGACACTGACCCTCCTCGTGGTGGTGACCAACAGCGGCCAGACCGCCGTCACCGGAGCGATCGCGTCCCTCTCGCAGCGCGGCAACCCCGGCGACGGAAGCCTCACCATCACCGGTCCCGCGGAGCCGGCGCAAGATCTGGCGGGGGGCACGTCGGCGAACTTCACCTTCAACGCGACGGTAACCGGGGACGGGCCAGTGCACCTCACCGCCAGCGCATCGGGCACGCTGCAAGGCGGCGGTCCCGCGGCCGTTTCGCCATCCTCCGGCAATCTGTTCGCGCAAATGCCTGCGCGACTGATCGGGACGCTGACGCCCGATCGCACGCGCGTGAGCGTCGGCCAGGCGCTCCGGCTGACGCTCGTGGTGCAGAACACCGGCGCAACAGACGCGGTCAATGTCTCGGCAACTGCGCCCACGACCGCCTCGGGGACGACGGCGACGATCGGCGCGATCACTCCAGTCGCGGCGGGCACCGTCGCCGTGCTGCACCCGGGCAAGAGCGCATCGTTCACCTGGAGTACGTCGGCGACGTCGGCGGGCCAGGCGGTATTCGTCTCCAGCGCACAGGGCACCGACGGGAACGATGCGACCATGAAGCCGTCGACCGGCACGGTCACCAGCGCTGCCGTGCAGGCGCAGGCGCCCGGCAAGCTCGTGCTCTCCGCGACGGCCGGACCAGCGCGAGTCTCGGCGGGCCTGCAGCGGGCCTCGCTGACCCTGACCGCGGCGAACTCCGGCGGCGCCGACGTGACCCTGGCGGCGTTGCCCTCGCCGACCGCGCTGACGACGGGCAGCGCGGCCGTGGCGCTCGCCTCCCAGCCCTCCCCCGCGGCGGGACTGGTCCTGCATTCCGGTGAGAGCCGCGACTTCATCTGGACCTTCGATGCGTCGGGAAGCGGTACCGTCTACTGGCAAGTCTCCGCGACCGCCACCGAGTCGAATACCGGCGAAACGCTCGCGCCGGCGCCGGTGACGAGCGGAACCGTCGCGGTGGATGCCCCCGCCGCGCTGGCGCTTTCGCTGGCGGCGTCGCCGCTCAGCGTCTCGGCCGGCTGGCAGCGGGTCCATGTCGCGCTGACCTGCACGAACCCGGGTGGGGCATCGCTGCGGCTCGATGCGCTTCCCGCTCCGGCTGCGCTGACCACCGGGACCGCAGCGGCGGCGGTGGCCACTTCTCCTCCGCCCGCGGCAGGCACCGAGCTCACGGGGGGCGCGTCGCAAACCTTCACCTGGACCTACGACGTCTCCGGCAGCGGCACGATCACCTTCTCCTCCGCTGCGAGCGGGACAGACGCCAACAGCGGCACCGCGCTGCGCCCGCCGGCGGCGAAGGCGGCGACCGTGCAAGTGCAAGCGCCTGCCGCGCTCTCCGCGACGGCGGCGGCATCGCCCGCGCGTGTGTCGGCCGGTCTGCAACAGGTGTCGTTCGTGCTCACGCTCCAGAATACCGGCGGCTCGGGCCTGCGGCTGGACGCGCTGTCCTCCCCCGTGGTGACGACCGGGGGAACCGCAGGCGCGGCGCTCTCGTCATCGCCCCCGTCGCCCGCAGGGGAAGTGCTCGCCGGAGGAGCGACGAGGAGCTTCACCTGGGTCTGGAACGTGTCGGGCAGTGGAACGCTGGGCTTCTCCGTTTCGTCCAGCGGCACGGACACCAACGCCGGCACCACCGTCGGTCCGGTCTCCGCCGCGAGTCAGACGGTCACCGTGCAGGCGCCTGGAGGCCTCTCCATCTCCGCCTCGGTCTCTCCCTCCAGCGCGTCGGCGAATCAGAATTTCGTCTCCTTCACGCTGCTCGCGCGCAACACCGGCGGCGCCGACGTGAAGCTCGACGCGCTCGCGGCGCCCACGGTCGCTTCGACCGGCACCGCCGGCGCCGCCGTCGCCGTCGTTCCTCCCTCGGCGGCCGGGACCGTGCTCGCCGGCGGCGCCTCGGCCAGCTTCACCTGGCAGTACAGCGTCTCCGGCAGCGGCACGCTCTCGTTCACCGGCTCGGCATCGGGGGTGGAGGCGAACACGCAAGCCGCTCTCAAGCCGGTGGCGGTCACCTCCTCGCCGGTAACGGTCCAGCAGCCCGGCCGGCTGTCGCTCTCGGCCAGCGCCACTCCCGCGCAGGTCTCGGCCGGTCTGCAACAGATTTCGCTCTCGCTCTCCGTGCAAAACACCGGCGAAGCGGACGTGGTGCTGGACGCGCTGCCCCTCCCCACCGTGACGTCGACGGGAAGCGCGTCCGCGAACGGGGCGACGTCTCCGGCAGGCACCGCAGGCACCGTGCTGCCGGGAGGCGTGACCAGGACCTTCAACTGGACCTGGAACGTGGGCGGCGTGGGCACCGTCAGCTTCACCGCATCGGCTACGGGGCGCGACGGAAACAGCGCCAACGCCATTGCGCCGGCGCCGGCTCCGGCCGGACCGGTGACGGTGCAGACCTCTGGAGCGCTCTCGCTCTCCATCGCGGCCAGCCCGATACAGGTTTCCGCCGGGCTCCAGCAGGTCTCGGTGACGCTCTCGGCGACGAACACCGGTGGCGCATCGGTCATCCTCAACGCGCTGACTTTGCCCTCGGGCGCAGTGTCGGGAACCGCGGCGGCTGCCCTCGTCTCCTCGCCCGCGTCGCCGGCCGGCAGCGACCTGACAGGAGGAGCGACCCGCTCGTTCGTCTGGACGTATTCGATCTCCGGCTCCGGCACGCTGGCGTTCACGGCGGGGGCCAGCGGCAAGGAAGCGAACACCGGCAACACCATCGCGCCCACGCCGGTCACCTCGCCGACCGTCGTGGTGCAGGCGCCGGCAATGCTCTCGCTCACCGCCTCGGCGACGCCGGCGAAGGCCTCGGCGGGACTGCAGCGGTTGTCCTTCGCGCTCTCGCTCAGCAACGCCGGCGGGGCCGCGGTGCGCCTGGATGCGCTGCCCTCACCCGTCGTCACGACGACGGGGAGCGCGGCCGCGACGGCGGCATCCGCTCCCGCCTCGCCGGCAGGGACGCTGCTCGCCGGGGGCGCATCGGCGACGTTCACCTGGCAGTACGACGTCTGGGGAAGCGGCATGCTCTCGTTCTCCGGCTCTGCTAGCGGGAGCGACGCGAACAGCGGCACCGTGCTTGCGCCGCCACCAGCGTCCGCGGGCCCGAACACCATTCAACTGCCTGCGAAGCTCTCGCTCTCCGCCTCGCTGAACCTCTCCACGCTCTCCGCCGGCGTGCAGCAGCTGCAACTCAGGCTGAACGCCAGCAACGGCGGCGAAGCAGGACTGGTGCTGGCGGCGCTCCCCACGCCATCCGTCACCACCACCGGCACGGCGAGTGCCTCGATCGCCTCGAGCCCCGCTTCGCCGGCGGGCAGCGTGCTCGGCGGCGGCGCGATGCAGTCGTTCGTCTGGACCTACTCGGTCGCGGGGAGCGGGACCCTTTCCTTCACCACCTCGGCTTCCGGCACCGACGCCAACGCGGGCACTGCGGTGACCGCGCCGGCCGCGACCGCCGGACCCGCCACCGTGCAGAAGCCGGCGAGCGTCGCGATCGCTTCCGTGAACGCCACGCCTTCGCTCGTTCACCTCGGCGAAGCCATCGACGTGGCGGTGGCCGTGCGCAACGACGGAGAGGCCGCGGCGCTCCTCGTGCAGCTCTCGGGCGTCTCGGCGAGCGCGACCGCCGTCCAGGCCGGCCTGCTTCCCGCGGCGCAGACCGTCCCGGGCAATGGCAGCGCCGTGTTTCACATCGCCTTCACCGCACAGTCCGAGGGAACCTTCACCCTGACGGCCGGCGCAACGGGCACCGAGGCCAACGCCGGAACCGCCATCAACGCGGCCGCGGTCACCTCGGCGGCGATCAACATCACCGCCGTCCACGTGGCGATCACCTCCCCGGACAACCTCGCGACGCTGCAGGGTGGCCGATCTCTCACCGCCGTGGCCAGCGCGTGGAACACCGCGGGCGCCGCGATCACCCAGCTGTCGCTCTCGGCCACGGGTCCCGGCACGGTCGCCGCGCCGGCCAGCGTCTCCGGAACGCGCCCGACGGTCGGGTCGAGCTTCTCCGTATCGGCGAACTCAGGCGCCGCGGCCGGCAGCACCATCACGCTCGTGGCCAGCGCGGCCGACGCCACCGGAGCGATCGTCTCCTCGGAGCCCGTGGTGATCACCATCGGCCCTCCGGTGACGCTCGCGCTTCGCTGCCGCCCCCTGCCTCAGCTCAACCTGGCCCAGGGCCAGTCGGCGGAGGCGCGGCTGGAAGCGCAGCTCAGCGATGGAACGTTTGCAGACGCGACGTTGTCCGCCGCGTGGTCGTCGTCTGCTCCGGCCATCGCCACCGTCTCGGGTGGCGTGGTCAAGGGCCTCGCCGCCGGAGATGCCGTGGCGACCGGTACCTACGGCGGCGTCTCCGCTGCTTGCCTTGTGCACGTCGCGGCCCCGCCGGGCTACAGCATCCTGCCGCCGGATCCCATCCTGCTCGGCCTCACCGGCAAGTTGCAGCTCCGCTTCGTCCAGTCCTTGCCGGCTGCACGGCCCAACACCAACGTTCCCGGAGCAGTCACCTGGACCACCAGCAACGCATCCGTCGCCTCGGTGAGCGGCGGGCTGGTCACAGGCGTGACCGCGGGCACGGCGACCATCAAGGCCTGCCTCACGACCAACTGCGCCAGCACGCTCGCGGTCGTGGGAGACTCGCTGGATATCCCCGGAACGCTGCCGTACCAGCGGTACGCGATCGGCAACGCGCAGACCTTCACCTCGCTCATCCTGCGCGCGGGGACCGTGACGGCTCTCGCCGACGCGGCCGTCGGACTGACCCTCAACGTGGGCTCCTTCAATCTGGAGGCGGGCGCGGTACTGGTCGGCGATGGACGGAGCGCGCCCGGCGCCGTCTCCGACGGCAGCATTACCACCACCGGCGAAGGCGGCGATGGCTCCTCCGGCGCGGGAGGAGGCGGCGGAGGAGGGGGCGGCGGCAGCGACTTCTGCGGCGGGTTCAACTGCGGCGGGGGAGGCGCATCGGCGGGCCAGTCCGGTCAGAGCGCCGGACTGGGCACGACTTCGGGAGGCGGCAATGGCGCGACCTCTTCGACCGGCGGTGCCGGCGCGCCCGGAGGAGGAATTCTCTTCCTCTCGCCAAGTCCCGGAGATGCCGGCGGCGGAGGCGGCGGCGGGGGCAAGGGCGGCCGCGGCGGCGCGCTCAGCGCCGGCACCTTCTCCAGCGCGGGCGGCGGGGTCGGCGTCCTCGACGGCAGGACGGGCGGCGGAGGAGGCGGCGGCGGCAACGCCAACTCCGGCGGCAGCCCCGGTGGCGGAGGAGGAGGCGGCGGCGGCGCCATCCTCTTCAAGGGCAACGCTTCTGCCTCCATCCGCCTGGACGGGCTCGTCTCGCTCCAGGGAGGAGAGGGCGGAATGTTGCGCTCGGCGGCCAACGCGAGCCCGGGCGGGGCAGGAGCCGGCGGGTCATTCTTCATCGACGCGAGCGCGGGAACGGTGACCGGCACGGGCACCATCTCGGTGCGCGGCGGCGCCGGCGGCGGCGGCTCCACAGGCGGCAGTTGCGGCGGCGGCGGAGGAGGCGGCGGCGGAGCCCTCCAGATCTCCGCCCCGATGGCGGGACCTCAGCTCGTCACGTTCGTCGAAGGTGGGGCGGGCGGCCCGCCCTGCAGCGGCGGCGGACAGCGCGGCGAGGCCGGAGGTTCCGGCCTGCTCAAGCGACCCTGAGCGGCCCTTCCGCGCGTCAGACAGCCACGTACACGACAGGCGAACAGGCGGGGGCTTGCCCGCCCGAAGGCTCGCGTCCAGGTTCCTGCCCGGCGGCCTGTCCCGACCCTCCACTCGAGGATGGAAGCGATGCCCTCTACCCACCGATCGCTGTCGTTGCTGATCTCGTCAGCCCTGGCCACCAGCGCCGCTCTTGCGGCGCAGACTGAGGAGAAGTCCCCGTCGGGGCCAGACCGACGGCCAGGTGAAATTCCTTTCCCGTGGCGCTGGTCGCACCCTCTTCTTGACGCAGTCGAAGGCGGTGCTCCTCGTCACTCGATTCGAGCGGGGACCCCTCGACACCTGGAAGACCGGGCCACGGACGAGCGGAACCGTGCTCGGCATGTCGTTCATCGGTGCGAGCCGCAATCCCCAAATCCTGGGAGAGGAGGAACTGCCTGGCAAGGTCAACTACATGGTTGGAAGCAACGCTGGAACCTGGCGAACGAATATCGCCACCTATGCCAGGGTCACCTATCGCGGTCTGTATCCCGGCATCGATCTGACCTATTACGGTCGCGAAGGGCAGTTGGAATACGACTTCGTGGTCCGACCTGGCGCCGACCTGCGCCGTATCCTGGTTGGCTTCAGCGGAGCGGAGAAGCTCGAGGTGGATGCCCGGGGCGATCTCCTTCTCCGCACGGGTCCAGACGTGATTCGCCAACGCAAGCCGATTGCCTATCAAGAAGTGAACGGCATGCGCCGGGAGATCCCGGTCCGCTATGTCCTCAAAGGCGCGCACCGCGTCGCCTTCAAAGTGGCCGCCCATGATTCCGGCCGGCCGCTGATCATCGATCCGGCGCTCTTCTATTCGACGTATCTGGGCGGCAGCGTCAGAGATGGCGGCCAGGGCATCGCGGTGGACAGCGCGGGGAACGCCTATGTGACGGGCCTCACCAACTCGACCGACTTTCCCACGGCCGCAGGCGCGTTCCAGAGCGCCTCGGCCGGCAGCTTCGACGCCTTCGTGACGAAGATCAATCCTGTGGGATCCGCACCCCTCGTCTACTCCACCTACCTGGGCGGCAGCGGCGACGATTACGGACTGGGAATCGCGGCGGACGCCGCGGGCAATGCCTCCCTGACTGGCTTCACCAACTCGCCGAACTTCCCCACCACGCCGGCCGCCTTCCAACCGACGCCCGGCGGTTCTGCCGACGCCTTCGTGACCAAGCTCAACTCGAGCGGCTCCGTGCTGATCTACTCCACCTACCTGGGCGGCAGCGGCTACGATGTTGGCCAGGGGATCGCGCTCGATGGCCTGGGTAGCGCGTACGTGACGGGCGTGACCTCGTCGGCCGACTATCCCACCAGCGTGGCCGCCTTTCAGATTGCGCTCGCCGGCTCTTTTAACGCTTTCGTGACCAAGCTCAACCTGGCCGGCTCCGCGCCGCTCCTCTACTCGACCTATCTGGGCGGCAGCAGCGATGACCGAGGCGTCGGCGTGGCCGTGGACAGCGCGGGCAATGCGTACGTGACGGGCTACAGCACTTCGACCGACTTCCCCACCACCCCCGGCGCCTTCCAGACCACCTATGCCGGCGGCGCCGACGTCTTCGTGACCAAGTTGAATCCTGCCGGCTCCACGCCGCTGCTCTACTCCACGTATCTGGGCGGCAGCGGGCAGGACATTGGCCAGGCCATCGCGGTGAACGCCTCGGGCAATGCCTTCGTGACCGGCAAGACCTCGGGCAGCTTTCCTACCACCGCCGGCGCCTTTCAGAGTGCTTTTGGCGGCGGCGGCTCTGACGTGTTCGCGACCCGGTTGAACCCGTCCGGCTCGGCGCCGATCTACTCCACTTACCTCGGTGGCGCCGGCGATGACTCGGGCTACGGCATCGCCCTGGATGGTTCGGGGGACGCCTACCTCGCCGGCTACACCAGTTCGCCCAACTTCCCCACCACGGCCGGCGTGTTCCAGACCACCTTCGGGGGCGGCCGCTTCGACGCGTTCGTCACCAAGCTGAATCCGGCTGGCTCCGCGCCCCTGATCTACTCAACCTATCTCGGCGGCAGCGGTGAGGACGCTGCCCAGGGCATCGCCGTCGATGGTTTGCTCAACGCCTACGTGACTGGTTACACCGGTTCGACGAGCTTTCCCACCACGCCCGGCGCCTTCCAGACCACGTTTCACGGCGGTGTTTTCAACGCCTTCGTGACCAAGATCGCCGAGGTGCAACTCGACCAGTGCCCACCCGACGGTGAGGGCGAGTGCGAGCAGACGGACGGCGAGGGCAACGTCGACGACGACGACGAAAGCGGCGATCACCGCCACGGAGATTTCTCCTTCATCGTCAGGCGGCCCAGCACGACCGGGCGCATCAGTGGCGGCCTGCAGTTCGTGGATCGCGCGAACGGCACGGACGTCCGCAGCGTCACGCTCACTTCGCTGCTGATCAGCGGCAATTCAGCCATCATTGCCGGCACCTGCACGAACAGCGGAGCACCCTGCACCTTTGTCGCCGACGTGACTGACAGCGGCCCGACGGGGACCGGAGACACCTTCACCATTGCTATTCTGGGTGGGCCCTCGAGGGGCGGCCCGCTCCGCAGCGGCAAGATCCAGGTGCGTCCCCGTTGGTAGACACGCGGCACCGGAGGAAAGATGACGCTAGCAGCGCTGTTCTTGATCGCCGCAGCCCACGGTTGCCCCGCCGACTTGAGCGCCTGGCGCCAGCTCCTCGGCGCCGAGTGGATCGACTGCCACCAGGTCGCCGATCTGACCACGACTGGCAATCCCTTCACCGATCCCCAGAGCCTGACCGGCATGGGCTTCCCGCCTCCCGGCTCGGGCACGCTGAACTCCCACTATACGAATCCCACCTCGCCGCCGGTGAGCGGGATCCAGATCGACGGCTACTTCCCCGACGCGTGCAACGCTTTCCAGGCCGAGCCCGCGCTCACCGCAAAGGACGGATCGCCCTTCATTCCCGGCTGTACGCCGCCGCCGATCGTGGGACAGACCTGCTTCTCGCAGTGTCACCACGATGCGCAGTTCGTCATCCGCGTCCCTGACGGCTGGGACGGACATCTCCTGACCGCGGGCACCCCAGGCATCCGCGACGCCTTCGCCAGCGACTTCATCCTCTCCGACCATGCGCTGGAGAGGTCGTGGGCATACGTGTCGCAGGACAAGGGCAACATGGGCGCGAACTTCTTCCGCGCTGGCGGCGACGAGACGGACAGCAGCGGCACGCCCTGGGTCCCCGGCGCGGCGGTGCACGAATGGACGTTCCGGATGCGTCAGGCCACTGCTGCTGCTCGCGCGTTGCTGAACGCCGTCGCAGCGCAGTACGGGCTGAACGGCGTGACGCGATCGTATGCCGCCGGCATCTCGAACGGCGGGTACCAGACCCGGCGCGCCATCGAGACGGACTTCCGGCACCAGCGCCTCTACGACGGCGGGGTGGACTGGGAAGGCACCCTCTTCCTGCCGGCGCTGCCGCCCGGTATCCAGACGCAGACGCCGACCACCGGATACAATCTCTTCACGTACCTGCCGGCCGCTCTCCTCAATTATCCAGGCGACGTGCTCGGGTTGCCGCCATCGGTGGCGGCCCTGGCGGCAGTGGGGTTCAACCCGCAATCGCAGCCTCTCTGGGCTTATCACTGGTCGATCTACTGGGGGCTGACGCAGAAGATCTACCGGCTCGAGTTCGATCCCGAGTACACGGGCTATACCTGCTCGGATCCGCTGGGAATCGGTCCGAGCTGCGTGTCGCCGCCGGTGCTCACAGTGCCACCTACCGATCCCGACGCGCTCTACGATTACCGGATGCGCATCGAGCAGAACCCCGCCATCCTGGCTCGCATCCAGGAGGTGGCGAACACCGGGAACATCCAGCAGCCGCTGATCACGCTCCACGGTGATCAGGATTCGCTGCTGCCCATCGCCACCGACTCCGACATCTACTCGCAGCTGGTGGCCAGGGCGCACAAGTCGTCGCGCTACCGCTACTACGTGGTGCAGGGCGGAAATCACGTCGATCCCCAGTACGACGACCACGCGGGCGTCGACTCGTATGGCGACAGCGTGCTTCGGCCGATGCTTCCCTGCGTGCGGGCAGCAGTCGACGCGCTGGCAGCCTGGGTGGAGCGAGGGCAAGCTCCGCCGCCGAGCCACGCCATCGCGCGGCCGCAAGGAGCAAGCCCCTCAGCGCTGGCCAACTCCTGCAGCCTTCAATGAGGGACCCGCAAGAGCGCGATTCGTCTGCTTCTTCACTTACAGTCCGTGGCACCAGTGCCGCTCCATACGCAACCTCTCGAACGGTGGCTCAGGTCTCTCCCACGGCGGGCGCGGAGATGCAGCTCCGGCACACGGGCGGGGGGTCGGTGCGCGAAGCGGTGGCCTCAAGCTAGGACCATCTCCGACCGGGGAAACACCTTGGCAGAGCGGCAGGCCATGCAGGTGATGATGTGCGAGCCCACCGCTAGCGTGCCCCCGGAGATCCTGCAGACTGTACAGCAGCACATCGAGGAGATGGCCCGGGCCTTGGCGCAGGTTGACCCGCAGAGTCCTTTTTGGGCTTCCCTGCGCGAGAGCGGCCTCAGCGTTGAAGTGCTGGGTTGGAAATTCAGGTTCAGCGTGGAGCCTGACAAGCTGGTGCTCACCGAGGCGGCGCCCGTTCCGGCGCAAGTGACCTGACATCCAACCGCGGCAGGAAACGGCCGCGGTCGCATTGGGCTGGTGGCCGCGCCGGTGAGCTGGAGGGCGCCTAGACAATGCTGGCCAACATCTTCCAAAGCCAGTCGAGCCAGATCGGCCTGACGTTCGAAGCGATGACAGCGGCGATCGCGAGCACGATGACACCGCCGCCAGCCACTGCGAACCAGAACTCACCAGCGGGGCGGTTCAGCCTGGCCTCGCCGTGTTCGCCGGCGTCGAGCGGGAGCACGGATGAACCTCCAGCGAAGCAAGATTGTGTCGCGAACGTGGATGACCTTTCCACGAAGGACCCGGGTGCTAGTAGAGCAGCGTAACCGTCAGATCCCCGCCCGAGCCGGCCGGGAGCTGTGCTGCCCCCGACTGCATCGGCTTCAAACCGTCCGCCGCGAGAAGCATCGGCACGGGGGTGCCTCGGCTCGCGACCTGCTGCACGCGCACTCCGTCGAACACCGTCGCGCCGACCGAGGAGGTCACGGTCGCGGACCGGACCACAACCGCGCCGACCGTGAACCTCTGCGACGAGGCACCGAAGGCAGCGGAAGAGAGGAGGGCGAGAGCGACGGCGACGGTGACGATGGCGGCGCGATTCAGCATGCCCCTCTCTTCAGCAACTGCGGGGCCAGCGAGGGCCTGCCTCGTTTCCAGGGGTTAGGGGTGGGGGAGCGTCAAGAAAACCGCGGGTGCCAGAAGAGGCCGTCAATGCTTTGACGCAGGACCGTTCGTTGCAAGGGCGCCGGCCGCGGGTTAGAGCGAAGTGATGGGGACGGCGCCGCGCATCCTGATTCTCGATGACGACGTGCCCCTCGTGGACGCGCTCACACGGCACTTCCGGCGGCGCGGATACGAACTCACCCAGACCTACCTCGTAGCCGACGCGGTGCAGGCGATCGAAAAGTCTCTGAGGGATGCCCTCCCGTTCGATGCGGTCATCACCGATCTGCAGCTGCCGGACGGCGATGGGCGCACCATTGTCCGCCTCGCGCGGCAGATGCTACCGCGCTGCCCGGTGGTGATGATGACTGGATCACGCTCGATCTCGGGTACGGTCGACGCCATCCGCCTGGGCGCCGTGACCGTGCTCGAGAAGCCCGTGGCAGCGGAGACGCTGGAGAACGAACTGCGCCAGGCCATGGCCAGCCGGGCAGACTTGGAGAAGGGAGTCGATGCCGCCGGTGAAGCGGGCATCATCGGCCGCTCTCCCGCCATTCGCGCCGTGCTGGAGGTGCTGTTCCTGGCCGCACCCACGGACGCGACGGTGCTGATCGAAGGCGAGACGGGGACCGGTAAGGAGTTGGTGGCGAAAGCGCTACATCGCCTGTCGCGCCGGGCGCGAGGGCCCTTCGTCGCGGTGAACTGCGCCGCTCTCCCGGAGACGCTGGTGGAGAGCGAGCTGTTCGGCCATGCCAAGGGCGCGTTCACCGGGGCGGACAAGCCGAGAGCTGGCCGCTTTCGCGAGGCGGACGGCGGCACGTTGTTCCTCGACGAGATCGGCGAGATGCCGCTGGCCCTGCAAGCGAAGCTGCTGCGTGTCATCCAGGAAGGCGAGGTCCATCCCCTGGGAGTCGACAAGCCGCAATCGATCGACGTCCGCCTCGTCGCTGCTACCAACCGCAACCTCGGCGAACTCGCCTCAGCTGGGAAGTTCCGGTCCGATCTGTACTATCGCCTCAACGTGGTGCCCCTGGAGCTTCCACCGCTGCGTGACCGGCGCGAGGATCTCGCCGCGCTGGCTGGACATTTCTTGCGCGGAACCGACCGGAAGTTCAGCGCCGAAGCGACGGCATCCCTGGAACGCTACCCATGGCCGGGTAACGTGCGCGAGATGGAGAACGTGATCGCGCGGCTCAAGGTACTGAAGCCGGAAGGCGACTTCCAGTTGGCGGATCTGCCGCAGGACATCCGCGGCGCGCAGCCGTTGCCCGCGGTCCCGCAGAACGCGGCCTCTTCGGCAGCGACGGGTGTCGATCTCTATGCAGCGCTGGGAGAGCTGGAGGACCGCCTGATTCGCGAGGCCCTCGAGCGGAGCGGGGGAAACAGGAACCAGGCCGCGCAATCTCTCGGCCTCAACCGCACCACGTTGGTAGAGAAGCTGCGGAAGATGTCACGGCGCTGAGCTCGCGAAGGGCCGCCGCCGGCTTTCGCCGCGCGACACACACGCAGCGTTGTCATGACGCCTGCAATCTCACGCGAAAGATGGCGCCACCGCCGTCGCCATCCAGGATCTCAGCCGATCCGCCATGTCCGTCGGCAACGAGCTTCACCATATAGAGGCCAAGGCCGAAACCCTTGCGCGGCCCGCCATTCTTCGCTTCCACGGAACCGTACTTCTGGAACATGCCGGCCTTGAGGTGAGCGGGGATCCCGGGGCCGCGATCCGCCACTTCGATCTCCACAGTTCCGTCCCGGTGGCAGATCGCCACAGAAACGTCCTTGCCTGCCGGGGTGTACTTCAGCGCGTTTCCGAGCAGGTTCTCGATGGCCCGTCGCACCAGCCTGCCATCGACGGAGGCGACCGGATGTCCGTCCACGGTCGTCGTAAGCTCGATGCGCTTGCGTCTCGCCGTCGGCTCCAGCGTCGCGGCAGCCTCCCGGATCAACGCCTCCAGGTTCACCGGCGACCGCATGACCGGGAAATGTCCCTCCTCCAGCAGCTGGATCTGCAGTGCCTCGTCGAGTGATCCGAGGACCGCGTCAGCTCCTCGCAGTGCGGACTGTGCGTCCTCGCGCAGCGCGCCCGCCGGCAGATCCTCCAGGAGCAGGTTGAGGTGCGCGATGACTCCCGCAAGGGGGCTACGGATGTCGTGCACCATGAGCGACAGCATCTCGTCCTTCGTGTTCTGGAGGTCGGCCACCTGCTTCAGTTGCAGCCGGATCATGGAGTCCTGTGACCGCAGCCTGAGGAACGCGCGAACCCTCAGGAGCAGCTCGCGGCGGTCCACTGGCTTGGTGAGGAAATCATCCGCGCCCGCCTGCAGACCCAGGTTCTTCTGGTCCTGCGCCGAAAGGGCGGTCACCAGCAGCACGGGAAGGAAGGTATCGCTGCGCCCCGCCTTGATGGACTTGCAGACTTCGTAGCCAGTCATGCCCGGCATCATGACGTCCAGGAGCACTAGATCGAACCGCTCGCGGGTCAGCAGCTCCAGCGCCTGTGGGCCGCTGACGGCCTCCTCGGTGCGGTATTCGCCGCCAAGCATCGCGCGCAAGAGGACGCGATTCTGCTTCTCGTCGTCCACGATCAGGATGCGGGCGCCGGCTTCCATGTCTCAATCTGCTCCGGTCCGCTCAGTCTGGGCCAGCATCATCTCCGCTGCCTCCTGGCGAGTGAGCGCCGCGAGGTAGGGGAAGTCGACCTCGAGCGTGCGCAAGAAGTTCAGCTGACGGCGCAGGGCCTTGGTGAGCCGCCGGTTCTCGTCCTCCAGCTGGATGGTTTCGAACGCGAAGTACACCGTTACCCGGATCTGCGTATTGTCCCAGGGCTTCTGGAGAAAGCGGTACACCTCGCCCTCGTTGATCGAGCGCATCACGATCTCCTTGGCGGGGTCGGCCGTCAGCATGATGCGGCAGACGTGCGGGTGGCGCTCGCGCAACAGCTTGAGGAACTCGATCCCGCTCATGTCGGGCATGTTGTGATCGCTGATCACCAGCTTGATCGGCTGCTGGCGGAGGATCTCCAGCGCCTCTGTGGGCCCTTCTGCTGTGGTGACCGTGTACCCCTCGCGTTCGAGCAGCTTGGCCAGCGCCGACCGCGCGTGCTCCTCGTCGTCAACCACGAGGATGTTGCGCCCGGGCAGCTTCGAGGCGCTCGGATGAGCCATGCCGTCCCCCTTCGCATAGTCTCGCTTGGTCTTGAGTGCGGAACCAAGGGGGGAGACGTGTGGCGATGTCGTCGCTGAATCGCTCACAATCCAACACTCTTATCGATATGAATCCATCACCTGATTTGGGCTTTTCCAACAGCCTTTCATTGTACAAATGGGGCGTACAACTGGCGCACCACCACCTTGTTCGGGTCCGTCAGCGGGAACGCTCGGAGAGGTGCTCGGGTAGTGGCGCGACGAAGACTGGTGGCCCTGGTCGTGAAACTACCAGTCGAGGCTCTCCCCGGGCACACTGTTCCCATGATCGACGACAGCAAGACGAAACCCGCTCTGGTGCCTGTTGCTCTCGTCAGGTACCAGTTCGGCCCGACCGCAAATGTGCCTCTGCACTTCCACGAGATCGACGGGCGGAGCCTGTTCTTCTTCCCAGCAGAGCTTCCCCACCGCGATGGACAGTGGATCTTCGTGGAGTTCGCTGTTGTTGGCTCGGACGTGCCCTGCCTCGCGCGAGGACGAGTGAGGACCCAACAGGGCGCGAGCGTTGTGGGAAGCTGGCTCGAATTTCCTATCGCGGGCCTTCCGGCAATCATCAAGAACCTGGCGAAGACCCGGCGCGCCCAGGAGCGGCTTCCTGTCGATGTGACAGCGAGCGTGCGCTGCGCGGACGGAGCCAAGCTGGTGTGCCGGATCGCGGATGTGAGCGCCGAGGGCCTGCGCCTGTCCGGGCTTCCCTTCTTCTTGAACGTTGGTGAGGACCTTTCGGTCGAGATGGTGGGCATGCCCCGCGCGCAATCGGATCTAGGCAAGGGACGTGTGGTCTGGGTCCGCGCTCAGGAAGCGGGTATTCACTTCGCGCGGACAGGCTCGCGCAGGGCATCGCTGGTCAAGCTCGTCGAGCACGCTGCCGCGGCTCGTAGCACTGCCATTCAATTCGCCCACCTCGACTCGTGCAGGTGCCGGAACGGTGAGCGGCCGATGGAGCCCCCAATCCCCGCCGCCGCGAGGCGATGAGCGTCCCCGAGCTCTGTGCTCGCTGTGGCAGGAAGTGGTCCATGGTGGGCTGACAATTCCTGTCTCTGCGCGGACAGATCCTGTCCATGGCGATCCGTCTCGATGCCGTGAACCTCCTGGAACGAGGCGTTTGCTTGCCTGGCCCGTAGCTTGCTGTTGCTTCTCCCATCATTACTTCCACGGAGACCCCAATGAAGAAGCTCGTCCAGAAGGGCTTTACGCTGATTGAGCTGATGATCGTCGTTGCGATCATCGGCATCCTCGCGGCCATCGCGATCCCGAACTTCATCAAGTTCCAGGCGCGGTCGAAGCAGAGCGAAGCGAAGGCGAACCTCAAGGCCGTCTTCACGGCGCAGAAGGCGTTCTTCCAGGAGAAGGACCGCTTCTCGTCGCTGACGGGCGAAGTGG